>Ga0070706_100005485_pt1 | contig 12081 bp, 9 predicted proteins | sample KBSK5501metaG_FD_65476 | JGI IMG/M metagenome (GOLD analysis project Ga0070706, IMG submission 65476) | Corn, switchgrass and miscanthus rhizosphere microbial communities from Kellogg Biological Station, Michigan, USA - KBS K5-50-1 metaG | ecosystem: Host-associated > Plants > Roots >...
CCTGAAGGGCTTCGGCGGCGACGGCTCGGTGCGCACCCTGACGGCCGCGCAGGTCGAAGCCGCCGGCGGCGCCAACGCCGGCGCGGCCGGCGCAACCGCCGCGGCGCCAACCGCGGCGGCCCCCGGGTCGATCGGCGACGATGCCGCGCTCGGCGCGACCCTGCGCAACGGCAAGTTCTGGAGCGTCGTCGGCGTGTTCCTGCTGGCCGGCGTGCTGCTGTCGCTGACGCCGTGCGTGCTGCCGATGTTGCCGATCCTCTCGTCGATCATCGTCGGCCACGGCAACGACGTCACCCGCACGCGCGGCTTCGCGCTGGCCTCGAGCTACTCGCTGGGCATGGCACTCGTCTACACCGCGCTGGGCGTCGCGGCCGGCCTCGCCGGCGAAGGTCTTGCGGCGGCGCTGCAGAACCCCTGGGTGCTCGGCGCGTTCGCGCTCGGTCTGGTCGCGCTGGCCCTGTCGATGTTCGGCACCTACGAGCTGCAATTGCCCGGTGCCTTCAGCGGCCGCCTGACCGAAGCGTCGCAGCGATTGCCCGCGGGCCGGGTCGCGAGCGTGTTCGCGATGGGCGGCGTCTCGGCGCTGATCGTCAGCCCCTGCGTCGCGGCGCCGCTGGCCGGTGCGCTCGTCTACATCAGCCAGACGCGCGACGTCTGGCTCGGCGGCACCGCGCTGTTCTCGCTCGCGGCGGGGATGAGCGTGCCGCTGCTGCTGGTCGGCGCATCGGCCGGCAGCCTGCTGCCGCGCGCCGGCGCGTGGATGGACGAGGTCAAGCGCTTCTTCGGCCTGCTGCTGCTGGGCGTCGCGCTGTACACGGTGCAGCCGGTCTGGCCGATGGCCGTGGTGCTCGCGCTGTGGGGTGCCCTGCTGCTCGCGACCGCGGTGCTGCTCGTGTCGGACTCGCATCGCGGCCATCGCGGGGCGCTGTCGAAGAGCCTGTGGCGGCGTGTGGTTGCGGCGGTGCTCGCGGTTTGCGGCCTGCTCGAATTCGCCGGAGCGGCATCGGGCGGATCGAACCCGCTGCAGCCGCTCGGGCACCTCGCCCGGCGCACCGGCGGCGACGCGGCGGCGGCCACCAGCATCGCGTTCACCACGGTGCGCAGCGTCGCCGAGCTCGACACCGCGCTGCGCAACCCCGGCCGCCCGGTGATGCTGGATTTCTACGCCGACTGGTGCGTCTCATGCAAGGAAATGGAGCGCTTCACGTTCAGCGACCCGGCCGTCCAGAAGAAGCTCGCCGGCGCGCTGCTGCTGAAGGCCGACGTCACCGCGAACAACGAGGCCGACAAGGCACTGCTCAGGCGCTTCCAGCTGTTCGGCCCGCCCGGCACCATCTTCTTCGACGCCACCGGCCGCGAGATCCCCGGTAGCCGCGTGATCGGCTTCCAGAACAGCGATCGTTTCCTGCAGACACTGCGCTCGGTCGGGCTTTGACCGCAGTCATGCCCGAGCCGCCCTCGGCACCCCGCTATGGCCGGGGCCTGATGGGACTGAAAAGGGCGTCCGCCGCGTCCTCGGGTTCCTGCAAGCGCCAGTGCCGTTGCATGGCCATGTCCCGTGCAAGCAAGTCCGCGTCCGTGGCGTCGAGCACGGGGTCGTTTCTCACCAGTCGAGCGACACATCGCTCCTTCCACTCGATCGTCCGCGGAACCGGTGAGCTGGGCCAATCTGCGGTGAATGGATCAAGTGACATGTTGGCGTGTCGAGCGGATCACTGACCCTACCGTAGCGCCCCTCGAGAGCGCACGCTGTAGGACCTTCCCTTGTTTTTCTGCGCGGGATCGGCGCGCCCGTTGCCGACCCCGAAGAAGCGTTTTCCCTCGTGGGTTGGCGGTCGGGGAAGTGCCTGCCCCGCCTGACATCGGCGTCGCGAAGCGTGCATCGCGAGGACGCGGCCGATGCGGCCGAGCAGGTCGAGAAAGATCGACAGGAACAGCGGCAGCGAAGGCGCCACGAACACCGAGTACAGCAGCGCCGGTACGCGCCACAGGCACTGGATCGCCTCGGTGCGCACGCAGGCGTCGCCGATGCCGTTGCTGCCGCGCACGTACCTCAGGATGGGGCGCACGTGGTAGAGCGGCAGGATCACCGCCGCGGCCAAATAGATGCCCCAAAGCATCCCGCGAAAGACGCCAAGGTGAGCGATGGTTTGATCGAAGAGCGTGGTCATGCAGGGTTCTCGCGTGCGTCGGTTACGTCGCCGGAGTGGCAGCACCGCGTCGAGGAATAGATCGGATGCGAGGCGCGAAAGCCGCCACGCCACCCCCCAGCGGCAGGCGACCGTGGGGGACGCGGCGCCTTCGACCGTCGAAGCGCGCCGGCTTCTCGCCGGCGCGTGACGGTCGAATCTGTCGGGTTCCGCGCCGGGTTTGCGATCTCTTCCTCGACAGCCAATTCCGGCTGTCACGCAACTCCCCGAGCGAAAGAACGCACATGAGCAACACCTCCATTCCGTCCCTGGGCATCGGTCTGATGCTGGCCGCTGCCGCCACGACCGGCGCGCTGGCGGCCGACAAGACCTTCTCGGTCACCGAAAGGGTCGATCTGAGCGCGGCCCCGGCCAAGACGTGGGACACCATCAAGGACTTCAAAGGCTGGCAGGCCTGGCATCCGGCGTTCGCCGGCACCGTGATCACCAAGGGCGAAGGCAACACCAGCGGCTCGGTGCGCGAGCTGACCACCAAGGACGGCGCCAAGTTCGTCGAGGAACTGGTGATGCACGACGCGGCGTCGCGCACCTATCAGTACCGCATCATCGAGTCGCCGCTGCCCATCACGGGCTACGTCTCGACGCTCGAGATCAAGGACGGGCGCAACGGCGGTTCGACCGTGGTGTGGAGCTCCCACTTCGGTGTCAAGGCCGGCGCCTCCGACGACGAGATGAAGAAGACGATCGCCGGTGTGTACCGCGCCGGTCTCGACAACCTCGCGGCGGTGGCGAAATGAGGCTCGACGCAAAGTCGTCTTCCTCGACGCATCCATTTCAGGAACACTCCATGAATTCAAAAACCCGCCCGGCGCCGTCGGGCCACCTTCTCAAGCTGCTCACCGCCGCGCTGTGCGCGGTGGGTATCACCGGCACCGCGCAGGCATTGCCGTTCCTCGATGCGAGCCAGGACTTCCTGTCCAGCTACACCGGACCGAAGGACAGCGACCTCGACGTGTTGCAGGCCGACGTGGTGATCGATGCGCTGGCGCAGACGATCACGTTCTCGGGCACGATGAAGGGCAACATCGATACGCGGTCGCCGAAGCTCTATGTGTTCGGCATCGATCGCGGCGCCGGTGCGGCCGGCGGCAACCTCGTGTTTCACGGATCGCTCGGTGGTGAGCCGAAGATCGGCAACGGCGTGATGTGGGATTCGGCGATCGCGCTCACGGCGACTGGCCAGGCACTGTTTTTCGATGTGCTGAATCCCGGGCTGGTGCCGCTGCCCAACGTGGCCGTCACGATCAGCGGCAGCCAGATCTCGGCGACCGTGCCGCTCTCGCTGTTTCCGTCGCAAGGCTTCAAGCTCAAGGAGTACACGTACAACGTGTGGCCGCGCTCCGAACTCTCGCTGGCGAACACGGTGGTTTCCGACTTCGCGCCCGACAACGGCAACGCGCCGGTGAGCATCGCGGGCAAGCGCGCGCAGTTCGGCCTGGTGCGCTCCGCCAAGGCGGCCAGCGCAAACTGTCTTGCTCAGGCGAGCGCGGAAGTGCGCATCCGCTCCGAAGGCGCGGTCGAGGTGATGGACGTGTCCGTTCTGGGGCTGCCGCCCAAGAGCAGCTTCGATGTGTTCGTCACCCAGGTGCCGAACGCACCCTTCGGCCTGGCCTGGTACCAAGGCGAGATCGAAACCAACCAGTACGGACGGGGACACCAGACCTTCGTCGGCCGGTTCAATGAAGAGAGCTTCATCGTCGCGCCGGGCAGCGCGGCGGCGCCGCAGCTGCACCACAACGCCTTCCCCGATGCGCAGCTCAGCCCGCCGACCGGACCGGTTCACACCTTTCATCTCGGCATCTGGTTCGACTCGCCGGCCGACGCGGTGAAAGCCGGGTGCCCGGGCGACGTGACGCCGTTCAACGGCGAGCACAACGCCGGCATCCAGGCGCTGAGCTCACGCAACTTCGTCGATGCACAGGGGCCGTTGCGCGACGTGCGCCCTTGAAGGTGGCGAGGTGCGCTGAAGCCGGTTCATTGCCGGCTCAGTTGCCGGCTCGGTTGCCGATTCAGCGAGCAGACGTCTTGCGGCGATGCGTGTCGACAGCGGCTTGAAGGTCGCGCATCTCCTCGCAAGGCAAGGTGCATATCGAGCGAAGCGCCTCGAGGTGCTTCTCGGCGCTGGCCACATCGCCCTTCATGAGGTAGGCCTCGCCGATGTACTCGTGCGCGCTGCGGTGATGCGGGTCGATCGCCAGCGCTCGCTTGTAGTGCTCGAAGGCCTTGTCGAGCCGGCCCAGCTTTCGGAATGTGTAGCCGAGCTCGTTGTGAAGGTTGGCTGCGTCGGGAAAGCGCTTGAGCGCGTCCAGGAAGTGCGGGAGCGCACGTGGATAGTCGTTGGCTTTCAACGCGGCCAGCCCGGCGGCGTATTCGGCGTCGGCGCTCAGTGCCTGCTCGTCGCCCTCGTCGGATGGAGCCGCGCCCGCGCGACCCGCAAACATCGAGAGCGCGGACGCGATCAACCAGGCACGCCGATGCAACTTCACTGGGCTGCCAGATAGGTCTTGGCGCGCGCAATTTCCGGCAACGGCGTGTCGGCCTCGCGCGTCAACTCGACCAGCTTGCCGTAGTGCTCACGCGCTCGATCGCGCTGGCCGGCCGCTTCGGCCGCGGTCGCGGCACCCGCGTAGCCACGCAGGCGGTTGGGCTCGCGCAGCTGGGATTGCTCGAACTCCTTGAGGGCCGCAGCGGGCTGCTTCAGCTCCAGCAGCATCTCGCCCAGCAGCTCTCGCGCCGGCACGAGGCGCCCGGGTGTCACGATGTGCTTCTCGTTGCGATCCTCGAGGTCCGCCGCGGCGCGCATGAGGCGCAGCGCGTCGTCGGACTGGCCCTTGGCCTTGGCGATCCAGGCGGCAGTGGCGATGCGCTGCACTTCCACTTCGGTGGCCCAGTAGTTGTTCTTCGCCTCGACGAGCGCCTTGTACTGCGTCTCGAGCCTGAGCGCGTCTTTCTCGGCCGAAGCGATGTCGCCCTTGCGCGCTGCGCCGAGCGCGCGCGCGAACGCCGTGATCGCCTCGGTATGGGCGAAAGCCGTCCCTTGAATCGGAAGCTGCGACGCGGCGTCCCAGTCACCGCGCTCGATGGCCATACGCGCCGGCATCGCCACCGCGGCATACGGACCGGCGAATTGCGGCAGCGCAGCGCCCGCCGGGCTCTTGAACTCGTCGAGCACGCGGCGTGCTGCCTGATCGCGCCCGAGTTGCAGTTGAGCGTAGACCATGTAGTCGGCCGCGTGGTAGGCCTCGGCCAGGCTGTTGCCGTCCTTCTTGGCCACGTCGGCGGAACGTCGGTTCAGCGCCACCGAGTCCTGCCATTCGCCCACCCGCGTGAAGATGTGCGAGGGCATGTGCAGCGCATGCGGCGCATCGGGCGCGATGGCGGAGTACTTGCGTGCCGCCGTCAGGCCCTGCTTGGCGATCGGCGGCGCGTCGTAGCTGTGGATCAGGTAATGGGCAACGCCAGGATGGTCGGGGTGCTTCACGAACTGCTTCTCGAGCACCGCCGCCGCCTTGAGGTAGGCGGCATAGGTCTGGTCGGCCTGCGACTGGGTGCCCGCCACGTAGAGCGCGTCGAAGATCTGTGCCTCGTCGTCCTCGGGATATTTCGCGGCCAGCGCGTCGAACGCCTGTGCCCTCGACAGTTGGCGAGCGCGCTCGGGACGGTTGCCGAAGTCGGCGTAGTAGGCGGCCACCGCCTCGATGTAGTCGCGCTCTCGCTCGGTCTTGGCCCCGATCCGGCGACCTTGTTCGATCGCGGCCATCGCGGCTTCGGCGGCCTTCGGCGACGCGCCTTGTCCGGCCAGCGGGTTGTTCATCAGCAGGGCCGCGATGCCGAACGTGGCAACAGCACAGTTCGGATCGTCGTCGAGCACGTGGCGAAACGCCTTCTCGCCGGCCGAGAACCAGAACGAATGCAGCATCGCAACCGCCCGCTGCAGCTCTTTCTGCACCTGTGGGCTGCATGAATTGGCGAAGCTGACCTTGCCGAGCTGACCGGTGCTCTCCTCGACTTCATGAGCGCCGACAGGTAGGGCAAGCGTGAACAACAAGGCGGCCGCGGCCCCCGACACTGTGGGCAGTGTGAATCGCATGACGTCCTCCTCTCGAGGCGATGTCGGCGAGCGCACTCGGCATGCTGCCGAACCGATCGATTCTGCGCTCGCGCATGTGCCGACGCAATGCGTAAGTCCACACGGCCGTGCAGGCCGCGTCCGCTTCAGGCCTGAGCGAGCGTGCCGTACAGCATCAGGCGCGCCTTCTCCCATTGCCGCTGCACGGTGCGCTCCGACACGTTCTGCATGACGGCGATCTCCGCCAGCGTGAAGCCGCAGAAGAATTTCAGGTCGACGACGTGCGCGAGTTCGGGCTCGAGCGTCGACAGGTCGTCGAGAGCATCGCCGAGCTCCTGCAGGAATTCGGGCTGCGCGAGCTGCTCGGCATCGTGCGTGTCGAGCGAGGTGATGAGCGAACCACCGCGCTTCTGCGAATGGCGCGTCCGGACGCGGTCGATCACGAGACCACGCATGGCGCGCGCGGCATAGGCCAGGAATCGGCCGTCGCTCTCGAACGCCAGCGACGACCGCCTGCTCAGATCCAGCCAGGCCTCATGGACAACGGTCTGGGTGCTCATCATGTCGCGTGCCCCGTTGCGCCGCACCTCTCGGCGCGCCAATCGGCACAGGTCCACGTAGAGCGCTTCGAACAGCGCATCCGAAGGCGGCGGCGCACTGGCTCGTGCGGTGCTGCTGCAGGTCTGGTCGATCCGGGTGCATGTCGTCATGGCGGGCCTGACTGTTTGAGCGAGCGGCAAGCCGCCCTTGGGTACATCGCAAACGCGTCGTCCGACGCGCCACTGAATTACGGCCTGTTTCCGTAGCGGCCAGCCGGCCGACACGTCACGAGTCGAGCGGCCTGTTCGATACATCGATGTCCTCGTCCACCGCCTCGCCTTCGAGGAATCGTTCGGCCTCGGCGGCTGCGGCGGCCCGGAGCATGGCTTCGAGTTCCAATGCGAGCGGCGCGTCGCGGATGCGCAATGCGGTCAACCGTCGTTCACGCGCCTCGTGCGCCATGCCGAGCAACTCATCGAGCATCGGCCCCAGCTGCTTCCAGCGTTCTCGGTCCGGCAATGACATGGCGCTCTCTTTGTTCGGACACGGCGTGCCCACGCAGGGGTAATCGGGAAGCGCGGCCCCGCAGCGACACCCGCACTCACTGACGAGCGAGTCCCAACGCAGCCAAGGTCAACGGATGCCCGGCTCCCACGGTGGCGTCGAGCTGCGGTGCCGCGCGTGCCGCCAGTGCCCTTGACGCCGCCGCATCGCCGTGCGCGAGCTCGACCTGGGCCTGCAACAGCAGGCAGTGGCCGAGCCAGTAGGAGGGTCGGCCCGGCAGTGCAAAGTCGCCTGCCAGCGCACTGGCCTGCCGGGCATGCGTCGCCGCGGCTGCGCTCTCGGCCATACCCGCTTCCGCCTGCGCCAGCAGCGCGAGGTTGAGTGCATGGTTGGGCCGGCGGGCCTTCGCCGCGGCATTTCGGGCGACGACGGTCGACAAGGTCCGGGTCGCAGCCACGAAGTTCCCGCGCGCCAGTTCGAGCCGACCCGCTTCGAGCAGCAGTTCGTTTCGGGCGGGATGCTCGGTCGGGAAGTGCTGATCGACAAAGTCGCGCGTCGCCCGCAGTGCCGCATCAGCCTGCGCAAGAAGGCCCCGCTCGCGCTGCACCGCCGCCAAGCCCAGCATCGCCAGTGCCGCGATGTCGGCATCGTTTTCGTTGCGCGCCATGCTCAGGGCGCGATCGAAATAGCCCCGTGCCTCGTCGAGCCGGTTCAAGCTCAGCAGGCGTTGGGCATAGTTCAGGCTGGTGATGTGATCGGGCATGCCGTCGGGGCGCATCGCGCGGCTGATGTTCAGCGCCGCCTCGAGCAGTCGGGCGGCACCCAGCGGGTCGCCGATGTCGGACTTCACCAGTGCCCAGCCCGCATCCAGCACCGCGGCATCGGTCGTGCGATCGCGACCGAGCCGCTTCAGCAGCACATCTATATCGTGATACGAGGCATCGGCGCGGGCGCGCTGCCCCGCCAGACGGTAGGCGACGGCGAGCTGCAGGCGCGGCGCGACCTGAACCATCGGCGATGACGTCATCAGGGCCGCCAGCGCGCTGGATTCTTCGGCCGCCGCCACGCCGGCGCCGATGTCATCCTGGGTGAGCGACAGGTCAGCGCGGTACTGCAGGCACTCGACCAGCGCCGGCGCGGCGGCCTTGCCACTGCGCAGTTCGGCAATCGATCGATCGAGCAGCCGCGCAGCGTCGTCCAACCTTGACGCGAAATGGAGCTGCTGGCCCAGCTCGCAGGCGACCCGTCGGCGCAGGTCGGCATATCCGCCCTCGGACGCCCGCTGATGGGCCGTCGCTATCAGTTCGAGCGCCTTCTTCTGGCGCCCGAGCGCCGAGTAGAGCTTGGCCAGCGTGATCAACTGCTCGACCGCCAGCCGGCTCTCGCCTCGACCGAACTGCGCAGCAAACTGGCGCTCGCCGCGCGCGAGCAGTTCGTCCGTCGTGAACGGTAGCCCGCTCGCGCCGGCATCGGTGAGCACGAATTCGAGGAACTCTCGCGTCGAACCGGCGCGCAGGGTTTCTTCCTCGGCCGCGTGCCGCTGCTCGCGGGCCTCGAACATCTGCACCAATGCCACGGCGCTGCTGGCGACGAACGCTGCGCCGACGATGCCAGCTGTCAGCACGCCGAGGCGATGCCGGCGCACGAACTTTGCCGCGCGATAGGCCAGCGTATCGGCATGCGCGATGACGGGCCGGTTGGTCAGGTGGCGTTGCAGGTCGTCGGCCAGCGCCGCGACCGTCGGATAGCGTTCCCCCGGCAGCTTCTTCAGCGCCTTGGCAACGATGTTGTCGAGGTCGCCGCGCAGTGCGCAGTTCAGCCGAGCGCCGGTCTCCAGGCGCTGCGCCGTCGAGGCTGCATGGCGCGCAGCCGCGACCGACAGCCGCAGCGGCTCGGCCGTCGCGACCGAACGCAAACGCTCCAAGGGCGTGTCGGTCTGGCGCGCGGTTGGATGGCCGCCGCCGAGCAGCACGTAGAACAGGACACCGAGGGCATACACGTCGGTGGCGGTGCTCACCTCGCCGCCATTGATCTGCTCCGGCGCCGCGTAGTCCGGCGTGAATGCACGGGCGCCGGCCTGGGTGAGCTGCGCCGAATCCATGGACTCGGCGTCGTCGTCGAGCAGCTTGGCAACGCCGAAGTCGAGCAGCTTGACCTGTCCCTGCGCGGTGACCAGGATGTTGCTCGGCTTGAGATCCCGGTGCAGCACCAGCTTGCTGTGCGCGTGCGCCACCGCCGCCAGCACATCGAGCACAACCCGCACCCGCGCGTGCACGCCCAGGTTCCTGCTGTCGCACCAGTGATCGATGTGCTCCCCCTCGACATGCTCGAGCACCAGGTACGGCTGCCCCGCCGACGTGACGCCGGCGTCGTGCAAGCGCGCGATGTTGGGATGGCCGAGCCGGGCCAGGGCCTGGCCCTCGCGAGCAAAGCGGATCGCCCCGCTGCTGGCCAGAAAGGACTGATTCAACAGCTTGATCGCCACGCTGCCGGCGTAACGTCCGTCGCTGCGATGTGCGAGCCAGACCGCTCCCATCCCGCCCGCACCGAGTGGGCGGTCGAACGTGTACGCGCCCAGCGTGCGCCCGCCCAGCGTTGCGTTGTCCGCAAACGCGCCGGGACTGGCGACCAGGAAGGCCTCCCGATCGAGGCGGCCCTGACCGGCGAGCAAGGCACGCAATTCGTCGACCAGCTCGCCGTCGTCCGCCTGCATCAGTTCCAGCCGCGCCACACGCGACGCCTCGTCGAGCTCGAGCAAGTCGTCGAGCGCGGCGCTCACGCGCTTCCATTGCCGCGGGCCGATGCGGGCCACGCGCCTTGGGCTCGCGCCTTCACGTGCCGATCCGCCACGATCAAGCATCGATCGGTATGCATGACCTCGGCATGGATCGCAGCGAGGTCCTCTCCGTCGCGATGGAGATGTGCGCAGATGCCGCCGACACGCGCATCAGAAGGTGCGCGGGCTGAAAGGGTCCCCGAGATTTCTTCATGCTTCCCTTTGAGGCCGATGGGCGTTCCGTCGCGTCAAAGGTAGATCTCGATGGCCGGAACCCTGGGACTTTGCGCGCCGCCGATGCGGGTGTCCTGCTCGCGCGTCGCCATTCCTTGACCGATCGTCCATCGAACCAATCCAACGCGGATGCCCACGCACTTCAGGGAGCAGCTGCTGCTGCTCGGGGGGCCGAGCAGGTGATTCAGTGATCCGGTACTCGTACGCGCAGGACGGCCTGCCGAGCCCACCTGCAATCAGCGGGAATCCGCCGAGGCGCTGGTGTCCGAGTGCGTTCCGACGGGCCACAAAGAGTGTTATCCCCCTGAGGGCACCCTCTTTGTAAAGCGCACCCAAAGCCACCGTTGAGCCGCCTCGGCGTGCCCGCGGTGCCCTTGGCTCGTCTGCCGACACTGCACACGAAATCGCACACACGAACGAGCATGTCGACGACAGAACGAGTGCTGGTGCTCGGCGCCAGTGGAATGATTGGTCGAGCAATCCAGGAGGAAGCCCACAGAGGCGAGGAGGTGGAGCTACTGCCGGCATCTCACCGAGACCGGCCCGGGCACGTCCACATCGACTACGAGTCTCTGACGACGCCTGAGGCCTGGGCGCGCGTTCTGCGCGACCAACGCATCGGCGCAGTCGTCAACTGCGTCGGCATCTGGACCGGGACGGTCGAGCAGTTCGAGCTGGTCCAGTACACGGTGCCGGTGGCTCTGTTCGACGCCTGCAGCCAACTTGGAATTCGCGTCGTGCACCTGTCGGCGCTGGGGTTCTCGGCAAACTCTCCGCTGCCTTACGCGTCGACGAAGGCGCGCGCCGACCAGTACCTGATGGACCACTGTGCGCAGGGCGTGGTGGTCTACCCCTCTCTGGTCTTCGGCAGCGATGGTGATAGCACCCAGTTCTTCCTGAACTTGGCTGCGTTGCCTCTGCAAGTCGACTTCGGCTTCCCGCGGAACCTGCAGCCGGTGTACGTGCGTGAAGTCGCCCGGGCGGTCGTGGACGCGCTGCGCGCGGACTCGCCGCAGCGCACGGTTGAGTGCGTGGGAACCCACCCCATCAGCATCCCCGAGTACTTCGACGCCCTGCGGGCAGGCATGGGCCTCAAGCCCGCGCGGCTCAAGCTGAAGCTGCCGACCGGGTGCGGCAAGCTGCTCTTCCAGGCCGGCGAGTCCTTGGGCGCGCACTTCGTCAACCGGCAGACCTGGGTCTTGCTCGAGACAGGCACGCAGAGCGGCCGACAGAACGCTGCGGCGGTGCCCTACGACCACTTCGCGACTGCCGCCGACCGACGGATGACGCAAGAGACCCAGCTGTACTGGTTCGCACGGTTGGGCCTGGCGTTCCTGTGGCTGTGGACAGCGGCGGTCACGTACTACGTGTGGCCGCGACACGAGACCTTGTCCTGGCTGGACAGCCTGTGGCACGGACTAGGCACGCCGTTCTGGCTGGCCGCCTCCTGCGCGCTGGATGCCGCCATGGGCATGGCGTCGCTGCTGTGGCCGCGCAAGCGACTTTGGCAGGCGCAGTTCGCCCTCACGGCGGTGTACTCGGTCGGGCTGGCCGTCGCGCTTCCCTGGTCGTGGGGTCACCCGCTCGGACCGCTCACCAAGAACGTGGCCGTCTTGGCGACGATGCTATTCCTGGCGATGCAAGAGTCGCGGAGGGGTCGGTGATGTACCTGGCCTTGAAGACCCTGCACATCGTGTCGTCCACCATCTTGTTCGGAACCGGCATCGGCACAGCGTTCTTCATGTGGA
>Ga0070706_100005487_pt1 | contig 12080 bp, 7 predicted proteins | sample KBSK5501metaG_FD_65476 | JGI IMG/M metagenome (GOLD analysis project Ga0070706, IMG submission 65476) | Corn, switchgrass and miscanthus rhizosphere microbial communities from Kellogg Biological Station, Michigan, USA - KBS K5-50-1 metaG | ecosystem: Host-associated > Plants > Roots >...
TAGCCCTGCTGCGAGGTGAACCACTCGCCGAACACCTCTTTCGAATGGATCCAGCGCAGGAAGTCCTTGGCCGGCTTCTGGTTCTGCGAATATTTCATCAGCATGTCGGTGAACGGGCCGGGCAGGTTGAACTGACCGCCCGGCCCGCCCGGTATCTTGGCGTGAAGGATGTCGTCCTTCATCGACTTGCCGTCTTGTGTCTGATACGCGTCGGGCTTGCGCTTGGCTTCGATGTAGATCGAGGCGCCGTTGTTGGTGGCGCTGATGCTGCCCGACAGAAAGGCGCGGTTGTTGCTGGTGTCGTCCCAGGCCAGCCCGCCCTCATCCATTGTCTCCTTCCACAAGGGGACGGCGAATTTGACCGATTCGACCGTTTCCTTGCTGTTCAGCACGACGGTCTTGCCGTCGGCCTCGACCTCCTTGCCGCCCCACGACCACAGGTACGGGTACCACCAGCCCGGCGCGTCGCCGAACGTGTGCCCCGCTGTCTGGCCATAGGGATGCCCGGCCTTCTTCAGCTTCTGGCCGGCGGTGCGGTATTCGTCCCAGTTCGCTGGGAACTTGCCGTCGAAACCGACTTCGGCAAGCCAGGATTTGCGGTAGGCGACGAGCCCGCCGCCGATGCACCAGGGCACGCCGATCCATTTGCCCCCGACCGTCGCGACCTGCCGCGAGATGTCGTAATAGCCGCCCTGGTCCTTGCCGATCTCCTCGGCGACGTCGGCCGCATCGGCAAGGCTGTCGGCATAAAGCTGCGGCCAATTGCCGATCGCCATGATGATGTCCGGCCCGGTGCCGGACTGGATCGACGAGGTGATCCGCGCCTGCAGATCGTTGGCGTTGATCGTCTCCAGATTGAGCTTCATGCCGAGCGCCTTCTGGCACTCTTGCGTGATCTTGCCTTTCAGCAGCTGATCGGAGGTCGGCACGAAATCGGCCCAGCGCAGCCAATGCACCGCCGTACCCTGCGCGTAGGCCGGCGCCCGCCCGCTCGCCAGGATCGCCGCGAGACCGCCTGTGCTGGCCGCGAGCGCGCCGGCGCCCGACAGTTGCACAAACCGGCGGCGATCGATGCGGCTCATCGGCGTTTCTCCCCTCGGGCGCGATTGGCATATTCTTGCCCCGATCCTAGGCTAGCGCCACAGGATCAGACAAGCCGCTCCGCGGCGTCACAACCAAAAGCGCGGGTCGGGTGTTGCCGGGCCGCTGCAGCGTCGAGTTGACGAGGTGGACATGGAGATCCGCGATGCCGTGGCCGCTGACGCAGCGGCGGCCTGCGAGGTCATCCGCCGCTCGATCATCGAGTTGTGCGTCGCCGATCATCGCCACGAGCCCGCGATCCTCGAGCGCTGGCTCGCCAACAAGACGCCCGAAAACGTCGCGTCGTGGATCGCGCAGACCGGCAATTCGGTACTGGTTGCCGTCGAGGGTGGAGTGATCCTCGCGGTCGGCGCGGTCACCGACGGGGGTGAGATCACACTGAACTATGTCTCGCCGGACGCCCGCTTCCGCGGGGTCAGCCGCGCCATGCTTCGCGCTCTTGAAGCTCGTGCGATCGAGCGGGGTAATTCGCGCTGCACGCTCCTCAGTACCGAAACGGCACGACGTTTCTACCTGGGCGCCGGCTATGCCGAAGATGGGCCGCCACAGCGCAAATTCGGCACCCCCAGCTACCCGATGTCGAAGCGGCTGGCTGCGGCCCGATTGGAGCGGGTCGTCGGCGAATTGCCGACCGGCTTCGAGACATTGCGAGCGGAAGCGCGGGCCGAGGGCCATCGGAACCTCGATCGCCTCGCCGCCGACTGGGCATCCGGCGCCATTCGGTTCGAACGGCCCGGCGAAGCGCTGCTCGTCGCCTATGTCGGCGACGGACTCGCCGGTGTCGGAGGTCTCACCGTTGACCCCGCCGCCACCGAGGCGCTTCGGATGCGCCGGTTTTATGTCCGAAAGCAGTTTCGCAGGTGCGGGATCGGGCGGCGCCTCGCCGGCGCCTTATTGGAACGGGCGGTCGAAGGCGACCGTCCAGTGACGGTCAATGCCGCGACCGGAAGCGTGACCTTCTGGGAAGCGCTGGGGTTCGTCCCGGACGAGCGCGACGGCCACACGCATAAACGCAGGCCCGGGTGATGGACTGCGTGGGCGTCCCGTCAGACCGCGGCTTCGGTCTCGCTGTCGAAGAAATGCAGGCGTTGCGGATTGACCGCGAGCTGCAGCTTGTCGTGCACCTTCGCGGTGGCGGTCGGGTCGACCGACGCGACCATCGTCACCGGGCCGACCGCGACATCGAGCAGGATCTCGGAACCGAGCCGCTCGACGACTTCGACCACCGCGCCGATGTTCAGGTCGGCGGGATCGGAATCGCGGGCAACGCGCATATCCTCGGGACGGATGCCGAGCGTGACCTCCTTGCCGGCATGGCCGCCGACGCGGTTGCTCATATGCGCCGGCACCTTGAGCCGGATGCCGTCGCCCTCGGCCCAGATCCCGCCATTCTCGCCGGTGATCCGGACATTCGCGAAATTCATCGCCGGCGAGCCGATAAAGCCGGCGACAAAGCGGTTGGCCGGCTCATTGTACAGCTCCATCGGATCGCCGACCTGCTGCACCCAGCCGTCGCGCATCACGACGACGCGGTCGCCCAAGGTCATCGCCTCGACCTGGTCGTGCGTCACATAGATCGCGGTGGTGCCGAGGCGCTGGTGCAATTTCTTCAGCTCGACCCGCATCTGCACCCGCAATTTGGCGTCGAGGTTGGAGAGCGGCTCGTCGAACAGGAAGACCTGCGGGTGGCGGACGATCGCGCGGCCCAACGCGACCCGCTGGCGCTGGCCGCCCGACAGCTGGCGCGGCTTCCGCAGCAGATAATCGTGGATGCCGAGGATTTCGGCTGCCTCGCGTACCCGCTTCTGGATCTCGGCCTTGTCGAATTTCCGCATTTTGAGGCCGAAGGCCATGTTGTCGTAGACGCTCATATGCGGATAGAGCGCGTAATTCTGGAACACCATCGCGATGTCGCGGTCCATCGGCGCTAAATCGTTGACGATTTTCTCGTCGATCAGGATGCTGCCGGAGGTGATGCTTTCGAGACCCGCCACCATGCGCAAAGTCGTCGTCTTGCCGCACCCCGAAGGCCCCACCAGCACGAGGAATTCCTTGTCGCGGATGTCGAGGTTCACGTCCTTGACCGCGTGAACCTCGTCGAACTTCTTGTTCAAGCTGCGGATAGCGACGCGGGCCATGCGCTTACCCCTTGACCGACCCGGTGATGCCGGAGACGTAGTGCTCGACAAAGAACGAATAGACGAAGGCGACCGGTATCGAGCCCAGCAGCGCGCCCGCCATCAGCTCGCCCCAATAGAACACGTCGCCGCGCACCAGCTCCGAGGTGACGCCGACCGGCACGGTCTTCTGTTCCGGGGAGGACAGGAATACCAGCGCGTAGATGAACTCGTTCCAGGACAGTGTGAAGGCAAAGATCCCGGCCGACAGGATGCCGGGAATGGCGATCGGAAAGATGATGTAGGCCATCGCCTTCCAGCGCGGCGCGCCATCAATGCGGGCGCACTCCTCCAGCTCCTTCGGGATGGATTTGAAATAGCCCATCATCAGCCAGGTGCAGAACGGGATCAGAAAGGTCGGATAGGTCAGGATCAGCGCCCAGGGCGAGTCGCCGAGATGGAAGTTGCGGATGATGTCGGCGAGCGGAATGAACAAGAGCGTCTGCGGCACCAGATAGGTGATGAAAATGCCGGTGCCGATGCTGCCGGCGAACGGGAATTTAAGCCGCGACAGCGCGTAGCCGGCGAACAGCCCGCAGATCAGCGAGATCACGGTCGAGACCGTGGCGATCAGCATCGTGTTCATCATCCACGTGCTGAACAGCGTCTCGGTCAGCAGATCCGTGACGTGTTGCAGGGTCGGGCGGAGCGTCCAGAACGGAGTGTAGTTGGCCGCGTTCCACGGCCGGTACAGCTCGTTGTCCGGCCGCACCGAGGTCACGATCATCCAGTAGAACGGGAACAGCAATCCGACGATGAACAGGGTCAGCGGGATGTGAAAAAAGACCCAGCGTCGCCACCTTGCTCCTTCGATCATGGCTCAGACGGTCTCCACCCGGCGAATGTAGACAAGCTGGATAATCACGACCAGCAGCAGCACCGGAAAGATCGCCAGCGATACCGCCGCGCCCTCGGACAAGAGCCCGGTCCCGACGCCGATCTGGTAGGCGTAAGTCGCGAACAGATGGGTGTGGTTGGCCGGGCCGCCGCCGGTCAGCACATAGACCAGCTGGAAATCGGCGAAGGTCTGGATCACCGAGAACAGCACGACCACCATCGTCACCGGCAACAGCAGCGGCCAGGTCACGTGGCGGAAGCGCTGCCAGGCACGGGCGCCGTCGATCGCCGCGGCCTCGTGCAGTTCGGGGCTGATCGTCTGCAGCCCGGCGAGCAGGCTGATGGCGTAAAACGGCACGCCGCGCCAGACATTGACGACCATGACGGAGATGATCGCGAGATCGGGATCGCCGAGCCAATTGATCCGGCCGGTGATCAGGCCGAGGTGAAACAGCAGCCAGTTGATCACGCTGAAGGTCGGGTCGAACATCCACTTCCAGGCGAAGGTCGACAACACGGTCGGGATGATGAACGGCAGCAGGATAAAGGCGCGGACAAACGCCTTGCCGTGAAAATGGCGGTTCAGCAGCAAGGCCAGCCACAGGCCGAGCACCAGTTTGAAGATCGTCGTGACGAAGGTGTAGAGAAAGGTGTTGTAGACCGCGACGCGGAAGATGTCGTCGTGCCACAGCTTCTCGAAATTGGCGAAGCCGACAAAGCTGCCCGGTATGCCGACCTTGGTGTCGGTGACCGCCAGCAACACGCCCTTGACGAAGGGATAGGCGATGAAGAGCCCGAGCAGCACGATCGTCGGCATCAGCAGCACGGAGGCCAGCCAGCGCTCGTCCTCGAGCAGCCGGGTGATCGGGCCGCGCGGCGGTGTGCCCGCATAGGCGCGTGGGGTTACAGCTTCGAAGGTTGCCATGCTGCTGCCCTTTCCTGCCCGCTCCCGAGGTCAGGCGTAGATTTTGCTGAGCTCGCCATGAGCCCACTTCACGGCCTCTTCCGGCGCCATGCCCTGAATCGCCTTGGCGTACATGTCGGTGATCACATATTTGGTGACGCCCTCGGCCGCGGCGCGGCCCGATGGGCCGGCATGCCCGGCATAGCGGTTCGAGATTTCTCCGACGGTCTTGAACGGCAGCATGATCGGGTCGGCGCTCCACACCGGATCCTTCTCCCAATCCTTGGTGGGGCCGGTGCAAAAGCCCTGCTGCGAGGTGAACCACTCGCCAAAGATCGGCTTGGAGCTGGCCCAGCGAAGAACGTCCTTAGCCGCCTTCTGGTTCTTCGAATAGCCCATGACCATGTGGGTGAACGGCGTCGGGTAGATGAACTGGCCGGCCGGACCCTTCGGCAGCCGCGTGTGGAAGATGTCGTCCTTCATGGGCTTGCCCTTGTCGGTCTGGTACGAGTCGGGCTTGCGCTTGGACTCGATATAAATCGAGGCGCCGTTATTGGTCGAGCTGATCGTCCCGGCGAGGAAGGCGCGGTTGTTGCTCGAATCGTCCCAGGAAAGCCCGCCCTCGTCGCAGCACTCCTTCCAGAAGGCGACCGCGTATTTGACCGACTCGATCGTCTCCTTGCTGTTGAGGGCGACGGTCTTTTTGTCGTCGGCGACTTCCCGGCCGCCAAACGACCACAGGAACGGATACCAGAAGGACGGCGCGTCGCCGAAAGTGTGCCCGGCGGTCTGGCCGAAGGGGTGCCCCGCGGCTTTCAGCTTTTTGCCGGCGGCGCGGTAGTCGTCCCAGGTATCCGGGAACTTGTCCTCGGGATAGCCGGCCTCGGCGAACCAGGATTTGCGGTTGGTGAGCAGGCCGGCGACGATCGTCCACGGCACGCCGAGCCATTTCTTGCCGTCATGGGCGACGATCTTGAACAGGTCCCAATGGCCGCCCTGCGCCTTGCCGATCTCCTCGGTCACGTCGCTGACGTCGACGACGCTGTCGGCGTAAAGCTGCGGCCAATTGCTGAGCCCCAGGATGATGTCCGGCCCTGTGCCCGACTGCACCGAGGAGGTAATCCGCGCCTGGATGTCGTTCGCGTTGATGCCCTCGATGTTGAGCTTGATGCCGAGATCCTTCTCGCATTGCGGGGCGATCTTGGTCTTCAGCAGCTGGTCGGAGGCGGGAACAAAATCGTTCCAGCGCAGCCAATGGAGGGTCGTCTGCTGGGCGTAGGCCGGCGCTTGCCCTGTCGCCAGGATGCCCGCGATCCCGCCGGTCTGCGCCGCCGCGACGCCGGCGCCGGAGCTTTGCAGAAATCGACGACGGGTCACCCGAGGCATAAGGTTCCTCCCAAACTCTTGGCCGGTACCGCCGAATCGCGGCGCTTTACGCCCCGCCCGCCGATCTTTAGAGGCAAGCGGCACACAGCACAAGAGGGCCAGGGGTGGTAGCCGGTTTCGGCTCACGGAACCCGGGCATTGCGTCAAAACATCCCTGGGCTAACCCCGGGGGCGGGTTTACCGTCGCAGTCAGTGCAATTAAAAGGTCAGGCACGCGCTCGGTGGGGAGCGGTTTCGAGGGGGATCAACCGGAAATTACCCGCGTACAATTCCGGATAACCAAAAGAGCGATTGCTAATGAATGACGCGATGCCGCTACCCGCTCCGATGCTGAGAGAAGTGCCACGGTTCGAGGCAAAGGCACGGTTCGCGGCGCAACGGCGACCGCTCGTGCTCGTGCTTGGCATGCATCGGAGCGGCACCTCACTGTGCTCGCACGTGCTGAGTGCGTTGGGTGTCGACATGACCGACAAGGTGGCGGGCCCCGGTTCTCAGACACTCTCATCGGACAACGCGAGGGGACATTGGGAGCGTTGGGAGATCGTCGATTTCCACGACCGCATATTTGGGCTGTTCAATCAAGGGTATTACAGCCCCCTTCACGATTTCGAACTGCCGGTTGCCTGGTGGGCGGATCCGCAGGTCGTGAAGACCCGGCGCGAGATGGTCACCTTTCTCGAAAAACGGATGGGCCCGGAGCTGTTCGGCTTCAAGGATCCACGCTCTGTGCGGTTGATGCCACTCTGGCACCAAATAACCAAGGAGCTGAAGCTTACCCCAAAGATTATTTACTGCCTCCGCAATCCGGCGCAGGTTGCCCGTTCGCTGCATTCTCGCGATCGGCTCAGTCTCGATCTCGGCGAATACCGCTGGTTCTCTTACAATATGGACTTCTTTCGTTTTACGAAGGGAGCCGAGATTTGTACCATCGAATACGAGTCTTGGTTCGAGGACTACAGAATTAATTTGGACAAGCTGCGGACCTTTTTGGAATTGACCGGGGATCAACCCGAATTCGATCTGGATTCGGCAGTTTCTGAGATCGTGGACAGCGCATTACGTCACGATGATCGCCACCTCGCAGACGCGCGCCAACCTCTGATCCGCACGGTGTACAAGTCGGCGCGCCGGGCGGATCAAGACACCGCAGCGCGCACTCAAATCCACGACATTGCCGTCCAATTCCTGGCTTTTCAGCAGCTGCAGCGAGCGCTTCGTCAAGAGTTCGAGCAAGCAAGTTCATTGGCTGCCCGGGTCCCGGTGCTCGATCAACGGGTCGCGGTGTTGGAGGCGTCTCTTAGCGAACGTGAGGCGCAACTAGGGGCAATGACCGCGCAGGCGCAGGAGAATGCGAGCCGGGCGAGTGACGCACTGGCTGCCTTGGAACGTCAGAGGGCAATGAACGGCGAGCTCATCGAGCGGGGGAGCGTACTCGAAGCCGAACTCGCTGAGCAGAAGACCGCGGCGGAGGGCATGCGCGCCGAGATGGCCAGGATGGGCGACGCGCTCGGTGCCGCTGAGATACGCGTTCTGGAACTGGAGCGCATCCGCGGCCAAGTCGCCGATCTGCGGGAAGCGGTCGCTCAGGTCGAGCGGGAAGCAGAAGAGCAAAGGGCTTCGGAGGCGGCAGTACGGAACGACATCGCCAATGCCCTCCAAGCGGCTCGGCGGCAGGTCGCTATGCTGCAGTCCGAGCTCGGTCATGCCCGTGAAGCAGGGCGGGCCGCACTCCGGGCGCTGGCGCCGAACAGCCTCGGCGAGCGTTATCGCGAGCCGCGGCTAGGATGGCGCCAGGCGCTCCGGCGAGTCGTTGGCTTTGCTGCACTGAATCAGCCGTGAGTAGCGGGTGCCGTTTCGCCGTTAGGAAGCCTGGTCGGTTTTTTGGTCCTTGGAATTGTTCCACCGCTGCAACGCAATGAGCTTCACTGAGTAGGGCTTATGCTTTTTGGTCGCAAGCGCCACGAACCGTCTGTCATCACCCGCGCGGACCGCGCCCGGGAAGCGGGCCAATGGCAACTCGCGGCGGGTCTCTATCGCGTGGCCCTCGACCGCAAACCTCGAAATCCGCCGATTTGGGTCCAGTATGGCCATGCGTTGAAGGAATGCGGTAGCCCGGCTGAAGCCGAGATGGCTTATCGCACCGCGATCGGCTATCGGCCGAAAGACGCCGATGCGCAACTGCAGCTGGGGCATGTGCTGAAGCTCCAAGGCAGAACCGCGGAGGCTAGGGACGCGTACCGACACGCCCTGGCGCTCGATAGCTCTTTCGCCGAGGCCGCGCGTGAACTAAGCCAGCTGGATCAGAGCGAAGAGCGGATGAGGGAACCGCGGGCGAGGAGTTCCGCAACCCCGCCATCGAGTAACACGCTTCCGATAGCGGCGATCCCCGAACCAGCGGCGCAAAGCAAGCTCAAATCCAGGAAAGGCAGTTTCATCAGCCGTGCCGACCGCGCGCGAGATGCGCGGCAATGGCCAATCGCCGCCGAACTTTACCGCAAGGCCCTCGACCGCAACCCGCACAACCCGCCGATCTGGATACAATACGGGCATGCGCTGAAGGAATCCGGCGACCTTGCGGAGGCAGAGAGCGCCTATCGCGCCGCAATGGCCCGCGACGCTGGGGCGGCGGAGCCGTTTCTGCAATTGGGCCATGTATTGAAGATGCGTGGTCGGTGCGAGGAGGCGCAAGCCGCCTATCTGCGGGCCTTTGCCCTTCAGCCTTCGATGTCCGAGCCGTTGTCCGAGCTTGGGAATCTCGGCTGGCCTGAGGCGCAGGTGGCGGAGCTAACGCCGTTCCTCACAAGCGATTTGCCGAGGTCGGAAATCGCGCGGGCCTCATTCGTCGAATGCGAGATCATCGACGCCGCGCGGACGGACACCATACAGCCAGCAGTCTCGTCCGAGGATCGTCTAGCGGAAGCCTTCGGGGCGGAGCTGCCTGACGATCTGACGGTTTTGCCCCCGACCCCTCGCCAATTCCGTGTTCTCTACGTTTCCGGCGCGCCCGATATCGCTAGTCATCACTATCGGGTCGCAAACTATACCGAGGCGCTTCAGCTTGAAGGCCTTGATGCTGAATGGATAGCAGCAACTGACTGCGGCAAGATCTTCGATCGGTTGGGCGAGTTTTCGCTCGTCGTGTTTTGCCGGGTTGGGTACATGGCATCGCTCCATCGATTCCTGCGCGCTGCGGAGCGCCTGCGCATCCCAACCATTTTCGACATCGATGACTATGTGTTTGAGCCGCGGATCGCGACGGAAGAGGTGATCGACGGCATGCGGTTTGTCCCGCAGGCCGAGATAGAATCGTATCACCAAGGGGTTCGCGCCTATCGGGCAATGCTCCTGTCGAGCCAATTCGCGACATTCCCAACAAAGTTTCTTGTCGCACGGGGTGAGGAGCTAGGAAAACCCAGTTTTCTAGTGCCAAACGGACTTGACCGCGAGCATATCCGTACGTCGCCCAGGCAATGGACCGATACCGAATCGCGTGTGGTCATCGGATATACTCCGGGCACGCGCACCCATCAAAAAGACATTCGGGTCGCGGTTGTTGCGCTCGCGCGCGTACTCGCGGAGAATACCAATGTGGTGTTGCGCATTATTGGCTATTTGGAGCTCGATGAGATAGAAGAATGGCAGAACTTCTCGACGCAAATTGAACATCACCCTCCGGGAACACGTGACTATGTGAGGGAAAAAAATGGTGAGTTTGATGTAAATATCGCGCCGCTCGAGTTGAATAACCCGTTTACCGCAGCTAAAAGCGAGCTGAAGTATTTTGAGTCCGCGTGTCTTGGCGTCCCTACAGTAGCATCCGCCACCGCCGTGTTTTGCGACGCCATTCGTCAGGGCGAGACCGGGTTCGTCGCAGCCTCCGAGCACGATTGGTATACCGCCCTCACCGCATTGGTGCGCGACCCGTCACTGCGACGGAAGATCGGTTTGGCGGCGCGAGCTCATGTCTTGTCGACGTACAGCTTTGGACCTTTGGCTGAGCGGGCGCGACAGGTCTATGGCGACATCATTCACAGGTACCGTCAGGGAATTGGAAGAGGTAAACGGACACTTACCATCACCATGGTGATGCCCGAACCCGTGCGTGGCTCGGGGGGGCATGGAAAGGCGGTATCGTTGATCCACGGACTATCCCAGCGCGGTCATGACGTGGCGCTTCACTTCTCACCGAGCCTAGGTGAATTTTCTGGTCCCGAGGCCATTCGCGAAGAATTTGGATTGTATGACAACGTTGTCGTGACCTGGGGCGAAAAACGGCTTCGCCCTTGTGACGCGGTCATCGCAACGTTCTGGAAGACGGCTTACATCGTCAGCGCGCAAAGCGGGTGCGCGTACACAAAGCTCTATTTCATCCAGGACTATGAACCACTATTCTATCCTATTGGCGATGATCATTTCCAGGCGCGAGGCAGTTATCAGCTCGGCCTGCAAAATATCGCGTATGGTCCCTGGGTTCGGGACCGTATCAAACGCGAGATGGGAATCGATTCGGCGACAATACCGTTTTTCATCGACAGATCGATCTTCTACAACGACCAAACGGTCAGGCGGGCTAAGGACCGGCTGATTGTCTTTGCGCGTCCAGAAATGGCGCGGCGGCTGTGGAGCCTTACGAAAACTGCTATCGAGTTGTTTATCGAAAGGAGTGGGTTCTCAGGAACTATCGAATTTTTTGGGTCCAGTACGAAGGCCGACGTTCCGTTTCCCTGTGTCAGACACGAAGTTTTGACGCCGCGGCAGATGGCGAACCTCTTTCGCGAAGGCACACTTGGCATCGCGATCTCGTCGACCAATCTATCAATGGTCCCCTTTGAAATGATGGCTTGCGGCCTGCCGGTGGTCGATATCGATTACGATCGCAAAGAAATAAATTACGGCCACGCCCGTAACGCGTTTCTGGCAGCGCCAAATCCTGAGGCGCTCGCCGAGACCATTCAACGCGCGATGGCCGATGAAATAACTCGCCGCTCGGTGTCGGAGAACGGGCTGGGGTTCATCCGCGAGATGCCGCAAGCGGTGGAAGTTGTCGAGCGGCTGGAAAAATTGATTTTCGGCTATCTGGGCGAAGACCAGGATGGATCGGTGGTTAGTCGGGAATCGCAGCTCGCCAATGTCGCGCAACCGGTATGACCTCCATATTGGCACAATGTCCGGTGTGCGGATGTACCGAGTTGTGCAAATTCGACGAGATCCGCGATATCGATGGCCATTTATGTGACATCCTGATGTGTTTGGAATGCAGCGCCCTGCTGAATTCCGGCGCCTATGCATCGCTGCATGACACGACGGCGGAGCAGATACAAAAAACCGATCTCTATGCGGCCATGCCGAATGATCCTCCCGAGGTCCACTTGCAGGAGATCGAGCGGGCAGCCGCGTATTTCGATTATCTGGCGCAGTGTGGTGTCGATGCATCCCGCTTTGCCGATCAGGTATTCTGCGATTTCGGAGCAGGCCGCGGTTATGTCGCCTTGGCTGCGTGCCGGAGATTCCGATCGGTCATCGCTTATGATTGGGATGTGCGGGGCATATTAAAGATCCGTGGGTCCGTTACTCGCTTGCATTCTGATTATGCCAAACTCGAAATCGTCAACGATCTGGCGACTGTACATGCGAAGATCGATGTGCTGTTCATGTGGCACGTGCTTGAGCATTTG
>Ga0070706_100005488_pt1 | contig 12080 bp, 8 predicted proteins | sample KBSK5501metaG_FD_65476 | JGI IMG/M metagenome (GOLD analysis project Ga0070706, IMG submission 65476) | Corn, switchgrass and miscanthus rhizosphere microbial communities from Kellogg Biological Station, Michigan, USA - KBS K5-50-1 metaG | ecosystem: Host-associated > Plants > Roots >...
CGCGGCGGTCGCGAAGGGTCTCTCGATAATTCGCGAGCTCACGACCGACGCCGCCAAGAAAGGCGTCTTCGAGCGGCGAGAGGCGGCTCGCATCATCGGGCGGATCAGCGGCAGCCCCGATCTCGCTGGGTTCCGGAGCGCCGATCTCGTGATCGAGGCAGTCTTCGAGGAGATCGCGACCAAGCGGCGCGTCGTCGCGGAGCTCGAGGAGGTGCTCCGGCCCGACGCCGTCATCGCGTCCAACACGTCGGCGCTTCCGATTTCTGAGATCGCGCGCGAGGCACGCTCACCCGAGCGCATCGTCGGAATGCACTTCTTCTCTCCGGTGCACAAGATGCCACTCGTCGAGGTCGTCCGGCCGGCGCGAGCGGATCCCGACGCGGTCGCGACCGCCGTGGCCGCGGCAATCGCCCTCGGGAAGACGCCGATCGTCGTCAATGACGGGCCAGGCTTCTACACGACGCGCGTTCTCTCAACGATGATCGCCGAAGCATTCGCGATGCTCGCCGAAGGTGACGCGATGGAGGCGATCGACCGCGCGATGACCGACTTCGGCTGGCCAGTCGGCCCGCTGCAGCTGGTCGACGAGGTGGGCGTCGAGGTCGCCGCGCACGCGGGAGAGACGGTCGCCCGCGCGCGCGGGATCACGGCCCCGTCGATCGTCAACGCGCTGGTCGCGGAGGGCTTCAAAGGCAAGCACAAGGGCGGCGGGTTCTACCGGTATGAGGGGCGCCGTCGGACGCCCAACCCGCGAGTGCGCGAGCTCCTCGGCGCGCCGACGCATCCGGCCGGCGGGAACATCGCGGAAAGGCTCACGCTGACCTTCGTGAACGAGGCCGCCCGATGCCTCGACGAGGGCGTGCTTCGATCGCCCGCCGAGGGAGACCTCGGCGCCGTGCTGGGACTCGGGTTCCCGCCATTCCTGGGCGGACCGTTCCGCTACGCGGACGCCGAGCGGCAACGGATCGTCACCACGCTCGAACGCCTGGCCGCGGCGCGCGGTGACCGGCTCGCGCCGACGGAGTCGCTCAGCTCCCGGCGGGCATTTTTCAGCTCGTGACGGCCTCGAACTTCTTCAGCGGGAACGCCGATCTCGTCGAGATCTTCGACAAGGTCGTCCCCTGGCCGCGTGTGGTGAGAGCCGTCGAGGGTGAGGGGGCGGACGTCCGGGGGACCGTCTCCACCTGGCGGGAGATCCTCGATCTCGCCGGCAAGTACATCGCGACCGAGATCGCGCCCCGCGCGGCGAAGGTCGATGAGATCGGCGTCATCCGCGACAACGGCGAGATCCGCATGAACGAGCCTCTGACGGAGAACCTGCGTGGCCTGGCCGAGCTCGGCCTGGCCTCACCGTCGGTCCCGCCGGACTTCGGTGGCGCCGGGCTGCCGTTCACCGTCACGATGATGATCGCGGAGATGCTCGCCCGGGCCGATCTCTCAACCCAGGTGCAGCACGGCATCGGTTGGAACTCCCCGGCCGCGCTCATCTACCGGTTCGGCACGGACCAGCAGAAGGCGCGTTACCTTCCACCGCTCGCGAAGGGCGAGATGATGGGCGCGGTCGCGATGACCGAGCCACAGGCCGGTTCGGACGTCGGCCGCCTGACGACCCGTGCGACCGAGCGCGAGGACGGTTGTTGGATCCTTCAGGGGCGCAAGCAGTTCATCTCCGCGGGGCAGGGCGACATGGTCATCGTGCTCGCCCGGTGCGTCAGCGGATCGAGCGGGCTCGACGGCCTCGGGATGTTCATCGCCGATCGCGAAGGCCGCAACTATCTCGTCGAGCGCGCGGAGCACAAGTTCACGATCCGCGGCTCTCCGACGTGCGCCCTGGTCTTCGAGGGTACCCGCGCGTCGGCCCTCGGGAAGCCGGGTGAAGGGTGGAAGCAGATCCTCACCTTCATGAACGAATCGCGACTCGGCGTCGGCATCCAGGGCATCGGCGTCGCGACGGCGGCGCTCGAGAAGGCGTCGGAGTACGCGGCGCGGCGCGTCCAGATGGGAAAGCCGATCCGCGAGCATCCGATGGTCGCCGAGATGCTCCTGGAGATGGAGACGACCGTCGCGGGCGCGCGCGCGCTCGCGTACGAGGCGGCCGTCCTGCAGGACCTCGTCATGTTCGGAGGCGATCAGCGTGCGGCGCGGGAAGCGCGCGAGCTCACTCCGCTGGTGAAGTGGTACGGCACCGAGGGCGCGGTGCGGGTGTGCCGTCTCGCGCTCCAGATCCATGGGGGGGTCGGTGTCGTGAATGAATACGACGTGGGGCGATTCATGCGCGACAGCCTTATCACGCCGATCTACGAAGGCACATCGCAGATCCAATCGCTCATGGCCGTGAAGGACTTCATGAAGTGGACTATGCAGCGACCGGCCTCGCTCGTCAGAGGCGGGCCGAGCCGCCTCCTCGCGGGTGCGCGCTTCGAGGGCCGCGTGGGCTCCGACTTCGCGGCCGCGCGGGGCCACGTTCTTGGCTCGCTGCGCTCGCTCGTGGGTCGTCTCGTGCGCCGCAAGGGCCCGGCCCTGCTACGCGGCGCGAGCCTCGAGGACGAGGACCTCGGGCCGATCCTCCTTCACGCCGAGCGCCTCACCGAGTCGCTCGCGCACACGCACGTCGCGCGCGTGCTCGCGGAGCGCGCGAAGTTCCTGCCCGAACGGCGCCCCCTTGCGCGACGCGCGGCGCGGACCGCACGCCTCGTGGCGGAGCGCAACCGCCGCGCGATCGCCCTCGATGATGGGAGCGTCTTCGAGCGGATCGCCGCGTGGCGATCGGAGCGCAGCTAGCTTCGAGGTCAGGCGGCCCGAGCTTGCGTCGCCGTCAGCGATGCGATGAAACGCGCAATGTGTTCGTTCGCCCAGCCCGCGGCCTCGAGGGGTAGCGAGTGCCCGACGCCCCGCGCGATCTGTACCTCCGCGAGGGGGAGCTCTTTGCAGCGCCTCGCGTCCGCGGCGGAGATCACTCGATCCTCGTCGCCCCAGAGCACGAGGGTCGGCACCTTGCTGAGCTCGGCGAGGCGCCCGTCGATGCGGATCCCGAGCTGCTCGCCACCGGGAAGGAACGCGCGCGCTTTGTCCCAGCGCCGTGGCTGGTTGGCCCAGACGATGGCCCGGGCCGACAGGGCTCGCTGCCGGCAGCTCGCACCGTGACGGACGAGCCGCGCCACCAAGCGTGCGTCGCTCCGCCGACCACTGCCGACCAGGAAGCGGCGGATGCTCGAGGCGCTCAACACGCTCGGGCGTAGAAGCGCACGGCCGAGCAGCGGGATGCAGTACAGCTTGTAGATCCAGTGCAGCGAAACGCCGAGCGCCGCCGGAGCGATGAGGACGAGACCGCTCACCAGCTCCGGCCGGCGAAGCGCGAGGTGCAGCGCCACGCCGCCGCCGAGCGAATGCCCGAGGACCAGCGCGCGGGGGATCGACAGCTCCGCGATGACGCGTGCCACGTAGTCGGCGAGCTGCACGACGGTCGCATCGGCCGCACGCAGCGATGGATGGAGCGCGAAGCCGGGGAGATCGACGACGTGGACCGTCCAGCCCAGGCGGCGGAGCGTTCGGATCTGCGGCGCCAGCGCTCGCCAATCGGCGGAAAGACCGGGCAACACGACGGCATGCGGCGGCGCGCCGCGGCCCCAGCTCGTCACTCGAAGCCGGTATCGGTCGCACGACGCCACACGCACCTGCATGCGTCTTAGTTATGCAACCAGCATGCCTTCGAACGATTCACGTGTTCGGTGTAGCGAGGGTCGATTGAGGCGGCGTTGAGACTCTCGTCCCCCTCAATGACGTGGCGTAATTCGTTTGACCGATCGGCATGCTGAATGCCTGCGTGCTTCGCTGATGTCGGGCCGTCGGATCGCGGTTTTGCTGCTCCACGGGCTCACCGGGACGCCAGTTGAGATGAGCTCGGTCGGCGATGCGCTGACCGCGGAGGGGTACACCGTGAGCGCTCCTCTCCTACCGGGCCGGGGGACCTCTCCCGCGGATATGGACGGACTCTCCTGGGAGGATTGGATGTCCTCCGCGCTCCTGGCGTATGACGAGCTCGCGCGCGATCACCGTGAAGTCGTCGTCGGTGGGCTCTCGGCCGGGGCGACGATGGCGCTCGACATTGCTCTGCGCCGCAGGCCTAAGGCGCTGCTCCTCTACGCTGCGGCGCTCGCCGTCCGGAACAGGCTCGCGTATCTCGCGCCGTACGCCTGGCGCGTGATCCGCCGGTGGCCCTCCCCGGCGAGTGACATGGTGGAGATGAGCGCCGCCACGACCTGCTACGACCCGGTGCCCGTTCGTGCTGTGGCCGAGCTGATCTACGGCATCGGTCGGGTCCGCGCGAGGCTCGGCGAGATCACCTGCCCGGCGCTGGTCGCGCACGCGATCTCGGACCGCCTCGTTCCGGTCGCGTACGCGCGCGACCTCGCAACCCGGCTCAATGGCGATGTAACGACTTTGTTCCTTGAAGGAAGCGGCCATGGGATCACGGTCGATGTGCGCCGCCGCGACGTGGCGGAGGCGACCGTCGCGTTCCTCCGGCTACTGGCTGGGGATGCTCCAGTCCTTCGGCACGATGTGGATCCACGTCTGACCGGGCGACAGCCGGACGATCTCACCGTCCGAGTTGCGTAGATCGAAGACGTCGAAGATATCCGGGCGGGTCCAGGTGACTTCCTCCCGCCGGCCGTCGCGGAAGACCACGCCTTTCTGGGTGCCGGTGAGCTCCATGTTGAGCTTCGGATTCCCCGCGGGGTCGAGGCCGAACGCATCCGTGAAATGGACCTCGGTCTGGATGACCACGACGTTCTTCGCGGCCACGGCCTGGCCGTTCGCGCCGTCCACCTCACGCACGCCGTCGTCATAGCGCGCGTAGCTTCGCGACGTCGGGTCGTACTGGTAGCGGACCGCGAACCCCGCGCGATAGGGGATCGTGATGCTCATTGCCGGCGTGCTCGACGCGAATCCGCCCGCGAGCGGATCCGAGCTCGACGGCGGGAGGAAATCCCAGGCCGGCACGTTCACGGGGTCGTTGCCGCCCGGCGCGGCGGCGAGCGCGTCGCGCAGCGCCGCATAGTTCGTGAAGTAGTTGTACGGCGCGTCGCGGAAACCCACGCGATATCCCCAGGCGTAAGCGGGCGACAGATCGACGTAGCGATGGGCGACCGCATCGTCGTAGTGCAGCCGCATGAGCTCCTCGGGTCCACCGCCCGAATAGACGAACGCGGCGCCGAGGCTGGGCACGATCGGCGTGTCCGTGATCCGCGCGCTTCGCACCGATCCGATGACGTCCGGCTGCTGCGACTGGAACACCGCGGCGAGACGCGTCGTGAGGCCCTCGACGAGCCATTCGTAGACCTGATCCGCTTTGCTGATGCCGTAGTGCGGTCGAGCGTGCGGGTTGTTGTCGATCTTGACGTAGAGCGGACGCCTGGTGACCGCACCTCTGTTCAAAGGAAGACCTGTCAACGGCCAGCGCGGGCAGAGCGTCTCTTCGGCCGTTGATGTGAGCTTGAAGCTGCCACCGAGGTTCCGGAGCAGGTTGCTCCGCACCTGCGTTCCGTCGGCGGGGGAGAGCGCGTCCATGTCGGCCTTGCCGTCTCCGTCCCAGTCGCCGACCAGCAGCGCCGTGGCTCCGGCGCAGGTTGAAGCGGCTGGGAGGATCGCCGCGCCAACGAACCCGTTCAAAGGACGGAACGAGCTCGCCGCGTCGAAGATATGGATGCGAGCGCTCCCGTCATCGGCGCCGTAGAGCGAGAGGAGGTCGTCTTTTCCATCGCCGGTGACGTCCGCGGCGGAGATCGATGCGCGGCTCAGGTCGTAGTCGCCCTCGTTCGTCTCGTAGACGCCGCCCCTGTCCATCACGAAGCCGCCTGGGCCGTAGTCGAAGATCTGCAAACGGACCTTCGCGTTCGGGTATTGATAGAAGGCAGCCACCTGGTCTGGGTAACCGCTCCGCGTGAAATGTCCGACGGCGAACCGCGCACGCGCCGTGTCGTACTGCCCGGCTCCTGAGTCGAAGATGCCGTCATTGCCTCCGTAGGAGAAGGACGAACCGGTCGACGCGAAGTAGTGGAGCCGCATGTCGAAGTTGTCGTACTGGTACGGGATGAGGATGCCGTCGTGAGGAGCGCCTGTCAGGGTGACGCCCATGACGTTGGTCGCGCGAGCCCATGCGTAGTCCTCACTCCGCCACCAGACCTCGGGAGCCATGAAGCTCGTACCCGTGGAGCGGAAAACGAGCAGGCGCACTCGGTTCTCACCGTCGTTGTAGAGCGCGACCAGGTCGTCCTTGCCATCGAGGGTCACGTCCGCGACCGCGAACTTCGCGCGTGCCAGCGCGAAGAAGCTCGAAGCGGTCGTCAGCCAGGTCGACTCCGAGAACGTGTCGCCGTCCGCGTTCTGATCGCGCACGCTGATCTTGAGGCTCAGATCGCGCGCAGGGTCCTGGAGCAGCGCGATCTGCGATTTGCCGTTCCCCCGGAAGTCTCCGCTCGCAGCGACGCTCGTCCCGACGACGCTCACCGACCGCATCTTGCCCGGGACGGGCGGCGCGCTTCTCGCCGGCGGAAGGGACGGCTGCGCCTTGTTGACCTCGCCGCCGGGCTGTTCCGAGCCTTCGGGTCTCGTCGCCGGAGCCGTGCAGGTCACGACGGTCATCGAGAACACGAGGACCCCGGCCAGCACCCACCGCCGGCAGGACATGCCCACCACGATGCGGCATTTCGCACGCGCCGTGCCAGCGGCCGCTCAGCCTTTCGCCGCCGCGACTATGCTCACGCACCGCTGGGCGTCGTCGATCGCCCAGCCAATCGAAGGATGGGGGAGATGGTGAACAGATTCAGGCTTCCAGGCGTCCTCGTCGGGCTCTGCGTCGTCGCATCTACGATCCTGGTGGGCGGGACAGCACGTGCCGCGGCCGGCGTGCAGGAGTACATCGTTGTCGTCGACCAAACCGCGACGGATTCGGCCGAAGCGGCAATCCAAGCCGCAGGCGGCGAAGTCCTCGGCCTGAACAAGCTGGGGATCGCGACCGTCGGGTCGTCCAATGCCGATTTCGTGTCGGCGGTGGAACGGTCCGCCGCGATCCTGGGCGTGGCTCGGAACGGCGGCTTCCTTGAGAGGGAAGCGAGCGTGGCGAGCGTGCCCGCGAATACCCACACGCAGGCGTCCGAAGCGACCGCCTGCGCGGCGCTGTACGGCGTCTCGGTCGCCGTTGGGCCCGATCCTCTGGCTCCGTGCCAGTGGGACATGCGAGCGATCAACGCGACGTCGTCCGGCTCGTACGCCGTGAACAGAGGCAAGGGTGTACGGGTCGGCATCATCGACACCGGCGTCGACCTCCATCACGGCGATCTGATCTCCAACGTGGATGTGGGCGTGTCGTGCGTGTTCGTCTACGCGACGACGCCGACTTCGCTTCCAGCCGAGCAGGTCACGCGCGGAAGCTGCTCCAACAAGGCCGCGCTCCAGGACTACGCGGGGCACGGCACGCATACGGCGGGTGAGGTCGCCGCGCCGATCAACGGCACCGGGACCACGGGCGTCGCGCCCGAGGCGACGATCGTCGCGCTCAAGGCGGGCACCGCTGAGGGCTTCTTCTTTACCGACTCCGTCGTCGACGCGCTCATCTACGCCGGCGATCAGAAGCTGGATGTCGTGAGCATGAGCTTCTTCGCCGACCCGTGGCTGTTCAATTGCCACAGCGACAAGGAGCAGAAGGCGATCATCCAGGCGATCTCGCGAGCCGCCAACTACGCGCAACAACAGGGCGTGGTGCTCGTCGCCGCGGCGGGGAACGAGGGCATCGATCTCAACCATCCGGTTGTCGACGAGATCAGCCCGGACTTCCCGCCTGGCGCCGCGATCACGCGACCCGTGAACAACAGCTGCGTCACTCTGCCGCAGGAGATCTCCGGAGTGGTGGTCGTCACGGCGACCGGGGCGCAGAACCTTCTCGCCTGGTACTCGACGACGGGAATGCTCACCGACGTCACCGCGCCGGGCGGCTCTCGCTTCCAGACACCGACCTTCAACTCGGCTCGCGGACGCGTGCTCGCTCCGTATTCGTCGACCGCGCTCGATCTCGCGCTCGAGGCATCGATCAATCGTCTTGTCGTCGACCCGGCCGGGAACTTCTACGCCTGGCTGAACGGAACGTCGATGGCGGCGCCGCACGCGGCGGGCGTGGCCGCGCTCATCCGCGCCGCCCACCCGGGGATGTCGCCCGGCGCGGTGGCCGCCGCGCTGCGGAGGACGGCGACGAAGCTGCCCTGCCCGGCCACTCACGATCCGGGCGTCGAATTCTTCGGGGTGCCCCTTCAGATCTGCACGGGGGGCATTGGCAGCAACAGCTACTTCGGCGCGGGCCTCGTGAACGCGCTCGCAGCAGCAAGCGACTAGCGACGTTTGTCGTGACGGGGAGCCCGATGGGCTCCCCGTCGGGCTCTTCGCTTGGTATCCTCACTCACAGGACCGTTGCTTGTGGCGGACCTGCCAGACACCGATCGGACTGCATGCGGTCCCCATTCCGCCGAGGTAGCTCAGTTGGTAGAGCAACGGTCTGAAGAACCGTGTGTCGCCAGTTCGATTCTGGCCCTCGGCACAGCGCGAGTTCCTAGAAAATTCACCTATCTCGGTTTGGACGGCATCGCTTCCTACTGCAGCGGTACCCCTCTCATCGTTTCCATCGTTCGATCCCCCGCAGCGTCTCGAGGGTAGCGTCCCCGTCTCGAGAGGTACGTCCTTGGCATCCTGGCCAGCATCACTGCACGCGCCATCGCGTTGCAGACCTTGTATCCGCGCGGATTCGATGCGAGTCCGCTCCTAATGCTCAGTCGGCTGGACCGTTCTGACTTCGGGAGGTACTCGTCTTTTGAAGCGACTCTTCTCCTGCGGCATGGTGATCCTCGCGCTCACGCTTGCTAGCGGCGGAACGGCGTCGGCCGATCCTGGCCAGGTGCCGTCGCCACCGCCGGCCACAGATGCATTCTCACCGGGTAAGGCATGCGCTCACGCGAACCTGGCAAAGAATCGGAACTTCGGCGCGAACCACAGGACCGGTGTGAGGGGCGGCGGAACACCGCCAACGTGCGGACCTATCGTCCCGCCTGCCTAGATAGTCTCGAGCTTTCAAGATTCTCTGAGGCGAGGTCGAGAATCGACCCCGCGATCCAAAATTGCACTCTCGACCCGCCTTTGAGATCGTCGGCGATTTCGCGAACGGACGAACTTACGTTGCGACGACTACTGCTGCCAGATACCGCTGCGCGGCCGGGTGGACCGGCAGCGACCTCATGGAAGCGCTCGGCTGGAAGTCACAGGCCATGCTCCGCAGATACATCGGCCGCGGATCACCATCTCAAGCAGCTCCCCGAGCCAATGGATGCGCGGGCGATCTGATCACCACATGACTGACCAAACCAAGCGTTGTGGCGACCTAGAATCGAGCGATCGATGAGAACCCGAGCAAATGCGCGATTTCATGAACGCATCAGCTGAAGAACCGCGTGTCGCCAGCTCGATCCTGGCCCTCGGCAGAGAATGACGACCCGACTCGCGGCCATCCGCGTCGGGGCTGGGCTGTCGACGCGCAGGTCCGGCCTCGCGGCGACCCAGGACGCGCTCGACGCTGCCCTCGGTCCGCTCGAGGGGGCGATCCCCGACCTCGCCTTCCTCTTCGTGGCGCCCCAGTTCGAGGACGAGCTCGAAACCATCCTCGAGAGTGCGAACGCCAGCCTGGGTGGCGGGACGCTGCTTGGCTGCGTCGCCGGGGGCGTGATCGGTGGCAGTCGCGAGGTAGAGGACGCGCCCGCCGTCGCCGCATGGGCCGGCGTCCTTCCCGGCGTCACCGTGCGTCCGTTCACGCTGACGTACGCGGAAGAGGAGGAGCACGGGGTCTTCGACGGGCTCGAGGAGGTCCCGACCCGCGCCTCGGACAGCGTGCTGGTCATGCTCGCCGACCCGTACACCTTCCCGGCGTATCTGCTCCTGGATCATTTGAACGAACACGCGCCGGGGCTTCCGATCGTCGGTGGGATGGCGTCGGGTGGGATCGTCGCCGGCCGCACGCGTCTCATCTACGACGACGAGATCCTCGCGGAGGGCGCCGTCGGCGCGATCCTCGAGGGCGCCCACGGGGCGACCGCGATCGTGTCGCAGGGTTGCCGCCCCGTCGGAGAGACGTTCGCGATCACGCGGGCTGAGCGCAACGTGGTGTTCGAGCTCGGCGGACAGCCCGCGGTCAAGCGGATCGAGGAGCTCTACACGACCGCGACCGAGCGCGATCAGCTGCTCATGCGGCGTGGACTGCACGTGGGGCAGGCGACGAACGAGCTCAAGGCCGAGCTCGGCCGCGGCGACTTCGTGATCCGCAATCTCGTCGGCATCGACCAGGAGAAAGGTGCGATCGCGATCAGCGATATGGCCGAGGTGGGGCAGACGATCCAGTTCCAGGTCCGCGATGCCGACTCCGCTCGCGAGGACTTGCGGGCGACGCTCGACACGCAGCGGGAATCACCGGTCGCGGCGGCGCTGCTCTTCTCATGCAACGGTCGTGGACTCGGCATGTTTGGCCAGCCCGATCACGACATCGGCGCGGTTCGCGGCGCGTTCGGCGACATCCCGGTCGCCGGTTTCTTTGCGGCGGGCGAGCTGGGCCCGGTGGGCGGACGCAATTTCGTGCATGGCTTCACCGCGTCGATGCTGCTGTTCCGGAACTCTTCGAAGGCGAAGCTATAATTCGCTCGTTCGGAAGTCTTCCGGATGCGTGCGGAAGTGGCTCAGTTGGTAGAGCATCACCTTGGCGCGCGCGAAGCTTTCCACTTGGTTGATGCACTCGTCACGATGACCGTCGACGACGGCGAAAACTGTCGGATCGAAGTGCAGGAAATCACGGAGTCGGCAGCCGAACAGAGTAAGAAGTCGTAAGCGATCCAGTTCCGCGGGCCGGCTTTTCGCTGCCGCCTCCCTTGGATCCAACGATGCTCGTGCCGTAGGACGGGTAACGAGGACTGTGGACCATTCGCCTGCCGCGAGCGCGACCTCGCGGTAGATCGGCCTCTTAGTCGGGCCCTCCGGTTTCGTGATACCGGTGGCGGTCTCGCGATTCGATGACACGTCGATGAGAGAGATCGACCCGAGTGCACGTCCTCGTCCGGGGCCACCCACTCACCGCGAAAGCCTGATGTCCACCTCACGTTGGACGTAGGCCCATTCTTCGGTGGCCCGGAGCCGCCGCAGTAGCTCGTCGAACCGCTCGGCGTCTCTTGGTGCGTACTCGAACCAGGTGAGGAAGTCGAACGCTTCGCCGAGCTCGCGGGAATGGTGGAGTCGTCGCGCCACCGCCGGCACGTACTCGAGCGCGACGGCGATGTGATGGGATCGATCCTCGAAGATCGCACGGCGTTCGTCTTGCGGCAGGATCCACCAGGCGGCGGACTTCCGCACGGGAATGAGTGCGGCCTGGGTCGCCTCTTCCCGGCCGAGCGACACCTGGCGTGCCGCGAGGAGATCATGCTCGCGCCGCGTCACGTAACGATCGTGGCTCGTCACACCGCGAAGTACCCAGACCGGGGCGGGCGGGAGTTCGCTGTTGCGTCCCTCCACCAAGGCGAGACGGGCAACCTCGGGAAGCCCTTCGCCGATCATGGCCGTGACGCTTTTGACCTGCCACTTCCCAGACGGTCCACCGGCGAACGCTACGTGGAGAGGTTCGCTCACCTGATGGACCTTACAGCGGTCCGCGGGTTCGCTCGCCGTGGCGCAGGGACGACACGGTGCGCCGGCGCTTCGATCCGTCGTCGTCACTTGCGGGTAGTCCGGCTGCCGGCCCCACCGCTCGGATCCACACACTCATGGATGTGGCTGAGGACTTGTGATTTGCGCGTCCCCGCTCGGGCCTGCGCCAGGCCCAATAGCGAATCGTTAGCCATGTGAATGCCGATCCGCTGACCATTCCTAGACGGCGACACGCGCAGACAGACCAGCACTCGGTGCTCGGGGATCACCGCTAAGGGAACGAGGTAACTGCGTCCCGTCGCTTCGCAGTACACGCCGAACGCATCGACCTGCCCGTGGTACGGCTTGCCGGCAGGGTG
>Ga0070706_100005492_pt1 | contig 12069 bp, 12 predicted proteins | sample KBSK5501metaG_FD_65476 | JGI IMG/M metagenome (GOLD analysis project Ga0070706, IMG submission 65476) | Corn, switchgrass and miscanthus rhizosphere microbial communities from Kellogg Biological Station, Michigan, USA - KBS K5-50-1 metaG | ecosystem: Host-associated > Plants > Roots >...
TCCGCCGAACTGGCGCCCGCGCCCTCACGCTCTCAGGCATCGCCGCCAGGGTGGCCAGGCTTCCGGCCTTGCCCACCTCTTCGACTGCGAGCCCGGCGAGCGAATACGCGCGCGCCAGGCGGCCCGCACCGAACAGCAGCTCGGCGTCGTCGACCAGGCAGCGCGCATTGTTCGCCGCCGCAACAGAACCCCGGGCAAGCTCGCGCACCGGCGCTTCCTTCACCGCGCCAAGATCCACAGTTCCAACCTAGCCAGCGGCTTGGCGCGCAGATTGTCCGGACCGCTTTGCGTGGGGCCATGCGAAATGCAGCCACCACCGCGTGGTACCCATCCACAGCTACTCATAACTGGATGACACCTCCTCGACCGGGTCGTTGCTCGCGAACATGCACCGATCCGGAATGGCCGCAGCTGCTGGCCTTTCCCGCGCAGGTTCATTGGCACGCAATACCCGCAATTGGGCTTGTTTCACGACTAGCCGCCCTACTAGGCTGTGGGTGCAGTCGGCAGATTGGTGGGCAAACTTCTTAGGAAGGGCCGAAGATGCCGCGATTCCGTTCCCTCATAATTGGCGGCTCGACGGTAGCCACGGCACTGCTTGCGCTCGCCCCTGCTACCGCCGCGACTGCGAGCACAGGGCCGTGGATGGCGCGGGCGGGCGCCGTGGAATCCCCGACGGTCGGTGGCAGCAATGACTTTTTCAACGGCGACTCGTGTACCAGCAGCACGTTCTGCATGGCCGTCGGCTCCTTCCACCTGAGCGGTCATACGCGTGGCCTGTCGGAGACGTTGAGCGGCGGTAACTGGGTCGCCAAATCCGTACCCAGTCCGTCACGTGGCGTCAATATCTTCGCTAATGAGGTCTCCTGCGCCTCCCCATCCAGATGTCTGTTCGTCGGGGACCACTGGGCGACGCGGCGGGGTCCCTTCGCAAACCTTGCCGAGGCCTGGAACGGCTCCTCCTGGCGGATCGTCACCGCCAAGGGTCCGGCGGGAAGTGCCATCTCCGCGCTGGACGATGTCGCCTGCCCGGCCGCCAGGTTCTGCCTTGCGGTCGGTTTCGCCGGGAGCCGGCTCGGCTTTCAGGACACGGCCTACACCTGGAAGAACGGCACTAATTGGCGGCGAATCGCAGTCCCAAGGCCCCGTCATGCCCGTAACAGCGAACTTGGCGGGCTGGCCTGCTTCAGTGCAAGGAATTGCATGGCCGTGGGCAACTACAGAAGTGCGTCGGGCCGTTTCCTGCCCTTTGCCGTCCGCTGGCACGACGGCCGGTGGAAGCTGCTGACCACGCCCGCCGTCGCCAGGCAGCGCTTCACGGTATTCCAGGGGATCTCCTGCCCGACGGCCACGCGGTGCGTAGCGGTTGGCAACACCGAGGACAACACCCGCGGCAGGTTCTTCCACGCCTTCGCCGAGGTCTGGAGTGGCGGTAAGTGGCACGTATCGACCTTGCGCCGGACCCCGTCGCTTTTCTTCGGCGTCTCGTGCCCGGCATCGAACCGTTGTTTCGCTTCGGGCGACACCTTCCCTTCAGGTGCCAGATTCGCGCATCCGCTGATCGAGACCTGGAACGGCCGGAACTGGACGACCCAGCGTCCCGTCCAGACACAGGCGCCCCATTCCGGCGACGTCCTGCTGCATGTGTCCTGCGTCACCCGGTCGCGCTGTGAGGCGGTGGGCTTCAGCTTCAACCCGAACGTCCGCAACAGCGACCGGACGCTAGCCGAGATGTGGAACGGCCACCGTTGGACGGTGCAGACCACGGCCAACCCATAGCCCTCGGGCCAGTCGTTCGACTCGGACATGAGCCATGAGCGACCTAGTTCGACCGGAGTGAGTTTGCGACTTGCATCAGCTGGGCCTGGGTGAGGTCGCCGGATATGGTCACGACGAGCTTGCCGGTGAGGGCCCAGACATGCGGCATAGCGAACGAGCCGGCGACTAGGTAGCCCTGGCGGCCAGCGAGCACCCCGGAGGCGAACGTCACCCGCTGCGGGGCCTTGAAGTTGCCTTCCCCGGTATCCAGCGGGTCGTGCCACGCGGCAGGGTTGGCACCTGCCGGCCGGGTTGTGAGGATGAACTGATCGAGGCCGTGCCGATATGAAAGCGAAATGACGTTCCCGACAGGCGGGTTGGTACCGGTGGGGCTCGGCCTTTTGGCGACCATCACCCCGGACAGGCGATAACCCCTGGGAATGGAGGTGGGGAATACCGGGGCGTACCTGGTGATTCGCCCGGCATCGTTCAGGGTCACCCGATGGAACCCGAAGTCGGTGTATGACACTTGCTTGCCCGGCGGGAACCTCAGGGTGAAAGCGTGCTCTGGGGTCGGCGGATTCACCGTGAGCTTGTCGATTCGGGTCTCATAGAGAGTGTGGCCGTCCCGTGAGGCGAGCACCCGGACGGGCAAGCCGGTCTGCCGGTCTACAGTGACCCGGAGGTGATCTGGAAACATGGCCGCGCTGGCTGGCACCGTGGTGTCGAGGAGCCAGGCGGGTCGGCTGTGGTATGTCACCTCGCGCACCTGACCGCCCGGGCTGCCGGCGAGGGCGCGCACCACCGAGCCCAGCATTCGATCCAGCAGCGCGCTTGAGGGACCTGGGTCTGGTGGCCCCGGAGCGAGCCCCGACAACTGAGACGCGAAGAGCTCGGTGCTCCCCGGCATGCTGGCCGAGGTGCTCAGGCTGCGCTCAATGTTGGACCTGGCGTCGTACGTCACGGCGCCAGGATGATCAAGCCCGGCCAGGCGGAAGTCGCCACGGGCGGTGAGCAGGAACCGCCACTTCTGGTCCTGCTGCGAGGCGGTCCGGGGGTGGGTGTAGTCCACAGATAGCACGCCTGCGATGCCGCGGACGGACGCCCAGGCGTGTGCTACCGCGGCCCGCACCTCGGCGGCCTTGGCAATTCCGTGCGTGGTTCCGGGGAGGCTGGCAATCACCAGCACCACGGCCAGGACTGCAGCCGCCGCCAAGCCGATGGTCCAGCGCAGGGGATGCCTTACCCAGCCGCGCCGTCGGGATCCGCCTGGACCGCTCGGGCGATGCCGATCTGGCGCGTCCTGCCCGGGGCTGGAGGTGCTCAGTCTGGCGCGGAGGCCCGCATGGAAGCCTGGCCGATGCGCGGGGACCTCTAGGCGCCGAAGGGCTGCACCGAGGATCTCGTCCCGCTCCCCGTCCGCTGGCTTGCGTTCTGGGTATTCTCCGTCGCTCATGACCTGTCGTGTCCTCGCTCCTCCTCGGAGAGAGCCCGGCGCAGCTGCCCGCGGGCTACGCTCAGCCTGGACCGTACGGTGCCGACCGGCACTCCCAGCACCTGTGCCGCCGTCTGGTAGTCCATCCCTTCGGCGTCCACGAGCAATACGGTCGCCCGCATCTTGGGCGGAAGGGATGCCAGAGCGGCAGCCAGGTCGAGGCGCTGGGCGGCCATCTCCCCGGGGTCTGGCATAGGGTCGGGAATCTCGCCAGCCGCCCAGAGGGACAGGGGCCGGCCAGCGCCTCTCCGGTGCCGCAGCTGATCCATGCACACGTTGTAGACGATGCGGTGCAGCCATGACCCGAATGCTGCCCTCCCCTCGAAGCCGCGCAGCGACCGGAAGGCCTTCAGGTATGCCTCCTGGAGGGCGTCATCCATCTGCTGCGGGTCGTCGAGTAGCCGGTAGGCCAGAGCACGCAGCGCACGATCGTGCAGGTTGATCAGCTGCACGAACGCGTCCAGATCGCCCATCCGGGCCCGCGCCAGGAGGCGGGCCTGCACCACCATATCCTCCTGTTTCCGCGCCGCGGCCCGGTCCCAGCGCGTGTTCGGCTCGTCCCCGATCCGCTCGTCTGCCCCGGGCATCATGCCCTTTGGACGCTTCGGCCGGCTGATTCGTTCGATGTGCAGTCCGATCTCGACACGGGCTCGGCCGCGCCTCACGCGGGGCGACGGCATGTGCGCGCGGGCTCATCAGACAAGTCTGCCGCCGAATGAACTTTCGGCCACCTCTCCCGTCTTAGATCTCCGAAACGACAATGCCCAAGGAGGCAAAGATGAACATTCTGCGATCTCGGGTCGGTGGGCTGGTTCTGGCGGTCACCGCCTCATCCGCGATCCTCTTCCCGCTGGGGCTCGCCCACGCGTCGCCGAATCCGGCGGCTGCGACCACCCGGCAGATGGCCGTCTCCACCCTGAGCCAAGACTTCCGGGCCACCCTCACCGCCACCCGTGGGCCTAGCGGGGGCGGAGCTGCGGCCGCGACGGTCTCGGTCGCCGTCTACCAGCGGTCCGCAGGGGACTGGAAGCTGATCGGACGACAGACCGTCGGGCAACGCAACAGCTGGTTCTGGAACGTGGTGACCGGCCGCGATGCCATCTGCCGGTTCTCAACCAGCGATGTCGCCCCGTACCCCATGGAGGTCAGGCTGCTCGTCTCCAGCAGCATCGGATGCTCCGACGCGACCTACAACTTCCACGTCGACAAATACGGAGCCCTTGTCCCGGGGTAGCCATCCGCGCCCGCGAAAGCGGGAACCGTACACGACTCCACGCTGCGGCCGCGCCGCGCGACGGACAGGGCGCGACCGTGCTTGGCCGCACCGCTGCAGGGAACTACTTCATGAGCAACGGGCCACGCTGATGCTCGTCGGCCGGCGGACAACAGCCTGAAGGGAAAGCAATGACCGAACCTGGTCAGAGAGTTGCCGTCATCACGGGAGCGTCTCAGGGCATCGGAGCTGGACTCGTAGCCGGATACCGCCGACAGGGCTGGGCGGTCGTCGCCAACTCCCGGACAATCAAGCCTTCCGACGACCGCGAAATCCTGACCGTCGACGGAGACGTCGCGGAGCCTGCGGTGACCACGCGTATTATCGGTGCGGCACTCGGGCGTTACGGACGCATCGACACGCTCATCAACAACGCTGGCATCTTCATCGGCAAGCCGTTCACGGAGTACACGGCTGACGATTACGCGCTTGTCGTCGGCGTCAATCTCACTGGATTCTTCCTGCTGACTCAGCGCGCCATCGCCGAGATGCTCGCCCGAGGCGGCGGGCACATCGTGAACGTCACGACTACGAGCGCCGAGTATGCCGACTCAAATGCGCCCTCGGTTCTGGCTTCGCTCACCAAGGGCGGCCTCGCCTCCGCAACCAAATCACTGGCGATCGAGTACGCGTCGCGCGGCATCCGGGTCAACGCCGTCGCCCTTGGCGTCATCCAGACGCCGATGCATGCGGGAGAGGCCTACGACGAGCTAGCCGGCGCGCACCCCCTCGGACGTGCGGGTCAAGTGAGCGATGTCGTGGACGGCATACTCTTCCTCGAGTCCGCACCCTTCATCACCGGTGAGATCCTGCACATCGACGGCGGCCAGAGCGCGGGTCGCTAAGAACGGCTGGGCTCGCGTAGGCGCTGAGTACATGTGCTTAGCCAAACCGAGTACGCGTGCACTGGGCGCACCTCGACCGTGAGCGAAGGATTGAGCCTGCAGGGCGGCAGGGTGCCGCCCTGGTCGGAAAGGCAATCTCATGGAAGAAGCAGCCGGGGCTGGACTGCTGCCCCAGCAACTGGAGCGCTGGGCCGCAGCGGGCATCATCGACGCCCACCAGGCTAGCCGGATCCGCGTAGCCGAGCATGCGCAGCAGGACGAACCGCCCGAGCGGCGATTGCCCTTGGTGGCCGAGGTACTTGGCTACCTCGGGGCGATCATCGCGATCACGGCGATCGGTGTGGTCACGCACCAGTCCTGGAAGCACGTCCCGCCTTCAGCCGAAATGATCGTCGCAGGCATTCTCGCGATCGGCCTGCTCGCCAGCGGAGCAGCGGTGAGGGCGGGCAGCGAACCGGCGCTCGCCCGGTTGCGCGGAGTGTTGTGGCTTCTGGGGACGGCCAGTGCGGCGGGTTTCGTCGCGGTTGTCACCCGCCGGTATTTGCACTTGTCCGGCGACAATGTCGCGCTCTGCGCCGAGGGAGCTTGGCTGGCCTGTGCCGTCCCTCTGTGGTGGCGGGCCAGGTCAGCACTCCAGCAGGCCGCTGTTTTCGGCGGAGCCATCGCCTTGGTAGTAACCTGCCTGGAGCGCATCGATCCGCATGTCGGGAGTTTCGGATTCGGTCTGGCTCTCTGGGTCCTCGCAGGGGCATGGGCAATAGCCGTTTACCTCGGCTACCTCACGCCGCGCACCATGGGCGTCCTGCTCTCGAGCGGCGGGCTGCAAATCGGCGCCATCGTGGCCATGGACGGCGTGGACTCTGTGCTGGGTTCGGTTATTGCCGTGGTGACGGTGGCCGGACTGCTGGCGGCGGGCGTCGTCTCACGCCGGGTCCTGCTGACCGGCATCGGGGCGGCCGGCGCTCTCTACGTCATCCCCGACGTCGCTCACGAGTACCTGCCGGGCTCGGTCGCGGCCCCGCTGGCCACGGCCGTCGTTGGGCTCGTACTAGTTGGAATCGCCCTGTGGCTGGCCAGGCTGCGCAGGACGGCCTGAGACCCGATTCGGGCTAGTACCTGACGGAACTCATCAACCACTCTCGCCGACCGGCGCTGCGGCGGCCGCCCTCAGCCGACGCTGCGAGCGCAGCGTCAGAAGCACGCTCAGGGCCACGATTCCGATCGTGAACCACCAGCTGTAGTGCGAGATGGTCTTGGCCGCGACGACCGCATGGTGACCTAGCGTGTACCCCAGTCCGGCGAGCAGGCCGGCCCAGAGCAAAGAGCCGATCAGGTCCAGGACGAGAAACGTGACGAGCCTCATCCCGGCCCAGCCGGCGATGACATAGATGATCGCCCGTGGGACGGGGAGGAAGGAGCAGACGACCACAGCTGGCCAGGTGAACTTGCGGCCGGCCCGTTGCACGCGCGGCATGTGCCTAGCGACGCGCCGGCTGCCGGGCAGGGCCATGATGAACCGCTCGCCCCACAGCCGCCCCGCCCACCAGTACAAGGCGTCGAACTTCATCAGCCCGGGAATCGCGGCGAGCAGCACCACGGCGAGCGTTCCATTCCCGGCCCAGGCAAAGGCGGCGGCCGAGATAATCGACACGGTGCTGCCATTCAGCAGCTCAGCCACCACCGGGTGAGTGCCGAGCAGCGACACCCGCAACGGCAGCAACACCCAGTAGAACAAGCCGCTGAGCACGATGCCCAGCCAGCAGACGATATCGGCGGCCCGCGGCTTCCCGCGCCAGGGCATCCGCGAATCCGCATTTTCGGGCGCGCCTATCGCCACGGTCGCCGCACCTTCTGCGGCCTGAGCGGATTCCGTCTCGGGGACGCTCATGAGGCAAACTCCCTAACGTTGGCGCGCCCCTGGGCGGCGGCTACCAGGACCACGCGCGGAATCACCCGGCCCGCGGGCACAGCGTAGCCGTTGCGCCAGCGTTGCACGACGAGCCCGGCTGGCTTGCCGTCGCCGGCCGGCCCGGCACAAACAAACACGTGCCTGACAGCTCGGGCTGTCTGCCAGCCCCCACCTAGTCCCTGTGACTCACGATGTCGGCGTGTGCCCTAGGGGTCGGTTCCGGCTGGGTCGTCACGATGCCCGCCGCTAGTCCGTGGGCTCGTCTGTGGTCCTGCTCGTCATCAGCCTGGCGCAGCGCGTGGCTGGGGCGTACGCGCCGCCCTCGCCCTCTGCTGAAGCTACCGCGCACCCGGATCAGCGAAGTGCCTTCCACACCCGCCAGCAAGAAGACCAGCGAGATGAGAAGCAGGGCGAACGTTCCTGCTTGGTTCGACGTGGCGAAAACGGCGAATCCGCCAGCAACGCCGGCAGCTACCCCGATGCCGAGCGCGCCTTGCCGCTCCCGCCGCGTCAGCAGCCCTGCGGCCCGGCCAGTTTCGTCCGCGCCGCCACGGTCCTGATCATCGTCAGTGTTCATTCGCGGCTCCTGTCCTATCTTTCGTATTCGCAGCAGCTGGTCGTATCCATGCTGGCGTGCGGCGTCGGCTCGCGCGCTTATGTATGCGGGCACGAATGTGAGCGCCGCCTGCCGCACTCGCGCCAGGATGACCCGCAGGTCGCCGTCATCGAGCACGAAGGCGACGGCGCAGAAGACCACCACCGCGCAGCCGGCCGCCAGCGCGCCGACGACGCCATCCATCAGCTTGTGGCTGGCCGGCAGTGCGACGCTGATCGCCACGCCAACAACGGCAGCGGCGGTCGCTGATCCCAGTCCGGCCAGCACCGCCCGGCCAATCCCCTGCACGGCCGCCTTGCCCCGGATGCGGCGGGTGACTATCACAAGCGGGATGGCAGCGCCGGTCATGCCAATGGTGTTGCCGAGGGCCAGCGCACCAACCACCAGGTGCGGGGGCACAACTTCGGCCAGCACCACCTGCGCCAGTGCCGCCAGCAGCGAACTGCCAGCCACCGCGACGCATGCCACCTTGAGTCGCCCGATCGCGAGCAACGCCCTGGTCAGGTTCGCCAGTACACCCATGCCCACGAGCCCCGGAGCAAAGAAGGCGAATCCCGCTATCAGCTGTGGCACCTGATCCGGCTGCCTGGCAAGCACGTGCGCGGCCGGAACCGCGACCGAGCCGATAACGGCCATGCCAAGACATGCCGCCAGCGCGACGGCCCGGGTCGATCCTGCGCAAGTGCGGTCGAACACCGACCCATCGCGGGCCGACAGCACCGGGAACGCGCTGAGCACGATCGACAGTGCCAGCACAGCGTTCAGCGAGTTGAATACCTGTGACGCATAGTTGAACATGACCAGCGCGCCAGTGTCGCCACGCCCGTTGGCAAGCGCGATCACGGCGACGGCAGAAACCTGCTGGAAGACCACCTCGATTAGGCCGACCGCCACCAGGCCGCCCGCCCGGCGGGCGACGCCGGGCGGGAACCGGAAGGCGGGCCGGAGCCGGAGTCGCAGCCGCCAGGTCGGCACCAAACCGACCAGCACCATGGCGGCAACGGCCAGCGTGGCGCCCACCGACAGTATGAGTTGTGCAGACGAGGACAGCCTGGACAGCGGGAGTCCTCGGCCCAAGGGGGCGAATGCGAGATAGGAAGCGATGAGCACCAGGCTGGAGACCAGGGGAGCCAGCGCATAGCCCGCGAACCTGCGGTATGCCTGCAGCAAGCCGAACAGCACGACGGTCAGCCCGTACAGCAGAGCTTGCGGCGCGAACACGCGCAGCATGTTGGCGGTGATCGCGACAAGATCCGCGCGCACGCAATGGGCGCTCGGGTTGGCGGGAGTCAGCAGCGCTGAAATCGGCCCGGCAGCCACGCCGACCAACAGCGTAAGCGGGACCAAGATGACGAGAGTCCACGTGAGCAAGGCCGAGGTGACTTGGCTGACCTGTACCTTCTCCGCCGGATCGGCGACGGACCGCTCGGCCGAGCGGGCCAGCACCGGAACCATCGCGCTCCCAAGCGCGCCGCCTATGACCAGTTCGTAAACGAGGTTGGGCACCTGGTTCGCGGTGAAATACGCCGTGCCGAGGCAGGTCGCGCCGACGGTCTGGGAGAACACCAGCGTCCGGAGCAGACCGAGGACACGGGCCAGCAGGGTGAGGCCCGCGATAATCCCGGCACCGCGGGCGATGCCCGAAGCAAGTGAATAACTGGTGTCAGCGTCACCGACGGAGGCCCGCTCGGTCGCGCCATCACCCGCGCCAATCCGCACGCTATCCCCTGAACTCAGCTACCCGGGTCGGCCAAGCTTGCAGGCCAGGTACGCCCGGCCCCGGCAGGTCCGTGATGGCTGCAAGCCAGCCGCGCACGTCCAGTCCGCGCGCGTCCGCCACTAATAAAGCATTTCTTGGCGCTAACCGGGCCGATGATGGCCAATCTGCTTGGACAAACCCGTCGCAGCCAATCGGGGCGAATCGGTCGAGACGTTCTGGAACCAACACTTGCTGGCTAGGCGCACGGCATCGCCTGTTGCAAGATGTGCTACCGGATGGTTACATGTAACCGTCCGGTAGCACATTGCCTGGGAGGCAGTCGTGGGAACACAGCTAGGGGCGCTCGTCGTTCGGCGCAGCATCTGGATCGACGCGGGACCGGACCGGGTCTGGCAGGAGGTCGAGACTTTCGAGGCCATGAAACGGTGGTTCGGGACCGGTCACACCCTGGTGAGCTATGAGCCACGTGTCGGGGGCTGGGTCGAGACCGACCCCAGCGCGGTGCAAGGCCAGCCGTTGACGTTCGCGGGACGGGTCACGGTATTCGATCCGCCGCGTGAGCTGACCTTCGAGCAGGACTGGATCGGGCACGGCTGGGCGGCGCCTTCGCTGATCACGTTCCGGCTCACGCCGGCGCTGGGCGGCACGCTCGTCGAGCTCTTGCATCACGGCTTCGACCGGCTCGGCCCGGGAAGCGCTGATGATCATCGTGGGTTCGAGAGCGGCTGGGGGATGCTGCAACTGGAAGCGTTGCTGCACCGTGTCCGGTCGTAGGGACACGTTCTCGGCTCTCGCCGATCCGACGCGGCGGGCGATTCTTGAGATCCTGCGCGATGAGCTCAGCTTGACGGCCGGCCAGATCGCGGCGCAGTTCCCAGCCATCAGCCGCGCGGCTGTGTCGAAGCACCTGGGTCTGTTGCGCGAGGCGCGGCTGGTACGGGTCCGCGAAGAGGGCCGGGAATGGCACTACACGCTCGATCCGGGCCCGCTCGCTGAGGTATACGAGCACTGGCTGGGCTCATTCGCGCCCCTCTGGGATGAGACCCTCGGCCGACTCAAAGTCGCCGCCGAGCGCCCGCCGCCGAAGGCCGCTCGGGATACGAGGCCAGACAAGCGCTGACCGGGCGGTAGGTTCACGACAGCCGCTGGCATTCATTTCCCCCCAGGCGAATCACGATGACGGGCCCGGCTGGCGGGGCCGGTCACCGGGCCGTGTGACGCCGACTCGGCGGCTGCAGCCAGCCTTTCCAGCCCGTTCAGCAGGGCGGCCCTGCTATGACGGTCCAGTGCCGCCATTGCCTCCCCTAGCGCGTCGGGCCGCAGGACGGTGTCCTGCCGAACCTGCTGGCGGCCCTTAGGGGTCAGCACGATCGCCAGCCGGCGCTCGTCATCCGGATCGCGGGCACGCTGCACGAAGCCGCGCGCTGCCAGGCCCTTCACGACCACCGATGTTGTGCTCTTTGGCAGTCCGAGATGGTCAGCCAGCCAGGTCAGTGCCACCGGCTCGGCGGTCAGGTGGTGCAGAACCTGCCGCTCGTGCTGGCTGAGGCCCGGCGTGTCCGGGCGGTTGAGCACGTCCCAGATCCTGCGGTACAGTAGTTCGAAACGTTCAGACTCTGAACTTTTCATGCTCTCGAAATAGTAACACGAGGGGGCCGCATGATCGAGATCACCCGGGAAGCCAGCCTGCGGTCAGCACCCGCAAGCGTCTGGGAACTGATCAGCTCCCCCGCCCGCGCCGCCGAATGGTTCACCTTCGCCGACCGGGTCGAGGTCTTGTCGGGCGCAGGAGTCGGCCAGCGGCGTCGCCAGTATGGCCACTGGGGTCGCAAGCCGTCCGAGATCGACCAGGAGATCATCGCCTGGGATCCGCCTCGGATCATCGCCTGGCGGCACGTCGCCGAGCGCCTCGATGGCAAGCCAGCACCCCGCTTCGCCGCGTCCACCGAATTCCAGATACAGCTCGCGCCAGCCGGAGAGGGCACCACGGTGCGCCTGCGCTCCCGGCAGGAGCCAGCCAGCGCCATGCGAGCCCTCGTCATGAGGTTGTTCGGCACCAGGGAGGTGGCGCGCAACATGGAACGCTCGCTGGACCGGCTGGCCGCGGCGGTGGCGGCAGCACCCGACCACTAGAAAGTCTGCGGTGGAAAAGCCGATGCCGGGCTTGCCGCGGCAGCAGGGGCGCATGCGCCGGCTCTCAGGCCCGCTGGGCCGTCGGGTGCGGCGCCACCGCCAGGACCTGATCACCGCCGCAGCGGCTCATGGCGTCCGCAACCTGCGGGTAATCGGCAGCGTTGCCCGCGGCGACGAACACCCGGACAGCGATGTGGACCTGCTTGTGGACCTGCCTCCCGGGCTCAGCTTGTTCGGCCTGGGCCGTGTCAAAGCCGACCTAGAGGCCGTCCTCGGCGCCCGCGTTGATCTGATCCCGGCTGGCGACCTCAAACCAGGCG
>Ga0070706_100005494_pt1 | contig 12068 bp, 10 predicted proteins | sample KBSK5501metaG_FD_65476 | JGI IMG/M metagenome (GOLD analysis project Ga0070706, IMG submission 65476) | Corn, switchgrass and miscanthus rhizosphere microbial communities from Kellogg Biological Station, Michigan, USA - KBS K5-50-1 metaG | ecosystem: Host-associated > Plants > Roots >...
CCCGAGTGCTCCGCCGCCGTAGGTTGTGTTGACCATGAATTCGGCCTCGGCCCACTGATAAAAGGAGTCGAGCTCCGCCGCGGTCAGCGGCCAATTGGCGAAATCCTCCGCTCGAAAACGGGGTGCGGCACCATCCCAAAACAGGCCCCGCCCGCCGACGCATCCGATCAGCGCTCCGAACGGTCCGTTCTCGGAGGCGGGACTGTACTGGAGGCTGGTCTGGATCGCCCGGACGAGTTCGCGATCGAAGCGCAGGTCGGTCGTCATCACGTGCGTGAGCAAGATCAGGGGCCCCGCCTCAAGAATGAGCACCCGTCTTCCCCGCTCGGCCAGAGTGCGCGCGGCGATGATCCCCGCCGAGCCACCTCCGACCACCACGGCGTCGTAGGGCTTGGTCTGGGAGTCCTCCACCGCCTGGCTCAGCTCGGTCAGCAGATGCGACTGAACATCCGGGACCGATGCTGCCGGTCCAGACACCTGCGTTGTCGGCGTGGACACCGCGAGGCCCTAGACCTTCACCGACTCAGGGATCGGCGGTTCGGGCTCAGCCGGTGCTCCGGCTGACCGGCTCGTTGGTAAGGCTGCGTCGAGGATCGTCCAAACCGCGAAGTTGCGAAACACGATGTGGTTGTCGACCACCGGCAGATAAGGCTGTTCGAGGAGAGGGGGCATCGTCTCTTGCCGCCAGCGCTTGCCGGCGCAGCGGATGAAGACCTGTGGATTCATCGAGTCGTTGCGGCACACGCCCGCGACCACCCACTCCGGATTCTCGGTGTCGGTGTAGTACGCGGAGAAGTACGGTCCCCGACGCTCGAGTCGGAAGCGACCTTGTTTCGTAGATCCGTTGCCAATTGGCCGCCCGTAGTGATTGTTGTCGTAGTCGACCCCGAGGTTGTAGTTGATGCGGTAACCGTCGTCCTCATCGTGTTCAGCGCCGACAAACGGCGGCGCTCCGTGCGGATCAAAAAAGGAGTCCTTGTCGCGGAACGACTCGGGGCGGTTGGCGATCGGCTTACCGTCGGACCCGACCAGCGGTTTGCCGCTGGCATCCGCTTTCCATCCCGGAATGTGGCGACCGGGCTCGACGTTCGTGGCGGCCATCTCGCACATCGTTGCTTGAGTCGTGCGCTCCATCGCGAAGGACACCTCGGCGATGAAGTCGCCATCGAGCGGGAACGCGGTTCCGACCCCGCCACCGGAATAGAACGGCCAGTCACGCGCGGCGTCCCAGGCGGCTTCTTCCAGAGCGGTGAGCCGATCCTCGAGCGGATCGCCGGTCCTTCGGGGGATCACCGGTGGTGGCTCAACATACGGAGCCAAGTCGAGATGGACGCCGTCGGACTGGTAGACATGCGCGAAGCGATTGGCCTTGGCGTACCCGAAATGGAAACGGGCGGAGCGCTCTTGCTCGCCGGAAAAACTCTCGGACTCCAGTCGGCGGAGCTTGCGGAGGTGATCCGCCACGTCGATCGTCGAGGGCACAGTGATCGCCGTGACGAAAGGAAGCGCGGAAAGGCGTTGGATCCAGTCGATAATGTGCGGGCGGTCCCCGGCCACGGTCACGATCGCGCCGTCGCGCAGCTTCCCCTGATTCCACGCTTGCTGAACCGACTTCGCAAGCGATGTCAATGCGGCGGCGGCATCGAGGAGACTGGGACCCGGGAGGATCAGTGCATCCAGCCCCTCGATGACCAGCGAGTCCGGCGGCCCCCGATGGGCCTCGCTCAGCTCGAGAACCAATGCGCGCCTGATCGCCGGGGCGACATTTCTCGCCGCGTCGAGGATCTGCAAGCTCCCGGAACTAAGCAGCGTCGTCGCTGTCAAACCACGACGGTCCAACGCTCCGGCGATCCGGATCACCAGGTCGCGAATCCGAGCAGAGGGTTCGGCATGGACGCGGGCGATCAAGCGCGCCGGCCGGGGCAGCCGATCGAGGAGTCCGCCGAGGGTCTCAACGCGCGCGAGCGGAGGCTCGCGTTTGAGCTTCCACGGTCGCGCGCTCGATCCGCGAACAGCGAATGTTGCGCCCAGGTCCATATCGGCGAGCTGCGCATGGGTTAATGCGGCCGCATTTCCGGCGGTACCGGTCAGACGCGGAAGCGCGTCGGAGGCGAGGACGACCGGGACACCGTCGGCGGTCGCCTGGACATCAAACTCCAAGAAGTCCGCGCCTCCGGTGTACGCCGATTGAAGCGCCGCATGTGTGTTTTCCGGCGCGTGCAATGTATTTCCCCGATACGACGCAACTCGAATCACGGGAACCTCGCCCTCCCCGCTCGCGCCCCCTGAGTCTGCTCCCGAATGTCAAGTAATGCTTGGCCGCCCGGAGCAAGGCAGAAGGGGGCATCTGTGCTTGTTAGATGGAAGGCGCTTGCCGTTGAACTGATTCGAAGGATCGAACCGGTGCGGGTAGAGGTCCGGCGGCGACCGATCGCCGTCGCCGGACGTCGCCTCTACGGTGTCGGCAACTGGGCGCAGGAGATCACCTCGACCTCCCCGCGATGGCGCGCGAGCCCCTGGACGGCGAGGGCGGCCAATTCCTCACTCAGGTTACCGTCGAGATATAGAACCTTGCCCGTCGCGCCGGGACCTGGACCATGAAAAGCAGCGCCGCATCGTCAGGGCAAAGCGCCGTGCGCATCCGGCCGCTCGGTTCGTCGACGTAGGCGACCCAACGTCGGCGCTCTGCAGACGAGCTCTTGCAACGCTCCGGCACTGCTTTGCGCGTGCATCTTCGCACTCGGCAATGGCGAGCGACGCAGGGTCATCCGGTTCGCTGGAGATGTCACGAAGAGCTGGGCGCAGTCTGGGGCACCGAGACACACAGACGCGTCCAAGGTCTGCCGCACCTCAAGCTCGCCCAGCTGTCCGATCAGGCCAGGGAATGAGATCTTCTGACCGCACGGGTGGAATCGTTTGGCGTCTCTACAGCAGTGGCGCGACGGCGGGCGAAGGGGCTGTCAGGGCGAAGGCCAACTCGCGTTTCAGCGCCCGTGCGGCGTCAGCGAAGGCGTGCGGACCGAACCGTTCGATCACCATCACCACCATGGCCCCTCCCATGATCACTGGATGGTGTCCGGTCGTGAACACAACGCTCATCAGCACCCAACAATTGACCACACAGTTCGATCCAACTCTCAGTCCCAATCCGACACAGTCCCTGTCCGCCTGCCAGCCCCGCGGAGCCAGGGGGACCATCTGATGGCAGGCGCGCAACGCCCGACGCTTGATCGGGCTCAGATGCCATGCGAACGCGGCGATGACCGTAAGAGCGATGGTGGCCGCGGGATCAAGCAGCGCGGCTACAGCGTCGATCCCGGCCCCGAGTAGCAGCGAGGTCGTGATCCAGATCCCCGAATAGCCGACGAGGAAGCCGAGCATTGCGCGGTCGCGCCGCCCCCAAAGGCTCGCGATCGCGACCTGCCGCAGGTTGAACAACACGACGGGCAACATCATCGCGATGACGCAATCCACGGAGACGAACGGACCTGGGCGTTCGGGAATGGACGCGGATGCGGCATGGATGTGGCCCAGATGGGCGATGGACGCAGCCGGCCAGTACGTCAGGCCAATGAGTACGAGCCAGGCCGCTAACGCCGCCAAGGCGGCCCACCACTGGGGAACCCGCCAGGCGATGCGCTGGCCAGCGAGAGCTGCGCGCACACTGATTGCCACGACCCGCCGCGGCCTCGTCCTTATTCGACGTGAAGCCTCGCCTCTCATTTGACGAAGCCTTGCTTCATCCCCGATGGAGGCTGACCCGACCAACCTTGAGGTCACCCGGGTAGACCTGGCCGGCGCTATCGGGGATAGGCGCGAAGGTTACGCGCAGCTTGTTGGGGTCCCAGTTCTTCCTCTTACTCAAGCGCGCCACCAGGTCGGTGATATCGAACGAATAGGTAAGGCCTTCGCCCGCATGCGTCTCGCCGCGTTGCGAAGACTCCAAGACCCCGAACATCGAGATGGTCCCGGCCAGGTGCTTGGCCAGCTCCGCGCCACGGGCTTGCGGCGGAGCATTCACATAGACATGGAAAGAGCCCGCCGAGAGCTTCTCGCCGCGGACGTTCTCGATCTTGAGATAGACGCGCTGGGGCTGCTCGGCCCCGGCGAAGCTCGCCAAGGCGGCGGCACGCGCGGGTGATACCTCGATCTCGGCGTGGGTCGGGGTCTCCCCGAGGGCGACGGACTCGCGTGTAGCGCCGAGCATCTCCGGTGGTCCTCTGCGCACGACCGCCTCCAATCTCGCTCGCGTGGCGCGGGCCGGTCGTGCTCGCGCGGCGGGCTCGTCGTCATACCTATACCGCAACGGTGCGCCTCTGGAGTCGAGCACGTCGCTGGTTGCAAGGATGGTCCGCCAGGCACCCGAGCCGAATTCGAAGCTCTCGCGCAACCAGCGATCATCGTTTGGATTCGCATGCCATGAGGTGCGCAGCCACTGCGCCCACAGTCGGTCGATGTTGGCGTGATGCAGCCAGAAGATCGGATCGCGGCCGGCCGTCTCGAACCGGCTCATCCATCCCGGCGGGTTGACCCCGCCCACTCCGATGTGAACGCTACCGTGGGGCGTGTTCTCCAGTGAGCCGGGGAGCCCGCCCGCGTGGGTGCGACCGCTCACCCCACCTCCGAAGCCCGGAACGATTCCGCCGCCGGCGGGGTCGGTGAACACCGACTCGGCGAGGGCCGTGGTTGTACTAACGGCGGCTGTGCCGAGCTGACCGGTCGTGTTCATCGTCGGACCGCGCAGGTTCACGAAGAGCGGATTCGGACTGCCATCGGGTAGGAGCTGGTCGCGAAAAGCCGGGGGAAGGTGGCGGACCTTCGGCCGCGCTGGATCGGTGTAGTTCCAGTAGGGCAGCGCCCAGTTGGCTGGCCCGTGCACGGTCTTGACCGCATCGCGAACGATCTTCTCGAAGTGATGCAGGTAGACCCGGTGCCAGGGCAGGAAATACCAGCTGCCGTGCTCGCAAGCGTTCCAGTGCGCTCCCGCGGGCCATTGACTGCGCGGGATGCTGCTGCCATGGATCTCAGCCAGGTGACGCCAGCTTCTGGGGTCGGCGAAGGGACTGGCATCGAGGGTCTGGAGCTGCGCGATCGCCTTGGCGTAGTTGAGGATGATCGGGTGCCAGACGTTCTGCTCACTCAGTTTCCAGATGTCGCGCCGGATCCGGACGTTGCTTGGGGTCGCCATCTCACACCTCCACGTGCTCGCGCGCGCTGAGTGGAACCACCTGACCCATCCCTAGAAAGTCAGAACGAGTTCGCCCCTCGAACGGCAACGCCAATTGCGAGCGTGTTCCTCAACCCGAGAATCCGGCGCACCATCGGGCGAGATGGTCGGCGGCTTCGGCCGCTCCGCGACTTCGAGACAGGCGAAGCTGGCCTTCTTGGGTGCGCTTTGAACAGACAAGGTCAGTGCGCGCGACCGATCCGTAGTCATCGTTTACCTGCCCACACGCAAGGGCCAATCCGCCCGAGGGCAGACGATACGCCCGGGCGCGGGCCTGGGATAGCGAGCCCTTAGGTTCATGGCAGTAGTGCCCGCAACTAAGAGCCGCCGCGTCGTCCACCAGCGCGCCAACGGAGCCATCGATCCCGGGCCGGGAGCGCGTGTGCGCACGCTGCGCATCGCTCGGGAGATGACCCAGGGACAGCTCGCCGGACGTGAGCTCTCTAAAGGGTTCATCAGCTTGGTGGAGACCGGCCGGACCCGGATGTCGGTTCGGGCTGCGGAAATCATTGCCGCGAAGCTGGGCGTGAAGCTCGCCGATCTCGTAGCGCCGGGGGACCAGCAGCGAGGAGCTCGAGCCGGCGCTCGTCCGCGGCGAACGCGAGCTAAGCGCCGGCAATTTCGAGCGCGCCCTCTCTTTGTTGGAACCAATCGAAACTCGCACGCACGGGACTCAGCGCGCCGCTTGCTTCGTCTGAAGGGTCGGGCTCTCGCTCAGCAGCGGTCGCGCGCAGCATTGGCGGCGCTAGATGAAGCAGTTCGGCTCTCCGGAGCTGGGGGCCAGCGCGATCAGGTGATCCGCATGCGCTTTGATCTCGCCGCTGCCCACCTTCGCCTCGAGGAGCGTACCGAGGCCGTCCAGTACGCTCTCGAAGTCGAGCGCGCCTTTGCCGCGCGCGAGCTGGTGGATCGCACCCTCGAATGCAGGTCCTTGCGGTCCTGGCTGGGATCTTCGCGACCGTCGCCGACTTTGGCTCCGCCGACACGCGCACCGAGCGCGCCAAAGCGCTCGCTGAGGAGATCACCGATCTACGCACAGTGGCCGCGATGTACGACACACTCGCGATGACGCGCGAGGCGCAAGGAGATCTCGAATCGGCGCTGGCGTACGCTCAGCGCGGTCCGGCTGCGCACGAGCAGGTTGCGGACTTTGAAGCGATCGGATCCAGTTGGAACACGATTGGGTGGGTTTACCTGCAGCGTCAGCAGTTCGCACGCGCCTGCGAGGCTTTGGACCGAGCGGAGCGAATCGCAAGCGAGCACGGTGCGGGACGCCTGCAGGCTTACGTGCTGCAAACGCGCGCGGAGGTCGCCCTGGCTCAAGCGGACGCCGCTTTAGCTCTGACCTTCGCCGGTGCAAGCGCATCCCATCCGCAGGCCTCCGCCCGCTGTCGTGCGCTGAGCCTCCTCGTCCGCGCGCGGGCGCTTGCCGCCACAAAGGCATCAGATGCCGAGATCGATCACGCTTATCAGAGCGCGTTTGAAGCGCTCAAGAATCAGGGTCGCAGCCAACTCGCGCGTGCGTATGAGTACTACAGCGACTCGCTGAGTGAACGCGATCGTGAGCACGACGCCCTGCTCGCTGCCCGCAAAGCGATGGACCCGGCGCGTCCGCGCCTCCCATGGGCCGCCACCAAGGCACCCGATGCGGAGTTCGATCGTGATTATCGAGCGCGTTCGATTCAAATGCCTCTCACGCCGTGAACCCGCGACTCGAGGAACTCCTGGCCTCCGCGACCCGACCGCGCCTGCCAGACTTGTTCACGGAACGGCAACCACGTTCCCGCCGAGGCTAGACGTACCTGGCGGTCTGGCGGGTGGTCGCGGCTGATTAGCGAACCCTAGTATTGCTATTACACCGACCATCGAGTGAACGTGGGAGGCAAAGTGGTGGGCGCTTTTGTTGCACTCGAGGAGGCACTGGGCCGGTCTTTGACATCCGCCGAGATCGACAAGGTCAAGAACATCGCGGCGGAGGATTGGACGAATTGGCTCGACAACAGTGAGGCGCTCCCGTACGAGGTTGCGCTCGCGCGGATGCGGATGCTGGTCCCAGGGATCCTCCCCGACGTCCCCAGCGAGGCCGTCCTCACGGCCTGCTTCGGACTGAATGCCAATCTCGCCCGCAAGCTGCGTCGAGAATTTATCGGAGACCGTGCTCGGCGGTTGGATCTTCTCAAGAAGGCACTTAAGACGAAGGACACGGAGGAGCGCTCCGGGCTCGAGTACGCGATCGTCGAGGTCCCTGACTATCTGAGCGCTGATCTCGAGGAGCGTGCAGAGAAGGCCGCCCAGCAGATGGGAAATAGTTTCGTCTCGCCCGCCAAACGGTACCCTCGGCCACGTCCGGGACTCTTCACCTGGGCGATCGAGAAGCAGACTCTGGGCGTGATCAAGACCCTGCTCAAGTGAAGATCGAGGTCGCGATCGGTTTCTTTGGAGCGTACAGCGCGGTCCTTTCGATCATTGCCCTGTACCAAACCCTGGTTCTCCAGGGAGTTCTTGATCGCACCGACCGAAGCGAACGCGAATTTGTCACCGGCACCGCGCAGCGCCAACTCGAGCAGCGCCGGCGCCGAGCAAATTCGCTTGCGTTTGAAGCAGCGTTCTTCGTCGTTGCCGTAACGATTGCGTTCCTGCTCGTCGCAAGTTACTCCGACGCCATCGCCGGTATGGTCGATTCGCTGGAGGCGCCCCGGGAGGCCTTTACCTACGCCACTTGGGTCTTGCGCGCGCTCTTCCTTGTTGTGACCGGCTTCTACACCCTGCGCCTTTGGCAGCATCCCTTTCTTCGACGCAACGTCGGCTGGAGTCCCCCGCGACAGGAGCTCGGATAGCGTCGCCAAGGTCGGGAATGGCGCGCAAAAACGGCCTTCACAAAACGCCTCCTTCCCTCCGCCGAATCTCCGCCCCAAAGCACGAGGCATCGGGAAGGGCGGCTCGGGGTCGATGGCCAGTTCTGGCCCTAGCCGAGGTTGTGCGCTGCTTGCGAGAGATCGCGCCAATTCGGTTGCCGGGCGCGGGCACCTTCCGCGGCCAAGTGGTCGAGCCGTGCTGCTTGCATCTCAAGAACATGCCGAATCTCACGCACGTTGTCGGCGAGGCCGACCATGCTCGGTCTGTCTCCGGTGCGAGCGCTCCACCCGCGTCGGGTCGACGTTTGGTAGCTTTGCTGCCGACGACGTCCGACATGCCCACGCCCTCCGCGAGACTGTCCGCTGATTTCGACACGTGGGTCAAGTCGGCACGTCGAAGACACCGAGTGCGGCTTGACTCGGCTAGCTGCCCGAAGATCGATCCGCAGTGACCTCCGAAGTGATTTCCCTTCGAGCTCGCCGCTATGAACGAACAGTCGCTGGACTGATCGGTTCGTTCCCATGCCGGAACCCGCAAGCGTCCCCGTGAATGACTCGACGGACGCAGCCGACCTTCGCGACGTTCGAGCGGGGACATCCTGCGGAACCTCAACCTAGCTGCGCGGTGTCGCCGTAACCTGACGGGTCCCTCGTGCGAGGGATGGCCGGCCACCTCTCGCACCCCGTGATGCAGTCGCGTGCGGGCGATGAACGACTGTGCGTAGAGCACCAGCCGCGTGGCGACGCCGGCGGCTCCCGCTATGCGAGCGCTGGCTGCAGGAGTTCGAGCGCGTGACGGGCGGATTCCGCGGCTTCTTTCAATCGACCGCGGGCGATCATCGCCTCGAAGTGCGCCTGGTACGCACGCGCGAGCTGCCGTCGGCCATGGGCCTCGAGGGCTTCGAACGATGCGCGGAACGCCGCGGCCACAGCAGCGTCGGTGGCCTTGGTCGCGGCGAGCGCCTGCGCCCGCACCAACTGGCTGATCGCCCTCCCACGGCTGGACGCTTCCGGATGGGCGATGCTGGCCTCGGCCATGCGGCGCGCTTCGTCGGCATTCCCGCGGGCGAGCTCCAGTTCGGCGCGTGTCTGCAGCACGTACGCCATGAGCCGGCCATCTCCGATCGAAGTGGCGATCTCGCCGGCGCGCTCGAGTGCTTCACGTGCACGGCCAACTTGGCCGCGCCGAACATAAACCCAGCCCATTGTGTTCCAGGCGGAACCGATCGCGCGCCGGTCCCGCAGACGTTCGTACGCCTCGAGGCTGCGGCGTGCGTACAGCAGTGCGCCCTCGAGGTCTCCTTGGCGCTGCCGAGTCACGGTGAGGTTCTCGTACAGACCCGCCAACGTCCGCGGGTCGGAGACATCTTCAGCCAGCGCGCGGGCACGTTCGGTCCGGAGGTCGGCCGCGCCAAAATCGCCGAGCGTCACAGCGATGGAGGCAATGAACTCCATGACCCTGAGTTCGAAGGTCCGATCGATCAGTTCGCTGGCGTTGATCGCGTACTCGCATTGCAAGGCGAGATTGAGTGCCTCGGCGTGCTCTTCGAGCTGCGCGTGCACACCAGCGAGGTCGAAGAGTGTGCGGGTCGCGCCCTCACCGTCACGCTTGGCGCGATAGCTCCGGAGCGCCTCGTCGAGTAGCTTGAGGGCCTCACGGCTCCGGCCCAGCCGCGCCATCGCCCGACCCCGCAGACGTAGCAACCGCGGCTCCTGCTCCGCTTCGCGGGAGCTCACGGTCTGGATCAGATCGAGCGCCGCCTCGGGCCGGCCGGCGCCCAGCTCAGCCTCAGCGCGCGTGAGCGCGAGTTCGTTCGCCGTGCTCAGGCTTGGCTCCGCGTTACGGACGAGATCGGAGGCACTCACTCCGAGTCGACGCGCCAGGATGTCCGCAGCCCTCAGCGAGACACGGGTTCGTCCGGTCTCCAGCAGGCTGACGAAGCCCTTCGTGAAATCGTCGCCTGCGAGTTGCGCCTGCGTCATCTGACGGGCGACGCGTAGCGCGCGGACGCGCTGTCCAAGGACGGGATCGATCGGGCCTTTCGCGCGCTGACGCACTCGTATACCTGTTTGCGTTGGCAAGTGTCGCCCCTTTCGTCAGCTACCAGTACCAGCGTAGCGGGCGACGCGCCGCCGTTCCGCGCCGCCCACAACTTCAGTCGCTAGCAGCCTCCGCCGGTTTGCGATGGGCAGGGTTCCGCGGCGCTCACCGTTCCCAGAACAAGCGAAAGGATCACGCTGAACAGCGGCGCGTAGAAAGCGAGCGAAACGAGACGTAATCGCATGGCTCCTCCGAGACCAACACGCCTTGACGGCGGCGCGTGTTGAGGTCTCGGCGGATGAGGCTACTAGTACTAGCTCTCCGCTAATCGTCGTCTTGCCAAGTTTCGACGTTGGCGGCCCGGACGACGAGCGAGCAATCCGACACCCCGACCGCTGACACCGGCGATTCGTCCCACCAGCGCGGTAACGGGCGCCGGCCGCAGCGCGTTCGAGTAGCCAAGCTGGTGAAGGGCCACCGACCATGCCGAGCCCCGCGATGAACTAGTGGCGCGGGTGCTCGCGTGGCGGTAGCAAGCGGAGGGGGTGAAGACTGCATGGGGTCGTCGACGCCTCGCCGGGCAGCCCTGGATGGTCTTGGGCGCACATCTCATTGAACACATCTCGGTCGCGATCCGGAGGGAGTCTTCTCAGCTCCTAGTTCGACAGCGAACTCTCGCATTTCTTGTTCAACGGGACGTCTCGGTCTGCAGTCTGGACCGATGCGCGTGGTGCCGATAATCGAGCACGGGGCAAAGGTCGCTGATCTAATCGATGAACTGAGTATGCGTACGTGATAGACGCGTAATCTGGTCAGCCTGGCGAAGTTCACGGAGGATGAGATGGCAGGGAAGCCGAGGAAGAAACAATTGAGCGATGCGGTTAGGACTTTGGGGAACCCGCACACCCGTGAATCGAAGGAGCCGCAGGCGGCGAAGGTCCTCCGCAAAGGCCCAAGAAGTAGGGCCGTCGATTCGCCGATGTGCCGAGATTGAACGAGGCTGATCGCTGAATACGGTCACGAACGCGCCGAGGAGCCCCGACCATTGCCAGACCTCGATGATCTGAATCAGCGCGCGGTCTGTTTTCGATGCCGGACCTGTGGTCTGAATCTGTGCGCGCGTGAACACGACCGCGAACCGCGCATTCTGCAGCTCATGCGGATCGTCATGAGCCATGAAGAAGAGCATCGTGTGAAGAGCCCGGACCGGGCCTGAGGTAGGGCGCCGCTTCAGCCGGAGGTCCGCATCGATCGGGGATAGAGGTCGGCAAGACCTCTCGTTGATTTCGTCGCGTTCATCACCAAGCCGATCGGTCGCAAAGTCTTGCGCCGCGCGACTACGGAGTCCTGCCTTGGTCGATTTCTCTCGGGCCTTTGCTTGGTGGACGCGCCGGGACCCCGACCACCCGAACGCGCTGCGGTTCAGATGGCGGCGGTGGCGAGACGACCTGCACAGGACAACCGCGCGTACCTACAGCTTGTCTGGCTATTGACTTTGGTTGAGTGATAGCCGACCCTGCCGACTTCTGGTCGATCGTCCGCACGTCGAGCGAAGGAGAAGTCGGATGTTTGACGGCTCTGTCGGCTTCATTCGTCGGGTCATGCCGAAGGCGGGGGCCGCCGAGCTACGAACTGTCCTGGCCGTAGCCGCAGTGGCGATCGTGCTCGGCGCGGTCTCGGTTCCCTCGGGCTCGCTCGGAGCTACTTCGACCATCTCGCAGCTGTCGACGCCCCAGACCCTGAAGACGAGTGGCGAGCCATTCGCCATCGCCATCGACCCGGGGAGCGGCCGGGCGTATGTGACGGACGCAAAAGAGAACACCCTTTTCGTCTTTGACCTCGCGAGCGGTGGGGCGGTCGCATTTGTTCCGACCGGTCGCCAACCAAATCACGTCGTCCTCTCAGGCACGCGCGCCTTCGTTTCCAATTTCACGGATGCTTCGAT
>Ga0070706_100005495_pt1 | contig 12068 bp, 13 predicted proteins | sample KBSK5501metaG_FD_65476 | JGI IMG/M metagenome (GOLD analysis project Ga0070706, IMG submission 65476) | Corn, switchgrass and miscanthus rhizosphere microbial communities from Kellogg Biological Station, Michigan, USA - KBS K5-50-1 metaG | ecosystem: Host-associated > Plants > Roots >...
CGATTCGTCCGAGCTCATCTTCGACGACGTCCGCGTTCCCGACGAGAACCGCCTCGGAGAGGTCGGCCAGGGCTTCAAGATCGCGATGAGCGCTCTCGATTCCGGGCGCTACTCGGTCGCGGCGGGCGCGGTCGGGGTGGCGCAGGCCTCGATCGATGCGTCGGTCGCGTACGCGACGCAGCGGAAGTCGTTCGGCAAGCCCATCGCCGGCCATCAGCTCGTCGCCGAGCTGATCGCGGACATGGTCGTGGAGACCGACGCGGCGCGGCTCCTGGTCTGGCGTGCGGGGGACCTCAAGAACAAGGGCCGACCGAACACGCGCGAGACGAGCATCGCGAAGCTGTACGCGACCGAGGCCGCGCAGCGTGCCGCGGACAACGCGATCCAGATCCATGGCGGGTACGGCTTCTCGGACGAGTTCCCGGTCGAGCGGTACTGGCGCGACGCGCGGGTGAACCGCCTCTACGAGGGCACGACCCAGATCCAGAAGCTGATCATCAGCCGCTTCGCGACGGGCATCGACGCCATCTCATGACCATGCGTTGGGACAACCAGGCCGAGCGCACCCTGCGGACGCTCGCGGACATGGTGCCCGCGACCCTGCGCGAGCTCGCGACGGCCTCCGCGCGCGACGAGAGCGAGCTCGTGGCATCCGATCGGGCAGGCGACGAGGTGACGGTCGCGGACGTCGTGCGGGGCTGGATCCGGACCACGCCACCCGAGCAGCGCAACGGCCTCGTCGCCGTCATCGACGGGCTCGGCTTCGATGTCGAGCTCTTCGCGGACGACCTTCAGTCCGACGAGGGCTGGTCCGACGCGGACGAGGGAGAGCCCGAGCGCGACGGGATGTGAGTCCGCTCCCGCCGCGCGAGCGCCTCGCCGATCGTGCCCGGCGCGGCTTCCATCGCCAGCGTGAACGTGGCTCGCGCGTCGTCGAACGCACCGAGCTCGCGGAGCGCGACGCCGCCGAGGTACCCGAGGAACGCGCGTTCGTCGGCTGCCAGCAGGACATCGCGGTCCTCGGCTTCGCGTAGGTGCGCGCGCACGGCGTCGGCGTCATGGTGGTGCGCGGCCGCGATCGCCTGCAGCGTCGCGGTCATCGCCGCCCGGGCCGGCGAGTCGGACGGCAACGCGCGCGCGAGCTCCGCGCCGCGAGAGCGATCGCCGCCGAGCGCGACGAGCTCGGCCCAGGCGAGCGCCAAGGCGACGTCCGGATCGTTCGGCCGCAACGCCGCGGAGCGGCGCGCGTCGCCCGCCTTGTTGAGCGCGGCGTACGCGGCGACGAGCGTGACCACCAGATCGCGGTCGCGCATCGACCTCGCCGCTCCCTCGAGCAGCGTCGCGGCTGACAGCGGGTCGCCGGTCGGATAGAGGACCAGTCCGGCGAGCCGCTGCACCGGCGGAAAGGTCGGGTAGCGGTCGACGAGCGGCGCGGCGACCGCCCTCGCCTCCACGAGGTCGCCGCCGCGCAGCGCGCGCTCGCCGTGTGCCAGTGTGGCGAGGAAGCGCGCATGCCGGACGAGGTACGCGCCGAGGCCCGCGACGAACCATCCTGCGGCGATGAGCGCGACCAGTGGGTACGCGAACGACCCCGCGACCATGAGCGCGACCGCGGCGAGCAGGAGAACGAACGCGGCCAGCCAGACGCCTCGGATGAGGGGATGGCTCCCCGGCGTGGACGCTTTCAGCACGGCGGGCTTTTCCACAGGAAACCGCTCGTTTGGCATTCCAGGGGGGCTTTATCCACGGGAATCGAGGGGTTATCCACACCGGCCGAGCCATTCGTCATCGAAACACTGTCCGCACTACGTCCAGCGGCTACGCATCCGCGAGCAGGCCGGCGGCGATGACGACTCGCTGGATCTCGCTCGTTCCCTCGTAGATGCGGTAGATGCGCGCATCCCGATAGGCCCGCTCGATCCACAGCTCCCGCATGTAGCCCATGCCGCCGTGGATCTGGACCGCGGCGTCAGCGACCCGGCCGAGGAGCTCCGTCGCGAACAGCTTCGTCATCGCGGCGCGGTCGGTCACGCGTTCACCACGGTCGGCTCGCGAGGCGGTGTCGTGGACCATGAGCCGAGCCGCGTGGATGCCGGTGGCCGCGTCGGCGAGCATCCACTGGATCGCCTGGTGAACGGCGATCGGCTTCCCGAACTGCACCCGCGCCTTCGCGTGCTCGACCGAAGCCTCGAGGAGTCGTTGGGCCGCGCCGACCGCGTGCGCCGAGAGGCCGAGCCTGCCGAGGTCGAGCGTGCGGAGCGCGATCTTGAATCCCTCGCCCTCGGCGCCGATGCGCTGCGCGGCGGCGACGCGCATGTCGCGGAAGTAGAGCTGCGCGGTCGTCGAGCCGTGCAGCCCCATCTTCTCGTCGTTGGGTCCCACCTCGAGACCCGGAGTGCCGCGCTCGACGACGAAGGCAGTGATGCCCTTCGGCGTGCGATCGAGCGTCGCGAAGACCGCGAAGACGTCCGCGATCGGCGCGTTCGTGATGAACGTCTTGGCGCCGTCGATGATGTACGCGTCGCCGTCACGCCGCGCCGCCGTCTTGAGCCCGCCAGCGTCGCTTCCCGCGCCAGGCTCGGACAGGGCGTACGCGCCGATGCGCTTCGCGGTCAGCAGGTCGGGGAGGTAACGAGCGCGAAGATCGTCCGGACCACCGAGGTCGATCGCGGTGCCACAGAGTCCGGCGGATCCGCCGATCACGTTCCACAGTGACGCGTTCGCGCGCGCGAGCTGCTCGACCGCGACGCAGTACCCAAGCTTCCCGAAGCCTTGGCCGCCGACCTCTTCGCGGAAGCCGATGCCGAAGAGGCCCATCGCCGCGAGGGCGTCGATGACGTCGCGCGGGATGCGATCGCTCTTCTCGATCTCGTCGGCCCGCGGCACGAGCTGCTCCTCGACGAACGAGCGGACGCTGCGCTGCAGGAGCAGGAGCTCCTCCGGAAGGGTCGTCTCCATCACGCCGCCTTCGCGTGCGCGAGCGTCTGCCGCAGGTGCTCCGGGATGCGCGCGGGCTTGCCCGTCGTGCGGTCGAGGATCACCTGCACCGTGGACCCGATCGCGCAGCGCTGCCCGTCGGCGCGGTCGAACGCGTACTCGAAGACCCAGGAAGACTTGCGGATCTCGCCCACCCGGACGCGGATGTCGTACTCGTCGTCGAAGCGCAGCGGCGCGTGGTACCGGACGGTCGCCTCGCCGATCGTGAAGTCGAGCCCCCGCTCGATGAGGTCCCGTTCGTAGTCGACGCCGAGGTGCCGCAGGTACGCGATCCGTCCGACCTCGGCGAAGAGCAGGTAGTTCGCGTAGTAGACGACCGCTTGGAGGTCGGTCTCGCCGAAGCGCACGCGCTGGCGGTGCGCGAACGGATATTCCACAGGCACGGAGGCTAGCCGCTCCCGTGGCACAACGATTGCTCGTCCGATCGTCATGAGTACGACACATGAACCCGACGTCAACGAGACCGAAGTCCTCGACCGACCGCACGTCGACCGCGTCGAGCGCGTCACGCGCGTGACCGAGCGGCCCGCTTCCCTCGCGCCGGCGAGCCAGGTGAACGTCAACGCGAACCCGTATGCGCCGGTGTGGACGGTCACGCGGGTCATCACGCTGCTGTTCACCGTCCTCGAGGTGCTGCTCCTGGCGCGCTTCACGCTGAAGATGCTCGGCGCGAATCCGCAGCAGCCGCTCGTGGCCGGGCTCTACGCGATCACCGAGCCGTTGGTCCGGCCGTTCCAGGGGATCTGGCCGCAGACGAACACGCCGGTCGTGTTCGACCTCGCGGCGCTCCTCGCGATCGTCTTCCTGTTCCTCGTCGCGGCGCTCGTCGTCGCGCTGGTGCGGGCGATCGCAGGCAGCCGGACCCCGGTCTAGCTCGTCCTCGCGGCGCGCACCTCATCGAGGGCCGCTGGGTCCTCGAGCGACGACGTGTCCCCGAGATCCGTCGTGCCGAGGTACGCGCCGCGGATGAGCCGCCGGAGGATCTTCCCGTTGCGCGTCTTCGGCAGCTGACGCACGAACCGCACGGCCTTGGGCCGGAGCGGCTTCCCGAGCTGCTCGGCGATCGTGTCCGAGACCGACCGCTCGAGCGCGGCGTCGATCAGGCTGCCGGGCTTCGCCACGGCGAACACGACGATCGCCTCGCCCTTCAGGTCGTCAGGCACGCCGATGGCCGCCGCCTCGCCGACCGACGGGTTCGCGACCGCCGCCGACTCGACCTCGGCCGGACCGACGCGCTTGCCGGCGATCTTCAGCGTGTCGTCGCTGCGGCCCTCGATGTACCAGAAGCCGTCGTCGTCGATCCGCGCCCAGTCGCCGTGCACCCACACGTCCGGGATCCGTGACCAGTACGTCTCCAGATATCGCTCGCGATCCTTCCAGAACCCGCGCGTCATCCCCGGCCAGGGCGCGCGCAGGACGAGCTCGCCGACGGCGCCGCGCACTGGCCGGCCCTGATCGTCCACGACGTCGGCGGCCATGCCCGGGACCGGTCCGCGGAACGAGCCGGGTTTGATGTCCGTCCAGGTCGTGCAGCCGAGGATGCCCCCGGAGATCTCGGTGCCACCGGAGTAGTTGATGATCGGACAACGGGCGTCGCCGACCGCGCGGAAGTACCACCACCAGGGCTCGGGGTTCCACGGCTCACCGGTGCTCCCGAGGACGAAGAGGCTCGAGCGATCGTGCTTCCGCACCGGATCCTCGCCTGCGCGCATGAGGCCGCGGATCGCCGTCGGTGAGATCCCGAGATGCGTGGCCCGATGCCGCTCGATCATCGCCCAGATCCGTGACTCGTCCGGGAAGTCCGGCGTGCCGTCGTAGAGGAGGATCGTCGCGCCCAGCATGAGCGCGCCCGCGATGAGCCACGGGCCCATCATCCAGCCGATGTCCGTGAACCAGAACACGACGTCACCCTCGTGCACGTCGAAGCAGTGGGCCATGTCCTGCGCGGCCTTCACCGGGAACCCGCCGTGCGTGTGCACCGCGCCCTTCGGCCGTCCGGTCGTGCCGGAGGTGTAGATGATCATGAACGGAGCCTCGGCGCTCGTATCTTCCCAGGTGACGAGCGGCGCGCTGCCGCGGCGGAGGACCTCGGCCCAGGTGACGTCGCGATCCCGCTTCGGATATGCGCGGCCAAGTCGCTCGGCGACAACGAGGGTCCGCACGGTCGGCGCGCGGTCCGACGCGGCGTCGGCGGTCTCCTTCATGGGCACGACCGCGCCGCGACGGTGGAATCCGTCGGCGCAGATGACGACCGAGGCCTCGCAGTCGCGCAGGCGGCCCGCGATCGCCTCCGCGCCGTACCCGGAGAAGATCGGTGTGTAGATCGCGCCGAGCGCTCCGAGCGCGAGCACGGCGACGACGCACTCGACACCCATCGGCAGGAACACCGCCACGCGGTCTCCCTTCCCGACGCCGATGGATCGCAGCCCCGCGGCGAAACGCAAGACGTCCGCGCGCAGCTCGGCGAACGTGCGCCGGTCGACCTGCCCGCCCTCGCGCTCGGCGATGACGGCGAGTTGGTGCTGGTCCCGGTCCGCGCGGAGTGCCGTGTCGACGTAGTTCATCCGCCCGCCCGTCCACCACGTGGTCCAGGGGAGGCCCTTCGACGTGTCCAACGCCTGCGTGTAGGGCGCCGTCCAGACGACGCCGAGGTCACGTTCGGTCGCCCGCCAGAAGCGCTCGAGATCGTCGATCGCCCAGCGTAGGAACTCGTCGTAGCTGTTCAGCCCCTGCGCGTTCGCGAAGCGGCGGAGCCGACTGCGATCGAGGTAGCGCTGGGTCGGAGACCACGCCGCAGGCACAGACTCACTCTACCGACGTATCGTTCGGCGATGCCCGCCAAGAGGACGACCGCGAAGAAGACCACCAAGAAGACCACCCGGAAGCGCGGCCCGGCCGCACCGCGCGGGCCGGAGCCGCTCGAGAGCGGGATCGACCTCACGGACGACAGCGTCGCCGAGCTCGCGAAACGGGTGACGAAGGCCGGCGGCGCGACGCACGCCGCGTACAAGGATCCGTACGCCGGCTCGCCGCTGCTCTTCGCCAGCCTGCCGCTCCGCTCGATCGAGGCGACCGAGTTCCAACGCGACCTCTCGAAGATCCACGCCGATCGGCTCTCCGATGCGATCGGTGCGGTCGGCGTGTTCCTCGACCCGGTGATCGCGGTCCCCACCGACGATGGGTTCACGTCACCGAACGGGCGCCACCGGCTGGCGGCGGCGAAGAAGCTTGGGCTGCGCACGGTGAGCGCGCTCGGCGTCGCCGATCCGCAGATTGCCTATCGCATCTTGCCGCTCAACACGGAGAAGGCCCACAACCTGCGCGACCGGAGCATGGAAGTGATCCGGATGGCTCGGTCGCTCGCGAAGGAACAGCCGCGATCGACGGAGAAGGACCACGCGGTCGCGTTCGAGGCCGCGTACTTCCTCACGCTTGGAACGGCATACGAGGAGCGCGGCCGGTTCGCCGGATCGTCCTACCAGTCGATGCTCCGGCGCGTCGACGTGTTCCTTGACGGCACCTTGCCTGCGGCGCTTCGCCAGCGCGATCAGTGGGGCCGGCGGCTCCTGGACATCGACGACCGGGTCGCGGCGCACGTGAAGGCGCTGCAGGAGATGGGCTTCAAGAGCCCGTACCTGCGCGCGGTCGTCGTCGCGCGCTGCAATCCCGTGCGTTGGATCCCGCAGAAGCGTGGCGCGCCGCCGCCGATGACCATGACCGAGGCTCTCGGGAAGATGGCCGCGAACGTCCGCAAGTTCGATCCGAAATCGGTGCGCGCCGGCGACCTCGCGCTCGTCGCGGCCGTCAGCTCGGACGAGGGATAGCACGCGTCGACCACGCGAGGCGGCCATCGTCGTTCGCCGCGGTGATCGATTCCTCGTCCTGCACACCGTCCCAGGTCGCCACTGGAACCACGCGGCAGGCCAGGTCGAGCCGTCGGAATCCGCGGTAGATGCGGCTCAGCGCGAGCTCGCGGAAGAGACCGGTCTGGCCGCTCCGGTGACCGATCTCGCGATCCCGCAGCACTACCCGGTGCCCGAGGAGGAGCGCGGTCAATATCCGGTCGGACTGGCGAGCGTCCGCATCGACAGCTTCGTTGCCGACGCGCCCGCAGGGTGGGAACCGGTGTTGAGCGATGAGCACGACGAGCGACGCTGGTGCACGTATGCCGAGGCGCTCGACCTCTTGACGTGGCCCGAGGGACGCGTCGCGCTGATCGCCGCCGCCGAACGGGCAGGTGGCTAGCGCGGAACGTATTCGAGCACCACCGCCGCGACGATCAGCACGACGACGGACGCGACGATCAGCACGAGCGGCACGACGTAGAACACGACGATCGCGATGAACAGCACGATCAAGGCGCGCCGCTGGGGCAGCGCGTAGTGGATCTCGATCGCTCGCCAGGCGACCACCGCAAGCCAGATGAGGCCGGCGGTGCCGACGAGCCGCGCGGCCTGCGCGCCTGGGCCTGGCCCGCTCCCGAGCAGGGCCCCCGCGCCGTCGGATGGGATCCGCGCGAGCGCGGTCGCGTAGGCGAACAAGACGAGGATCGGTCCGAATGGCCGTCGGACACCCTCCACGCGCGCGGCCGCGTGCACCGCGGTCGCGCCGAGGAACCAGACGAGAAGCGGCGACAGCGCCGTTGCGACGACGACCGCGGTCCACGACTGCTCGATGAGATAGGCGATGATCGCGGCGCGGTCTCGGCCGAGCGAGTCGATGAGCGCGGCAATGGCCGGACTGCGGCTGTCGCCGAAGAGCACGCTGCTGACGGGGACGTCGGCGGCGAAACGCGCCGCGTTGACGGCCGCGACGGCCGTCGCGACGAGAATGAACACGAGCGCGACCGCCATCGTCCCGTGCGCCAGCACCACCGCGGCCCCGCGCCTCGGGGAGCGCGCGAGCAGGAGAAGCTCGTTCAGGTGAACGCTGCCGCGAGCGCGTCCCGCACCGCGACGTCGGTCGCGACGTCGATGGCATCGCGCTCGTCCCCGGTCCATGCCGGCGGGTCGGCATCGTGCAGGTGCTCGGGGACCGGCGCGCCGAGCATGACCAGGTACTCGATCGACCAGCCGCGCGCGACGGCGTCCAGGTCGTAGCCCCCACCGCCCATCGCGACCCAGGGCAGGCCAAAGCTCCGGAACGCGTGCACGACGTGCTCGCGCGCACGCGTCGAGACTTGAAGGTGCGTGAGCGGATCGGTGAAATGCGAGTCGATGCCCTGTTGGCTCACGAGGACGTCCGGCTTGAATCGCTGAACGAGTGGTGGCACGACCGCGTCGAACGCGGTCGTGTACGCGCGATCGTCGGTGTACGGCGGAAGCGCGACGTTGACGCTGTAGCCTGCGCCCTTGCCGGTGCCGCGCTCGCTGGCGAACCCGGTGCCGGGGAACAGGGCGCGTCCGGTCTCGTGCAGCGAGATCGTGAGGACCTGATCGGTCTCGTAGAACGCGGCCTGGACGCCGTCGCCGTGGTGCGCGTCGATATCGACGTACGCGACCTTCAGCCCACGGTCGGCGAGCAAGCCGCACGCGATGGCCGGGTCGTTGTAGATGCAGAAGCCCGACGCACGCCGGCGCATCGCGTGGTGGAGGCCGCCGGCGCCGTTGAACGACGCACGGAGTCGGCCGGCGAGCACCTCCTCCATGCCGCGCAGCGTCGCGCCGGTCGTGAGGAGCGACGCCTCGTGCATGCCCGAGAACGCCGGGGTGTCGCCATGGGCCGACATCCCCCAGCGCGAGTAGTCCCGCTCCGGATCCGCCGACGCGTCTCGCACCGCACGCACGTACTCCGGCGCGTGGATCCGTTCGAGCTCGGCGACCGTGGCGTCACGCGGCGCGAGGACGACGGCGTTCGCACGCTGGAACGCGCCGAGCGACTCCAGCGTGTCGTGGACGCCGATGAGCCTTCGAGGCTTGAGCGGGTGGTCGTCGCGGTAAACGTGGGACGCGAGCCGCGGGTCCCACACGAACCCGGCGCGGTCGGTGCTCAGCGCTCGAGCGTCTCCATGAGCTCGCGCCACTCGCCCGGCGACATGCCGGTCGACTCGCGCTCGACGTTTTCGCCGCGCAGCAGGCGCCGGACGGCCGCGAGGCCCTTCGCTGACAGGTCGTACGCCCCCATGCGGTAATCCATGAACGCCGCGTAGCTGAGCGGGACCCATTGCTTCACGACGTCGAGCATCACATCCGCATACGCGCGGATCTCGTACTGCGCATGCGCATCGCCACGAAGCTTCAAGAAGTGCAGCAGGTTGTGGAGATCGATCTTCCAGTACCACTGGGTGTAGAAGTTCACAGAGAGATTCATGCGGGCCAGCTCTCGCGCCAGCCCGGACCGAGTGGGATCGAGCGTCTCACCGGTTGCCGTTTCATTCAGCATCTCTTCGTAGTGGTCATAGGCGCGAGTCGCATCCTCACGAAGAAGCTCCATCACGCGCCGGGCTTCGTCGCCGGTGAGGGTGTCTCCGCGACCTTGCCGATTGGACTTCGCCTGCGTGCCCAGCTGCTCGGGCTCCGGCATGTAGAACTCGCGATCGAGGATCGAGTATCTCGCGCTGTACTCGTTCACCGCGGCAGTCCGTGTGCGAATCTGTTGCCTCGCAACGAAGATCGGCAGCTTCATGTGCAGCTTCAACTCACACATCTCGAACGGCGACGTGTGCCGATGCCGCATGAGGTAGTTGATCAAGCCGGCGTCCTCGCGGATCCTCTTCGTGCCGGCGCCGTACGACACGCGCGCCGCCTGCACGACCGCGGCGTCGTCGCCCATGTAGTCGATGACCCGGATGAAGCCGTGATCGAGGACCGGGATCGGCTGATAGAGGAGCGCCTCCATCGCCGGGACGGTCGTGCGGCGGGTCTCGTGGATCGCCTCGCGCTGGGCCTCGATCTCGGTCCGCTGGGATTGCGTGATGGTCGCGGGCCGCTCGAGGGTGTCCACGAAGGGCGAGTCTAGGACCGGCGGAAATCGGTCCCCGCAGGCAACTCCGGCCGCGAGTGACGGCGATCCAAGGCGACGCGCTGTTCGATCTGCCGCTTCGCGACGCTCTTCATCTCGGCGGCCGCCTGCGCGAGTGCTGCGGCGGTCGTGAACGCCCGCGCGTCGGATAGCGCGATGCCCACCGAGACCGACGCGAACGGCCAGCGGCTGCGAAGGCCGCGGCGATTCGGCGCCTCGTAGCCTCCCGCGGCGATGTCGCCGGCATCGTGAAGCTGGCGCGACCGCACGCCGAAGCGCGCCACGATCTCCTCGGCGAGCGACACGGCCCCGTCCGCCCCGCACAGAACGACGAAGTCATCGCCGCCGATGTGGCCGAGGAACGCATCGTCGCCCGACTCCGCCACGGCGCCGAAGATCGCCTCGGCAAGCTCGGCGATGAGCGTGTCGCCGCGGGTGAAACCGTAGCGATCGTTGAAGCTCTTGAAGTTATCGATGTCGAGGTAGAGACAGGCAAAACGTTCGCCCGCCCGGAGGCGGCCCGTGATCTCCTCGTAGATCGCCGTATTCCCGGGCAGGCCAGACAGCGGGTTCAGGCCGCCGAGCGTCCGCAACCGGCGCAACGCGGTGTGTACGCGCGCGGCGAGCTCCTCGAGATCGAACGGCTTGGTCACGTAGTCGTCGGCGCCGGCGCGAAGGTGCCGCACCTTTTCGTCGCGGCGCGATGTGCCGGTGAGGAACACGACTGGCGTGTAGCGCGTGCGGTGATCCGCCTGCAGCCGCTCGAAGACCTGATCGCCCGACAGCTCCGGAAGCGAGAGATCGAGGACGATCAGCTGCGGCCGGATCGCGATGGCGCGCTGGAGCGCGGTGAGGCCGTCGTGGACGACCTCGCTGACGATGCCGTCGTCGGCGAGCCGTTCGGCCAACGCCGCGCAGGTCGCTGGATCGTCATCGACGATCAGTACCGCTGCTCTCCCACCCATCGGCATGATGGTCCGCTCCGGCATCTACTGGGACCAGATGACGCGAAGCGCCATGCGGGTCAGGACGAAAGGCCCACGCCGGTCACCGATCGTTGACCCATCGCTCGCCTGGTGGTCAGCCGCGAACCGTCTCAATCGTCCCTCGCTTGCCTTGCCGGTGGGCAGGCTAGCAGCGGGAGGGTGGCACGCCGGTGTCAGCGCGGCTGCAGCTGCTCCCAGTCCTCCCGGCGGACCTCGCAGATCCAGTGATCGTGCCACCGGCCCTCGCGAAAGAAGTGCTCGCGTTCGACGCCGACCTCGCGATAGCCGGCCCTCAGGAGCGCGCGCCTGCTTGGCTCGTTGTCCACGAACGTCCCGGACGTCAGCTTGTGCAGGTTCAGCTGGCGGAACGCGTAGTCGGTTCGCAGCCGCATCGCCTCGGAGGCGCGGCCCTTCCCCCACTCGGACTTCACGCCGATGACGATGCCGGTCGTGCCGTGCGCGTGCAGCCAGTCGATCTGATGGATGCCGGTCGCGCCGATGGGCTGCCCGTCGGCCTCGAGCATCCAGAACACGTCCGTCGGGGACTCGCCGACCTTCTTGAGGAAGCCCTCTTCCTGGAGCTGCCCGATCGCGAAGCGCCGCAAGAGGTACCGGGTCACTTCGAGGTCGCTGAACCATTCGACGAAACGCGCGGCATCGGAATCATCCGGTGGGCGAAGGGTCACCTTCGTGCCCGCCAGCACGGGACCATACATCTGCGCCCGCGATGCTAGCGCGGCATCATTCGCGGATGCGTCTGCGATTCCTCGGTGCGGCCCGCACCGTGACCGGCTCCCAATATCTCCTCGAGACGGATCGCGCTCGGGTGCTGATCGAGTGCGGCATGTTCCAGGGGAGCCCGCACGACGTGCTGCGCAACCGCGTCCCACTCGCCTACGACCCGAGCACCGTCGATGCACTGCTGCTCACGCACGCGCACCTCGACCACTGCGGGCTCATCCCGCACGTGAGCGCTCTCGGCTTCGGTGGCCCGGTCTACGCGACACGCGGGACGGTCGAGCTCACGCGGCTCGTGCTGCTCGACTCGGCCAAGCTCCAAGAGGAGTTCGCCGCCAAGCATCAGCGGTTCGCGCGGAAACACCCCGACCGTGCGGAGATCGAAGA
>Ga0070706_100005496_pt1 | contig 12062 bp, 20 predicted proteins | sample KBSK5501metaG_FD_65476 | JGI IMG/M metagenome (GOLD analysis project Ga0070706, IMG submission 65476) | Corn, switchgrass and miscanthus rhizosphere microbial communities from Kellogg Biological Station, Michigan, USA - KBS K5-50-1 metaG | ecosystem: Host-associated > Plants > Roots >...
GCAAGATTCTAGGCAGAATAGTCATATCGTCATCCTTTTCATCCCCGGGCGTGGGAACCTGAGTGAAAAATATTGACACCAACGTTAAAAGACGTCGGCGCGTTGGCGCTGCCGGTCAACAACGGCCCGGGGTAACCTTCTCGAACCCTTAAAGGTAAGGCGAGCGAAGCGCACAGAATGTCAAGAACTTGCAAACATTTTGTCGTTTTTTTGGCTAAGAACCTGTAACAAAACCCTCTCGCCGACTGAAGGGCCGCTAAACACTAGCGCGTCTATGGGAAGGAATCCGTTCGCGGCCTGACGAAGGCATGCACAGAGGAGCGTCAGCGCAAGCTCTAATTCGTACCTCAATCAAGGCGGGATGCAAGAACGTCGGCACGGTGCCAACAATCCACAGTCAATAGTAAAACTTTAGCGCGAACTGGATGTTGCGCTCGCCCTGCGAGGTGTTGACCAGACCGAGATTGAAGTTAAGGAATATGTAGGGAGAATTCAAAATGGGCGTGTTGGTAACGTTGAAAAACTCAGACCGGAATTCCAGCCTCTTGGATTCGCTGAGCAGGAAGTCCTTGTGGATGGAACCCCGCCGGACAACGACATTAAGCTAAGTAATGGCGCATGAGCTCGGAAACCTGCTACTGGGTTCACATGCGCACTCACGCTTGGGCACAATGTGCCCAAGCTGGCCATAGGACGAGCTACATCTCGCGAGCACGGGAGCTCTATTGTTCTCGGAGGAGCAAGGTCGATTCATGCGGTAAAGGCCAGCGCGCTAGTGTGCATTCGTCACGGACCTTATCGAGGGTGATCCTGAGGAGTTGAGATCGAACGAACCCGAGAGCTGAACAATATCAACCACTACAAGTTTACCGGCAAACGCGATGCCGAAAGCAACCTAGATAACCGAAGTCGCACGGTGCTGTTATCCCCAGTTGTTTGTTCTCGTGCTCGGCAAAGCAGCGGCACGGACATCTGTGGGGCGTGTGGTCGTGGATTCCGGTAACACTGGTCTACTGGAGCACTCCCGCTGCGATATTGGGATTTGCTGGCGGCTGGACTTCCTTCCGGCGCTGGTTGCAGCCTTCGCAGAGTGCTTGGGGCTAGCGTCTTCTGTCATTCGCGACGACTGCGCTTTTCATTCCGGTGTTTTGCCTCAACTTCCGCTCGCTCAATCAACCGTGGGTCATCTCATCTTGGCTTGCCCTTGCGACTATCGATCCTTGGCTTGAAGAGGGGCTATTGGCGTGGACTGCTGATGGACGCAGCAAGCCGATGGCCGGGATGGATTGCCATCGCGTACACGACAGTCTGGTTCGGCCTCAGCCATCCCTTGCTGCTTGCTGCTGGGGGTCAACGTCAAGGCACTTTCGGGTCTACCGGGCTTCTTCGGCACAGTTTTCACGGGCACGATCTGATCAGGGGTTTACTGGAAAACCCGCAGCTTGCGGTGGCCATTTTCAGCCACCGTGTGGTCGATTTGCTGAGTGTGAGCGTCCTCGTGTCCTTGAACCGTACCGTTTTGGGAGAGTGATTGAGAGCGAGCTGTGGCTTTTCCAACAACCAGCCCCTCCGCGTCTCTGTCCCAATGCGCTCGGCGCCGGCCACCAATAGAGCGTAAGCTTAAGCCATGTACAAAACGACCAGAAACATTGCAGGTGGTGCTCATATGAGATGCGAAGACTGCGGGCACGAGATCAGCATGAACAAGATTTGCGAGAGGCCGATTCAGGCGGCGACGGACATGTTGAAACATATGGCTGCCCACAACGCCTCCCCCGCCTTCGCGACAGTTGAGCCCGTCATGCGACCGAAACCGGAACCAATCCCCGCAGGAGTTGCGCCACTCCCCCCGCTCCCTGCGTTGCCGTGGATCGCTTCGAGCCCCCAATCACCAAACTGAGTCGGCCGCCGCCAGAGTGCAGACTCGGCCAGATATTATTTTCCCGAGGGGTATCACCGCAGGGCACGGAAGCGACGCGAAGATGCCAGAATACATCCAAGCCGTCGAAAGTTTTTTGAGCGATAACCCGAATCTCGGGAAAGCCGCTCTCGTGGAGTTGTTGACCGCCCGGTTTCCCAAGCTGAATCAAGGCGACGCATGGATTTTAGTAACTCGCTATTGCAACGACAAGAGTCGGTGAACACCTAACGAACGATGCCGGCGAGGTCGTTTTGGCAATGAGGTCACCGTGACATCCGAATCAACAGGTGGGTCTAACGCTCCTTCGCCCCTTGAGCAAGCCATAGTAGAGCTTCAGCGGCTACATCAAGTATTGCTCTCGGGTGATCTGGACCCTTGTATTCTGGCGGACTTCCGGGATGCTTTGAATCGAGTCAGGACGGCCGCATGGGCTGCTCAACAATATATGGCCTGCAAGGAAACGGAACAAGATTCGGGTAGCGTGCGTCTTTGTTGGTGGGGGAGCGAATTCGGGCCGCCTACCAGCTTTGCCAAGCGATCAGCGACGACTTGAGACCAACCGACATCGAATTTCAAGCAGGCAGCCTCGTTCAACTTTACGAGGTCACGAAGGCACTAACAGAGCAACTAAACGGCGTTCATCAACAAACGAGGATGACGTTTGCTCAACGGCGTTCCGACCGAGCTATCTGGGCAGCCGTGCAGTTCGATGTGGCCAAAGGCACGAAGAAAGGATGCCCGTTATCCGGGAGGTTTTCGGGCGTTTTGTTTGCTGACATCACTTTTCGGCTAGGCGGTGACTCGTACAGACACTAGCTCCGGTCTGCGCCGGGAATTTTGGAGCGATTGGACCGCATCTTCCGCCGTAAATCTCCCCATTATCAGCGCCAGCTTACGGTTGGACGTGGTTCGAATTCGAGTCAGATCGACGCGCTGCACGTATTCGGAAGCTTGAGTACCGCCCCGATCTATTTTCACAATAAATTTTGTATTGTTCATAATGTTGTCGCTACTCCTGTCCCTCCGAGAAGCGGTTTTGTAAGCAACCAGCGGCTTATTTCTCTACAATCGGGGTCACACTCACCGCCGTAAGAGATTTGCCACACTCCAAGCAACATGCCTTTAATCGAGACGTGATCAATCCGCAAGACGGGCACATCCTTTGTGATCCGTACCCGGCGATCTTTGGTAGCTTGCGCGTCCTGAAGAGCAGCGAAATCGTGAGCAACGCAAGCAGCAGACCGATAGAAATACTAATTGGGCTCATAAATGTGCTTCCGTTCGGCAATGTTCGCATCGAGTGCTCTGCTTCCGATGCTGATGGCGCGTTCGCTTTCACTGCCTTCCATGTATTGATCGCCATTCAACCACCGCAGGAGTTCTCCCGAAGACCCAGTCTCGACGCCATTGTGGTAGTACTTGGTTTCGCGTTTGTCGGGGCTACCGTACTTCGTGGTCAAGGCCAGCACGTAGCTGCTGTAGGTGTTTCCCTGTGTGCGGCGGTCCGTGGACACGTAAATCTGGGCTACCCTCTGGTCCAACATCGTCATGTTTACGTACTCTCCAGTATCCAAGACATCAGTGCAAGTCTCGATCCGACTAATGCCATCGGAACCGCACAAGCCGGGTTTCGAAAAACGCGAGGGTACTTTCAAGGCAAGAAACTTTCGTTCGGCTTCCTTCATCCCATCACCGATCCTAATCCCGCGAAACTCGAACGCCGGATGCGAGAGAACAGGCGGCAGAGCGGTCAATGGAAAATCGGGGACCTTGCGACTTGAGGGAAAACCAGAGGCGTCCGGCGGAGCAGGAATCTGTGCGAACACAGACAGTGACAAACCGAGAATCAAAACGCCCCGCAGGAATGCCTGCAGGGAATAATGAACGGGTTCCATGAGTGGACCCTCATTTCTATCGGTTGCGCAGTAGACCGTCAAGAAGGGCTAAGCCGAAAGGGCGACGGAGAGATGCGAAAGGGACTCCTTAAGGCTAGTCCTTTGGGTCAGGAATAGCAATGAAACTCGGGAACGGAGGAACGGAGGGAACGGACCGCTATGGCTGTTGCCACGCGGCGAGACGGATTCGCTCAGGCTGTTCCTACACCGCAAATCAAACTGTCGCTGCGGTTTGCCGTGCAGACTACGGTGGTTCGCCTTGGCAGTGTGGCGGAACTGGCTACAGGTAAAGAATGTGAATAAAGCGATTCGATAGCTGTGAATTCCGCATTGGACTTGCCGCTGCATTGTCGAAAGGGTCCGTCATTCGCGTCGAACCAATGTCAAATCTCACTTTCGTAACAATTATTTACGAACTTTTTACAGTCTCGGAAGCATTCAAGGTCGTCCAACCACTAGGATCAAGATTATGAGCCAAACGTCAACATGCGAATTGTGGGAAGAGCAACGTCTAAACAGTCAGGATAAGAAGCGGAGGTTGAGGTTGAGCCTCGAAACTCGAGTAAGCCAAGGTGTAACTGTGATCTGCTGCAGAGGCAGAATCGCTTATGGCATTGAAGCTGCCGCGCTGTTCGGCGAAATTGCCGAGCTTGCGCCCGAAACCCGTCGAGTGGTGATCGACCTCAGCGGCGTGGAAGTGATCGACGCCGCTGGCCTCGGAGCACTCATATCTGTTGCCTTGATCGCGGCAGCGAGCCAGTGCTCGGTCAAGTTGGCTGCTCCCGGCAATCTCATCCGCCAATTGCTGGAGCTTACCAAGTTGACCTCCGTTTTCGAAGTCCATCCCACCGTGGATGCCGCCACGGTCGCATCCCGTGGACAAGCGGCATGACGGACCACCTCGCGTCACCACGCTAGTCTCGGTTCTGAAATCCGACATCTCCTGAGAGGGGCAAATCAGCCTAATCGCTTGGCCCTTGGCTGAAGAGCTAGGGGGGGTACGCAGGAGTTCGCCGCTGTGCACCGGAGGGTGATGCGAACCGAGTCAATGAGCCGAGCACGACGCCGACTGGAGATCAGACGTTGAGCTTCCAGTAGCCGCTCAGGGGAGCCCTTTGGACTTTCTGCTCGCCCAAGAGGAGGTCGAGTGCTGTGGCAACAGAATCGGGGCGCTTGCGCAGTTGTTCCGCCAAATCGCGCTCGCAGACGACTACGTCCCCGGTTGGGTACCGCTGATGGACATGGCGCCCGTAAGTTGAAATCCTGTCGGCGAGCGCGCGAAGTTCCTTCTTATCTCTTCGCTGTGCACGCTGATCTCGAACCTCATCGGTTTCCACATACCATCTGCACGTAGCTGCAATTCCGACAACACCAGCGACCACTGCGCCACTTCTCCAGTGTAAGGCAATCCACGAAAGACTACGTGTGAGCGAATTCATCATTTGGATGAGAAATCAGTGAGCCCCAGAATAACCTGCTAACATGTGCGGCACGAAGATTACAAAAGTCATACGCCGTCAGCATGTGCGAGGGTGAATCCGCTTTGCACTGCGATTTATCCAACATTGCCCAAAGGAAGGAGCCGAGATGAACATCGCTTTCCTGATCGGAAGGATCATTTTTGGCGGGTATTGGTTGATGGCTAGTTTCAGCCACTTCAAGAACCTCAACTACATGAGCGAATACGCGAAGGCGAAGGGAACGCCGTCTCCCAAGCTGGCGGTGGCAGGAACCGGAGTCATCCTGCTGGTGGGCGGTCTCAGCATGTTGCTGGGCGTCTATCCCGTGGTCGGGATCATTCTGCTGATTATCTTCCTGCTGGGCGTGTCCTTCCAGATTCATAGTTTCTGGAAGGTGAGTGACGCGCAAATGAAGCAGCTCGACATGATCAATTTCACGAAGAATATGGCCCTTGTGGGGGCACTCTTGATGTTCCTGCTTCTGCCCCATCCGTGGCCGATGAGTCTGGGGATCGGTTAGCAGCACCCAACATGTGCAGAAGCGCATGGGGCAGAATTGCGGATCACAATCTAACCCGCCTTTCCAGCCCGAGCGAAGATGCAGCATGCCAAGCTCAAACGAAACTCTCGAAGAGGGCCTCTCTCGCTGCCGCCAGGTCAAGATTGGCGTGATCGGGAGATACACAATCTCCATTCTCAGCTGGTTCGGTTTGTTGCGGGCAGGTCGCTGAAGACCATGAGGGGACTGTGAGGAATGGGCAAACCGACCATCACGTTTTCTAAGCTGGTCGATAAACTCCAGCAGCACTATGGAACTCCACCACCGCCGCCCTCGGTTGACCCGCTGGAGCTAATCATCCGGGAGAACGTGGCCTATCTGGCGAGCCACCAGCGTCGGGCAGCGGCGGCGTTCACCGCGCTTAAAGAGACAATTGGAACGCGACCGGAACAGATTCTTGCTGCCGAGCACTCTGCTCTGGCGAAGGTCGGCAAAGCTGGCATATTGCCGGACATCAGCGCAAAAAAGCTCTTCACCATCGCAAAGATCGCGTACGAGGGGTTCGACGGCGACCTGCGTCCGGCACTCAAGAAGCCGCTACCACAAGCAAAAAAGGCTTTAAAGAAGTTCCCAAACATTGGCGATCGGGGTGCGGAGAAGATACTCTTGTTCACCCGTTCTCACCCAGTGATGGCGCTCGACTCGAATAGCTTGCGAGTGTTATGTCGAGTCGGTTTCGCCGAGGAGCAGAAGAATTATTCAGCGACATATCGTCTGGTTCAGAAGGCGATACGTGAGCAACTTCCTCAAGATTACGATTCGCTAATTCGGGCACATCAGTTGCTCCGTCAGCACGGTCAAGAATTGTGCAAGCAGTCGAAGCCGCGGTGCGCCGAGTGCCCCGTCCGAGCCGAGTGCACGTACAACCGGAATGTCGCCTTAAGCCAATGAGCAATCGAAGTCGGAGGGGCCAGATATTATTTTCCCGAGGGAATCACTCCAAGGCATGGAGGCGACGCTAACACGCCAGAATACATCCAAGCCATCGAGAAATTCTTGAGTGATAACCCAAATCTTGGGAAAGCCGCTCTCGTGCAGTTGTTGACCGCCCGGTTCCCCAACCTGAATAAAGCTGAAGCGTGGACTCTGGTCGCTCACTATTGCAACGACAAGGGTCGCTGAACACCTGACGAACGATGCTGGAGAGGTCGTTTTGACAATGAGGCCAAAGTGATTCCGAATCAATTGGTGGTTCTAAACTCTCGCTCGCCGCTTTCGACCGCCTTAATTCTGCTATCTGACCCCCGAGGTCGGCATGGAGCACCTTCCGCTTTGGGGAATTGGCTGGTAACCAATGCTTCTGATTGCCCGTGACCAGATAGTCCGCTTGGGCAGCATCGGCACATTCAAGGAACATGTTGTCGTCGGAGTCGCTTGTGACATCCAGGCGGCGGGTCGGAACGGCGGTATAGCTGTGGTTTTTGATGAGCTGCAGCAATTGCCGCCTGAGACCCTTGCGAATTCGCAGTTCCGGGGCGGCCAAAGACTTCGCTGTCTTCCTCCAGGATGGGTCGGGACACGTATAAGCGGGCCGGTCTGGTAATGGCGAGCAGCAGGACAGTGCGCTGCAGCCCAGCTGGCTTAATAGCCGCGGAAATCAGGATATTTGTATCGATTACGAGACGGAGAAGAAACACTATCGCTTCGGCTTCTGGGAGCGGGAAGTCTTGATTATCTGGTCAATCTGACGCGAGGTCAATGTATACGTCCCGTTCCGCTCCGGGTCAGAGTCGTCGAAAACGGGTGAAGGCACAAACTCCAGTGACACCCGAAGACCCCATTGACACAGACGACGAGTCTCATCAACTGAACGAACTTGCCTGACTCCTGACGGCACTAACCGAATCCTGGTCAGTTAACCTTACGAAAGCTGAGGCGAAAAGCACAACTCCGTTGTTGGCTGGACTACTGGCCGAGCTGGCCAACGCGTTGTCCCATCCGCCCGAGGTACCACTTCCAACTCACGTGCTTTTCGCTCAAGCGGTCTCCGATCGTCGGGATGTAGGGACGAGTCGTGTCGGCGAGGGCAGCAAACTTGTGCTGCCAGGCGTCGAAAACGTAGGAACCAGATTTACCGAGAAGATGGTGTTGATGGGATAGTTCTTATCGAGGGTACGATTCGGAAGGCTAAAGGAGGTCCCGCCGATCGGCGTAATGGTGCCATCATGGACAATCTTGTGGGTCATGGGATCCAGGGCGCGTGAGCATGGGGCACCAGTCTACTCGGCAGGATATGCGAGGATCGAGTAGGAAAAATAGGAGTTTTGTCTCCGAGCGACAAGCTACGGGTTCACAGATCCCAATCAACGAGCTTCGTTGGTTCCGCAGCCGCTGTTGAAGCTACAGGATGGAATTGCGATGCCATTCAATCCCGCGAAAAGGACTACGGTGGAAACGGTGCCCGCAATTGACCAACTAGCGATTGGGCTCATTTCGAATTTCTGCCGTCATCGATCAGGTTCAGATCGAGCGTCCTTGTCATCTCGAACGATCTCGCATTCGTTAACTTGTGGCGCAGCGGTACAATCTCCGCGGGTGTTCCGTAACCGCGATCATGAGCTGCTTTCGATACCCCATACCTCTTCAACTCGCTACACCGCCAGCGGCTGGAAACGGGCGGTCTGCCGCAGGAACAGTACAGTATGTAATCTTCCGAAGATCCAGCGAAAGTGGGCACGAGGTAAGATCCGTTGCCATAGGGGCTGAAGGCAACCAAATAGCGGGTGAGGCACTTCGGACATTCCACGCAATGGCGAAGAAAGCAGTACATAAGTTGTGTTCGTCAAGATAGACCGTCTCATCGAACCACATTGGACGTTTGCCGGACCATTTTGAGGTTTGTCTCGGACGACGGAACTCCTGATCTGCACTTTCCGGCTTTCATTGATTAGCGCAATATTTTTGCCGAAAAAGGGCTAAGTAATCCGGTGGTGCGCTGTGCACCCGTGTGAATCAAAAATAGATCGATTGCCAGAATCAGGTTGGACGTTTGCGGACGTCGCTCCCCATACTCTGGACGTTTCCGGACCTTGCTCCCGCGCTGCGCTGCGGCTTGCAATCGGAGCGGTGAAAATCGGGCTTTAGAGTGCGGTCCGAAAACGTCTAGTCCGTCAGCGCGAATCCACTATCATGGTTCGCGAAGATATGAATTTGGATTGGCAGGTGTGTTCGCGAGCGAGACTGTCGCGCGATGCGCGCTTCGATGGCAAATTCTTCATTGGCGTGCTCACCAGCCGAGTCTACTGCCGTTCAATTTGTCCTGCGCCTACAGCGAAAGAAAAAAATGTTCGTTACTATTCCAGCGCCGCCGCAGCGGCTGAAGCGGGTTTTCGTCCCTGTCTGCGTTGCCGGCCGGAATGCTCGCCCGGAACTCCGGCTTGGTTGGGAACTTCAAACACCGTTTCGCGAGCTTTGCGGCTAATCGATGAGAGCGCACTTGAGGATGGCGGAGTAGAAGTTCTCGCCGGGCGGCTGGGAGTTGGCTCGCGCCATCTTCGCCGCCTCTTCCTCCGGCACCTGGGTGCGACGCCCAGTGCCGTTGCTCAAACCCGCCGTCTGCACTTTGCGAAAAAGCTCATCGACGAGACGAGTTTACCGATGAATCAGGTCGCCCTCGCTTCGGGATTCGGTTGCGTACGACGATTCAACGCAGGGGTTCGCAACGTCTATCATCGAACCCCGACTCAAATCCGGCGGCTGGCGCGGCAGACAACCATTCAGCCGGAAAATCAATACCTCTTCCGCCTTCGTTTCCGCCCGCCCTATCACTGGAATGGCATGCTGGCGTTTCTCGCACCCCGGGCCACACCGGGCGTGGAAGTAGTGGAACATGGCAGTTATCGCCGATCGATTTCCTTGCACGGCAGCCACGGCTGTGTTGAGGTCTCACTCGACGAAGGAAACGACGCACTCGCCGTACGTGTTCAATTTGGCGATCCGCGTTCGCTTTTTCTTATTACCGAGCGAATTCGCGCCATGTTTGATCTGAGTGCAGACTGGGCGGATATCGTACAGAGTCTGAGAACCGACCCTGTGTTGGCGAGGCGGGTTGACGCTGAGCCGGGCCTGCGAGTCCCCGGCTGCTGGAATGGTTTCGAACTGGCGACGCGGGCAATCCTTGGTCAGCAGGTGAGCGTTAAGGGTGCGACCACTCTTGCCGGCCGGATTGTAAAAACTTTTGGGCGGCCTTTTCACGCGGCAAGTGGACTCACACATCTTTTTCCCGCACCCGAGGTTCTCGCCGAGGCCAGGCTGGCTGGTATCGGCTTGCCTCGGGCGCGAGCTGAAACCATCCAGACCCTCGCCCGCGCGGTTTGTGACGGGCAGATTAGTTTTGAAAGCATCATCGACTCCGATGGTTTCCTGGCTCGGCTATGCGAAATTCCCGGCATTGGAAAATGGACAGCACAATACGTGGCAATGCGAGCGCTCAGGGAACCCGATGCGTTTCCATGCGGCGACCTCGGTCTTCTGCACGCCCTGGATTTGGAGACTCCCCGTGAGGTTGAGCAGCGCGCCGAAGCTTGGCGGCCCTGGCGAGCATACGCAACTATGTATCTCTGGAATATGGCCGGCGAACGTAGCGCTTACGGAAGCAAACCCGTTTTGTCTAAGCGCCAAAGGCCCGTGTTACAAGAGTCGCTTCTCGACAGGGCGTCTCAATGACCGTATGACGGGTAATTCGAAAGGGGTTCAGGAATCCGTTCGCGCCATTACTTCCGGCTTGCGAGAACCGGCAGTTGACCATCGGGCCAAAAAGACTTGAGGCGGTATCGTGCCCAAAGATCAAGCTGGCGAGTTTCTGCGAGGGCACCGTGCTGCGGCGCGGCATAAATTGACGCTCTGCCGGGCTCGATTTAGGTTGTGCGCCTCGTCGACTTCATTGGGTAGATATGGTGATAGATCCGACGAGCGACGACGCAAGCTGCAGAGTTCCCGCGTCGCCGCCTGGCTGCTACTGGTTTATGTCCTGCTTGGCCTCCAGTTGTCTCACCAAACCATCCAGGTAGCTCTTCTGGTTGTCCGGAGCTCCTGCCATCGCTAGCTTCATTTCCTCTGCCGCGTCGTCAAACTTGCCCTGCGCGCAGTACATCCGAGCCAGCCCCGAATGCACGAACCACTGGTCGGGGTGTTTTTTCGCGTTTTCGCGGAAGATTGCGAACGCTTCTTCGCTGCGCTTCTCGCCTTGCAGCTGACGAGCGTATAAATGGATCTGGAGCGGGCTGGCCATATCGAGCGCTTTCCTCTGCGCGGTTGCCGCTTCGTCCTTACGATTAAGAGCCTTCAGCACCTTCGACTTGGTGATCTCATTGTCGTAGCGGTCTTCATTTTCGATGGACTTGTTTGCATACGTTAGCGCTTCATCGAGGCCGATTTTTTCCGCGAGCAGATAGTTGGCTGCGTCGTCCCAACTCATCCACGTGTACTGCGAAAGATTGCGAAGTTGTTTCTTCAGACTGGCCTGCACCACGTCGTGCACATCCACTGAGACCTTGAACGGGACCGCGATCTTCCCCCACTCCAGTTCAACTACCGCTGAATCCGGCTGCAGTTGGTCGAAGTCGTAGGTCAGCGCGTTATGCATATCCGTATCCTTGGGCTTCACGGTCACGCGGAGCGCATCTTCCGCCTCGTCGTAGGTGAAAGACCCCCAGGACGTCGAGTTCTTCGAAAAAATGATCGTCCATTCATCGGCGCTCGGGATCATGTGCAATCCGTATGTCCCCTTGTTGATCGGCTTGCCCTCGATCAGGACCGGATCGCTGAACATGATCGTAGTGTTTTCATTCGCGCCCGCACGCCAGACCTTGCCGTACGGAACCAGCCCATTCCAGATCTTGCGATCCTTCACCAGAGGCCGGTGATAGTTGATCACGATATCGGTGATCCCGATCCTCTGTGAGACCTCTGCCCGCTGGCTCGGGAAAGGCAGATCGAGTACCAACGATTGCGCCGGGCTCACACCCGACATGGCTGCCATCAGTAGGCAGAACAAGAATCCTCGCACCGCTGATCTAAACATGGGGAATGCCTCCTTTAATATGCATCGCAAATTTTGCTTAAACGGCCACGCATCACAGGCCAGGCCGGCCCAACATCTTAGACTTGCCCGAGTCCTGGCGGTGAGCAAGAGACGACGTATAAATCGGCGGCGCCTTCGCGCTTTCAGTCCCGATGAGGGGTAGTACGCTTCAGGCCAAAAGATCAGCAATCGCAGATGCTGCGCA
>Ga0070706_100005497_pt1 | contig 12062 bp, 11 predicted proteins | sample KBSK5501metaG_FD_65476 | JGI IMG/M metagenome (GOLD analysis project Ga0070706, IMG submission 65476) | Corn, switchgrass and miscanthus rhizosphere microbial communities from Kellogg Biological Station, Michigan, USA - KBS K5-50-1 metaG | ecosystem: Host-associated > Plants > Roots >...
AGGCGACCAAAACTAGTCGCTTGAATGCTGGGCCTCTCCCTAGTTTGGCGATCTTGAGGCCACAATTCGGGCCATTATCCCTTAATTTTGTACAAGACTGAAACGCTCGACGCGTTGCGGCTGCCACCTGCTGTATCCCCCACCGGATGCAGGGGTTGCCGGCACTACGGCGTGAAATAGCCCCCAAACCGGCCTTCCTCGGGACCTTTTGACCCACGCGGAGCAAGCCGATCAGGCAAGCCGCGCCAGCCCACCTCGCCAAGGTGCACATCATGCTGAAGCGCCGCGTCGCAAGCTCCTTATCAAATGGAGGCGCCTGTGACAGTCCGGGCGCAGTCGGCAAATTTTTGCAGCTTCCGTGTAAGAAATGTACTACGCTTGCGGGACCGTAAGTTCCGGTCTGGCTAGGAGTGTCTCATGTCAAATGCCCTGACTCTCGTCCGCCGCCTGGGCAGAGACGAAGATGGCGCCTCTTTGGTCGAATACACGGTGCTCCTGGGCCTCCTGCTCGTTGCGGTCATTGCCGTGATCGGCAGCGTAGGGGCCTGGATCGGCGGCCAGTGGTCGACTCTGTGCAAATCTCTGTCCGGCGCTACCTGCTGATTGCGGGCGGCCTGCTGCTCCGAGCCGCGGCAAACATTCGGATAGGGCGCAAAAATTTCGTGGCACCATGCTCTGACAGGTATCCACCCGGGTGAGGCCTCACTGCCATCCCAAAAAGCAGCCTGGAGCACCACTTTGACGGTTCAATCAAAGGATGGTGTACGGCCCGCCCGGATCAACGAGGGCAAAGGGGAACGCTGGTTCTGCACCGAACAAGAAGCCGTTGATGCTGGTTGGCGAAAAGCGAAGGTCTAAGCGGCAGCTGTCCGCATCTGGCTGGGCGTCTTTCCAGTCCACCGTTTGAATGTATGCGTGAATGCACTCACCTCGTTAAAGCCAAGCAGCCACGCGATCTTGGATACATGCAGCTTGCGGTCACCGAGGTAACGAACCGCCAGATCGCGCCGCAGCTGCTGAAGTATTTCGGTAAAGTTCAACCCTTCGTCCGAAAGCTTTCGGGCCAGCGTTCTCTTGCTCATTCCCAAACTGCGGGCAACGTCTTCCACGAGCACCCTTCCATGAGGAAGAAACGACGAGATCGCGTTCTCAACTCTCGTGCGCAACTGGCTCATATCACCTCTTCTATCGGCTAGCGCCGCTTCGCAATATTTCAGGAGAAGGTCATTGAGATAAGTATCAGCGTGGATAAGCGGCAACTCACGTGCGTTGGTGTTGAGGGCAAGCTCGTCCGTATCAGCGCCGAACTCCACTTTCGTTCCGACAAATCGCGCCATTTCGGACGTAGCTCCCAATCGATGATGAGCAATCGAGAAGTGTTGCGGTACGAGGTTCTGCCCTGTCAGCCCGCCCACGTCGGTGCCAGCAACGGCGACTGAAGTTTCTTTTCGGCCGGCTATCTCAACTTTCAACTTTAAGGGGCTCGTTCATTGTTTCGCCGACTCGCGGGCGGCCTGCGGCGAGCCTGAGAGTTGCGATAGCGGCGCAACCACGGACTCTTGGCGGCGAGATACGCGTTATTGACGTTTGGAACGCCCTAATTTAGGACGAGGCCGCGGTTACCTTCACGGCGATGTGTAGCTCGAGTAGCTTTGTACGCTGGTTCAAATTGCGCGTGGAGGACGTTATGTGGAAAGGCGCGATGGTGGCGGCAGTTTTTTTTCTGCTGGCTGCCTGTGCGGCAGACGAAGAGCAACGCAGGGCGCAACAGGAGGAATATGCTAAGGCGGCCGCCCAGGCGGAAGCGCAGATCGCACAGCAGGACCATGCCAGATGCCTAAGTTATGGGAAGCCTGGCTCTGCGGCCTATATTGATTGCCGCTCGTCTTTAAAAAATGATCGCGCTGACATGAAGAATTGAATTCAGACACGCGCGTGTGCCGACGGTGCAATAGACGATCCCGCTATCGCGCATTCGGTCTCAAGTCTTGTAGGCTGCTCATAAGCGCGTTGGGTCACCGCTCTATGGACAATTCTAACCTGACGAGACTGCAACGCGTTGGTGATCGATCTGGCCTGCGCGACAGATGCTGGAAGCGTATTGTGGGGAAGTACACCCGAGCTGCTGAGTATTTAATCGCAATCAATCAGGATATTATCGATCGCCGTTTAGATGTCATTAGCTTCCGACGCCCAGCAACCGGTCGTATCGGTATCGATGGAGCAGTGCTCGAATGCTAGCTCGGCCAAAGCCATCTAAACGTTGTGGCGCAACTTCACGGACAGTCACTGCCCATAGCAGCGCACCATGTTGATGGACGCTTCCCCGCCGCCTTCCGACGGAACCTTGTAGGTCTGGGTGCTGCAACTCGAACGGGGGGGCTTCACGGGCTGCTCGTCGGGCTTGACAGTCGACGGATCATGATCGCCGCGGTCCCGAGGCGCATCGCCCCACGCCACCTCAGGTGACCCCGCCGCAACCAAACGGGGATGCCGAGAATGCGCAGTGGGTGCGGCATGAGTGCGCGCAGTCGCAGCGCTGGTCGTTGGCGCAGATTCGGCTCGAGACGGCAATGACAGGGGGGCCTGCCGTGCGAGCAAACCGAATTGGCTAACTACCGCGCACAGGACCAAGGCAAAAATGGCGACCAATGCTCCTCGTAGCAGCGGCGCGGCACCCGGCCAGTGCAACAACCGCTTGACGTTAAGCGAAGTATCCTTCGCGCGAGCCAAAAAGACTGATGGTTGATCGGCGTCCGCGGTCTGAGTCCGCGCCTGGTTAATGATCAGCAACGGTTCGCGTGGTTCGATCATTACCTTGCTCCGGCCGATTTCCGAGCTTTCGATGAGTCGATCGAGGGACTGTAGCGCTCTCAGTTCGTCGTGCTTCGAGTAGATAGTTTCGACGCCTTCGATTGCGGACTCGAGCGCGAGCATCAAGCGTCTCATCTCCGAAAGGCCTATTGCTGGATTTTTTTGCCAAGCTTCTCTTCGGAGCTTGATGCGTGCGAGCTCGTAAACGGCATTCCGCAACAATGGTGCCGGATCGTCTTCGATGGACTCAATGACGCGGGAAAGAACCACCGCAAACTCCACCTCCAGTGGTCTCGCCGCAAGGTTCTTTCCGCGGCCGATTTCCTGAGGTTGCGAGGTCATGTCAAAGCACGCTCTTCCGCTCGCCAACTTACGTCATTAGAGCCCCACGTCGGTTCCCGCGACAGCGGCCGGGTTTCTTTGGGCCGGCTGTCTCAATATTTAATTTTAATGGGCCCGTTCATTGCGCCTCCGCTGGTCGAGCGCCGACATACCCGGCAGTGGATCGCCGAAAAACCAGGCCGTCAGATCGTGAGGCTCGAGCTCGGCTCGGCGGTCACGATCCGCCAAGGCCAAGGGACAGGGCCGAAGGCTCGGCGAAAGGTTTAGGTGAGCAGACTCGCAGCCGCCATCAACTGCATTCAGGACTTTGGCCATTGTAGTGTCCCCCCGTGCCTCCCCTGACACGCCGCAGCGCCTAGGGCACGCCAGCACCTTGGCCAAACGGTGACGGCAGACTGTCCGAATTAGGACCAAATACAGGAATCAGCATGAAGACCCGCACCCATTTCGCTCACGGTTCGATATGTTGGACGATGTTGGCGAGAACATTCATTGAGCACTTAGCCGGCATCGAGCACGTTGAGATTGCGTAGACGGCCGTAAGAGGACGGCAAATGCATGACATTGCGGCAGAGCTCGCGCGCGATACACGATAGTGGGAGACGCACCGGTCAGAGCTGCGCGAGGCCGACTGCGGCGGTACGCAGTCGGCCTCGACGTTATTCATGCCGAGCATTGGAGGTGATGGAGCGTAATTTCCGGAAGACAATTAATGCGGACGGGAACGACTGATGTCCCAACACCCACCGAGGTATACCCTACCATCTCGCGATGTTTCCATGGTCCCGAGCCCATATGCCGTGGCAAAACTGAATCAAGAGTGATTGGGATAGACCCTGGCAGACAGATCTGACCCCCATGGGTGTGACCGCTCACAAGCAAATCGAAACCGCCGTGTGCTGCCTGCCGGTAGATTTCCGGCGTATGGGATAGGAGGATTGAGAATCCGTTGTCGGGGATTTCGGATGCGGCCTTTTCAATGTTGTCCACTCGATAATAGTGCGCATCGTCGATGCCAGCTAGATAGATCGCGTGATCGCCGCGCAAAATGTGCTCGCATTCGTTGAGCAACATCCTGATTCCCATTTCTTCAAGCCCGGGAATCATGCGAATGGTGTCATGATTTCCCAACACGCCGTAGACCGGATCCTTAAGATGCGAGCGTACCCGCGCGAGGCCGTCAAGCGCGACGTCGAATGGCCCAAATGTCGCACCGCGATAGTCACCAGTCAGGACGCATACATCATAGGTCAGGCCTGGAAGAAGCTCAGCCAGGCGTCGCATCGCGCCTTCGTTTATGTCCACGTGTAGATCACTGATATGCAAAAGAGTGAAACCATCGAAGCGACTCGGCAGTCTCTTCAAACTGATATGATTATGTCTGACCTGAATCTGCTCCGCGTTCTTGCGGCCACGCCAATACAATCCCATCAACTTCAGCGTCGTCCGAATGACGGAATGGACTGAATACCAGTTCTCAATATGAAAAAAATTGATTCCCTGACCAAAAATCTGGGCCTCGTGATCCATCTCGATTCCTAAGCGCAGTTTGGCGTGCAGCCGACCCAGCCGTCGCTCCAGCTTATTCAAGACTGCGTCGTCCATTACCGAGCCGGCGCCCGCGGTACGCCCGTGATGCGGTATAAAGTGAGCAGAGCTTCGCAGCGAGGCTGGCATCGAGATGCCTTTTAGAACGGAAGGGTGGCGAGGAGAACGGTCAAACGTAAGGTCGCAACGCTCGGTCGGCGCGTCAAACCCGCGTCGATACTTATTCGTTGGCGGTTCCATTTCATATGGACTTCTTACTTTGTGTCAAACACAGTTCGCTGCTCCCAGAACATGGGCTGCAGTGATCAGGCGGTGAGCGCAACCGGGTCGGCTCGGCAATCACTTGAAAGCGCCCTGTGATGCTAGGCCGTTCCCTGTGCGGTGCAGCGGCTCACAACGCTCGTTGACGAGCCATCGCAAAAACAAAACGTCGCGACTCAGTCTTGGGCAAGCGCCACGGCGCGCTTCAGGCGGCTGATTTGAAGCCAGCGTTCCGCTTGCTGCTGGAAGCGCCGTGCGTGGAAGATATTGCTTGCTCCCGTCGACCGCCGGCCGGTAGCGCGGCGGCTGGGACTATCGTGCTCGGCAGCATTCTCAGTTGTGACTGAAGTCGTACAAGAACTGCGCTGAGTAGGGCTGCCTCCCGGTACCGACTCTCTTCGTAGGGCGGGGCGTCCGCTGTTCCCGCCGACAGGCGCGTTCCGAACTCCACCAGCCGCCGCAAAGGCGTAGCAAGCCAACCGGCGCCGACATAGAGCAGCCCCAGCGACACCAACGCGGCGCTGCTGAGGATTGTCCAGAACGAGCGTACAAGGTCGCGCGTGGGTGCCAGCGCGGCTTGGATATCCTGCCGCACAATCACGCTCCAGCCGAAGTTTGGAAGGTCGCGGTACTGGACCGACGGGATGACGGCGGTCATGTAGTCTTTACCGTCGGGCCACCGCTCCGCCCGGACGAAGGCTTTGGCCTGGCCTGCTGCTACCGCCCCACCAATGCCGAGATGGTTTCCGACAAGGTCAGCCGGACCGAACAAGACCTGACGGTCCCGCGAAAGCAGGAGAATCTCAACGCCGGGACCCGCCAGACTTGCGAGTTGATTGGTGACCCAGTCCCAGTTCACGTGAATGCCGACCACACCGGCTACCGAGCCGTCCAGCCCATGAGTTGGGGCGGCGAAATCGATGAAGCGAAGCGGCTCGTTGTCTGGTCCGCGCGGCTTCGCAAGTAGTGCGGGCTCGTGTACGTCCCCTGCGAACGGACCCGCCAAGCCCCTTCGGAACCAGAGTCGCTGAGATACGTCTTCGCCTTCAAGGGTTCCTTCTGAGGCGGCTATAACTTTGCCGCTCACATCAGCCACGCCCAGCCAAGACAGGCGATCATCGAGACTGGCGAGCAGCGTGACATCGCGATGCATGTCCTGCGGGGCTTTCAGGTCCTCGGACCTCGCGAAGCGGTCGACCGTCTGCCAAAGCGAGTAAAGACGGCGAGCGATCTGCTCGGTTCCAAGCTCGCCGCGCGCCCTCAGGCCCGAAGCCACCAGCGATTCGGCCTCCTGCTGCAGCTTTCCCGTGTAAATCCAGCCGGCAATGAAGGCTGGCAGAAGCATCAGTAGTGCCCCGCCGGTCACCACAATCATTCGAAACCCGATCCGTTGCTGCCGCATGCTTGAAGTTCTCCTCGCTTGTTCAGCGCATCGTCAACGAGCGAGCGAGCTGCTTGACGACGAGCGCAAGGTTCCCATGGGCGGTGCCTGGAATGGCAGCATGCGTATGCAGTTTGCTGATGATCCCGCGCCGCTGTTGCGGTGCAGGCGTCAACCGCAGTTTATAGCCGTCCTGGGTCTCTTGGATGATTGTCGCCCCCACGGCTCCGACCCCGCAGATCTCGATGGCGCCTACGGCGCCTAGCCCGAGACCGGTCAGACCTCTCACCCGCACCTGCTCGGGTCCAAGTTCCGAGATCCAACCCGCCAGGCGTCGGTCGTTTATAATGAGTTCGGCGCCCTCCGCGAACTCGCGCTGTGGTCGGTTTTCGCGCGGACGCTCGATGCATGCCAGCGTGGCGATCAGCAGGAGCACCACGTTGTAGATTGTCCAGACCATCACGATCAGCATTCCGTCGCCGGCCACCTGGTCATAGCTGAATCGGGCCGGATCGATGAAGGCGATGAGAAGACCGCCGAGCGTGAGGGCCCAGAGGATCGCAAATGGACGCAGCAGCGGCCATCGGATGACGGTGCGTCCACGTTCACCACCCTTCGCCGTGACGCGAAATTTTTGCGGCCGCTTGGTGAGGAGGCCCATCACAGCTGCGCGCGCAATGGGCCAGGCAGCGAGCAGCTGCGAGACGTCGTTGAGCAAGGGGATAACGAGGCCGCGCGAGATCCAGTTCAGCCCCGACAGGACGGCGATGTAGTAGGGTAAATAGTAGCTCAGCACGTCGGGGACCGTCGCGTGAACCACTGCTATACCGAAGTACCAGTACAGCAGCGGACAAACGAGGCTCGCGAGCCGAAACGCAAAAGTGCCTGTCCAGTAAAGCAACGAATCAAGCACGCTGAGGCGCTGTACCAAGCGGAGGCCCGCGCCGAAAGGATTGTAGGCCTTCCGCACGATCTGCATCATGCCGAGGCACCAGCGGCCACGCTGGACGATGTATTCTTCGAGCCCTTCTGGCGCGAGACCTTCTGTGAGCGCCTCGTTGAGGTAGACCGTGCGCCAGCCATGTTCGTCGAGGCGCAGCGTCAGCAGGAAGTCCTCGGTCACGCTTTCGGTCGGCACCCCGCCGATCGCCGCCAAGGCCTCCGTGCGGATCATCGACGACGTTCCGCAACAGAAGGCGATACCCCAGGCGTCGCGGGCCGGCTGCACGTGATCGAAGAAGAAGCGCTGTTCGTCCGGATAACCCGCCGAAATATTGAGATTGTGCTGGATCGGATCGGGATTGAAGAAATGCTGCGGGGTTTGCACCAGCCCGACCGACCGGTCGTGAAACAGCGCGAGCGCGCGCGTGACGAAATTGCGGTGCGGCACGAAGTCTGCATCCAGCACCGCGATAAAGTCAGGTGCGTCGGGGTCTTTCATGCGTTGAAGAAGCGTGTAGTTGATGTTGCCGGCCTTGGCATGAAGGTTGTCTGGGCGTGTGCGATATTCGACGCCTAACCGGGCGCAGGCCTGCGCCACCTCCGCCCGATGGCCGTCATCGAGCACGAAAACTCGGGCCGTCGGGTAATCGAGCTCCTTGGCTCCGACAATCGTGCGTTCGAGCACCGCGAGCTCTTCATTGTAGGTCGCGATGTAAACATCGATGCGGGGCGCCGGTCCCGGCTGCCACCAGCGGCCATGTCGATCCGCCTCCGGTGAGCGATCCTTGGTCCTCGTCAGAATGACAAGGGCGAGCGTAGATGACGCCACCGTCACAGCTTCGAGCGTCGCAAAAGCCCATGCCGCTAGCGTGCCGATCTCGAAATCAAACTCCGGAATGGTACTGGTGAAGCGCCAGATCATGTACCGCCATGCCAGCAGCACGCTGAGCAACAAAACGACGGCTCTGGCGCGTGAATCGTTGCGGTCGAGTAGAGGCAAGACGCAGAGCGCGAGCCCGAGAGCGATGGCGCCCAGCGCGAGGCTCGACGCATACTGATCGAGGGCAAACATCAGAGCCCGAACCGCGTGGCGACCTGCTTAAGCGCGGCGACAGGCCCCGATGTGAAAATCAGCCGGCCCGTTCGCCCGACGGCGCATTCGAGGTCTGGGTGTTTAGCGAGATCGGGAGCGCTGAGAGTGACGTCGAAACGCTTCAAATGTTCGGCGCTGGGGCCGACGGCTAGATTGCTATAGAGCGAATTAGCGGCCGCTCCGCCCAACCGCATGATGGTAGCATCAAAGACGCGGTCGTCGCCAAATAGTCGCAATTGCGCCTGTCCCCCCGGCTTCAAACTATTGAAGATTCCTTCTGAGACACTCGCAGTGATGAGCACGCTCGAGCAGTCCACTAGTCGCATTACGTCCTGGCCGCGGCGCACGTATTCCCCATTATCGGCGAGGACATCCCATACCCGTCCGGTGGATTGCGGAGATAAAGCTGCAGAGGTGAGCTTGTTGAGGCGGACCCGCTCTGCGGCTATGTGCTGATCCGAAAGAGTAAGTCGATGTTGGATCTGCTCCTGCTCGGCCTTTAGCTCCGCCAGCCGAAGGTCGAGTTCCCGAATGCGTTGGGATGAGAACGGTGTGTCGTTGTAGGAGTCGCCAAGAAACACTCCGTTGCGCGCAGCTGCCAGCTCGGTATTCAGATACGCGATCCGCTGGCGTGCGCTTTCAATTTCTTGCAGCGCTACGTCATAGCCCGATTTGGCCTTATCCAAAGTGATGGCGGTTTGCACACCGCGGGAGCTCAAATCGGTCGTCCGCTTGAGCGCACTATCCGCCTCACGCAGACGCGCCTGCGAAGCGTCCAGCGATGCTTGCGCTTCGCCAAGCCGTGCTTCGATCTGACGCACGCGTCCTGTTTGGTAGTGTGTCGATTGTGCCTGCAGCTGCTCGCGGGCATCGTTGAGGGCCTGCAGCTGAACCTTTGTCCGCTCGAGATCAGTCTTCAGCGCACTCTGACCGCGTTCAAGCTCTAGCAGACGAACGGTATCGTAACGCGAATCGAGAATTTCGGCGACCATTTGGTGCGCTTCCACACGGGCGCCGACGTCGCGTACAAACAGCGAGACCGTACCTTCGATCGGAGCCCGCAGCGTCGTAATTCGCGCGTTGACGGTGGCATCGGCACTGGTGCCGGCCATGCGCTCACCAACGGCGACATACAATCCGCCGATGAGGACGATGCTCCCGGCTGTGAGGCTCAAAAGTCTCATGGAAACACCAGCCAGTTCATTCGGTGAGGCAAGCACGGCCGACCATGAACACCTCCAAGACCGGCTGCGTGACCCTGGTGTCCTCGCAGGTATCCGTCAGGAACTGCGAGACAACCTTCGGTTATCTCGTTCATTTTTTGTGCCTTAGCTTGCTGAAGTTACTTTCGGCTAAGCGTTAGTCGGATGGAGAAATGTCATCGTTCATGGATATGGATTAAACCTTGGTAAGGACTCCCCCGTGCTGTCCTTGGGCGGCGGGTGCGGTCAACGGTTTGCCCGTTCGGTGACCGCCCGCTGCCGCGAAATTAGCCTCAGAGCTCTTAACTTTCATCATGACGCATGGCCCTGAGGAGCGACCGGTAACGGGCGCTGTCCTTACACGAAGCCTGTTAACGTTCGTCGCACCAACGCCTGAACGGGTTCATCGCAGCGGTGCAGGCCCTGGTTCGACGGACAAATTTCGCTCACTCCGCAACAGGGTCGCGGTCGCGGCGCAATCACAATTTCAGCTCGTTCGCCAGGAGCTTGCCGAGACGATCCACCTCAACGAGACGATCGGCGCACCGTCAGCGCGCGCTACGGAGAAGCTGAACCCAGCCTTTTCGTTGGAATCCGCAGGACCAGAGGCCGCACCTCGGTCGGAATTTGCGCCCTCTGCGCGACAAGCCACGCTCAAGCATCTTGCGACACCAATTCATTGATCCAAATCAAACGCGTTTCAATTTCATAACACCTGCGAAGGTCGTATTCCTGGGCTCGCGGGCTGAACTCCAAACAGGGCGCGAAAATCGGTCCCGAACCCGGGCCGTTTTACCCTTCGCTCCGATAGCCGAAAACCCTGCGGAAACCGCCGAGTTTGGCTTCGCGGTTTAGCCTCGCTTGGCAAAACTCGCTGGGGACGCACAGACCCGCGCCGCCGGCATCCCCGCTGAGTGCCTGACATAAATCGAAACGACATGAACGAAAACGGTGGTCGGAGCTACCAATTCCCGAAGGGCATGTGGTTCCGACCACCGGAAACGGAGGAACAATGGCTGATCTCACTGTAGCGAAGACCATTCTTGAGCAGCTTGGCGGCGAGCACTTCGTCGCTATGACCGGCGCGAAAAATTTCGTCGGCACCGAAGACAGCTTGATTTTCGAGGTTGGCAGCAACCCGAAGCACGTGAGCCATGTGCGTGTGACGCAGACTCCTGACGACCTCTACGCCGTGACGTTCTTCCGAAGGGGCAAGGCGCCGCAGATCATGGACGGCATTTGTTGCGACATACTGCAAGAGCTCTTCACCAATAGCACTGGCCTCTATATCAGCCTACTAGCGTCAGCATGAAAACCGTTCGTGAATTTTCGCCTGCCGGTCCATGTTTGACGCTCTGCGAGTTCGTCAGCGAGACCGCCCCGCGCCTGACCTATCGCGACCGTGACGGCACCATGCCCGGCCATGTCTGGGCCGGCATAAAGAACCATGCTACGCCACCGATCCGTCGCCGGCGTGGCTTCTGGTCCGCTCGATGCGACTTGGCGCAGCTCGCGGGCGGCTTCGATCCGGTGGCGCGGTGATACGAAGCGACGCGCGAGGCTGCGATGGCCGCGTTCGCCAAGAGCTGGCGGCGTGAATAGGCCCGAGTTCTCGCCACCCATGGTCTTTCCCAAAGCCGATTTCTGGGAAGATTGGCGGCCTCAAAATATGAGCTAAGCCTTTGACTTAGTTGGCGACCCCGGCCGACCAGCGACCTTCAGCAGTTTTTTGGACGTCCTGAACTCACCAGCAACGTTCAGCGACGAACGGACATTGCAATGACCAATGAAGCCGGCCGAACGCAGCACGTAGTTGAGAAGAACTGCGGCGCGTCCGGCCGGCGAGGTGGTCGGGCGAATCATACACACGCCTGCCGCACCGGAGGCGAGGTCGTGGAGACGCTGACTACGGCTACAGCGAAGAGCATTCCGACACCACGGCTACGAACCGACACGCGAGGCTGCGATGGCGGTAACCGTCGATGGGCGTGAGGAAGGCCGATGAATTGGCGCAAAGATTTGTTTCGGTTCTGGTCGTGCTCTCGCTGTGCTGGATTGTTTGCGGTAAGCGTATTCCTTTGCGCTGGGTGTTGGCGTCTTCTCAGGAGTTCGTTTTCACAGGCACACCCCCGACACCGATCAAAGCGAGCCGATCACACTTAACTTGGATGGCAAGATGGTGAAGGTCGACCGCCGGTTTCTGCACTGTCGCCCGACAAGCAGAAAGAGACAGTCGAGGAAATCGTAAACCATCTCAATGCTGAAACTGCTAAGCGCCGTGTACCGCTCGTTCCCAATGTTATTGACGGTGATCTCGGGCTCGTCCCACTTGTGTAATGACCAAGTTTCGCTGCTCGGTTTCCCCCACCTTTTAGGCTGTGACCCCTAACAAAGCGGAGATAATAAAATGAAAAAATTTCTACTGGCGCCAACCGCGGCTGTCGCCATGACAGCACACTGCCAGGCAGCGGATATAAGA
>Ga0070706_100005500_pt1 | contig 12059 bp, 7 predicted proteins | sample KBSK5501metaG_FD_65476 | JGI IMG/M metagenome (GOLD analysis project Ga0070706, IMG submission 65476) | Corn, switchgrass and miscanthus rhizosphere microbial communities from Kellogg Biological Station, Michigan, USA - KBS K5-50-1 metaG | ecosystem: Host-associated > Plants > Roots >...
CCTGCTCTCGCTCACGCTCCTCACCGCGCCGCTCGCCTCCGCGGGCGAGGGCTACAAGGTCGTGGTGAACCCGAACAACCCGACCTCCTCCGTGTCGAAGGCCCAGCTCTCGGCCCTGTTCCTGAAGAAGACCCCCTGGCCGAACGGCCAGGCGGTTCAGCCGATCGATCTCGCCGAGGACGCGGCGGTCCGACGCGCGTTCACTGCCGCCGTTCACGCTCGGCCGGTGTCCGCCATCAAGGCGTACTGGCAACAGAAGGTCTTCACCGGTCGCGACGTGCAGCCGACGGAGGAGGCCGGGGACGCGGCGGTGGTCGCTTTCGTCCACGCCAACCCGGGCGCCGTCGGCTACGTCTCGGAGGCCTTCGCCACCGGAGACCTCAAGGTACTGGCCGTCAATCCTTAGCCGTCCCCGCGGAGCACCTGGGGCCGTGGCGTCGCCTCCGGTGCTCCGCCTCCGGCCGTTGCCGGCAAGGAGAGAGGAACCGCGATGCTTCGCAACTGGCCGTTCCGCCGAAAGATGATGCTCCTGCCGGCCATGGCCGCGGTGGCCTTCCTGCTCATCCTCCTCGTCTCGCTGCGCCTGGGCCGCACGAGCGAGCAGCTCCTGGCCCAGGTCGAGACCGGCTACTACCCGTCGCTGGAGCTGCGGCGCGACCTCGAGAACACCCTGGGCTCGCTACAGCGTGCCATGCAGGACGCGGTGGCCAGCCGCGACGCGGATGCCCTCGCCGCGGCGGACGCCCAGCGTGACCTGTTCCTCAAGAAGCTCGAGCAGGCCCGCGAGAACCCCGTCGTGGAGCAACGCGAGGTCGAGGAGCTGAGGAGCGCCTTCCCGCAGTACTTCACCCTGGCCCGGGAGACCAGCCAGCGCATGATCGCGGGCGAGACGGGCGGCGCCTTGAACCAGGCCCTCGAGGTCATGCGCTTGCGGTACAACGCCATCGGCTCGCGGCTGGAGGACGGGACCACCCGCTCACGGCGGGAGATCGCGGCCGCCTTCGCCGCGAACCGGCAGAACAACCAGTTCACCACGCGGGTCCTGACCGCCATCGTCCTGTTGTGCCTCATCGTCCTCGTCGCCGCATCGTTCCTGCTCGCCCGGGCGGTCACTCGCCCCCTCGCCGAGGCCGTCCGCGTCGCGGAGGCCCTGGCCGAGGGACAGCTCGGTCAGGAGATCCACGTCGGCAGCGCGGACGAGGCCGGGCAGCTTCTGTCTTCGATGCGCGTGATGTCCCAGCGTCTCGGGCAGGTGATCGGCGAGGTCCGTGGGGCCACGGGTGCCATCTCGGCCGCCGCCAGCCAGGTCGCGTCCTCGTCGCAGACGCTCTCCCAGGGCACGAGCGCGCAGGCCGCTTCCGTCCAGGAGACGACGTCCAGCCTGGAGCAGATGAGCGCTTCCATATCGCAGAACGCCGACAACAGCCGGCAGATGGAACAGATGGCGGTGAAGGGCGCGGGCGACGCGGAGTCGAGCGGCAAGACCGTCATCGAGACGATGGAGTCGATGAGAGCCATCGCCGAGAAGATCTCGATCATCGAGGAGATCGCCTACCAGACCAACCTGCTGGCCCTCAACGCGGCCATCGAGGCCGCGCGCGCGGGCGAGCACGGGCGGGGCTTCGCCGTGGTGGCCTCCGAGGTGCGGCGCCTCGCCGAGCGCAGCCAGGCGGCGGCGCGGGAGATAGGCGGGCTGGCCGCCTCGAGCGTCAGGGTGGCGGAGCGCGCGAGCGAGCTGCTCACCCACCTGCTCCCCTCCATCCGCAAGACGACCGACCTGGTGCAGGAGGTGGCGGCGGCCTCGAGCGAGCAGTCCTCGGGCGTGGCCCAGATCAACCGGGCCATGTCGCAGGTGGACGAAGTCACGCAGCGCAACGCATCGGCGGCCGAGGAACTCGCGGCCACGGCCGAGGAGATGGCGGCCCACACCCGCGCCCTGCAGCAGCTCGTGGCGTTCTTCCGGGACGGTGAGGCCGGTACGCTGACGGTCGGCGCCGTTCGCGTATCCGCACCCGCGGCGCCGCCCGTCCCCGACATCCACTCACCGGTCCGGCCCAGGATGAGGGCGGGGAACGGCCATGCTCGGGAGGCCATCGGGCACGACTACGAGCGGTTCTGAGCACGGGATCCTGAACCGCTCCCCGATGCGCTTCTAGGACATCGACGACGTCTGGGCGATGGCGTACGACACGCGCGCGCTGCGGGTGGTCCGCCAAGGCGAGCCGCGAGTTCGATTGGCAGAGCTTCAATGCCGGCGAGCACGCTCGGCTCCTGAACGAATTCCGCCGGCCGGCACCGGCCGCGCGTTGACGGGCGGCGCCGGACGGTGCTTCAATCGGCCCCGCGTCACCCTCGAGACCGACTCGCCGCTGCGATTGCGCCCGATTGACGGGGAAGGTGGGCCTGACCCCTGCCGCGGCGATCCATGTCCGCAGAGGCCTGGGGCCGCTGTGAAGGGATGGATGGACGGCGCCGCTCGCGCGGCGCGCAGCATGACCCGTGGATGGGCCAGGCGCGGTGGGAGTCTGGTCGCGGCGTCCGATGGGCCATGGGAAGAGCAGTTCCGGATCCTGTTCGACCGCTCTCCGGACCCCATCGTCGTCGTGGACCCCGATGACCGTCGCATCCTCCGGGTGAACCGGGCCTGCGAAGTCCTGTTCGACCGCCCGTACGACTCTTTCGTTGGCCGGAGCGTCTTCAGCCTCTGCTCCACGCGCGGCGTGGAAGACCTGCGGGACCTCGTGGCGCAGGCCAAGGCGCAGGGCGCGTCCTCCGGCCAGACCACGCTCGCCCGTCCAGACGGCTCGGGGCTGCCCGCGGGCGTGGCGTCGACCGCCTTTCCCTGGGGTGGGTCGCTAGCCGTCCTGATCACGTTTCGCGACGTCACCGAGCGCGTGAAGGCGGGTGAAGAACGGGCGCGCTTCGAGATCACGCTGCGCCGCGTGGCCGCGGAGTGGAAGCAAACCTTCGATGCGATCCCCGTGGGCATCCTGGTCGTGGGCAGCGACGGCCGCGTGCGGCGGCTCAACGAGGCCGCGCGCACGCTGGCCGGCGGCCGCCCCTTCGTCGAGCTCACCGGCGCGGACCTGGCGGACCTCGGCCAGAGTGAGCCCTGGCCTACGGCGGCCATCGGTTCGCGCGAGGTGGGCGCGAAGCAGCCCGTCTTCTTCCGCCAGGTGCGGGACGACGCCACGGCCCGCGTGTGGAACGTGGGCGCCAGCCCCATGGCGCGCGACGAGGGCCAGGAGGGCTGGGTCATCGTCACCATCCAGGAGGCGACCCAGATCGTGGCCCTGCAGGAGGCGCTGCGGCGCAGCGAGCGCATGGCCGAGATAGGAACGCTGGTGAGCGGGGTCGCGCACGAGGTCCGCAACCCGCTCTTCGGCATATCGGCGTCCATCGACACGCTGGAGGCGGTGCTCGACCACTCGCAGGTCCCGGCGGAGACCATTGCCATCCTGCGCGAGGCCGTGGGCCGGCTCGTGGGCCTCATGCGGGACCTGCTCGACTACGGGCGGCCGTCCACGCGCGAGAGGACCTTCGAGTCGCTCGAGGACGTTGCCTACGAGGCCATCCGCGAATGCCAGCCCCTGGCGCGCGCGGCGGGCGTGAAGGTCGTGAGCCGCTGCGCAGGCGGAGTGCCGCCCGTCGAGATGGACCGGGGCCGCCTCACCCGCGTCCTCCAGAATGTCATCCAGAACGCCATCCAGCACTCGCCGCCGGAGGGCGAGGTGGTGGTGGACGTGGACTGCACGTCCACGGAGGGCGCGCCATGCGTGGTGTGCACCGTCCGCGACTACGGCGGGGGGTTCAGCGAGGACGCGCTGCGGCGCGCGTTCGAGCCGCTGTTCACCCGCCGTCCGGGAGGCACGGGGCTCGGCCTCTCGATCGCGCAGAAGGTCGTCGAAGAGCACGGCGGCCAGATCCAGGCCGCCAACCACCCGGAGGGGGGGGCCCACATGACCATCTGCCTGCCCGCCGGCTCGCCCGAACGCAAGGAGGGCTGAAGTGGCGCAGGCCAAGGCCCGGATCCTGCTCGTCGAGGACGATTCCACCATCAGGGCCGCCGTGGCCGGCTTCCTTCGCGCGCATGGCCTCGAGGTGGACGCGGCGACGAGCTGCGCGGCGGCGGAGGAGGCCTTCCGCGCGCACGTCCCCGACGCGATGCTGCTGGACCAGGTGCTGCCCGACGGGAGCGGAATAGACTTGCTCAGGCGCCTCAAGTCCGTCGCGCCGGGCCTGCCCGTGGTCATGCTGACCGGACACGGCTCGATCGAGCTGGCGGTCCGCGCGATCAAGGAAGGAGCCGAGCAGTTCCTCACCAAGCCGATCGACATGCCGGCGGTGCTGGTGTTGATCGAGCGCATGGTGCTCAACGAGCGGCAGCGCCGGCACCAGCTCGCGAGCCGGTCCCGCGAGCGCGACAGCATCGACCCCTTCCTCGGGCGCAGCCGCGTGATGGCCAACCTGGCCGAAGAGGCGCGGAGGATCGCCGCCGCCGACAGCACGGTTCTCCTCCAGGGGGAGACGGGCACGGGCAAAGGCGTACTGGCGAAGTGGATCCATGAGCAGGGATCGCGGGCAGACGAGGCCCTGGTCGACCTCAACTGCGCCGGGCTCTCGAAGGACCTGCTGGAGAGCGAGCTATTCGGCCACGAGGCGGGCGCGTTCACGGGGGCGGCCAGGGCCAAGCCGGGGCTGATCGAGGGCGCGCACCGGGGCAGCCTGTTCCTGGACGAAATCGGCGACATGGACCCGGTCGTGCAGCCCAAGGTCCTCAAGGTGCTCGACGAGCGGCGCTTCCGGCGCGTGGGGGACGTCCGCGATCGCCAGGTCGACGTGCGCCTCATCGCGGCGACGCACCGGGACCTGGCCGTCGCCGTCCAGGACGGCGGCTTCCGCAGCGACCTCTTCTTCCGGATCAGCACACTGACCGTCGTGGTCCCGCCCCTCCGGGACAGAGTCGAGGACATCCCGTTCGTGGCCGATCACCTGGTGGAACGCATCGCGAGGGACATGGGCCGCCATCGCGCCCACCTCACCCCCGAGGCGGTCGTCACGCTGCAGGCGTACGCCTGGCCCGGCAACGTGCGCGAGCTGCGCAACGTCCTCGAGCGAGCGGTATTGCTCAGCCGGGACGAGCGGATCGGACCCGGCGACCTGCGCTTCGCGTTCGCGCGTCCGGCCGAGCCGCGCCCCAGCGAAGGGGCCGCCACCCTGAAGGATGTCGAGCGGAGGCACATCGAGGCGACCTTGCGCGAGGCGGGCGGCAACATCGAACAGACCGCGCGGACGCTCGGCATATCGAAGAGCTCGCTGTACGAGCGCCTCAAGCGGTTCGGCATCGAACCGTTCGAATCCTAGAAAGCGCCTCCGGGAACCGGCCGCAGATCCGCAGGCTCGGCGGCGGCGCGGATACCTCATCGTTCACAACGCGGATCGCGCGCGGGTGCGCGTCGGACACGGACGTGCCAGCGCATCCCGCGGCCACTCGACGGCGTCCCGGCGCGGCGATCGCCGCCTCACGACATCCTATAGAGGCCAGTCACTACCTCCATCGAGGTAGTTCCAGCTTCTCCCGATGAGGCGGGAAAAGAACACCGAATGGGGTGATGCGCGGCCGGCCGGTGGCCTCGTATCTTCGAACCCTCGTGACCGTGATCGGAGGCAGTCGATGAGCAAGTCCAGGAACAAGACGGTGGCGCTGGACCGCGCGCGTCCGCTCGCGCGGCAGCAGGCGCACGAGATCCAGGCCTTCGGTCAGGTCGTCCACCTGCCCATCGCCCTCTCCGAGAGCGCCGCGCGCCTGAGCGTCACGAACCTGAACCAGGTCCTGGCCGACACGATCACGCTGCGCGACCTGTACAAGAAGCACCACTGGCAGGTGGCGGGCCCGACGTTCTACTCGCTGCACCTCCTGTTCGACAAGCACTACGAAGAACAGAACGACCTCGTGGACGCGCTGGCCGAGCGCGTCCAGATGCTGGGGGGCGTGAGCCTGGCCATGGCCGCCGACGTCGCCGAGACCACGATCGTGCCGAGGCCACCCAAGGGCCGCGAGGAGGTACCGGTCCAGATCTCGCGCCTGCTGCACGCGCACGAGATCGTGCTCGAGGAGGCGCGAACGATGGCGCGGCAGGCGGCGGAGGCGGGTGACGACGGCACCAACGACTTGCTCGTCTCCGACGTGATCCGCACGAACGAGAAGCAGGTCTGGTTCGTCTCCGAGCACGTCGTGGACGTCCCGCTCGTGAAAGCGGATTGAGGGAGAGAGGAGATCGCCATGAGCTCGCCGGTGACCGTCTTCGGGATGTCCCTCGCGACGTACACGCTGCTGCACGTTCTGATCTCGCTCGCCGGCATCGGCTCCGGGATGGTGGTCCTGATCGGTTGGATCACCGGAAGGGCGTTGCCCCGCTGGACCGCCGTGTTCCTCGCCACGACGGTGGCCACCAGCGTGACCGGCTACGGCTTCCCGTTCGAGCACGTCCTGCCCTCCCACATCGTCGGAGCGATCTCGCTCGTCGTCCTCGCCGTCGCCATCGCCGCCCGCTACGCCTTCCACCTGCGGGCGGCCTGGCGCCGCGTCTACGTGATCACGGCGGTGATCGCGCTCTACCTCAACGTCTTCGTGGGCGTCGTGCAGTCGTTCCTCAAGATCCCCGCCCTGAACGCGCTGGCGCCCAAGCAGACGGAGCCGCCATTCGTCGTGTCACAGGGAATCGTCTTCGCCCTTTTCGTCGTCCTGGCCATCGTGGCCGCAAACCGATTCCGCGGCGAGGGCGCCGCCTGAGGTCGTCATGTCCTTCCGCCGCGTCGTCCGGTCCTCGACCCTCCTGCTCGTGGCCGTCGTGTGTGGCGCCTGCGCCCGCAAGCAGGCGGCGGCGCCACCGCCGGTGGCGGTCGAGGTGGTGCCCGTCGTCCAGAAGGACGTCCCCATCGTGGGGGAGTGGATCGGCACCCTCGACGGCTCGGTGAACGCGGACATCCGACCCAAGGTCGAGGGCTACGTGCTGCGCCAGTTCTACAAGGAAGGGCAGTTCGTCCGCCGCAACGACCCCTTGTTCGAGATCGACCCCCGGCAGTTTCGCGCCGCCCTGGAGCAGGCGCGCGGCTCGCTGGCGCGCGCGGAGGCCCAGGCCGCCAACGCGGCCAAGGACGTCGAGCGGTTCACCCCGTTGGCCGCGCAGCGCGCGATCAGCCAGCAAGAGCTCGACCACGCGCTCTCCGCCGAACGCGACGGCAAGGGTGCCGTGGCCTCGGCACGGGCGGCCGTCGACCAGGCGGCGCTCAGCCTCGGGTGGACCCGGGTCACCTCGCCCATCGACGGGATCGTCGGCATCGCGCGGACGCAGGTGGGCGACCTCGTGAGCCCGCAGTCCGTCATGGCCACCGTCTCCACCGTGGACCCGATCCGCGTGACGATCGGCATCTCCGAGCGCGAGTACATGGACCGTGCCGCCTCCATCAACCGCGCGAGCTATCCGACGACGGAGCGCGGCCCGTCCCTCGACCTCATCTTCGCCGACGGCACCGTGTTCCCCGAGAAGGGCAAGGCCGTCCTCGTCGACCGGGACGTCAACGTGAAGACGGGCACGCTCACGGTCAAGGGCTTCTTCCCCAACCCGCACAACATCCTCCGCCCCGGGCAGTACGCTCATGTCCGCGCCGAGCTGGGGATGCGGCCGGGCGCGCTGGTCGTCCCCCAGCGCGCGGTGACGGAGCTGCAGGGCGGAGCGCGCGTCGCCGTCGCGGGCTCGGACGGCAAGGCGGAGATCCGCAGCATCGAGCTCGGCCCGCGCACCGCCGACCTCTTCGTCGTCGAGAAGGGGCTCCAGGCCGGCGAGAAGGTGATCGTGACCGGCCTGCAGTACCTCCGGCCGGGCACACCGATCTCCATCCAGGCCGCGGCCAGCCCCACCGCCGGTCCCTCCGCGCAGGCCAGCCGATGAGCCGCTTCTTCGTCGACCGGCCGATCGTCGCCATCGTGATCGCGGTGCTGACCGTGATCCTGGGCGTGGTCAGCCTGGTGGGCCTGCCCATCGCGCAGTACCCCTCGATCATCCCGCCCATCATCCAGATCTCGACCACCTACACGGGCGCGGACGCGCTCACCATCGAGCAATCCGTGGCCACGCCCCTCGAGCAGCAGATGAACGGCGTGGACAAGATGCTCTACCTCCAGTCCACGAACGCCAGCGACGGCACGATGACGCTGTCCGTCACCTTCGACGTGGAGAGCGAGGTCAACATCGACCAGGTCAACGCCCAGAACCGGGTGGCCCAGGCCCAGCCGAACCTGCCCGTGGACGTCAACCAGTTCGGCCTGACCTACCGCAGCACGGTCGGCCTGCCGCTGGTCGTGTTCGCGGTGTACTCGCCGAAGGGGACGTACGACTCGCTGTTCCTCGGGAACTACGCGGTCATCAACGTCAACGACGCGCTCTACCGCGTCAACGGCGTGGGCCAGGTCCTCAACTTCGGGCTCGCCGAGTACGCCATGCGGATCTGGGTGAAGCCGGACCGCCTGGCCAAGCTCGGCCTCACCGTGCCCGACCTCGTGCGGGCCGTGCAGCAGCAGAGCACGGTGAACCCGTCCGGACGCATCGGCGCGGAGCCGGCCCCGCCGGGACAGCAGCTCACCTACACCGTGCGCTCGCAGGGGCGTCTCGTCACCCCCGAGGAATTCGGCAACGTCGTGGTCCGCCTCCTGCCGGACGGCTCGACGGTGCGCCTGCGCGACGTCGCCCGCATCGAGCTGGGGGCGGTGACCTACAACAGCTCGTCGCGCTATCAGGGCCGGCCGGCCGCGCTGGTCGCCGTGTTCCAGGCCCCGGGGGCCAACGCGCTGGCGGTGGCGGACGGCGTGAAGAAGGTGATGGGCGAGCTGCACGAGCGCTTCCCGAGCGACATGGAGTACGCGGTCGGCCTGGACACGACGAAGCCGATCACGGAAGGCATCCGCGAGATCGTGATCACGATCGGGGAGGCCATCGTGCTGGTCATCCTGGTCGTGTTCCTGTTCCTCCAGAACTGGCGCGCGACGCTCATCCCCTTGATCGCGGTGCCGGTGTCGCTGGTGGGACCTTTCGTCCTGTTCCCCTTCCTCGGCTTCTCGATCAACACGCTGTCCCTGTTCGCGTTGGTGCTGGCCATCGGGCTCGTCGTGGACGACGCGATCGTGGTGGTGGAGGCGGTCGAGCACCACATCGAGGAAGGGATGGCGCCGCGCGAGGCCACGCTCAAGGCCATGTCCGAGGTCTCGGGACCGGTGGTGGGGATCGCGCTCGTGCTCTCCGCGGTGTTCATCCCCATCGCGCTCATCGGCGGCCTCCAGGGCCGCCTCAACCAGCAGTTCGCGGTCACGATCGCCATCGCCGTCGTGATCTCCGCCTTCAACGCGCTGAGCCTCTCGCCGGCGCTCTGCGCGCTGCTGCTGCGGCCGCGGCGCGAGTCCCGCGGCCGGCTCGGCCGCGTCTTCGGCTCCTTCAACCGCGGCTTCGCCCGCGCGACCCACGGCTACGTCTCTCTTTCGCACGGCCTCATCCGCAAGACCGCGCTCGGCCTGGCGATCCTCGCCGTTTTCGCCGTGCTGGCGGGAGTGATCGGGCGCCGGCTGCCCAGCGGCTTCGTCGCCGACGAGGACCAGGGTTTCCTGCTCATGCAGGTCCAGCTTCCCGACGCCGCCTCCCTGCAGCGCACGGACGAGGTGACGCGGAAGATCGAAGCCATGCTCCACGACGTCAAGGGCGTGGAGGGCGTCGTGACCATCAACGGCTTCAGCCTGCTGACCCGCACGTCGGCGTCCTATACCGCGTTCTTCTTCGTGAACCTCGACCCCTGGGACGAGCGGCGAGGAGCGGGGCTGAGCTCCGCCGAGATCCTGGCCGGGATCAACCGCCAGCTCCGCGCGAAGGTCCCGGAGGCCATCGCCTTCGCGTTCGCGCCGCCCGCCATCCCCGGCATCGGCAACGCCGGCGGGTTCTCCTTTTGGCTGCAGGACCGCAGCGGCGGCAGCGTGGAGCTCCTGTCCACGAACCTGCAGAAGTTCCTCGACGCCGCGCGCAAGCGCCCGGAGCTGGCCGGCGTCAACACGCCGTTCCGCGCGGGCGTGCCCCAGGTCTTCGCGGACGTGGACCGCGACAAGGTCCTCAAGCAGGGCGTCGCGGTGGCCGACGTGTACCAGACGCTGCAGGCCTTCCTGGGCGGCCTCTACGTGAACCAGTTCAATCGCTTCGGCCGGCAGTGGCGCGTGTTCCTGCAGGCGGAGGCGGAGGACCGGCTGGCCCCGGAGGACATCGGCCGCTTCTACGTGCGCAACAACGACGGCGACATGCTGCCGCTCTCGACGGTGGTGACCTCGCGGCGCGTGTTCGGACCGGAGTACACGCAGCGCTTCAACCTCTTCCGCGCCGTGCAGATCACGGGCCAGCCCGCCGCCGGCTACAGCTCGGGCCAGGCCATGGCCGCGCTGGAGGAGGTGGCGCGCCAGGTGCTGCCCGCGGAGATGGGGTACGACTGGGCCGACCTCTCGTACCAGGAGCGGCGCGCGGCGGGACGCGCCGGGATCGTGTTCGGCCTCTCGCTGGGGTTCGTGTTCCTGATCCTGGCCGCGCTCTACGAGAGCTGGTCGCTGCCTTTCAGCGTGCTCTTGTCGGTGCCGGTGGCGGTGGTGGGCGCGTTCCTCGGCATATGGGCCCGGGGCTTCGCGCTCGACGTGTACGGGCAGATCGGGCTCGTCATGCTCATCGGGCTCGCGGCCAAGAACGCGATCCTCATCGTCGAGTTCGCGAAGGACGCCAAGGAGCAGGGCCGGCCGCTCGTCGACGCCGCGCTGGAGGGCGCGCGGCTGCGGCTCCGGCCGATCCTGATGACGTCCTTCGCGTTCATCCTCGGCTGCGTCCCGCTCTGGATCGCGCAGGGCGCGGGCGCCGCCGGCCGGCGGATCCTGGGCACGACCGTGATCTCGGGCATGCTGGCCGCGACCGGGATCGCGATCTTCCTGATCCCGGTCCTGTTCGTCGTGATCGAGCGGCTCTCCGGGGCCGAGCGCCGGCACGCGGCACCCTCGAGCCCGGCGCCCGCGCCGTCGGAGGCGTGACGGCGATGGTGGCACGCCGGCGGTATTCGGCGATGGCGGCCGTGCTGGCGCTCGCGGTCGCGGGCTGCGCAGTCGGACCGAACTACAAACGGCCACTGGTCCCGGTGCCGGAGCGTTTTTATGGGGACGAGCACTCGGCGGCCGCGGTCGCGGAGGCGCGCTCGCTCGCGGACGCGCCGTGGTGGGACGTCTTCGACGATCCGGTCCTCAAGGGCCTGATCGAGGAAGCGCTCCGCCGCGGGTTCGACGCGCGCCTGGCCGCGGCCCGGGTAGAGGAAGCCAGGGCGCGTTACGGGATCGCGCGGTCGCAGCTCTACCCCGCCGTCGACTACGAGGGGGCGTGGAATCGCCAGCGCCTCGACCGGATCCTCAACCCGTCGGGGAAGAGCCAGACGCGCTGGACGGTGGAGACCGGCCTGAGCTGGGAGCTCGACCTCTGGGGCCGAATCCGCCGGCTGAGTGAGGCGGCGCGCGCGGAGTACCTCGCCACCGAGGAGGGCCGCCGTGGCGTGATGCTCTCGCTCGTCTCGGATGTGGCGATCGCGTACCTGGACCTGCGCGAGCTGGACCAGGAGCTGGCGATCGCGAAGAGCACGACCGGGGCCTTCCAGGACACGTACGACCTGTTCCGCCGCCGGCTGGAGGGCGGGGCGGCCTCCGCCCTGGAAACCGCGCGCGCGGAGGCGTCGCTCGCCGGCGTGGCCGCCCAGATTCCCGAGATCGAGCGCGCGATCGTGGCCCGCGAGAACCAGATCAACTTCCTGCTCGGGCGGAACCCCCAGCCCATCCCGCGTGAAGGACCGCTCCTGGCCGCGCCGCCGGAGGTGCCGCCAGGGCTGCCCTCGACCCTGCTCGAGCGCAGGCCGGACATCCGCCAGGCGGAGCAGCTCCTCGTCGCCGCCAACGCCGGCGTGGGCGTGGCCAAGGCCGACTTCTTCCCGCGCCTGAGCCTCACCGG
>Ga0070706_100005501_pt1 | contig 12058 bp, 10 predicted proteins | sample KBSK5501metaG_FD_65476 | JGI IMG/M metagenome (GOLD analysis project Ga0070706, IMG submission 65476) | Corn, switchgrass and miscanthus rhizosphere microbial communities from Kellogg Biological Station, Michigan, USA - KBS K5-50-1 metaG | ecosystem: Host-associated > Plants > Roots >...
CGCCACTGACGATTGGGGTGGCCGCGGCGGTCGTCTCGGGAATCCGTCGGGTTCCTTTTGTCTACAACGTCCAAGAGATCTATCCGGACATCGCGATCGACCTGGGTGTACTCCGTAACCGGTTCTTGATCAGTGTGGCTCAGCGGATCGAAATGTTCGCCTATCGCAGGGCGCGGATCCTCGTGACAATCTCCGAAGGCTTCCGCAGACGCATCGTGGCGAAAGGTATCGAGCCAGCGAAGGTCGAGGTCATCCCGAACTTCGCGAATACTCAGGACATCGTGCCGGCTGAGAAGCGGAACCCCTTCGCGGTTCGCCACGATCTAACTGACAGATTCGTCGTTTTGTATGCCGGGAACATTGGTCTCGCGCAGGACTTCGAAACCATCCTCGCGGCGTCGGCAGGCGTGCCGCCGGACCTCCTGTTTCTGATCGTCGGCGGCGGCGCGCGCGCCGGATGGCTAGAAGAAGAGATTCACAAACGGGACGTGCCCACACTGCGAATGCTTCCATATCAGGACTCGAGCGACGTGCAAGACCTGTATGCAACGAGCAGCGTCGGGCTTGTTACCCTGCAGAAGGGCGCCGACCGCGGCACGTTTCCTTCAAAGGTCTACACGATCATGTCGTCGGGCCGGCCGTGCGTTGTTATTTCCGATCTGGGATCCGACGCTGCGGAGCTCGTAACCTCAGTCAGATGCGGCGTGGCTGTTGCCGCTGGGGATCACGCCGGATTGGCTAGGGCTGTCATCGACTTTCGGGACAACCCCGAGAAGGCGAACGCCATGGGTAGCCGTGGACGTGACTTCGTTCTTTCGAAGCATTCGCCCCGCGCCGTGGCCCGCGCCTACTCCGCATCGTTGCGGAGGGTGGCCGGGCAAACGTGAGCTGGGCACCCTTTAGGAGCTGACGCTCATGAGCCGCGTATCACCGCGGCCGCGGCGACAGTCGAAAACCCCGCAACCGACCAGCAGACTAGGAGCGTTGATCTAAGACCGAGCCGCTGGTTGAGAACGTCGTACAAGTGCCCGCGATCACCGATGAGAAGCGGGCGTCTTTCAATCAATCTCTTTACGACGACGAAGACGGCATTCACAAGCGGGAATCCCCAGAGAAGTGCGCCGAAGACCACTCCCCGAGCCTCCGGCTGCTTGGCAAGAATCGCGAGAGGCAAGATCCACATGAAATAGCCGAGCAGGAGGCTACCTTCATCGCCAAGAAACAGCCGAGCGGGATGAAGGTTGAATAGGAGGAACGCCATGATGGCGCCGACCAGTAGCCCGGTGCTGGCCGCCACCGCTCGGTCCGTGACGAAAAACAGCGCCAGCAGCGAGATCAGCGCGACGCCTCCGGCTAGACCGTCGAGCCCATCGATGACGTTGAAACAGTTCACGAGGAATACGCCGGCTAGGACAGCCGCCAGGAGCACGAGCGGCTCAAGACCGAGTGCCGACACACCAACAATCAAGGGGAGGACTTCAAGGAGGAGCTTGAGTCGCGGTGGCAGGCCGCGGATATCGTCCACAAGGCCGACCACCCAGATGAGGAAGCTACCGAGCAGAATAGTCGGGGGTAGATCGAAGATGATCCCGGAGATCGCGAGGGTGGCCGCGATCGCCGCGCCGCCGGTATACGGCACCGGAAGACGATGCACCTTTATCCCCTTCGGGATGTCGAGCAGGCCGATTCGTCGGCCGAGGTACAGCGCTGCCCAGGTCAGCGGGAGGCCCAGGAGGAATCCGATAGCGACAAAGAAGGCGGCGCTCACGCAGAGGTTGCCACGAGTCGGGTCAGGAGCTCCTTGAGCTCAGCCCGGCTTAGGCGCGGCGCGTTCATGGAGCTGAAAGGCACGGTGCCCGAACTGCGGCGGCCAGGTGTGACCGTGAAGAACTCGCCACTTCGTTTGGTGAACGGCGCCTCGGTCTCGGAGACCAAATCTTCGTGGCGATTCTCGCCAGCTCGGCCCCCTGTAACGCGTTGTTCGAGGCCGAGGATCTCGGCCATTGCAGCGGCGAGGTCAGCGAGGACGTAAGCGGGCATGACACGGCAGAGGATGGCGCCTCCCAAGTTCCTTGACGCAGCTTCCAAGATGAGATCGACGGCTTCAGAGCGGTGCATGACGAAACGAGTCATTTCAGGGTCTGTGATCAATAGATCCGACCGCGTCCGCCCAGCTTCTCGCCAACGATCGAGCACGGAACCGGGACTTCCCCAGAGGCTTCCGCATCGGACAGTCCCGAAGTCCGCACTACCGCGCCCCGCGGCTTCAGCGACCATGCGTTCCAGAAGCGCTTTCGTCAGCCCATACACGCTTGTCGGCCTGGAGGCCTTGTCGGAGCTGATCGCGAGGAAGCGCTCGAGGCCGGGTTCCCCCAGAGCAGCTTGGATGAGCGCGCCTGTGCCGAGTACGTTCGTGTTGATCGCCTCCGTCGGATTTGTCTCGCAGAGCGCGACAGACTTCATTGCCGCTAAATGAACGACCACCTGCACGCCCCGGACAGCTCCGCGCAAACTCGACTGATCGTTGAGGGCACCGACTATCAATTGAGCTTGTGGCCCGAGTGTGTTGGCCGACGACCTCGTATTTGCGTTGCGGGTCAGCACCCGCACCTCAGATACATCGTGGGTGAGCAGTCTTTGAACAAGCGCCGCACCAAGGAACCCCGAACCGCCGGTGACCAGGACGACGCGGCCCCGCAGCGCGGCCGGCAACCTCTTGTCGGTCACAGACGTATTGGAGCGACCTTCTTTGGCATTCAGCGCAGGGCTGCGACTCCGAGAGCGTAGTAACTGAAGCCAGCCACGCGTAGTGCGTCCGCCTCCAGCGCCCGTCGACAGTCGACCACGATGCGACGCCGCATGGCGTCCCCTATCGCACTCCAGTCTGTCTCGCGGTAACGGTTGTGGGGGACCACGAGAACGGCGACATCACATCCGCGAATGACATCAATGAGAGCGCGCTGCGGCGTGACGAATGGATCGTGGCGGACGGCGCGCGCGCCACGACGCTCGAGGTCCGCGGCGACGCGTGGACCAGGCGCGTTTCGTTCGTCGTCGGAGTTGGCTTCGTATGTCAGCCCCAGCACAGCGACGGTCGCGCCTGTGATCGTGAGGCGCGCGGCCCGCAGTGCGTGCTCGGTGATGTCGCCGACGTGTGAGGGCATGGCGTCGTTTAACGCACGCGAACCCTCGATAAGCGCAGACGCGGCGCCCTGCGGCATCGTGCTAATTAGGAGCCAGGGATCCTTCGGTAAGCAATAGCCACCGACGCCTGGCCCGGGGTCGAGGATAAGCGGCTGATCGCTCCAGAGGCGATTGATCTGTTCGCGGACTCTGCGGAAGTCGACGCCGACGTGGTCGCACACCAGCGCGAGCTGGTTTGCGAGAGCGATCTGCACATCTCGCGCGGCGTTCTCAGCGGTCTTGATTACTTCGGCCGTCTGCCAGTCCGTTACGACGAGGTCCGCATGGACAATGTTTCGATACAACTCTGTGGCCAAGGCAGCGACCTCCTGGTCAGGGGCGCCAACCAGACGCGACATCCCGCGGAGGTTTTGCAAAAGCCGGCCCGGCCGCACACGTTCGGGACAATGGACCAGAAACACGCCTTCGCCAAAGATCGGGGCGACTAGGTCGCTGATCGTCCGAGGCGCAACGGTGGATTCGATGATGACGAGACACGGTCCCAGCACGCGCCGAGCAACTGCGGCGCAGGCGCGTTCGAGTTGGCGCGGGTCGGGACGGTGCCGCTCGTCAACCGGCGTGTCGACGGCGACGATCACCACCTCGCGCCCAGCGAGTGCAGTGTCGTCGCCGACGGCGCGGAAATGATCTGCCGCGAGGGCAGCACGTAACAAGGCCTCGAGTCCAGGCTCGCTGGTTGCGAGCGGCAACATCCCATTGTTCAGCGCATCGACTCGTCCGCTGTTTGTATCCACGCCGACAACATCGAAACCCGCCGCGGCAAATGAGGTCGCCACCGGCACGCCGACGTAGCCGAGACCGACGACCGCAATCTTCGCGGTCTTGTCGACAATCCTGTCGCGAAGCTGCTGAAGCTCAGTCGTGGGACCAAAGGGTAACCGGCCCAGCCCCTAGCGGCCAAAGCGTGGCGTCCCATATCGAAGAAAGCTTCGGCAGCTGAGTCACCCGCTGGACCGACACTCCACAGTAAGCAAGTACGTCATCAGGTGTGGCGCTGCGTTGCCGAAGACGCGGAGCACCAAATTACGAATCGCATTGCGGACGGCTCCATTCCGTCGACCGTATAACAGTTGTTCGTATGCTCGCGACGACGTAAAAATCCGAGACGCGACAGGGTCCAGTCCGCTGGTCCGCAGCAGGTTCAAGATCGTCATGGGCGTGTAGTAGTTGATGTGCCCGTAAGTCTGGTTGACTCGCCCGTGGAGTCCGCCCTCTAGCGGCACCTCTAGGAAGACTGACTTCGCGACGCGTCCGAGCTCCCGCAGAAAGAGCCGCTCATGCTCGACGTGCTCCAGCACGTGGATGCAGAAGGCTGTGTCGAAAAACTTGTCTGGGTAGGGAATCCGATAGCCGTCGACTTGCTTCACTTCGCGAAGGGCGCGTAACCCACGAGCCGTGATGCGCTGTACACCAGAAGCCGAGATTTCGATCGCATATAGCTCGCTCGCGGATCCTGCCTGATCGATCTCAGCGAGTGTGGATCCGTTGCCAGCGCCGACGTCGAGCAGTCGGCCAAATGGACCCGAGAAGAGTGCACGGATGTGCGCCACTGAGTCGCGTGCAGCCAGCGCGCGCTTCGGGCCGTCTCTATCGGTGTCGTAGTAGTGGTCGTACAACTCAGAAAGCCGGCTCGCTACATGAGCCATCTTCCACGCTACCTCTCTGTAACTCTGGCGAAAGAGCATGCGGCTGTTGCTCGTTGCAAATGCGAAAGTCAGACTCCTGGCCAATGCTATTCAACAGCGGCGCGTACCTCGGGTTCCTTCCGCTCGTAACAGTTTTGCACTGGTTACTGCCTAGCCGGGCTCGAGCCCTGTGGCTGCTGCTCGCAAGCTACTTCTTCTACGCATGGTGGAGTGTCCCGTATCTCGGTCTGATGATCGGCCTTACAGCAGCCAACTTCACGGTCGGAATCGCGCAAGCGCGCTTCCGTCGGCCGCAACGTTTGGTAGTCGCTCTCGCCATCGCCATGAACCTGCTGGTCTTGGCGATCTTCAAGTACCTCGGCTTCTTGGAGCAACTTGTACAACGGGCCGCCAGTCTGTTTGGGCTGAGCGCCATCCCGATAGTCGTCGACGTGGTGCTGCCACTTGGACTTTCATTTTTCGTATTCGAATTCATCCACTATCAGGTAGACATTCACAGGGGCTATCAGCCCATACGCGACCCGATCCGATTTGCGCTTTTCCCGGCGTTTTTCCCCACCCAAATCGCGGGGCCAATAAAACGTTTCCAGGACTTCGACGCACAGGTGCTCAGGCGACCGCCTTTTGACACCGCGCTCTTCGTGGATGGTCTTCAACTTATCGTGCTCGGACTGGTAAAGAAGATTGTCTTAGCTGACTCGCTAAGGCCGCTGGCGGACAGCATCTTCGCGAACACGGCGGCGGTGTCCCGGATAGACGCGCTCGCTGGCACGATCGCCTTCGGATTTCAAATCTACCTTGACTTTTCTGGATACACCGACATCGGACGTGGATCAGCGCAATTGCTTGGCTACCGGATGCCCGAGAACTTCCGCACGCCGTATCTCGCGACATCCGTCAGAGACTTCTGGCGGCGCTGGCATATCACTCTGTCATCTTGGCTCCGCGATTACCTTTACATACCGTTGGGTGGGTCGCGTATCGGCCCCCGTCGGACTCTGGCAAACCTCATGGCCACAATGACCCTCGGCGGTCTCTGGCATGGCGCGGCAATCCACTTCGTCCTCTGGGGTTTTCTGCACGGGATCGCGCTGGCTGCGCAGCGCTGGATGGGCGGCGTCAAACGTCCAGCCCTCGCATCTCGTCTGCCCTCTGCCTTCGGAGCATTAGTGGCCTGGGCCAGCACCCAAACTTTGGTGATGTTGCTTTGGTCGCTCTTCCGGGTCCCATTCGTCGACGCTACTGCGCTGTGGAACCGACTTGCATTCGGGGGCGGCACAGGTCTGCTCGACCAAGTGTCACTGTCAGCGATCGCTCTTATTGTGGTCGGCGTTGTGGGAACCGAGATCATTCTCCGGTCAGTTCAGGACGCGGACACTTGGCACGACCATTGGTACACGCTTGGTTTGCGGCCTATCTCGATCGCAGCGGGTAGTTTGCTAGTTCTCGTCTTCACGGTGAACGGACATAGCACGACCCGCTTCATCTACTTTCAGTTTTGAAACCATCTGGTGGGACGCAAATTGAGGCTCGCGGCACGCTGGTGGTTCTACTCGCGATCGCCATCGTTCTCCAGCCAATAGCGATCGCATTGGGGCGTCAAACACTTGCCGCCCTGGGTGCTGGTGCGGACACGTATGGTCTGTGGAATAGCTACGTTTCCCGCGGGGAGGCGCCTGAGATCCTGTTCGTAGGGGACTCACGCGTCAGGGCGGACATCGATACCGATCGAATCGCAGAGTTGCTATCGACGCCCCGAGACGCGGTCTTTAAGCTCGGGATCAGCAATGGTCAGCCCGCCTTCCTTGGTGCCCTGGTCGACCGAGTATTGGAACGACCCACAAAGCCGCGCATTCTTGTCTATGGTCTCTCGGAGTTCCAGTTCAACGACCGCCTCACGTTGGATGCGACGGCAGACTACTGGGCGATCTCTGAACCAATCAGCGCTGGGCACATAAAACGCGCGATAGCGCGTTCGACTGATCCTGGTCGCCTGCTGCGTGGTTGGGCTATTCCGGCGTTAGCCAACGATCGCGTGCTCTGGCTCGGCGTGAACTGCTGGTGGGAACAACGTCGCGTCCCCGACGCCTGCACCGAGCCCAGTCGCTTCGCCAGTCACGTGATGACGGGCGCAGACGAAGCGACGATCCTGGCGATGTATCGACAAGATCTTACCGACTACCAGCACTCGCCAACTCAAGAGCACTACCTCTCCGAATTGATCACCGCTGCTGACGCTCAGGGCGTGACGGTCGCGTTGATGATTCCGCCGGTGTGGCGGATCGATGACCTCTACCCGGGCCTTTATGAGGGATACCTCGCGCGAATGGAAACAGTCGCGCAGCGGCACGGCCTCAGGCTCTTAGACCTTCACACCGCGATGCGGAGCGACAGGACTCTTTGGGCAGATCCATCGCATCTGAACGTCGTTGGTGCCCGAGCGTTGGCACCGATGCTCATTCCTCTCGCGGAGGGCGTCCGAGTCTCGGCCAAACCATAAACATGTCGCGAGATCGCCCACGCCGGCCGGAATCTGGGTCTAGACGATCCGCATCGTCGATTTCCCGGAATGCACCGCCCCGCCCTTCTAGGGGTGGTGATGAAGTTCGTTGCCCGAAGATGCGTGAGGTCGCACCATGCCTTCCGCCAGCTCAGAGAACTGTTCGGCGAAGCATCGAACAGCATCCGCTGCCGCGATCCGCGACCTTTGCGCGAGCAGCAGGCGTTGCGGAGCGGTCAATGGTTCGAACGTCTCGAGGATGCGCGCTAACTGCTCTGGCGAATCCTTCTCGAAGTAGACGGCTTTGTCTTCGGCCTGCTCCTTATGAACAGCCAACAATGACAGGATCATTGGCGTTCCCGTGGCCTTGGCTTCCTCGACAGTTGTGCTCCACCCCTCGAACTTGGAGGGATTGATCAGCGCCGAGGATGCTTGCATCAGCGCAAGAACATGATCATGTGGAATCAGACCCAGCAGTATGAAACTCCTCTCCACTCCCGCCTCGTGAATCAGCATCTTGAGTCGTTGGAAATGGCCCGGTTGTCGCGGATCAACCTGCAACCCGGACGCGGCTACGACGACTCGGATACCCTTGGCCGATAGGAGTCGTAATGCCTCGACCACGAGCTCGTGGTTCTTGTGGACCCAGAACTGGTTGGGAAGAAAAAAGAATCTCTCGGATAGGCCGTATTGAGCCGCAATAGCGTCGACCTCCGAGGAAAGAGTCTCTAACGGGGTGGGAATCGCGAAATGCACAACGTGCGTGCGCCCTCTCGTTGCCGGATAGAACCGCTCACAGTCCTGGCGAGCATCCTCACTGCTGAGCATTACCTGTCGACCACTCAACACCTGGGCACGAAACCCGAATTCGCGCTTCCAGTAACTCTTGAAACCAAACAATCGCCTCAGGTATCGATGCTGAAAATCAGGAACCCATGCGATCGCCGGTGTGCGCAGGCGCCAGCCGTAGTACTGGGCAGCCTCAAAGATCACGTCAACACCGTGCGCTGCGAACTCTCGCGCGGCTTCTTGGTCCGAGCCCATCAATATTGCGTCGCGCAGGCGCCGTGAGTTCAGGGCCTGACGGAAATGGGGGCTACGAACAACTTCGATTCCGGCGAGCGTCGTAAAGGGTGCGCAACGGTCTTCGTCAAGGTCGTCACCTAGATACATCACTGGTCGGACTCGACCAGAGGCGTGCTCTGAGAGTGCACGCAGAAGATTGAGAAGATAGTTGTATCCGCCAGTCCAAACCTGTCCGCCAATGAGCGTGAAGGCGACACGAATCACGTCGCGGCTCCCTCAGAGCTCAAATACCAGCGCACGTAGTCGCGAATTCCGATGTCAATGGGAATCGTCCATCTAAAACCGAGAGCGTTGAGTTCGGTGTTGTCCGCAAGCAAGCTGAACGGATTACCCGGACGCACCTTTCCGTCAAACGACACACTCGCCCGTGTTGGCCAAGCTGTGGTTACCAGCGCCGCAACTTGCCGGACCGAGGTTGCCACACCGGTGCCAAGATTGATGCGTGGAGCGTCGTCCGAGGCAAGCTCCTTGACCAAATTGAGCGCTTTCACCACGTCGCGGACGTCGATCCAATCGCGTAGCTCGTCTCCGGTGCCGCCAAGTTCGACATGATGGGAGCCGGCCGACAGCTGAGTGCAGATATCCCACAGGAGCTGCTTTCGGAGTCCGGCACCGAAAACCGAAAACATCCGCGGCAACGCCACACGAGTACCGTAGGTACTCGCGTAACTTCGGCAGAGATGCTCCATGAGCAACTTGTGGTAACCGTAGGGCGAAGCGGGTGTTCCCCCGAGACTCTCGGGCATAGGCCCGTCATGACCGGCGCCGTACACGGCCGCGCTGGACGCCGCGATAAGGCAAGTCTGCGGCGACTCAAGACGTATCCAATCCAGTACCTCAGCGGTCGTTGTCACACTACGGGCGAAATCCTCGAGCGGCCCCGCTATCGCCGCGCCGACCGACGACCCCCCAGCGAGGTGATAGACGAAATGCGGCGAACCATGTTCCTGCGCCAGCTGACGCAAGTTGCCCGGCTGGATATCACCGTTCACCCAATGGGAAACGCCCCACCTCTTCGCGTCCGCTCGCGGCCAGGCCCCATGACCTAGACCAATGACTTCATGGCCGTCGCTCGCGAGATGCCTCGCGAGGTTGCGGCCGATGAATCCGTGCGCGCCGGTTATCCACGTCTTAGGCACAGCTCAGTGGCGCCGACACACGAACGAATAGAGCCGCCCCGGCCTCTGATCGATTCGCCGGAGCACGAAGAGAATTGACGACCACACGGCGGGCACCCGTAGAACCGATTCCGCAAGGGTTGCGACTCCGGGGACACCAAACGCGAATCTCCGCGCGAGCTCCGCGCGAAGGGCCCCGACGGTATTCGGAGCGAAGTTGATCGGGCTCTCTAGCGGCGAGAGGACGATCTGGATTCGAAACCCCGCTTTACGGATCGCCTCCTCGTACTGCCTCAGGAGAAAGGCGTTCTCTCCGCCATACATCTTGTGCAACGGATGGCCGTCGAGAAAAGTCTGAAGATCCGTCTGCTTCGAAATCACATGTTCGCGTATCGCGATGAAGGTCCCACCAGGCTTCAGCACCCGATAGATCTCCGCGCAGGCGATGGCCAAATCCCGCGCATGGTGCAGAACCGAGCGCGCGAAGACCAAATCAAAGTGGGCGCTCGGGAACGGCATGTCCTCCGAAATTCCGATGTAGACCTCGATGGGTAATCCGCTTTCGCGGGCGAGACTGCGAATTGCGTTCGCTCCGACGAGACCGCTTTCATCAGGCTCGAGGGCTGAGACTTCGTAGCCTTCCTTCGCTAAGGCGTAGCTGGCAATTCCTCGTCCCGCTCCAACATCCAACGCCCGAAGATGGGGCTTAGGCAAGAGAGCCGCGATTGCGGACCACTCTTCACTTACGTGATAGCGCTCAGCGGCTCGCAAGAGGGGATCGTCGTAATAGGCCGCTTCGACGAGGGCCCGTTGATCGGGCTGTTGGCGCAACCAGACAACAGCCTGCTCCCAATTGCTCGCGCTGTGCTTCAATCCGACGGTTCGCCCAACCCGTTGATTCGGCGAACGACGCGTGCTGGCACGCCGGCTACCAGGACGTCGGGTGGAACGTCCGCCGTAACAACGGACTGCGCAGCGATCACAGCACCATCGCCGATCGTGACGCCTTTTAGTATGGTTGCTCCGAAGCCGACCCAGACTCGATCTCCCAATTCAACTGGGTCGATCTTGACCGAATCCCATCGTTTTTGACCCTTTGCCCAGTCCGCGACGTCATGCTGCCGATCACGCCACTCGATGGAATGGGAGTCATGGTCAACAATCGTTACTCCCCAGGAGACAATCGTGTCGTCCCCAATGCTGATTGCTGCGCGACAGACGAGATGGCTAGCGCCGATGTAGCAGCGGTTTCCGATCGTCACCACGCCCGGACCGTCGAAATCGATTCGGCAATGGGTGATCGTTTGCGCTCCAATGCGGACGCGGCCGCCCCGTGCGCCGAGCCTTAGCCAACGAACAAAGGATCCCGCTCCAATCTGGACGTCAGTCTGTCTAGCGACAACAAGACCGGCGAGTCTGTTAATCAGCTGCGAGGCCACCCCCATCACAGCCGGCTCAACAGGTCGCTGAAGTCCTTCCACTGGCCGGTCTTGCTGTACTGCGTACGAACCATTTGGTGTCCCTGGACCGCAATCTCACGCGAGCGTTTGGCGTTCCGTAAAGCGTCCTCGATAACGGAAATGGCTTCGTCATCAGTCTTGTAGAGCATCATCGTCGTCTTGTCGACAAAGCCCGGCGGATAGTTTCCTTCGTCGGAGACCATGAGTGCACCGCATCCCATAGCCTCAAAGCACCTCATGTTGCCGCGATCCGCCCCCGCCATGTCAACAGCACCATTCAGGACAATCTTTGAGCTAGCGATCTTGGCATAGAGATCGCGACCGAAGACCGGGCCCTGCGAAATAGCGGAGGTATCCGGCGGTCTCCGTCGGTTATCCAAAGGAAACATTCGAAGCACAGCAGATTCCGCCAATAGCGTTAATCTCGACAAATCCAAACAGAACACGACGTTGAAGCGGTCCCGCAGCGAGGCCACCGCATCTAATACCCTCGCCCGCCGCAGGTGATGCCGCGAGTAGCCGCCGACGAACAGGACGTCGATCGGCCGGTTCGTGTTCGCTGCGTACGTGTCCATTTCAGGATCGTAAGCAGGCGAGAAGTACTCGGCCCTCCAACCTCTTTCACGGTACTGCTCAATGATGCTCGGGAAATTACACACAACGGCGTCGTAGGCGCTGAAGTCCGCTCCCGGAGATGGAGCTGCTCTCCACGCGACTGCTACTTTCACGCATCCGGGAAGTTTCTTAATGAACTCGCTTCCGTAACGCATCGGATCGAGGTTGTAGAAGACATCCGTGGCGTGCTCTTCGATCTGCATCAGGAGAATTTGCTCCAGAGAGCGCCCGGTCCGGACTCCATGCTCCGATGCCCAGAGGTGCTGGAGCACCGGGTCGTCTCCATTAGTGAAGAAGGCCGCTGGCTTGCCCTCAAGCACAGGCTTCAGCAGATGCGACGCTCCGTAACGATCACTGAGGAACGCCATCAGGCGTCCGGAGAACGTCGGCTCCTCTTGTCTCGCTAGGAGATTCAGCCTCGGTAGGTAG
>Ga0070706_100005506_pt1 | contig 12053 bp, 11 predicted proteins | sample KBSK5501metaG_FD_65476 | JGI IMG/M metagenome (GOLD analysis project Ga0070706, IMG submission 65476) | Corn, switchgrass and miscanthus rhizosphere microbial communities from Kellogg Biological Station, Michigan, USA - KBS K5-50-1 metaG | ecosystem: Host-associated > Plants > Roots >...
CCCCGGAGGCGAGCGGGAAAAACAACAGAGCGAGCCGGAGGGGCGCGGCGCTGCCTGGACTGAGGAGCGAGGAGCGAGGAACGAGCGAAGGAGCGACGAGGGAAGGCGGCGCAGTGAAGGGGATGGGGAGGCGGGCGGGGCCCCGGAGGCGAGCGGGAGACAGAGCATGAGCGAGCCGGAGGGGCGCGGCGTTGCCTGGACTGAGGAGCGAGGAGCGAGGAACGAGCGAAGGAGCGACGAGGGAAGGCGGCGCCTTCAAGCGCCCCGGAGGCGAGCGGGAGACAGAGCATGAGCGATATCAGGGCCAGCACGATCCTGCCGGCCCGGCGCGAGCGGGTCACCCTGCGCACCGAAGACGGCCTGGCTCTGACCGGGGAACTGGCCCGGCCCGCTGACCAGGCGCCGGTGGCCACGCTGGTCTGCCTGCATCCGCTGCCCACCCAAGGCGGGATGATGGACAGCCACATCCTGCGCAAGGCGTCCTACCGGCTGCCCGCGCTGGCCAGCCTCGCGGTGCTCAGGTTCAACACCCGCGGCACGTCGTCGGAACAAGGCCGCAGCGAAGGTGAGTTCAGCGCGGGAGAATCCGAACGACACGACGTGGCTGCTGCCGTCGCCTGGTGCGCCGCCGCTGGCCTGCCCCGGCTCTGGCTGCTGGGCTGGTCGTTCGGCACGGAACTGGCGCTGAGGTGGGGAGCAGGTCTGGCCGTCGAAGGCGCCATCCTGCTCTCGCCGCCGCTGAAGCGGGCTGGCGACGAGGATCTGGACGCCTGGGCGGCCTCGGGGAAGCCGCTGCTGGTGCTGGTCCCGGAACTCGATGATTACCTGCGCCCCGACGAGGCGCGGAGGCGCTTCGCTCGGGTCCCCCAGGCCGAGGTCGTGGGGGTTGACCGGGCCAAGCACTTGTGGGTCGGCGAGCCCTATGTCCGTATTGTGCTGAACGAGATCGTGCGTCGGCTCAATCCAGCCGCGTGGCCGCTGCCGACCGAGTGGAAGGACTGACCATGTCCCTTTTCGACATGACCGGCAAGAAGGCTTTCGTGACGGGAGCGTCGCGTGGGATCGGGCGGGTGATCGCGGTCGCCCTGGCCGAGGCGGGGGCCGACCTGGCCCTGGTGGCCCGGGGCGCGGACGGCCTGGCCGATACCGCGGCGCAGGTCGCCGCCCATGGCCGCAAGGCGTTCGTCATCCCGGCCGATGTGACGCGCCAGGAGGAGGTGGCCGCGGCGGTCGCCGCGGCGATCGAGGAACTCGGTCACGTGGACGTGGTGGTGAACAACGCTGGCGGGTCCAACTTCCTGGTGCCCTTCCTCGATCTGCGGCTGGCCGGCTGGGACAAGCTCATCAGGCTGAACCTGGATTCCGCGATGTATGTCTGCCATGCGATCGGCGGTCATCTGGTGGAGCGGGGCCAGGGCTCGGTCATCAACGTCGCCTCCGTGGCGGGCGTGGCGGCATCTCCCTTCCTGTCCCCCTACGGAGCGGCGAAGGCAGGCCTGGTCTCGCTCACGAAGTCGCTGGCGGTCGAATGGGCGACGCTCGGCGTCCGGGTCAACGCGCTCTGCCCGGGCTGGACCGCGACCGATCTCAACCGGAATCTGTGGCAGGACGAGACCGCTGGCCAGGCCACCGTGGCGACAGTGCCGATGCAGCGTTGGGGCCGGGCCGAGGAGATGGCGGGCCCCGCGGTCTTCCTGGCCAGCGACGCCTCCTCGTACATGACCGGGCAGGTGCTCATCGTCGACGGAGGCCAGACCGCGATGTGCTGACCACACATGAGGGGGCCGGCGCGTACGCGCCGGCCCCCTCATCGATGTGCGGTGGCTACTCGGTCCACCAGTCCTCGTCGTTGGCCTTGCTGGCCTTGGCCGAGACCGGCTGCTTGCCCGCCGCGACGGGGGCCTGCTGCCCGCTCTGGCCCGCGGGCGGCGCGGGCGGCGCGGGCGGACGCTGGCCGCCGTTGCGTGGCTCTTCGCGCCGCGGCGCTCCGCCGCCCTGTGGCGGCGCAGCGGCCTGCTGCGGAGCACCGACCGCCTTCTGCGCACCGACTCCGACGGCCTGCCTGCTGGCCGTGAGAGCGTCGCCGAGCCCCCCCATCTGGGTGCCGAGCAGCTGGCTGATCTGGGCCAGGTGGGTGGAAATGCTCTCCTTCTGCCTCGACAGGTCGTCGACCTCGCGCTGGGCCGCGGCCCGGTGCCGTTCGATCTCGCCCTTGGTGTCGGCCAGGAGCTGGTCGGCCTGGCCCTTCGCCTGAGCGACAATCTGGTCGGCGTTCTTCTTGGCGTTGGTGACGAGCTGCCTCGAGTGCTGGTCGGCCTCGCGCCGGGTCTGCTCGGCCTGGGCGCTCGCCTTGCTGGCCCGCTGCTCCGCCGTGGCGGCCCGCTGCTCGGCCTCGGTGACCAGCTTCTGGGTCGCCGACTGGGCGGCCGACAGGCGCTCGGCTTCCTGCCGTTCTGCTTCCTCGCGCCGTGAGGCGAGCTGGATCTCGAATTCCGCCTCGGCCTGGGCCCGCTGCGCCTCGCTCTCCTCGAGGATCCGCTGGGCCTGGCTGCGCATCTCGTCCGACTGCCGCTTGGACGTGGTGAGGATCTCGTCCCGCTCGCGCTTGGCCGACGCCTTGAGCTGAGCCACTTCGCGCTCGGTGGTGGTGCGCAGCTTGGCGATGTCCCGCTCGATCGCGGCCCGCTTCTCGGCGACCTCATGGTCGGCGGTGGCGCGGAGCTTGGCCGCTTCCCTCTCGGTGGTCGAGGTCAGCTCGTCGGCCTCACGCCGCGCGCTGGTCCTGATGGCGTCGGCCTCACGCTCGGCCGAACCCCTCAAGTCGTCAGTCTCCCGCTTGGCATTGGCGCGCAGCTCGGCCGCCTCGTTCTCAGCCGCCGCGCGCACCTCGGCCGCGTCCACCTTGGCCGCTGCGTTGAGCTCGTTCGCGGCGGACCTGGCCTCCTGGGCGATCTCGGTGGCCTGCTCCTCAGCGAGCCTCAGCAGCTGCTCGATGCGCGAACCGAGCCCCGCGTAGGTCGGGCGCTCCTGCTCCCGGATCTGGCGATGCGCGTCAGACAGCTCCTGCTGGAGTGCCTGGACCTGATCCCGGTGCTGGCGCACCTCGCTGTCGAGTTGCTTGAAGTGCTCGTCGACCTGATGCGGGTCGTACCCCCGCATGACCCGCGCGAACTCACGGGGGGTGGCTTCCTCGAAGAAGTTGCTGAGCTGGGCGTCGATTTCAGGCTGCATGTGGCTTAATCCTGGGTTAGACGGGGGGGGACGTGCGGGGGTGGGCGATGCCTCACGATCCGCTCCAGAGGTCCAGGCATTGAGCCCCTGGCCTGGCAGACACGGAAACACGAGCGGTCGCCCAATGCCTCGGAGCGTACTCCCCCGGCCACGCCTTAGCGGGCGCCTTCTCGTTTCCTCTTGCCATAATCCGCATTTTTGTCACACCAGCACCGACCGAGGGACGTTCTGATGTTCCCCGTAGGAAGTGCGTAGTCGGACAATATCCAGGTCAGTCGACCACCGTTTCGACGAGCTCCGTGAGGACCCCGCCGAGGTCGGCCGGGTGTACGAAAGCGATTGAGGCACCCATCGAGCCATGCCTGGGCCGCTGGTCCAGCAGGCGCACCCCGCTTGCTCCGATCGACGCGAGCGCCTGGGTGAGGTCGGTCACACCGTAGCCGATGTGGTGGATCCCCTCACCACGGCGGGCCAGGAACCTGCCGACGGGCGTGTCGGCGGCCAGGGGCTCGATCAACTGGATCCAGGAGGATCCGCCCGGCGCGTCGGCCACGTGCAGCATTGCCTCCCGGACACCCTGCTCCTCGTTGACTTCCCGGCTCGTCACGGTGAGATCGAAGAGTGACTCGTAGAAGGCCACTTTCTCGTCAAGGTCGCGGCAGGCGATCCCGACGTGATCGATGCGGATGAGCACCGGCGCCTTCACCTCCTGGACGCTGACCCGGCCCGCCGGCACGCTGATGCGGCCCGGCTGCGCCCTGGCGGCGCGTCGGCACGCTGACACGGCCCTGGGTATGCGGATGTACCCATAGGTATCGTTGCAGGCATGCGGTTCCGGCCAGCAGCCGGGCCGGACGGCCAGCGGAGGTAGGCATGCGGGATGCGGTGATCACCGGCGGAGCCCGGACAGCGGTTGGCCGCCTGCTCGGCTCGCTGAGCGGCTTCACCGGCGCTGATCTGGGCGGCATCGCCATCAAGGCGGCGCTGGACCGGGCGGGTGTCACCGGCGACCAGGTCGAATACGTGATCATGGGGCAGGTCCTGCAGGCGGGAGCCGGGCAGGTGCCCGCCCGTCAGGCCGCGGTGGCGGGCGGCGTACCGATGACCGTCCCGGCGACGACGATCAACAAGGCATGCCTGTCGGGTCTCGACGCGATCGCACTCGCCGCGCAGCTCATCCGGGCCGGTGAGTTCGACGTCGTGGTGGCGGGCGGCATGGAGTCCATGACCGGCGCCCCGCATCTGCTGCCGGGTTCGCGCGCCGGGCACAAGTACGGTTCCATCGAGATGCGTGACGCCATGGCGTGGGACGGCCTGACCGACGCGTTCGACCGCGTGCCGATGGGCGAGCTCACCGACGCTCACAACGCCCGTCTGGGAATAGGCCGCCAGGAGCAGGACGAGTTCGCGGCCAGATCGCACCAGCGGGCCGCCGCCGCCATCAAGGACGGGCTGCTGGCCGCGGAGATCACCAGTGTCTCCGTCCCGCAACGGCGCGGTGAGCCGGCGATCTTCGACACGGACGAGGGTGTCCGCGGCGACGCCACGGTGGAGTCGATGAGCAGGCTGCGCCCCGCGTTCGCCAAGGACGGCACGATCACGGCGGGGTCGGCGTCGCAAATCTCGGACGGTGCGTGCGCGGTCGTGGTGATGTCGGCCGAGTCCGCGGCGGCGTCGGGGGCGCCGGTCCTGGCCGAGATCGGGGCGCACGGCAACGTCGCAGGCCCGGGCAACTGGCTCCAGTCGCAGCCTTCCGCGGCGATCAACCACGCGCTCGGCAAGGCTGGGCTCACGGTCGGGGACCTCGACCTGATCGAGATCAACGAAGCGTTCGCCTCGGTCGTCATTCAGTCCATGCGCGACCTTGCCGTCGGCCCCGAGAAGGTCAACGTCAATGGGGGAGCCATCGCGATCGGCCACCCGATCGGCGCGTCCGGCGCCAGGATTGCCCTGCACCTCGTGCACGAACTGGGGCGGCGCGGCGGCGGCCTGGGCGCGGCGGCGCTCTGCGGCGGCGGTGGTCAGGGTAGCGCTGTGCTGCTGCGGGTGCCGGCGTCGGCCGAGCGTGGCTGAACTCCGCTCGCCATCGCGCGCGATCAGCACGGCAGAGGCCCAGGCCAGCACGGCGGAGGCCAGGGCCAGCACGGCGGAGGCTGGGGCGAGCGCGGCGGAGGCTGGGGCGAGCGCGGCGGAGGCTGGGGCGAGCGCGGCGGAAGCTGGGGCGAGCGCGGCCGAGGCCAGCACGGCGGAGGCCAGGGCCAGCACGGCGGAAGCTGGGGCGAGCGCGGCCGAGGCCGTCGATCGCGCCCGGTCCGGCGACCCGCGTGCGCTGGCCAGGCTCATCTCGCTAGTCGAGAACGGCTCGCACCAGCTCAGGCCGGTCATGAAGGCGCTGGCCCGGTTTACCGGGCAGGCCCGGGTGGTCGGCCTGACCGGTGCGCCCGGGGTGGGGAAGTCCACGGTCACCAGCGCCCTGGTGGCTGCCTACCGGGAGCGCGGGCTCCGGGTCGGCGTGCTGGCCATCGACCCGACATCCCCGTTCAGCGGCGGGGCCTTGCTTGGCGACCGAGTGCGGATGCAGGAGCACGCCACCGATGAGGGCGTGTTCATCAGGTCTATGGCCACCCGCGGGCATCTAGGCGGGCTGTCCTGGACGACCCCGCAGGCGCTGCGGGTGCTCGACGCCGCCGGGTTCGACGTCATCCTGGTGGAGACCGTGGGGGTGGGCCAGGCGGAGGTCGAGATCGCTTCTCTCGCGGACTCCACCCTCGTGGTGGTCGCGCCGGGGATGGGTGATGCGATCCAGGCGGCTAAGGCTGGGATCCTGGAGATCGGCGACGTGTTCGTGGTGAACAAGAGCGACAAGCCCGGCGCCCAGGAGGCCGTGCGGGACCTGCGCACCATGATCGCTATGGCGCAGCGCGGCGAGGGGGAGTGGAAGCCCCCGATCGTCAGCACGTCCGCCACATCCGGCGAGGGCCTCGCCGACCTGGTAGGCAGGCTCGATGCGCACTGGTCCTGGCTGGACTCCTCCGGTGAGCGGGATCGCAGGCGCCAGACCCGCGCCCGCGAGGAGATCTCCGTGATCGCCCTCACCACGCTGCGGCAGCGGATGGGCGGTCTGCCCGGTGACTCCTCGCTCGACGCGCTGGCCGCCCGCGTCGCCGCGGGCGAGATCGACCCTTACTCCGCGGCCGACGAACTCACCGCCGCGATCCCTGCGCCGGATTAGCCGCTACCTGCGCCGGGCCGGCCGCTATCTGCGCTACCTGCGCGCGGGGCTGGCCGCTACCTGCGCGGGGCTGGCCGCTACCCGCGCGGGGCCGGCCGCTATCTGCGCTACCTGCGCGCGGGGCCGGCCGCTACCTGCGCCGGGCTGGCCGCTGGCTGCGCGGGGCCGGCCGCTATCTGCGCTACCTGCGCGCGGGGCTGGCCGCTACCTGCGCGGGGCTGGCCGCTATCTGCGCCGGGCCGGCCGCTACCTGCGCCGGGCTACCCGCTGGGTACGCCGGGGCCGGGCGTTTCGTGCGCCGGGCTAGCCTCCGCGTGCGCCGAGCCGGCCGCTGCCTGCGCCGGGCCACCTGCGGGCTCCGCGCCGACAGCCGCCCCCTTCCCGGAATCGTGCTCCGTGGCCGCCAGCGCCAGTTCCTGCATCGCGGCCAGCTCCGAGTCGATGATCGACACGCTGCGCAGCCGGGCGTGATAGGCCTTCTTACCGCCCCGGACGCCGAACAGCCGCTTGGTGAGTACGAGGTAGAGAACCAGCGCGATGTTGACGGCGAAGGCGGCGAGCCGCAGTGGGGTGATCTTCACGGACAGGTCATAAACCTCATACGGGATGAAGGCCGAGGTCGCCACCATGGCGAAGTACTCACCCCAGCGTTTCAGCAGCCACAGCCCGATTCCCTCAATGAGCTCGACCAGCGCGAATGCTGTGACGCCGACGGCGAGCCACGTCAGCGTGCGCTGGTTGAGCGTGAAGGCATGCTGGATGAATCCGATCAACTTGGAGTGGTCGACGTTGAAGCCGAATGCGCGCAGCGTTGAGCGCACAACCGGCAGTTCGCGGTTGAAGGCCTGCTCGTAGGAGGTCCTGGAGGACTTGAACCGCCACAGGAAGTAGGCGATCACGCCGACGACGATCACCCGCGCGAATCGCTCCACAGCGAAGAACCGCAGGATCAACGCGCTGCGTAGTTCGTTCTCGCGGCGGACGGCGGGTGCTGCCGCGGCCGGGCCGCTGCCGGATGGCGGCCCCGGCACGAACGTCCCGCAGCGCAGGCAGCGCCACGCCTGACCCGGCGCCAACGTGGCGTGCAGCCGTGCCCGCAGCCCCGGCTCCTCGGGGGCGTAAGTGAAATGACCCCGGAGCGCGCACATGAGAAGGCTCCAATTCACGTAGGGCAGCCTATGGCAGCGGTCACGGCATGTCGCCTTTGCAACCCGTGGCAGCATCAGGCTCCGGGCCCCGGTCAGCCCGTTGATCGGTGGCCGATAAGCCGATGATGATCCCGTCAGCGAGCGTCAGCACCTCGTCGCACGCCAGCGCGAGCGCGGCCCGGTCCCGTCCGATGGCGATGATCGCGGTGTCCCGTCCCAGGTCGCGGATGCCGGCCGCGACACTTGCCGTGTCGCGGGGGCCGAGATTGTCAAGCAGGCCATCGATCAGGAGCAACTCGGGCTCGTGCACCGCGGCGGCGGCCAGCCGGGCCCTGCGCCCGATCACGGCCGGCGCGGCGCGAAGCGGCACATCAGCCCAGGGTGTCAGGCAGAGCCGGTCCAGTATCGCGGCGGCCAGGGCGTCGCGGTCGCATCCAGGCAGCCTGGCCAGCCTGGCTGCGTGCCCGACCAGCCCGCGAACCCGGAAACCCGGCTGCGATCGGGTGGATCGGCGTGCTATGCCCACCGACCGGCGCACCGCGGCGCGGCCTTGCGGGGTCGTCAGGTCCTGGCCGAGCACTCGCAGCTCACCGTAGGCTGGCCGGGCGAGCCCGGCCAGCAGGTCGACCACCGCCGTTCCCGCGCCGTCCCGGCCGGTCGCGATGCCGATGGCTGGACGCCCCGTGAGCGGCACGTCCATGCGGAAGCTGGCCGTGCGGAGCACCCAGGTCCAGCCGTGCCGCACGCCGACCCCCGCGGCGAGCACCGGGACTATTCCCGTCAGGGCATAGCCGGACGGATACCCCACCCCCGGTTTTCGCATCACCAGCCCCCTGCAGGCAATATAACCTGTAGCCACAGAACTGTCACTGTTAGTAGTCGGCGGCTGCCGCCTGCCCACGGCCTGGGCTGCGCAGGTACCGTGAGCCTGTGCCGAACCCCCTGGACCTGCCGTTCGATCCGATCGCGCGTGCGGCGGAGACCTGGGAGCAACGATTCGGGCCGTCCGAAGCGATGGCCGCCGTCACATCGATCATGCGGGCGCAGCAGATCCTGCTGGCCGAACTCGACACCGTGCTGCGGCCGCATGGGCTGACATTCGCCAGATACGAGGCGCTGGTGCTGCTGACCTTCAGCCGCCGGGGCGTGCTGCCGATGCGGGTAATCGGCCAGCGGCTGATGGTGCACCCGACCAGCGCCACCAACACCATTGACCGCCTGGAGCGGCAGGGCATGGTGGTCCGCCAGCCGAACCCGCGTGATGGCCGGGGGAAGCTCGCTGAGATCACCGAGGCGGGCCGTGAGGTCGTCGCGGCGGCGACCGTGGACCTGATGAAAGCCGAATTCGGCGTAGCCGACTACGACGTGACCCAGCTGGGCCAGCTCTTCGATCTGCTCCGCGGGCTGCGGGTGGCGGCCGGCGATTTCGCGCCAGACCGGCCCGCCGGGCAGTAGCGCTACCAGCCGGCCGGCGTGGTGCGCGGAGGGGCGGGAGTGGCTGGCGAAGACGTGTGGCTGGGCCGCGGGCGACTGACCTTCGAGCGCCGCCTGGGGGCGGAGTGCCCGGCACCGCCTGGAGGCTAGCGCCGGGCTTTCGTTGGGCTGGATCTATTTGATAGGTGATGCCTGCCAGGTCTGCGCGCCATCCATGGTGAACCAGACCGCATGCTGGCCTGGATCGGCAGGCACGGCGACGCCCTGGGAGGGGGTGGTCATGCCCACGAAGGCGAAACCGCCCGCGGGCAGGTTGCCCCGGGCGTTGGCCCAGGTGGCGCCGCCGTCCGTGGAGACCTCGAGGCCCAGGCTGGTCGCGAGGATGATCGCGGAAGGCGTGCCCGCAACGGAGGTGGCGGTGCCGGCCGCTGGCGGGGAGCCCCCGCGCTGCCATGTCGTCCCGTTGTCGGCGGAGGTGTAGACGGTCTTGGGCTGGGAGCTGGCGGAACCCTGGCCGGTGCAGACCAGCACCAGGCCGGAGGGGCCGGTGGCGGCGAGCATCTCACCGGCGGGCTGGCCGTCGGGCTGCGCCGCCCCTGCGGTGCACGCGGCCCCCGCGGGGGCGGTGATCAGCGGCTGCCACGCGCCCTGACCCGAGACCGGCCCGCTGACCAGATCCCCGCCCGGGGTCAGCAGGTACCCGCGGGTGCCGGTGAGCAGGAGCGAGGCAGAACCCGCGGCGCCGCTGGGGCTGGTGCCCGCCGTGGCACCAGGGCTGCTGCCCGCCGTGGCGCCGGTGCTGGTGCCCGCCGTGGCGTCGGCCACCGGGGTCCACTGGTCACCGCCCGCGGCAGCGGAATACACCGCGAAACTGGTGCAGTGGCCGGCGAAACCGGAACCGGTCCCCGTGCACCGTGCCCACACCGCGAAGACGCGGTTACCGCGCGCCTCCAGCGCGGTCACCCGCAGCCCGCCGGTGCTGATCTTCGCCCAGGTATGGCCGCCGTCATGCGTGGCGAACAACTCCGGTCCGAACGCCCAGCCGTCGTTGCGGTCCAGGAACCGGATCTGGCTCACGCCGGCTGGCCCGTCAGGGGCCCCGGTGACCGGTGCGCGCACGCCGTACCAGCTTGCGCCGCCGTTGTCGGTGCGCGCGATCGACGTGCAGTCCTGCGGGACGATGGGGCAGTGGCCTGGGACTCCGGCCTGGCCGAGGACCCATCCGGTGAGCGTGCCGATGAAGGTGACCGACGTGGCCGCGAAGTTGGGGGGCACGGGCGGCGGCGCGACGGGCGCCACCGTCCCCGGCGTGGCCGGGGAGGCCGATGGGTGGGCGGGGCTGGCGTCCTGGGTCTGGCCGGCCTGCGCGCCGGACTGCGTCGGGCCTGGCCCCCGTTGCAAGCGCGGGATAAGCAGAGTCGGGACCGCCGCGATGATGGCGATGGCCGCGGCGGCCCCAGCGGCCGTCACCATGGCCCGGGTGAGCTTGCGCCGACGTGCCCGCTTGCGGATCAGCTCGAAGGTTCCCGGCGGGGGCGGCAGCGGGTGGACCTGGGCTTTCAGCCAGGCATCCAGGTCGTCGCGCGGGTCAGTCACCGGATTCCCCCAGCGCCTTGCGCAGCCGGGCCCGCGCCTGGAACAGGTCGGCCTTGATGGTGCCTTCGGGGCGGCCGAGCATCGCGGCCACCTCGCGGAGCGGGAAGCCCGCGTAATAGTGAAGCAGGAACGGGCTGCGCAGCCGGTCAGGCAGCGCCTGGAGCAGGGCTCGCACGTGCACATCCTGCCCCGGCTGGTACCCGGTATCGAATTGGGCGCTCGCGGTGATGGCGCTCAGCGCCCTGCGCTCGCGCCCGGCCTTGCGCCAGTGGTCACGGACCAGGTTCGTGGCGATCATGTAGAGATAGCTCTGCGGGTTGTCCAGTGCCGACCACCGGGCGAGCAGTCGCGTGAAGGCCTCGGACGCGATCTCATGTGCTGTGTCGTTATCGTTCACCAGCCGCCGGACCCAGCCCGCCAGCGTGGGGTAACAGGCATTGAAGAGTTCCTCCGCTGCCGCCCGGTCGGTGCTGCGGAGCGTACCCACGGATTCCTCTCGGCTGGCGGTCCCCGCCGCCGCGCTCCACGGCGCCACCAGGGTCAAGACGTCACCCGCGGTGGCGGCCGCGGTGAGATCGGCGGCTTGGGACGGCACAGGTCTACCACACCTTCTCCGGCGAGACGGAACCCGACGGCACAGGCGGGCCCCGGCATCGCCCGTGCACTATCTGAGACGGTCCGCAGAGGTTCCCGGTTGGGTGCATGCGCGATGAATTATTGCCATGCGCCAGCCGGGGGGGGATGGCCATGTCGGCGGCCGGGCTACACTGAACCGAGAATAGTAGGACGTCCTACTATCTGCCCCGCTCACTGTGTACCCGCTCACTGGGCACTCGCTCACCGTGTACCCGCTTACTGCCATCGGGGAGGGAGCTCATGAAGGCGCAGGCCTCAATAGATCCGGCGGTCGAGGGTCGGCGCCGCTGGCAGCGCCGGTTCGACGAGGCGCGGCTTCGCGACGCGGACTTCAGCACGCTGTCCGGGCTTGAGGTGGACCCCGTGTATGGCCCCGCGCCTGGTGCCACGCCGCCCGGCTTCGAGCGGATCGGGTGGCCCGGCGAGTACCCGTTTACCCGGGGCCTCTACCCGGCCGGCTACCGGGGCAGGGCCTGGACGATCCGCCAGTTCTCCGGATTCGGCAACGCCAGGCAGACCAACGAGCGGTACAAGATGCTGCTGCGGGCGGGCGGAGCCGGCCTGTCCGTGGCGTTCGACATGCCGACCTTGATGGGCCGGGACTCCGACGACCCGCGCTCGCTCGGTGAGGTCGGCCATTGCGGCGTAGCGATCGACTCCGCCGCCGACATGGATGTGCTGTTCGCCGGCATCCCGCTGGCCGACGTGACCGCCTCGATGACGATCAGCGGTCCCGCGGTCCCGGTGTTCTGCATGTACCTGGCCGCTGCCGAGCG
>Ga0070706_100005508_pt1 | contig 12052 bp, 12 predicted proteins | sample KBSK5501metaG_FD_65476 | JGI IMG/M metagenome (GOLD analysis project Ga0070706, IMG submission 65476) | Corn, switchgrass and miscanthus rhizosphere microbial communities from Kellogg Biological Station, Michigan, USA - KBS K5-50-1 metaG | ecosystem: Host-associated > Plants > Roots >...
CTCGGGCCTGTTCGCGGGGCTCGCCGGCGGGCTCGACATCCTCGGCTGGCAATTCCGGCTGGGGGTCCTCGACGTCCAGGTTTCGAACATCGGCTTCATCGGCATCGCCGTCGCCCTGCTCGGGCGGAACACTGCAGTCGGCGTAGGGCTCGGCGCGCTCCTCTTTGGCAGCCTCTTCACGGGCACCTCGACCCGCAGTCTCGACCCCAACGTCTTCCCGCCACAGCTCGCCGGGAACCTCGCCCTGATGATCCAGGCGCTGATCCTGCTCTTCGTCGGCGCGGACCTGCTGATCCTCTACATCTGGCAGGCGCGGAGGAAGCTCCGGCTTCCGGGCTCGGCGAAAGCCGCCGCAGCGGAGGAAGCAGTTTGAGCACGGCGGAGTTCGTCTCACGCTGGCGCGAGACCGTACGGACGGAGGAGCTGGTCGCACGCGTCGGGATCGGGCTCGGCGTGATCGCGTTCCTCATCACGCTGCCGTCCTTCAGCAAACAGCTCTCCTGGCTGCCGCCGAGCACCCGGAGCCTGGTCTGGCCGATCCTGCTGGGGTTGCTCGCGGTCGCGGCGGGCATCTGGTCGGCCTCACGCGGTGTCGGACGGCTGGGCTGGACCGCGGTCGGCGTCGGCATCGTCGGCATCGGGCTCGGCCTGCTGGCGACGCAGGCATCCGAGAGCAATCTCAACGTGGTCGTCGTCTGGCCCGCCCTCTTGAGCGCAACCCTCGTCTGGGCGACGCCACTGACGTTCGGGGCAATCGGCGGGATGTTCTCCGAGCGGAGCGGAGTCGTGAACATCGGCCTCGAAGGAATGATGCTGTCGGGCGCATTCTTCGGAGCCCTTGGGGCCGACAAGTTCGGGTCCTGGCCGATGGGGATCCTCTGCGCCGCCGTCTCCGGCGGTGCCTTCGCGCTGATCCACGCCGTCATGTCGATCCACCTCCGCGCCGACCAGATCGTCAGCGGAACCGCGATCAACTTCCTCGCCCTCGGCGTCACGGGCTACTTCTTCATCGATGTCTACGGAGAGAACGGGACCCCGGGGAACCTGCCTCGTATCCCAGAGATCAACGTGAGCTCGCTCGGCACCGTGTTCGGCCACCTCAACCTGATGATCTGGCTCTCGTTCCTGTTGCTGATCGTCGCGCACATCACGCTGTTCAAGACCCCGGTCGGCCTGCGCATTCGTTCCGTGGGCGAGCACCCGCGCGCCGCCGACACGGTCGGGATCTCGGTGTACGCGACCCGGTATGCAGCGGTGACGCTGTCGGGGGTCCTCGCTGCCCTCGGCGGCGCGTACCTCTCGATCGGCTACGTCGGCTCGTTCGGCGAGAACATGACGGCGGGCAGAGGCTTCATCGCGCTGGCAGCGGTCATCTTCGGCAACTGGCGCCCGTTCGGAGCATTTGCCGCGGCGCTCCTCTTTGGCGGCTCGACCGCCCTGTCGTTTCGCCTTGCGCAGCCGTGGGGGAACACGTCCGTGCTGTTCCAGGCCCTGCCATACGTCCTGACCCTGATCGCCGTCGCGGGCGTAATCGGCCGATCGGTCCCGCCGGCCGCGGCGGGACGCCCATACGTCAAGCAATAAGGCGCGGGCGGGAAGGGCCGGAAAGGAACCGTGTCGTCGGTGCAGGCGGCAAGCAAGGCCAGAGCCTGGGTGGCGCTCCTGCTGGGGGTGCTGGGCGTGCTGACGCTCCCGGCAGCGGTCGAGCTGTCCCGTCGCTCTGCCCGGATTGGGCTGCTGGACGCCTCGTACGCGATCCCGCCGGCGTTCATCCTGGGCCTCGTCGCTGTGATCACGGCGCGGCGAGCGCGCCGCAACCTGCGCTGGTTCAGCCTTCGCGACGGCGGGACCGGCGTTGCCAGCTTCGCGGTCGTGGTCGGGATGATTGCCGTTTGTCTCGCACTGACCGCCGCGCTCTCGGTCGGCTTCTACGAGCTGGTCCTTTTCTACCAGCGCCACAGATAACCGCCTATGATGCTGGCGCCCCGTGTTCGAGATCGGTAACAGCCTCAGGGAGGCCCGCGTGCGCCAGGGCCTCGATTTCCCGGAGATCGAGCAGGGGACGAAGATCCGCGGCAAGTATCTGCGCGCGCTCGAAGCCGAACAGTTCGACGTCCTGCCGGCCCAGACGTACGTCAAGGGGTTCCTGCGCTCGTACGCTGAGTTCCTGGGACTGGATGGCCAGCTCTACGTGGACGAGTACAGCTCCCGCTTCGTCGTCGGCGAGGAGGAGCGCCCGGCGCGCCCGCGGCGAGCGGCTCCGCCGACGCGCGGCGTTCAGGTGCAATCCCGGGTCCTCCTGCTGACCCTCCTGGGCATTGGCGCTGTCGCGGCGCTCGTGATCGTTGCCTGGACGAGCGGCTCGCCGCCGAACGAGACCCCGTTGGGGCTCGGCGCCTCACCGCAGGGCATGACCTCAACGCCGACGCGCCACGCGAAAGCCACAATCGCCCGGCTGCACGTGCTGGCAGCAAAGGGCCCGTGCTGGCTCCAGGTTCACCGCGGGTCGGCGACCGGCCGGATCCTCTACCAGGGAACGCTCGAGAAGGGCCAGGATCAGGTCTTCACCGGTCGCCGCCTCTGGATCACGCTCGACCGCCCGGAGAACCTGCTCACATTCCTCAACGGCCGGCAACGGTCTCTGCCGCTCGGCGGCCCGAAGACGCTCATCGTCACACCGACGACCATCCGCTCGGGCGTGTGACCGACCGCCCGCGGGCGGTCATAGTCGTCACCGGCAGTGAGCTCGTCCGTGGCGATCGCAGCGATCGCAACGGTCCGTTCCTCGCCGCCGAGCTGCTCCGGCTCGGCCTCGAGCCAGCGCGGATCATCATCGTGGGCGACGCGGAGGCCGAGCTCGAGTCGACGTTCAGCGAGGCGATCACCGCGGACCTCTGCGTCGTCTCCGGCGGGTTGGGCCCGACGCACGACGACCGCACTGTCGAGCTAGTGGGGCGCGCCGCCGGCGTCGGCATGCACCTCGACCCGGAGCTACACGACGAGATCGCGGGAATCTCGCGGCGTTTCGCGGAGCGGCTGGGCCGACCCTACGTCGACTTTGAGGCGGGTGTCCGAAAGCAAGCGACGATTCTCGACGGCTCGAGCTCGCTCGGCCTCGCGGGCACTGCGCCCGGCCTCGTCCTCGAGCAGAGCGGATCGGTGATCGTGATCCTGCCCGGCCCGCCGGGGGAGCTTCAGCGGCTCTGGAGACGCGCGCTCGAGACCGAGTCGGTCCAGCGAGTCCTGGCGCTTGCCCGGCCTCCGGAGCTGAGGCAGTTGCGCTTCTTCGGGGTGAGCGAATCGACTGTGGCGAAGGCGCTTGCAGAGGCCGGCGGGGACGGCGACGGGGTCGAGGCGACGATCTGCGCCCGCGACTTCGAGATCCACGTCGACCTTGTCGTCGAGCGCGGCGCCGAGGCCCGCGCCGACGAGCTGTCGGCCCGGCTCGTTGCGCCGGTCGAGCGCTACCTCTTCAGCCGCGACGAGCGACCGGTGGAGGAGATCGTCCTCGAGCTGTGCCGCCTGGATGCTCTCACGCTGGCGACGGCGGAGTCCTGCACCGGCGGAATGGTCGCAGAGCGGCTGACGTCGATACCCGGGTCGAGCGATGTCTTCGTGGGAGCCGTGGTCGCCTATTCCGACGAGGTGAAGCGACGTGAGCTCGGCGTCCCCGGCGAGATCCTGCAACGGCACGGTGCCGTTTCGGCCGAGACGGCGGAGGCGATGGCGGCAGGAGCGCGAAAGACACTCGGCTCGGACATCGCGGTCGCGGTGACGGGGATCGCCGGGCCCGGGGGCGGGAGCGAGGAAAAGCCCGTCGGGCTGGTCTACGTGCATGCCGAAGCGCCCGAAGCAGCTCGCTCCGCGGACTTCGTCTTGCCGGGCGATCGCGAGTCGATCCGCCGGCGCGCGACGGTGACGGCACTCCACCTCGTACGGCGACTCTTGCAACAAAGCCGCGACGAGCCGGTTTGAAACTTCCAGCTAGCGTTGAAGGCCGTGAACGCGCACGCCTGTTCTGTGCCCTCCGGCTTCCGGACGAGGTGCTCGAGAAGCTGTCCCGCTGGCAGCAGGAGCACCTCCGGGCCGGCCGCATCGTCCCGTTGGAGCACCTGCACGTCACGCTCGCCTTCCTCGGTCACCGCCCGGTGGCGGAGCTGGAGTCGATCCTCGAGGCGCTGCGCGAGGCCGCCGCACGCTCCGGCCCGATCCGGCTCGTGCCCGAGCGCTACCGCGAGACCCGGAGCGTCGGCATGCTCGTGCTGAGCGACCTGGGCGGAGGGGCGAGCGGGCTGGCCAACGATCTCCACGAGCGTCTGGAGCGGCTCGGCGTGTACGAGCGCGAGCAACGGCCTTGGCTCCCGCACGTGACGGTGCTTCGCTTCCGGCAGAGGCCTGGCCTGACACCGCCGGTGCCCGACCTCGGCACCGAGGTCAGTCCGTCCGATGCGGCTGCCTACCATTCGGTGCTGCGGCCGAGTGGGGCGCAGTATGTCGTTGTCGAATCGTTCGCCCTAGGAGGTTGATGTCAGTGGATCGCGAGCAAGCTCTGGACGCCGCTCTCGGCCAGATCGAGCGTCAGTTCGGCAAGGGTGCCGTGATGAAGATGAACGACCGCGCGGCAGTCTCGATCGGCGCGGTGTCGACGGGCTCGCTCGCACTCGATCTCGCTCTGGGAATCGGCGGGCTACCGCGTGGCCGCATCGTCGAGATCTTTGGACCCGAGTCCTCCGGGAAGACCACGCTGGTCTACCACGTGATTGCGGAGGCTCAGCGGCGTGGCGGGATCTGTGCCTTCATCGACGCCGAGCACGCGATGGATCCCGCCTATGCGAAGCGGATCGGCGTCAACATCGATGACCTTCTGGTCTCTCAGCCGGACACGGGGGAGCAGGCGCTCGAGATCGCAGAGTTGTTGATTCGCTCGGGAGCGCTCGACGTCGTGTCGGTCGATTCCGTCGCCGCGCTGACACCGAAAGCAGAGATCGAGGGGGAGATGGGGGATTCGCACGTCGGCCTGCAGGCGCGTCTGATGAGCCAGGCGTTGCGCAAGCTCGCCGGCACGCTCAACCGCACCGACACGATCTGCGTCTTCACGAACCAGTTGCGGGAAAAGATCGGCGTCATGTTCGGCAATCCGGAGACGACGCCAGGGGGCCGTGCGCTGAAGTTCTACTCCTCGATCCGCCTCGACATCCGCCGCATCGAGACGCTGAAGGAGGGCGTGGAGGCGATCGGGAACCGCGTGCGCGTGAAGGTTGTGAAGAACAAGGTCGCGCCACCCTTCAAGCAGGCCGAGTTCGACATCATCTACGGCTCAGGTATCTCCTGGGAAGGCACTGTGCTGGATGCCGGCCTCGAACGGAAGATCGTCCAGAAGTCGGGCTCGTACTTCAGCTTCGGCGACGAGCGGCTCGGACAGGGGCGCCAGAACGCGACAGCGTTCCTGCGTGAACACCCGGACGTCTGTGTGGGCATCCTCGGGCGTATCCAGGCCGAGATCGGCCCCGACCAGGTTGCTTCCGCGAGGCTCCTGCCCGTGGCTGAGACTGTCCCGCAGAACGGACGGGTCAAGGAAGAGCCGGTCGAGAAAGCCGCCGCGAAGTAGGTGCCCACGCGCTGATGCCGACGGTCACCGCGCTACAGGCGGACCGGGGCGGGCGTGTGCGTGTCGAGCTCGACGGCACTGCCTGGCGGAAAGTCCCGGTAGAGGTCGCCGTGCGAGCTGGCTTGAGGGAAGGGCGAGTGCTCGACCGTCCGGCACTGCGCGTCCTCCGGCGCGAGCTTCGCCGCTCCGAGGCCCTCGCCATCGCCGCGCGCGCACTCAGAGCACGCGATCTGTCCAAGCAGCAGCTCTCCGAGCGTCTGGAGCGTGCCGCCGTCGACCCGAGGACCAGGCGAGAGTCACTCGCGACACTCTCACGAGGCGGCTTCGTCGACGACCGGAGGGTTGCCCGGGCCCGCTCCACGAGTCTCGCCGACCGCGGCTACGGTGATGCTGCGATCCGCGACGACCTCGAGCGAAAAGGTGTCACGAGGCAGATCGTCGACGCCTCGCTCGAGGAACTCGAGCCGGAGGCCGAGCGGGCCGGCCGTCTGGTCGGGCGCCGGGGCCGAAGTCCGGGGACGGCCCGTTACCTGGCCGGCAAAGGTTTCAGCGCCGATTCTGTCGAGGCCGTTCTCGGTGTGCGCTTTGCAAATGACCCCTGAGCGGCGCTAGGATGCGAGTACCTTATCCGACTGTTTTGCCTGCATAGCGACGTTTTCCGAATCGCACCGACAGAACCTCTGAGACTCGTCTTCATGCCAGACCACTCCGACACCGAAAGGCCTCTCACAGCGGGGACGTAGCGCAACCGCTTTCCGAGCCGAGGTGTCGGCTCGCTCCACAGATTCGGGACATCCCGTGCCGGTCGGACTGCCGGATAGGCGTCACGGACAACCGATCTCGGAGCTCTGCATGCTGGTCGCCATCGGAATAGTGATCGGACTCGTCGTCGGGGGGCTGGGCGTGGCTCTGGCCGTCGGCGTGCTTGGCAAGTCGAGCCTCGGGGCGGCCCGGCTGAAGCGGAAGCAGATGATCGAGGACGCCGAGCGCGAAGCCATAACGCTTCGCCGCGAGGCCCAGATCACCGCGCGCGAGGAGGCCGTCCAGTTGCGCGCCGAGATCGACCAGGAGATTGCGGAGCACCGTGCGCGGATCGTGAAGGTCGAAGAACGTGTCCTCGAAAAGGAGGAGGAGATCGACGAGAAGCTGACCGAGCTCGGTCGCCGCGACCAGGGGCTCTCCGATCGCGAGACGCACCTCAGGCAGCTTCAGGAGGACCAGAAGGCGGCGCGGGACACGCAGATCGACGAGCTCGAGCGCATCTCGGGAATGACCGTGAACGAGGCGAAGCTCAGCCTGCTCGAGCGCTCGGAGGATCTCGTTCGACACGAGCTCGCACGGCGTGTCCGCCAGCTCGAAGAGGAAGCGCGGATCGAGGCGAAGCGGCGCGCGCGCAACCTCGTCGCCGACGCGCTTCAGCGCGTCGCCGCCAGCCATGCCGCGGAGACGACGGTATCGGTGGTCGAGCTTCCCTCCGACGACATGAAGGGCCGCATTATCGGACGCGAGGGTCGCAACATCCGCGCCCTCGAGCACCTCACCGGTGTCGACTTCATCATCGACGACACGCCGCAGGCGGTGGTGCTCTCCTCGTTCGACGGCATTCGCCGGGAGGTGGCCAGGCTGACGCTGGCGAAGCTGATCGAGGACGGCAGGATTCATCCCGCGAGAATCGAGGACGCCTACTATCAGTCCAAGGCGGAGATCGAGGACCACATCGTCCAGGCCGGAGAGCAGGCGGTCTACGAGGCCAACTGCGGCGAATTCCACGAGGAGCTGGTCAAGATCCTCGGCCGTCTTCGCTACCGCACGAGCTACGGGCAGAACGTCCTCAAGCACACCCTCGAGGTCGTTCACCTGGCCGGCATCATGGCGTCCGAGATCGGAGCCAGCGTCAAGGTGACGAAGCGCGCAGCGCTCCTGCACGACGTCGGCAAGGCGATGACTCACGAGATCGAGGGCTCACATGCGGCGATCTCGGCACAGCTCGGCCGCCGGTACGGAGAGACTCAACATGTCGTCCACGCAATCGAGGCGCACCACTACGAGGTCGAACCTCAGACGGTCGAGGCCGTCTTGCTGATTGCCTCCGACGCAATCTCGGCGTCGCGCCCCGGCGCACGGGGAGAGAGCCTCGAGCACTACATCAAGCGGCTCGCGTCCCTCGAAGAGCTGGCCGGACAGCGGCCTGGCGTCGACAAGGTGTATGCACTTCAGGCGGGGCGGGAGATTCGCGTCATCGTCAAGCCCGGAGAGGTGGACGACGACGCGGCCGTGCTGCTCTCGCACGAGATCGCTCGCGCGATCGAGGATCAGCTCGAGTATCCGGGACAGGTCAAGGTGACGGTTATCCGCGAGAGCAGGGCGGTGGACGTGGCTCGCAACGTCACGAACGGCGGGCAGCACGAGGTCGTCCCAACGGCTGAGCCTGAGGTCCAGCCGGACCAGGCTGCTTAGTTACGAGGTCCGCTTGGCCAGGGCGGCGACTGCCCCGAGGCCGATGTAGACGACGCCGGAGCCGTAACGGAGTGCGGTCCGCCTGCGACGTAGGAGCCCACCGACCGTCCCTGCGGCCCAGGCGTAGAGCGAATCGCTGATCAGTCCAAGGCCGATGAACACGAGCCCGAGGGCGAGCGCCTGGGACCACACGCCGCCACGAGCCGTGTCGACGAACTGCGGCAAGAACGCGAGGAAGAAGAGGGCGGTTTTCGGGTTGAGCACGTTCACCACCGCGCCGCGTAGGAATGCGCGCCTCAGCAGGTCTGACCCCGTTGGCGCGGCAGCCTTGGGTTCGCGTTCCAGAAGCTTGCGGATCCCGAGGAGAACGAGATACGCGGCCCCTGCGTACTTGACGGCGCTGAAGGCCGTGGCCGACGCGACCACGAGGGCGGAGAGCCCCACAGTGGCGGCGGCAACGTGGACGAGGCTCCCGAGGTGCACGCCGGCGACCGAGGCAAGGCCAACGCGTCGGCCTTGCTCCGCGCTCTGTACGACGATGTAGAGGACTGCGGGCCCCGGGATGACGAGCAGGGCCGACGCGGCCAGGCAGAACAGCCAGAGCTGGGTCGAATCAGGGAAGACCATGGGTAGCATTCTGGCCCGTGCGCCGATACCACGTCACGACGTTCGGCTGCCAGATGAATGCGCACGACAGCGAGCGCATCAAAGGGATGCTCGAGGAGCTCGGTCTCGGCGAGGCGCCCACGCAATCGGAAGCCGATGTGCTCGTCTTCAACACATGCACGATTCGAGAGAAGCCGGACACGAAGTTCGCCGCTCACCTGGCCCAGGCGGCGGCGCTCAAGCAGCGTGACGCCGACAAGATCATCGCCGTGGGTGGGTGCTACGCCGAGGCTCAGCGGGAGCGGCTGTTCGAGCTCTATCCGTACGTCGACGTGGCCTTCGGGCCGGGTTCGATCGCACACCTCGGCGAATGGCTCGGCGCCGGTGGTCTCGGGGTCGAACGCGGCCGGTACGGCCTCGACGAGCGGGCGTTCGCCGGTGAGCTGCCGATGCACCGCGAGCGCCCGTTTCAAGCGTGGGTCCAGATCTCGATGGGGTGCAACTCGAAGTGCTCGTATTGCATCGTTCCGGCCGTACGGGGGCGCGAGACAAGCCGGCGACCTGGTGACGTGATCGCCGAGGTCATACAGCTCGTGGGCCAGGGCGTGCGTGAGGTCACCCTCCTCGGACAGAATGTCAACTCATGGGGGCGAGACCTTGCTCCCGACATCCGGACCGAGTTCGGAGAGCTCCTCCGCGCGTGTGATGCAGTCGACGGCCTCGAGCGAATCCGCTTCACCAGCCCGCACCCGAAGGACTTTCGCAGTCCCGTCATCGACGCGATGGCCGAGTGTCGATCCGTGTGCGAGCATGCCCACCTGCCCCTGCAGTCCGGTTCCTCCCGCATGCTGAAGGCCATGCGTCGTACCTACGGTCGTGATCGTTACCTCCGGCTGGTCGACGAGCTGCGCGGGGCGATCCCTGATCTGGCGCTGACCACCGACCTGATCGTCGGTTTTCCAGGAGAGACGGCCGCGGACTTCCGCGACACGCTGACAGCCGTCGAGGAGGTCGGCTTCGACGCAGCCTTCACCTTCGTCTATTCGCCTCGCGCCGGCACCGAGGCTGCCGCAATGAGAGACCAGATCTCCGACGACGTGAAGCAGGCTCGAATCGAGGAGCTGGTCGATGTCGTCCAAGCCGTCGCAGCGGCGCGCAACGCCGCTCGCATCGGCCGCGTAGAGGAGGTGCTCGTCGAGGGCCCGAGCCGGACCGATCCGGCGGTCCTGCGGGGTCGCACGCGGCGCAACACGACCGTCAACTTCGCCGGCGCAGCGGCTCCCGGCGAGCTCGTCGACGTTCGGATCGAACAGGCAACCTCGACCACCCTGCGGGGAACCCAGGCCGTCCCGGTTGCCGCCTGATGCGCATCCTCGTCACCGGCTCGAGCGGTCAGATCGGCACGAACCTCGCGCTGCGCCTGCAACGCGACGGACACGAGGTGTTCGGGGTCGACAAGCGGCTGAACAGCTGGACCGACGAGTTTCGCTACCTACTGCAGGATCTTTCCGGCCACTACCCGTCGTTCCCGGGTGGCATCGGCGGCGTCGAGTATCCGCCGACCGACCTGGTCGTGCATCTGGCCGCGCATGCGAAGGTTCACCAGCTCGTTCGGCAGCCTCACCGCGCGCTCGAGAACGCGATCATGACGTTCAACGTCCTCGAGTTCTGCCGGCAACAGAAGATTCCGATCGTGTTCTCCTCCAGCCGCGAGGTCTACGGCGACGTCCGTCGCTTCTCCACGCAGGAGGGTCAGGCCGACTTCGCCTTCACCGAGTCCACGTACTCGGCTTCGAAGATCGCCGGGGAAGCCATGATCTACTCCTACGCCAGGTGCTACGAGCTTCCTTACCTCGTCTTCCGCTTCTCCAACGTCTACGGCCGCTATGACAACGACCTCGCGCGCATGGTTCGCGTCATTCCGTTGTTCATTCACACGATGTTGAAGGACGCGCCTGTGACGGTGTTCGGAGCCGAGAAGACACTCGACTTCACGTACATCGACGACTGTGTGGAAGGGATCGTGCGCGGAATCGAGCGCCTCGCAATCGGGACCGTCGTGAACGAGACGATCAATCTCGCCTACGGGCAAGGGAACACACTCGTCAAGGCAGCCGAGCTGATCGCGGCTGCGGTCGGTGTCGAGCCAAAGATCACCCTCGCCTCACCGTTGCTCGGGGAGGTGACCCACTACGTCGCCGATACCTCGAAGGCGCGGCAACTGTTGGGTTACGAGCCAAGCGTCCCACTCGAGCAGGGGATAACGCGGGCGGTTGAATGGTTCCGCGACTATCGCCTTGCTCACCCCGAGGAGGACAGCGATTCATTCGTACCGGACATGGTGGCCCTGAACGCCGAACTGGCCCGCGAGCCCGGCTCCGTGGCGGATTAGCGTCCTCGCGATCTTCGGCCCGACCGCCTCGGGCAAGACTTCGGTGGCGGAAGCCGTCGCCGACCGTGTTGACGGTGAGGTCGTGTCTGCTGACTCGATGCAGGTCTACTCGGGCCTTCCCATCCTGACGGCGCAGCCCCAACGGCCGACGCGACTCGTCGGAGTGTGGTCTCTCTCGCACACCGGCTCGGTCGCCGAGTACGCGCGACTCGCCCACGCAGCCGTCGACCAGCTCACGGCGGTCGGAAAAGTCGCGGTCGTCACGGGCGGGACAGGTCTCTACCTGCGCGCGGCCCTGGCGGAGCTCGACCTTCCCCCGGCGCCGACACCGGAGCAGCGCGCGAGGTGGGAACAGGTCTATGACCGGCTCGGGCCCGAGCGCGCCTACGGAGTCCTCGTCGGGCGCGATCCGGGAGCGGCGGCGAAGTTGCACGCGAACGACCGGCGGCGGGTCGTACGTGCACTCGAGTTGACCGAGCTCGAGTCCTCACTGCGGCCGAGGTCGGATCGCCTGTGGACGTCCGAAACGCGTCTGCCCACGGCGATCTTCGGCCTCGAGCTCCCGCCGGACGTCCTCACCCTCCGCATCGAGCGGCGTGCGCTCGAGATGTTCGAGGCGGGGGTCGTCGAGGAGGCGAGGGCCGCGCTTCGTCAACCGATCTCCGCCACGGCGGTCCGTGCGCTCGGTCTGCGGGAGGTTGCAGAGCTTCAACCCGAGGAGGCGCTGGCCGCGCTCGTTCGACGGACTCGCCGTTACGCCGCGTATCAACGGAAATGGATGCGTCGAATTCCCGACCTTGTTAGCGTCAACGCCGACCGCCCCGCGGCCGAAATTGCGAATGAGATTGTCGAAGTGGCAAGCGCTCGGCAACGACTACCTGCTCGTCGAGCAGGGTGAGCTGTCCGAACCCCTCACACCGGAGCGCGTCCGGTTCCTCTGTGACTACCACTACGGCGTCGGGTCCGATGGCCTCCTCGAGATCGTCGCG
>Ga0070706_100005509_pt1 | contig 12052 bp, 10 predicted proteins | sample KBSK5501metaG_FD_65476 | JGI IMG/M metagenome (GOLD analysis project Ga0070706, IMG submission 65476) | Corn, switchgrass and miscanthus rhizosphere microbial communities from Kellogg Biological Station, Michigan, USA - KBS K5-50-1 metaG | ecosystem: Host-associated > Plants > Roots >...
GTTTCTCCCGCAAGCTCGCCACGGCGAAACTTTTTCCAGAGAATATTGCCGACTTCGGCCCAAATGAGGTCGGGAGCCAGCAGCTCATGGTTCGGGCGCAGTACGCGGCGGGCGGCGTCGACATGGCTTTCCGGCACCAACCATTTCACCGCCACGCTGGCATCCACGACGAATCGGCTCACCGCTCGCGATCCTCGCGGATAAGTTTGGCGCTGTCACTGAACTTGCGGCCCCTGAGGCGTTTCTGCCACTTCTCTGATACAGCTCTGAACTCGCTCATGGTCATGGGCACGGTTTCTTCCAGGATGGCCTTGACCTCCCCCTGCAAGGATCGCCCGTGCTGCCTGGCGCTCGATTTGAGCCGTTCAATGGTGTTGGGATCCAAATCTCTGACCAGTATGTGGGGCATGGCTGTTTCCTCTCAGTTCCACGATGCTATCAAAATGATATCATTCTGCAACTCTTTAGGCAAGCCCTCTATCGCTGTATCTTTCGACACGGACTCCCCAGCCCAAGTCACTTGCGGGGAGTAATGGGTCGTGGCGCGGGGAAAGAAAAGGATACAGGTCGCTACAATTTGGGAATGCGTAACGTTTTGCTGATCATCAAGGTGCCGGAGAGGACGAACAGCAAGGCCAACGGATGCAGATCCCACGGCCCGACTGTCCACACGCCCCAGTACAGGTGCTCGCCGAGCCGACCCTGCCAGGCGGCCAGGGCCAGCACGACGATCAGCAGCAAGCTCGTGGGAATGGGCGTGCCTTCGAAGCAGGCCACCGCGTCCCTGCCCTCCGAGAGACTCTCGGCGGTCACGTTGAACCGGGCCAATCGGCTGACCCCACAGCAGACGAAGTACATCAGCGCGATCCAGTCCCACCCTCCGCGCAAGCCGGCGGCGAATCCGAGTGCCGCTGGCGCGACCCCAAATGAGATGACGTCCGCCAGCGAATCCAACTCGCGCCCGAGCGCCGAATGCTTGCGCCGCCATCGGGCGATACGGCCATCGAGCGCGTCGAAGACCAAGGCCACCGGGACCAAGGCCGTGGCGGCGAAGAAATGGGCCAATGACTGGCTGCTCACGTAGATCATGGTGAAAAACACCGCCGCCATTCCGCAGGCTGCGTTGGCCAGAGTGAAAAAGTCGGCCAAGTGAAACTCGCGAATCATCGAGAAGTGTTTGGGGGAATCGGTCTTCATGGGTGTATGCGGCGGCTTTGCCTGCCCGCGAGTATAGCCCTCCCCCTTATGCATTGTCACGGAGCTCAGGTCAATCTTTATCCTGATTTTCATGATTAAGCATCTATCCATTACCTGGAAGTGATGGTAGGCTCAGACCACTTGCTGATGGTCTATTCTGCATGACATTTCAAGAATTATATCGTTTGGCAACGCAGAGGGATGCCGAGGCCCAGCATATGCTTGGGTTTTTGTACCACTTCGGCGTGAACTACAACGGCGCGAAGGTCCCGCAGGATTACAAGGAGGCGATACGCTGGTATCGCTTGGCCGCCGACCAGGGGTGCGCTGATTCCCAAGATCAACTTGGGGAAATGTACATCAGCGGCAAGGGGAGTACGCAGGATTATCAGGAGGCCGCATGGAGGTTTCGCCATGCAGGGATGCCGATGCTGCAGAATTCTCAGGAGGCAGCACGGTGGTATCGTCTGGCTGCCGAGCATGGGTACTCCTTTGCTCAACACCACCTGGGAAGCATGTATCTCCGTGGCTCTGGTGTGACGAAAGACGTTCAAGAGGGGTTGCGGTGGATTCGCTTGGCTGCCGAGCAGGGACTGTCTATTGCCCAATGCCACCTTGGGAAGATGTACGAAGCCGGCGAGGGGGTTCCGCAGGACCCTGTGCAAGCTTACATGTGGTGGAACCTTGTCGCAGCACAAGATATCGAGCAATCCATTGAGGCCCGTGAACGGCTTGCCCCAAAAATGTCATCTGCGCAAATTGAGGAAGCGCAACGGCTGGCGCGTGAGTGGAAACCCAAGAAATAAAGAGGGGCTTACGGAATTAGGGTGGCGACGGAGCTGCCCATGCCGGAGAAGATCGTCGTCGCGGCGATGGTGAAGGTCATGAAGGGCTGGGGCCAGATGCCCAGGATCAGCGTCCCCACCAGGCCCACGTAAATGACGGTCTTGAGCGCGCCGGAGACGGCGATGGGCGTGGGGTCGGCCGGCTCGCTGATGTACATCTTCTTGACGACGATGATGTAGTAATACAGCGAGATGACGATGCTGATCAGCCCGACCGTGATGAGCGTGTAGAGTTCTTCCTTGACGGCCGCCGCGAACAGATAGATCTTACCGATGAACCCCGCCAGCGGCGGCACGCCGGCCAGCGAGAACAGGAAGACCAGCATGGCGAAGGCCAGGAACGGCGAGCGCCGGTTGAGCCCGCTGTAATCCTCGATCTCGTCGCTGTTGGTGCGCTGGCTGAACGCGATCACGACCGCGAAGGCTCCCAGATTGGCGAAGAGATACGTCAGCAGGTAGAAGAGCACGGCCTCGGCGCCCATCTTGGTGCCCGCCGCCACCCCGATCAGGATGTTCCCGATCTGGGCGATCCCGGAATAGGCCAGCATCCGCTTGATGTTCCTCTGCGCGATCGCCACGATGTTCCCGTACAGCATGGAGAGCATGGCCGTGCCGATCATCAGCCAGACCCATTCCGGCTTCAGCGCCGGGAGCGTGGAGAAAAAGATCCGCAGCAGGATGGCGAACGTGGCCGCCTTCGGCGCGATGGAGAGGTAGGCCGTGACGGGAGTCGGCGCGCCCTGGTACGTGTCCGGAATCCAGGAATGCAGCGGCACGGCCCCGATCTTGAAGCCCAAGGCCGCGAAGATCAGCAGCCAGCCCACCGCCAGCCCCGCCGTCAGGCCTGGCGCCGCGGCGGCGAGGGTGGGGAAGATGAACGTCCCGGTTTCGCCGTAGACCAGGCTGATGCCATAGGCCAGCAGCGCGGCGGCGAAGACCCCCAGAATGAAGAACTTGAGCCCCGCTTCGTTCGAACGCAGGTCGTCCCTGAGATACGCCACCAAGATATAGAAGCCGAAGGTGCTGAACTCCAGCGTGACAAAGACGGACAGCAGGTCGTTGGCGGAGGCCATGAACATCATGCCCAGCGCGGCCATCATGACGAGAAAGTAGTACTCGCTTTTAAAGAACCGGAAGCGGCCGACGTAGTCGATCGAGGCCAGGATGACGAGGATCGTCGCGCCGACCACGAGAATCTTGAAGAAGAGGGCCAGGCGGTCCAGGGCGAACATCCCCTTGAAGAGGAGACCGGTGGTCCCGTCCCCGTAGTACCAGAGCAGAAACACCAGGGCGACCCCCATGCCGGCCGCGCTGAGCCCCGCGATGGTGCGCGAGGACAGGCGCGGCATGAGGAAGTCCACGCAGAGCACGACGCAGATCCAGAGCGTCACCCAGAGCTCCGGAAGCATGAGGAGGAGATCGCTGAGGGACAGGTTCAGGTCGAAGGTCATGGGAGAAGCGCGCCTCCCGCCTGGACCGCCACCGGGGCGACCTCGATGATCCGCGCCAGGATCGGGTCCACGCCCGAGCGGATGACGTTCAGCATGCGGCCGGGCAGGATGCCGAAGGTGACGCTGCACAGGATCATGATCAGCAACGGCACGCCATCGACCCCGTACCACGGCCTGGCGTCATGGGCGTGGTGCCCCAATTCGCTCAATGGACCGTAGAAGACCCCGCGCATCATCCGGAACAGATAGGCCATCGTGAGCACGATGCCCAGGACCGCGATGACGGTCTGGACGGGATATTTCGCCCAGCTCCCCAGGACGATCATCACCTCGGCCACGAAGTTCACGGTCCCCGGCATGCCGATGGACGCCATGCAGGCCACGATGAAACAGCCGGCCACGAAGGGCATCTTGGCGACCAGGCCGCCGAGCGAGGGGATGTCGCGCGTGTGGGTCTGATCGTACACCCAGCCGGCCATCGCGAACAGCATGCCCGTGGCGAGCGCGTGCGCGAACATGTAGAGGACGGCGCCGGAGAGGCTGATGTAATCCAGCGCGGCCATGCCCAGGAACACGTAACCCATGTGGCTCGAGCTGCTGTAGCCGATGACGTACTTCGTGTCTCTGGCGTAATAGGCCACGTAGCCGCCGTAGAGAATGCTGAAGATGCAGAGGACGGCCGCGATCGGCATCAGGTCGCGGGTGGTGTCCGGCAGAATCTGGAAACACGTGCGGATGATCGAGAAATGGCCGAGCTTCATCAGCACGCCGGCGTGGAGCATGCTGGTGGCCGCGGGCGCCGCGGCATGGCCGACCGGCGACCAGGAGTGCAGCGGCCAGAGGGGGGCGATCGAGGCGAAGCCGAAGAAGCACAGCAGCCAGATGACCGTGGCCAGCGTCCCGTCGAAGTGCGCCTTGTCGGCGAGCACCGGAATCTCGAAGGTGTTCAAGCCCGAGAACTTGTAGATCAGCAGGATGCCCATGAGGGCCACGACCGCGCCCGCCGACAGGAACAGCGTCAGCTTCATCGCGGCGTATTCCTTGCTGTTGCGCGCGAAGTTGAGGATGAACCCGGGGGAGTCGCGTTTCGCCTGGTCCTCCGGCGAGGTCATTTCGAGGTAGCCCTTCGTGTGGCTGCCCCAGATGCCCAGGAGGGGATACATCGGGATCACGGACATCTCATAGAAGAAGTACAGGAAGAAGAGGTCCAGCGAGACATAGACCCCGATGGTCGCGCCGGCGAGGATCAGGAGAAAGGCGTAGAACTCCTTGGTCCGGTCCTTGATGTGCCAGGAGATGAAGATGCCGGCGAAGAGGAGGATCGAGGAGGCCAGCACCATCGGCACGCCGATCCCGTCCACGCCCAGATAGAACTGGATCCCCAACTGCTCCGACCAGACGTATTTCTGCTGGAACTGGTACCCGCCCTGCTGCCAATCGAAGACAAAGAGCAGGATGAACGACGCCACGAACGAGATGCCGGCGAAGAGGGCGGCGAGCTGGCGGACCAGGAGTGCCTGGCGGTTCGGGATAAAGATCAGGACCCCGGCGCCCACGAACGGCGCGAACAGGATGACGCTCAGCAGGTAGCTTTCAGTCATGGCCGCGCCGCCTTCATCACGGACCCCTGCTGCACCCGGTCCACCAAGGCCTGCACCGACCCGTTGATCATGTTCAGGAACGGCGCCGGGTAGAGACCGATCCAGAGCACCATCACGGTCAGCGCCACGGCGATGCCCCACTCGCGCGGGCGGAGATCATGCACGGGCTTTTTCGGCTCGGGCCCGACCGGGCCGAAGAACGCCCGCTCGTAGTACCAGAGGAAATAGGCCGCCCCGAGGATCACGCCGAGGACGCCGACGGCCGCCAGGATCCAATGGGCGCGGAACGCGCCCAGCAGGATGAGAAACTCTCCGACGAACCCGTTGGTGCCGGGCAAGCCGATGGACGCCAGGCCGAGGATTAAGATGAACGTCGCCAGGAGCGGCACCTGCCGGGCCAGTCCCCCGTACGCCGACAGGTCGGACGACCCCGTCCGCGACGCCAGGAACCCCGCCATGAAGAAGAGCCCGGCCGTCGAGAACCCCAGGTTGATCATCTGCAGCAGGCTGCCCTGGAGCCCCTGAAAGTTCAGGGCGAACAGGCCCAGCATGACGAACCCCAGGTGGCTGATGCTGGAGTAGGCCAGGAGCCGGCGGAAGTCCGACTGGACCAGCGCGATCAACGCGCCGTAGATAATCGCGGCGAGGCCCAGCGCGGCCATCAGCAAGAGCCAGCGCACGGAGGCCTCCGGCAGCAACGGGAGGGCGAACCGCATGAATCCGTACGTCCCCACCTTGACGCCCGCCAGGAGCACGCTCATCACGATCGGCCCCTCGACAAGGGCAGTCGGCAGCCAGGTGTGGAACGGGAAGATCGGCGCCTTGAAGGCAAACCCGAAGAACAGCAGGAAGAAGATCAGCGTCTGCTTCTCGGGCGACACCGGCACGTTCAGGAGATCGAGCAAATCGAAGGAGTACAGCGGCTCCGTGCGGTACGTCACCGCCATGGCATGAAAGTTCAGATTGAGCAGCACGATGCCGACCAGCATCAGCACCGACCCCGACAGCGTATAGAGCACGTACTTGAGCGCGGCGTACTGGCGCTGCGGGCCTTGCCCCCAGAGCTTGATGAGGAAGTAGCTCGGCAGCAGCATCAGCTCCCAGAAGACGAAGAACAGGATGAGGTCCAGGGACGCGAAGACGCCCACCATGGTGGCCTCCAGCCCGAGGAGGGCCATCAGGTAGGGCTTCAGCAGGGTCCGCTCGGTATCCCAGGAATACACCATGATCAGGACGATGAGAAAGGCCGTCAGCGGGATGAACAGCACGCTGATGCCGTCGATCCCCAGGTGATAGCCCACGCCGATCGCCGGGATCCAGGCGGCCCGCTCGGCGAACTGGATCTGGGAGCTGTTCGGCATGAAATACCAGAGCAGGAGGACGGCGATAAAGAGCTCAAGCCCGGCCACGGCCATCGCGGACTTGCGCATGAGGTCCTCGTCCTTCTGGAACAGCCAGATCGCGACCGCGCCGACGAGCGGGAGGAAGGTCAGGACCGTGAGGATCGGGAAGCCGATTTGCTCGACGGCGGTGACCTCATGGAGGATCATGACGCGCCTCCGAACCACAAGAACAGCACGATCAGGTTGACGAGGACCACCAGTCCGGCAACGAGGATCGCCGCATAGTGGTGCACCAGCCCGGTCTGCAACCGGCGCAGCATGCGCGCCGCCAGTTGGTTGGCGTAGCCCGTCACATTGATCGAGCCGTAGATCACATGTTTCTCGAACCACGTGGAGCCGGCGGCGCCCAGGTCGGTCATCCGCTCCACCGCGACCACGGCGCGATCAACGCCGGCCTGGTCCACCCGGTCCAGCGCCCGGCCGACGGCCTTGCCCGGCTCCACGACGGTCATATCGTAGGCCTCGTCCACCCAGTATTTGTTGAGCAGCAGGGTATAGACCCCCTTCATCTTGTTCATCAGGAGGTCCGGCTGGTCGGGCTTGAGCATGTAGAAGTAATGGGCCGTGAGCCAGCCGGCCAGCGCGATCACGGTGGTCCACAACATCAGGAGGTAGGGTTCCAGGTGGCCTCCTTCAGGCACTCCGGCCGCCGCCCGCGTCGCGACCACCGGCGCCAGGAACTGATGGAACCACCCGTTCTCCAGCCCGCCGGGGATTACGCCGATCAATCCGCCGATCACCGAGAGGAAGGCCAGGACGACGAGCGGCGCCAGCATGATTTTGGGGGACTCGTGGATGTGCTGGGTGACCTTCCGGTCCACCCGCGACTCTCCGTAGAACGTCACGTAGAGCAGACGGGACATGTAGAAGGCCGTGCACAGCGCCGCCGCCCACCCCAGCGTCCAGAGGACGTAGTGGCCGTGCGTGAAGGCATGGCCCAGGATTTCATCCTTGCTCCACCAGCCGGACAGAAACGGAACCCCAGCGATGGCGGCGGTGCCGGTCAGGAACACCCAATGCGTGACCGGAATCTTGTTCCAGAGCCCGCCCATCCTGCGGATGTCCTGCTCGCCCGACAGCGCATGGATCACCGAGCCCGCCGCCAGGAACAGGAGCGCTTTGAAGAAGGCATGGGTCACCAGGTGGAAGATCGCCGCCGCGTAGGCCCCCACGCCGCAGGCCAGGAACATGAAGCCGAGTTGGGACACGGTGGAATAGGCCAGCACGCGCTTGATGTCGGTCTGCACCAGCCCGATCGTGGCGGCGAACAGTGCGGTCACCCCCCCGATCACCCCGACCAGCATCAAGGCGTCCGGCGTCAGGTTATAGATCGCATGGTTGCGCACCACCATGTACACACCGGCGGTCACCATCGTCGCCGCGTGGATCAGCGCGCTGACGGGCGTCGGGCCTTCCATGGCGTCCGGCAGCCAGGTGTAGAGCGGCAGCTGGGCCGATTTGCCGATGGCGCCGATCAGGAGACAGACGGCGATCGCCGTGGCAGTGGCCGGATCGAGTTGGCCGGCCTTGGCGAAGACCTCGGTGTAGTCGAGCGTCCCGAACGTGGCGAAGATGAGAAAGATCGCCAGCAAAAAGCCGGCATCGCCGATGCGGTTCACGACGAACGCCTTGGTGGCCGCTTTGGCGGCCGACACCCGGTCGTAATAGTAGCCGATGAGCAGATAGGAGCAGAGGCCCACCCCTTCCCAGCCGATGAAGAGGACCGCGTAGTTATTGCCCATCACCAGCAGGAGCATCGAGACCATGAAGAGATTCATGTAGGCGAAGAAGCGCGTGAACCCTTCCTCGCCGTGCATGTAGCCGACCGAATAGACATGGATCAGGAAGCCCACGCCGGTCACCACCAGCAGCATGACGCAGGTCAGGGGATCGATCAGAAAGCCCAGATTGACCGTGAGGTCGCCGCCGAAGAACCAGCGATAGGCGACGACAGTACGCGGGGCGGGGTTGTCGAGCGTCTCCCCGAGCACCCAGAACGCGCAGCAGGCCGAGAGAAAGACCGAGCCGCAGCCGATCCATGCGGCCTTCTCATCGGAGTAGCGGTGTCCCAGCATGACGTTCAGGCCGTTGATCAGCACTCCCACAAGGGGAAACACCGGGATGAGAATGACGATCAGATCGTACATAGGCAGGCGCGGCTTACCATTTCAGCAAATTGATCTGGTCGACGTTGGTCGCGATCTTGCCGCGGAACACCACGATGATGATGGCCAGTCCCACGGCCGCCTCGCCGGCTGCGATGGCGATCACAAAAAGCGCCATCACCTGCCCGGCCAGCGAGTCCAGATGGTTGGCGAAGGCCACCAGGTTGATGTTGGCCGCGTTCAGCATGATCTCCACCGACATCAGCACGATGATAAAGTTCCGCCGGATGAGCACACCGACGAGTCCTGTCACGAACAGGATCGCGCTCACCGTGACGTATGCCGAAATCGGAACCATAAGTCGTTATCCGTTATTCGTTACACGTTGAACGTTTAGACGATTCACGTTTAACGCTCGTCCCCCGACAGATCGGCCCGGGTCGGTGTCTTGGCCAGGACGATCGCCCCGACGATCGCCCCCAGAAGAAAGATCCCCACAATTTCAAACGGCAGCAGGTAATCGCTGAACATCAGGATGCCGATGGCCATGCTGTTGCCGACCTCCTCGACGGCCTCGGCCGGCGCCGGCCCTTTCACCCCGCCGTACTGGGAGGCCAGAAGGACCAGCAGCAGTTCCACGGTCAACGCGCCGACGCCGACGACGTACCAGGCGTGGCGGCGGTGGAAGTACCGTTCCTCGGTCTTGAGGTTGAGCAGCATGAGGACGAACAGGTAGAGGATCAGGATGGCGCCGGCGTAGATGATGATCTGCACCACCGCGACGAACTCGGCGTGCAGCAACACGAAGAGCCCCGCCACATGCCCAAGCAGCGCCAGCAGGGCGATCCCGCAGTGCACGGGGTTTCGGAGGGACACCGTCAGCACTCCCGCGGCGATGCTGACGAGGGCAAAATAGGCGAACACGCCCGCCGTGCTGCTGACGAAGACCGTCAACCCCGCAACAATGCCGATCAGGGCCACGATCGCGATGAGCACCGAGATCATGTTCAGGAGTCGTGCGGTGGGGTCAACGCAGGGACTTGATGCGGAAACTTATACCGGTAGTCGCGGCTGTCCGCGTCGTTTTTCTCCTGATTGTGGGCGTAGAGATACTGTTTGGCCTCCTCGATGTGCTTCTCGCCGACTTCGTAGAGCTTCTTCTTGTCGAAGATGAGCTCGCGCTTGTCGGCGGTGGAGTACTCATACATTTTCGTCATGGCAAGCGCGTTGACCGGGCAGGCTTCCACGCAATAGCCGCAGAACACGCACTTGGTGATATCGATGTAGAACTCGGTCGCGTACCGGGACAGCGGCTTGGCCGGGTCTTCGGCGCTCACGACCTTGATGCACCGGGACGGGCAGGCCGCTTCGCACAAGTCGCAGCCCACGCAGCGCTCCGCGCCGTCGTCATAGCGAAGCAGACCCAGCGCCCCGCGGTGGGCGTTCGGAATCGTCCGCTTTTCCCGCGGGTATTGGAACGTCACGGGCTTCACGAACATGTGCCTGAGCACGACCCGCATCGCGATCCGGATCTCGGCAAACGACAGGGCGTCCCAGAACTCACGCAGCAGGCTTTTCTCTTGGGTCTTCGCGTGCATGCCGATCCCCTTCCCCCTAAATTTTCTCGATCGCCACGCGGGCGAACTTGAACGCCGGCACCCCCGTCGTGGGGTCCGTGACGCACTCCGCCAGGTCCTTCACCGGGGGCTCGTTGAAATGCTCGGGGAAGAAGCAGGTCCCCGCCGCCAGATCGGGGTTCGGCTCGGTCCGCAGCTCAACCGTTCCCTGCGCCGAGGTCACGCGCACCACATCGTGGGCGCCGATCCCCAATCGCGCAAGATCGTCCCGGTTCATCTGCAGCCGGCCCTTGCTGGGAGACAGCTGAACCAATCCGGACGCGCGCGTCGAGAGTTTGCCCGAATGGTACAGCACCTGGCCGAGCGTCAGGGCGAAGGGACGCGCGGCGTCCTCACGGGCTGAGTCCCTCGCGTAGCGCGCCGCGACTTCGGGGACGTAGCCGTTACGCAGGTAGTCGTCAGGGTTCGCCGTGACGGGCCGGGCTTCGCCGAGGTTGTAGTAGCCCGGCAGCAGCTTCATGATCTCGCGTTGGATCGCCTGCGCACTCTCGTATTCCATCGGAGAGCCGAGCACCGTCCCCAGCGCCGCGAAGATCTCCCAGTCCGGATGCGCCTCCTCGTACGGCTCCAGCGCCGGACGGACCCGGTTGACTTTCCCTTCCAGGTTGGTGAAGGTGCCGTCCTTTTCCGCGAAGGTGCAGGCCGGCAGCACGACGTGCGCGAGCCGGCCGGTTTCGGTCAGGAAGGGGTCCTGGCAAATCAGCAACTCGACCTTCTCCAGGGCCTCCTTGACTCCGGTCGAAGCCGGGAGTGTGGCCAGCGGGTTTTCCCCCACCAGATAGAGGGCCTTGATCTCGCCGCGCCGGCAGCGCGCGAGAATCTCCATCAGATTCGCCCCGCCGGAAGGCAGGGTCGTATTCCATGCTTGCGCGAACCGCGCCCGGGCCTGCTCGTCGGCATAGGGAGCCTGTCCCGGCAGCAGTTCGGGAGCGACGCCCATGTCCACAGCGCCCTGCTCGTTGGCCTCTTCAGGCAGCGCGTTCACACCGCAGCCGGGCTTTGTGAGCTTGCCGGTCACCCAGGCGAGATCCACCAGATTCAACACGTTCGCATAGCCGTCGGCCTGCCGCGTCACGCCCTCCGCGCAGAGGATCACGGCCCGCGGCGCCTCGGCGTAGAGGCGTGTCGCCTCGACCGCCGACTCTCGCGAGACACCGGTTCGCGCCGTCAATAGATCCCACGACAAGCCGGACAGGGCCTGCTTCAGCGCGGCGAAGGCGTCCGGCGCGGCGCTCACGGCGGCTTCGTCCACGAGGTCCTCTTCGACCACGGCCTTGATCAGCGCCTTGATGAACCACCCCTCGCTCCCCGCCGCGATCGGCAGCGGATGCGTCGCCAGCTTGGCGATGTTGGTCATCCTGGACGTCGCCACGATCGCCTGCGCCCCGTACACGCGGATGGCCTCTTTGACCCGGAGGCCGGTGATGGGGTGGGTCTCGGTAATATCGGTGCCGATGAGCAGGAGCACGTTGGCTTTCGTAATCTGCTCGTACCCGCTCATCATCCGGCCGATGCCGGCGGCGTGCTGCAGCGCCCGTGTGAAGTTCAGATGGCCGTAGCGGGCGCTGCTGTCCACCTGATTGGTCCCGATGGCCGCGCGCAGCAGCTTCTGGAACAGATACAGTTCCTCGTTGGTGCAACGCGCCGTGATGAGCCCCGCGATCGCGTCGGGCCCGTGCTGAGCCTTGATCGCGGTCAGCCTCTTGGTCACGACATCCATCGCTTCGAACCACGATGTCGGCACCAAGCCTTCGTCTGTGCGGACCAAGGGCGCGCCCAGCCGTTCCTTGCTGTCGATGTACTGAAAGCCGAA
>Ga0070706_100005513_pt1 | contig 12048 bp, 7 predicted proteins | sample KBSK5501metaG_FD_65476 | JGI IMG/M metagenome (GOLD analysis project Ga0070706, IMG submission 65476) | Corn, switchgrass and miscanthus rhizosphere microbial communities from Kellogg Biological Station, Michigan, USA - KBS K5-50-1 metaG | ecosystem: Host-associated > Plants > Roots >...
TCAAGAAGCACTTTCTGCACCTCTTCGGGAATCGTGCCATCCGATCGGGGGCCTATGTTCAGCAGCAAATTACCATTCTTGCTGACGATATCGATGAGTTGATTAAGCACGAACCCTGGCGACTTGAAGGTGTCGTCCTTGATGTAGCCCCAGGACCTGTTGCTCACCGAGGTGTCGGTCTGCCAGGGCACCGGCCGGATGTCGCCGAGCTGGCCACGTTCGATATCGAGGACCGCGGAATGGTCCTGCATTGCAATGTCTTTGTAATTGATCACTCCAACATGCTCACCATATTTGAGAGAGCTGTTGTAATAGAAGGCAGCAAAGCGGGTTAGATCCGGCCGCACCAAGGACTGTCCGATCCACCAGTCGAAGTACACGATATCGGGATGATATTTCTGCACCAGTTCCGCAGACCGTGCCAGCCAGTCGTTGGTCCATGCCGATGAAACGTAAGTGAAATCATTGCCGACGGGGGTCCCCCACTTGTTCACACTTGTTTGTGCCGGACCATAGAAGGCGGCGTATTGGGGGTCGTTAACGTCAGATTGGATCTTGCGGCCCACGCCCATGAAGAAGTCGTGTTCCACCCGATGCGATGACACGCCAAAATGCAAGCCCTCAGTCCGCACCGCTCTAGCCAGATCCCCAATCAAGTCGCGACGCGGTCCCATCTTGGCTGCGGTCCAGTCGCTCAATCCGCTGTCGTACATCGCGAACCCATCGTGATGTTCCGCGACGGGCACTACGTATTTCGCGCCCGCCTTCTTGAATAACTCCGCCCAGGCAGCAGGATCGTAGTGTTCTGCTTTGAACATCGGCACGAAGTCCTTATAGCCGAACTTGTCCTGGGTCCCGTAAGTGGCAATGTGATGTTTGTACGCGTCGAATCCCGGTTCATACATATTTCGCGGATACCATTCGCTGCTGAAAGCCGGGACCGAATAGACTCCCCAATGGATGAAAATGCCGAACTTCGCGTCCTTGTACCACTCCGGCGCCTCATACTTCTGCAGTGATTCCCAATCAGGCCGGAACGGACCCTGTTGATCAACGCTATCGACTTCCTTCAAGATGGCCGCACGTTGAGCGTCGTACTTACTGCTGGCCTTCTGCCAGATTTGATCGATGCTCTTCGGGTCCTGCGAGGCGGTTGGAGCCGTGGCACTCTGGGCGTGCAGGTTGGAAAACGCAAACAGCGCCAACAGAAAGCTGCCGATCGTGCGCAATGAAAAAAGTGAGCGGAATAAGAGCATAATATCCTTTCGTAAACCGCCGCGGTGATTTGTTGCCCTCTTCTTGACTAGTCGTCGTCAATCTTGGCACCGCATTGCCGCCCTAAGTTGCTTTTCTGAATGACTGTTCCAGTATCCGCACTCCAGTTCGAGAAATACCGAACTATATGGGATTCGCATGGTTGTCTTTATTAAGAGGACTCGAAACTTCTCGCCAACGTCATCCAGCTTGGCGATGATTTCTTCGTGCGGGAGAGCGCGCACATCATGGTCCTTAAAAATACCGCCGAGTTGTTCTCGGTATGAAGATATCCCTGGCGCATCCTCTTCAGGGACGAATTTCAGTTCCGCATCCGTATGGATGATCGGCTTGATGTGCGGGCTTTCCTGAAAAATTGCGAATGCCCGAGCGAGCACCGTAGTCTGCTCCTCGTCGGCGACAATAGTCTCGATGCCCCGTGTAGAGTGCGCCGGATATGCAGAATCCGCGATCACCAACCAGTTGCGGTGTCCATAGAGCTGCAGACGGTCCCTCAAAATCTCTTCCCAATTGGATTTCATTTGAGCGGCAGCTCCTCATCTGAGCAGACGGCAACTTTGCCGCACTTGCCGGAAGCCATAAGGGCATAGGCGTCGGCGGCTTGTTCCAGGCTGAAGCGGTGGGTAATGATGGCGTCGGGATGAAGGTTCCAACGTACAAGGCGCTCGACCAATTCCTCCATCAGCCAGGTTGTCGTCACCCACGAGCCGTAGATGGTTTTTTGCTCATGAATGATGTCGGGGGACGGATTGAACTCGACCGTACCGCCTTCGCCGACAAAGGCAATCTTTCCCCACTTGCGCGTGGCTCGAATTGCTGTTGCTCGTGCCGCGGCATTTGCCGAGCAGTCCAGCGCTCGCTCAACCCCGTAACTTTGGGTTAGCTTTCTAACCTCGGTTACATTGTGGGGCCCGTCGCTAAGAACGACGTCGCACAGACCGAGGGACTGCGCCAATTCCAGACGTTCGGTGACGATATCAATCCCGATAATCATCTGGGCCCCGAGTTTGCGACATAACGCTGCTGCCGCAAGTCCCACTGGTCCCAGTCCGGTGATGAGCACAGAATGGTTGCCGTCTACACCAATTTTATCGATCGCTTCGTAGACTGTGCCGAAGCCACAGGCAACCTGGGCGCCGTCCGCGTAAGAGAGTTTGTCGGGAAGCGCGATCAGGTCCTTCTCTTCCGCAATCATGAAGTCGGCCATTCCGCCGTCGCGTTGCCAACCGTATGCCCGCCGATACTTCTCGCTTGTGCAAGAAATCATATATCCGCGCCTGCAATCGTTGCAGATGCCGCATCCGGAAATGTGATATACGAGCACGCGGTCGCCAACAGCGAAGCGGCGGCAGCCTGGGCCAGCATCTACGATTTGACCGCTCGGCTCATGGCCGGCAATGACTCCTTGATAGCCCTCCGGCCCTTTCCCGAGGTGCTCATGGTAGATGCAACGAATGTCAGAGCCACAGATGGTGGAAGCTTTTATCCTGAGCAGAACTTCGCCATGGCCGGGATGAGGAATCGGCAAGGTGCGAAGTTCAACCTTTCGCCCCCCAGGCAGATAAGCAGCTCGCATACTCTGTTCCATGGTTTTCCCCAACGAGACTTCATGGTGGCGTAATCTCTCCATTCAAGTCCCAAAGTTCCTCCCAAGTTTGTCCTTCTTTCCAGAGAAACACCTGGCCCTTAATGAGCCGGCAATTCCGGTCAATCGCGCTAATAGCGTGCATTTCGCCGTCGGTCAGCGGTTCAGTCACCGCGCCCTGCAGATTGCTCAGGTAATGGCTCGGGTTGGTTGAAAATGGTATCGGGACGTGTCCCCGCTGGATAGCCCACTTAATACAGACGACTGCCGGATGCACGCCTAGCCGCTGGGCAATTCTTACAATAACTGGGTCCTGAGTTGGCACGGTATCCTCAGGTGTTCGATCTCGCTCAGGCCGTCCTGGCGACCCGATGGGGCAATACCCCACCGCCGCCATCACGTTTGCTCGGACGAAATCGAATAACTCCGGCTGCTGAAAATGAGGGTGCAGTTCCATTTCAGTCACCGCAGGCTTGATGCGAGCGTCGCGCAAGAGGAGCTTTAGTTTGGGTATCGTCATGTTGGAGACCCCAATGTGACGGGCCAGCCCCAGGTCGGCCAATTCTTCCATCTTCCGCCAGGTTTTCATGAATTCGGTATGGAGGTAAGGCTTCGCATCCTTGCTGCGAGACATCACGTCGCATCCCGGTGGGTGGAAATTGGGGAACGGCCAATGGACCAGGTAGAGATCGAGGTAATCGAGTCTCAAATCTTCGAGCGACCTTCGGCAGGAAGCGATTACGTCATTTTCGCCATGCTTATCATTCCACAACTTTGATGTGACCCATAGTTGGTTACGCTTGATCTGGCCCAGCAATACCTGTTGAAGCGCATATCCAATTTCGGATTCGTTCCCATACACGGATGCGCAATCGAATTGCCGGTATCCAAGCGCTGCTGCACCTTCGACCGCTTCTGCAACTTCGCTGGCCGAGGCATGGTCAGAGCCGAAAGTTCCCAGACCGATCGCCGGCATCTCGGCGCCGGTGTAGAGAACCTTTTGAGGTACTAGTCCTGGATCAACACAGGCAGTATGGAACGGTTCTAACGGACTCTGAACCTTCATTTCAATTCCTTATCCTTCCCTATAGTTCAGTGATCAGAAATCCGATTCTTATAATTGAGTTCAAGCAACTCCCGGGTCATATGCGAATCCGCAGGTCAGGACAGTAATCGGTAAAGTTACCGATGTCAACGCTAGTGCGGGAGGACAAACACATGAGCGTTGACCGGCGTCTCCCTGGAAGGAGTCAGCTGCATCTTCGACCGATCATCGCAAAGAGTGATCAGCCTTGAGTGTTCTATATCTGGGTCCTATACTCGACGACAATATGAAGACACGGATGAAAGACATTGCCAAAGACCTTGGCGTATCGGTGATCACCGTTTCCAAGGTCCTTCGCAATCATCCTGATATAGGAGACGAGACTCGGGAGCGAGTTCTAGCGCGCGTTAAAGAGCTTGCTTATCAGCCTAACCTGGCGGCACGCAGTTTGGTCACCGGACGGACGTATCTGGTTGGTTTGGTTGTTCCGGACCTGCTCCATCCCTTCTTTGCAGAAATCGCAAAGGCTCTTTCCGCTGTCCTCAGAGAAAGCGGCTACTACCTGATTATCTCTTCTTCTGAAGAAGATGCTGCTCTGGAGGAACAGGAGATCAATCACCTGCTCGCCCGCCGCCTTGACGCCTTGATCATTGCGTCATGCCGCCCCACCGTCGAACTGTTCTTCCGGATCGAGATGCAAAAAACGCCTTATGTCTTAATCGACCGAAATCTGCCAGGACTTTCGGCGAACTTTGTTGGCGTGAATGATGATGCGGTCGGAGCCCTCGCAACCAGGCACTTAATCGAGATCGGTTGCAAGAGAATTGCGCATATCCGTGGGCCAGAAACTGGTCCGGGCATCCGCCGTGTCGAAGGATACAAACGAGTCCTGGCGCAAGCCGGCCTGAAAGTCATGGATGGCTATATCATCACCGAACGTAAGGGAGACGTCGGAGCGAAACAACACGGAACCGAGGCGATGCGCCAGCTTTTGAGCCTCAAGCCGAGACCTGACGGCGTGTTCTGCTTCAACGATCCGCTAGCGATGGGTGCCATGAATTACGCGCTCGATCATGGACTACGAATCCCAGAAGACATTGCGATTATTGGTTGCGGGAATCTTCACTACGACGATTCTCTCCGGTCGCCACTCTCGAGCATCGACCAGCAAAGCCGGCGGATTGGGGAAGAAGCGGGGCGCATCACGCTCGGGATACTCAGTTCAAAAGAAGCGCCAAAACCTGAAAGCGTCGTGCTACAGCCAGAATTGATCGTGCGTAGATCGACACAACGGCGCCCGGTGCAAAACGCCTCTTCAAAAGCAAGAGCAAGGGGTTAGTATCTCAACCTGAAATAGAGCCCTTTCGTTTCCGCAACAAACGCATATAGCCTCGAGGAGACTTGGCGCTAATTGACAAGCTCTGGTACTTTGTCATCATTATCCCGGTTAGCGTTACCGTTAGCGTTACCGTCGCAGGTTGATTCATAATCAAAAACTGATCAGCATCATCGGGGCAGACCCTCCTGGCGACCTGGAGAATCGACGGTCCAGCTATCGTGAAAATACCATGGTCGTCTAAAAACGCCAGACTTCTGTACCCTACGGATCTCGGCATAAAGATCACCTTGGTAGAGGAGCGTTGAACGTGGAATTTCCTCGTACACGGTTGGCTTGCGTCATCACGGATAGAGTTCCCAGTTAGGCGGTTCAGCCGCATTTGCGGTTTCAACAATCAGAAGACAGGGAGTTCATCATCGTTGGTTTCAATCAACGGAATCGCTCTTATTTAAGGTGGACGGCTTTCGATCGATCTTAGTTTTCTCATCGCAAGCCCCTACAGATTCAATGGACGTCGGACGCGGCGTGAAAACCTGGAGAGGACTCCGAAGGACTGAGTCCGCCTAAGCTCCCCCTTGAAGGCTGCCGCTGTCCAGCATCAACAAATAGGAGGATCATTACGGTGCAAAAAAGGGTTAAGCAGCCAGTCTTAACAAAGCACATCGTGTTACCCGCAATACTTTTTCTCTCAATCGTCTCGTTCGCTCAAACTCAACCTATTAACGTCACCATTGAGGCGTCCAGAACTGGTGCACCGATCTCGAAATTCATCTATGGGCAATTCCTGGAGCACATCGGAGGAATCGTCAACAATGGCATTTGGGCTGAGATGCTGGATGACCGAAAGTTCTACTATCCGATCACCTCGCATCCACCCACCGAACCGGCCGCCGCGAATGTGAGGCGCGCCGCGCTGCGTCATTGGCGTACGATTGGCGCCGACGAATTCGTGACCATGGATCGCGATCGCGCCTATGTCGGCGAGCAAACGCCGCTGGTGAAAGTTAATCACACCGAGGCACACGGTATCCAACAAAGCGGATTGGCAGTGCGGAAAGGAAAATCCTACACGGGCCGAGTAATACTGGCCGGCTCTCCCGGCACAACGGTGAGAATCAGCCTGATCTGGGGCGACAACGCCAGTGCTCGACAGACTGTCGTAATTGATAAACTCAGGCTGGGCTATCGCAAAGTTCCCCTGAGTTTTCAAGCGGCGGGCGATAGCGACGATGCCCGACTTGAAATTGTGGGAAGGGGGGCCGGGGCCTTTCACATCGGCGCAGTCTCGTTGATGCCGGCCGACAACGTACAGGGATTCCGCGCCGAAGTGATCGCTGCGCTCAAGCAATTGCATTCCGGCGTCTATCGCTGGCCCGGCGGTAATTTTGTTTCCGGTCACGAGTGGCGTGATGCGATCGGCGATCCGGACAAGCGCCCACCGATCATGGATCCGGTCTGGCACGCAGTGCAGCCGAACGATGTGGGCACCGATGAATTCATGACGCTCTGCCGTCTGCTCGATGTTGAACCTTATGTCACCGTCAATGGCGGTTTTGGCGACGCTTGGTCTGCGGCGCAACTCGTGGAATACGCCAACGGTGCCGTCACCACACCGATGGGGAAGTTACGCGAGGTGAATGGGCATTCAGAACCATATCACATCAAGTTTTGGGGCGTGGGGAACGAACCCTGGGGTGAATGGCAGCTCGGTTTTATGCCGGTCGCACAGTGGGTGTTGAAGCACAGCCAGATGGCGAAGGCGATGCGAAAAGTTGATCCGACGATCAAGCTGATCGCCGGAGGAGCGATGCCGGACGCCATGACCGGCTCCAAGCAATCCAAGCGCCTAAATGGCCAGATCGTGCCTGACTATCTTTCTCCGGGAGATTGGAGCGGTAACTTGCTCGCGCATTGTCTCGAGAACATGGATATGTTGAGTGAGCACTTCTATTCCCGCAGCGGGCAGCATACCGATCTCACAACGGGCGAAAAGGTCAGCACAGGTCCGCAGTCGCTTGTCGAATGGGAACGCGCTCCTGCCACTCAGGTGCGCTCGAAGTACGAGCATTATCAGGAGTACCTAAAACGCATCCCCGGGCTCAAGGCGAAACCGGTCCCAATCAGTCTGGACGAATGGGCTTATACCGGCGTCCCGCCAAATTCGTACAAGGTGGTTCCTGCTTACGCCTGGGCGTTCCATGAAATGTTTCGCCATTCGGATCTTTATCAACTCGGCGGGTTCACCTTTGCAACCGCCATGATCAGCGAAGATCGAACCGATGCAGTCTTGAGTCCGACGGGTCTTCTGTTCAAGCTGTATCGTGAACATTTCGGGACGATTCCGGTGGCCGTGTCCGGGAATTCACCGCAGCCCAAACCAATCTATCCCGCCGGTGGAGACCAACCCGCGGTCAATCCTGGTAGCGATACTTATCCTTTGGATGTGAGCGCTGCTTTCAGTGATGATCGCAAGACGCTCACGTTCGCAGTGTTGAATCCCTCGGATTCCGAGCAGCGGTTGGAACTGTCCATCAACGGTATCACGCTCGCAAGCTTGGGCCATCTTTGGCGGATGGCACCCGGTAGCGTTGACGCAACAATCACGGTGGGACAAAAAGCAGGAGTCGAACTGCAGGAGCAGGCAGTGGCGTCGGTGCCTCGGTCGATCTCCGTCCCCCCGTTTAGCGTGAGCCTTTATTCATTTGCAGTGCAGTAGTTCGGTCTAAAGAAGCTTCGGTGAGAAGCTTCCTTGCTCCCTTTCAGAGGCACCTTTTCACAGGTGACAAAATCGGATGTTCATCCCTGGAGAAAACAAATGCGAACTCACAATGTCCGAAGGTTTCTGGCTCTTGTTGCGGTCTTAACTTTCAACATAACTTAGGAAGAAACGAAAACAATTTTGGCGCTGTTAAGCCAAAAGGAATGGCTGATTTGATAGCCTGTTTGTGACCTTGGTTTGAATAATTGCGTGGTCGCTCCGCTCTTCGTTTACGGCTTCGAACAAAACACTGGACTGCTCAAAGAATGCGATCCATCTGTAGCTAAAATCATGTCAGACAGGAAAACCCTCAGCCGAAGAAATGCCCTGAAAGTGATCGCGGTCGGAGTTGGTACGGCGAGCGCACTGCCGATTCTCGAAAGCGCGGTCCTCGGCCAGCAGGAACATCACGGCATGGAGATGGGTGAAGCCATTGGCGCACCTGCGCAGGCCGAGGAGGCGCCACGTTTCTTCAACGTGCAAGAGATGGCCGCCATCACCGCAATCGCAGATCTGATTATTCCACCTGATGAGCGTTCGCCGGGCGCAAAGGCCACCGGAGTGCCTGGCTTTATTGATCTAATGGTGAGCGAATCCCCGTCCGAGGTTAAGACTTTGTGGCGTGATGGTCTCGCGGCGATCGAGAGCATAAGCCAGAAGAATTTTTCGGCGGCCTTTAATAGCGCGGGCATCGAGCGGCAGATATCCCTGCTCAAAGCGATCAGTAAGAATGAGCGTAAGCCAAAGAGGATCGAGGAACGCTTCTTTGTGGCCATCAAGAGTTTGACGGTCGATGGCTATTACACTTCGCAAATCGGCATCCATCAGGAACTGCAATACAAAGGGAACGCGTATCTTAAAGAGTTTGTGGGCTGCACGCACCCTGAGCATTCGAGTTAAGGCAGACAAAACGCCGCGGAGTACGCGCAGCATAAGTCTCGCGCCCCAGCCGACGTGCTCGGTCGCGGACCCCACCTACGTGTGAGCGAAGCGCAACCCCGGAATTAAGGTAGTTGGCGGCTATGCCGCACTGGTGCGCAGAGCGTGAAACTGCCTCAGCACGCGAGGGAAAAAACTATGCGACCATTGAGACAGCTGATTCGTTTGGCCACGCTCTTCATTGTTTCCACTAGTGTGATTTATGCGGCTCAGAGCGCTGAGGGTAGGATACCGATCGTCCTTTCCACTGATGTCGGCAACGAGATCGACGACCAGTGGGCGATCACCTATCTGCTTCTTCAGCCTCGGTTCGAAGTGCTGGGCATAATGTCGGCACATGCTCCGTCGATTACTGCGCCCGCCGGCCACACGTCTTACCGCATCCTCGTCGATGTGGTCGAGAATCGGCTGGGGATGAGCACGCATCCGCCGCTGATTGAAGGTGGGAGTCTCGCCTTGGATAACGCGACTACACCACGCCCAAGTCCGGCGGTCAACTTTCTTATTGAGACTTCGAAGAGCTTTTCGAAAGAGAATCGGCTGACGGTGCTGATGATCGGCGCCGGCACGGACGTAGCATCCGCGATCCTCACCGATCCAACGATCCTCGAACGCGTTCGCGTCATCCAAATGGGCTTTAACGATGAGCAAGGTGGCGAGGAGTTCAACATCGCCAACGACGTGCACGCGGTGCAGGCGATCCTTGCCTCGAACGTGCCGCTGGTCATCGGCCCCGGCAAAGTTTGCCGCGCCAGCCTTTCGCTCACCTTTGATCAGGCCCGGGAAATGTTAGCCGACCGGGGCGCAATCGGAGCCTGGCTCTGGGAGGAATACCAAGCGTGGTACTTCCGCTACGTCAAGCCTCTCCGGGTCAACGACTTCTCTACGCCCTGGGTCATTTGGGATGACATCACCCTGGCTTACGTTTTGGGAATGACCACCCAGCACACGCTGCCGCGACCCAGGCTGCGTGACAATATGACTCTCGAGCAAGTCAAGACTGATCGAACCGTCACCTGGATCACGGACGTTGACCAAAAACGAATGTGGACTGATTTCTTGAGGCTCGTAGATGACTACCAACGAACGCATGCAATCAGCAATAGAATGAGAGGCACCCGTTTGACGTTTATGATGCCTTGAACGATTGAAAGCTAAGGCTGGCAAATTGTCCGGAAAAAGAGCTTGCCGATCCGCTCGACGGTCTCGGGCTGCTGATTAACGCGATCCCGAAAAGGAGCAGTGCATATGAAATCGCGCGAATCCGACAAATCTAAGCTGCGCAAAGTCGAAAAGGAAAATCTGCTTATGTTTAGAGCTTGTCTCTCGTCATTACAAATTGTCTCTTTGTGCGCAGCGTTCTCTGTTTGCCTTTGCGGGTTGGCCGCCGCTCAGACGCTTACCTCGGAATGGCGGTTTTACGGTGGCGATCAAGAGGGAACTCGTTATTCAAGCCTTAGACAAGTTAACCGCAGTAACGTCGCTGGATTGCGCAGGGCGTGGACCTATCACACCGGAGAACTGGAGCTGGGATTGCAGACCGCCGCCTTTCAGGCCTCCTTCTCGTGCACGCCTTTGGTGGTCAATGGCGTGATGTATCTTTCCACTCCATCCAGCCGCGTCATCGCCCTCGATGCGGAGACAGGTAAGGAGATCTGGAAATTCGATCCGCAGGCTGACAAGAAGCAGCGAGAGTTTAACTCTCATCGTGGAGTTGCTTACTGGGAAGGACCCGGGGCCGGTGGCAAGAAGCTTGACCGGCGCATTCTGTTCGGAACGGTCGACGGTCGTCTGATCGCGCTCAACGCCGAGACGGGGAAGCCGTCGCCTGACTTTGGAGCCGGGGGCTTCGTTGATTTGCGCGCCGGCGATGCGGACAGATTCAGACAAGAGCCATCGTGGGGAGCGCGAGTCACGTCTCCTCCGGTCATTTTCAAAGACCTGGTGATCGTCGGATGGGGGCTTCCGGAATATCCGGCTAAGGGACCGAGCGGAGATGTGCGCGCCTTTAACGTACGGTCAGGTAAGCTGGTGTGGACGTTCCATACCGTGCCGCGTCCTGGCGAACCTGGCAATGAGACCTGGGCCGGCGAGTCGTGGAAAGACCGAATGGGCGTCAATGTTTGGTCCGCGATGAGCGTGGATGAAAAACGCGGCCTGGTCTTCTTGCCTATTGGTTCACCTTCATACGATTTCTACGGCGGCGATAGGAAGGGGCAAAATCTTTTCGCTAACTCATTGGTCGCTCTCAATGCCGCCTCGGGCAAACTCATCTGGTATTACCAGATGGTCCACCATGATCTATGGGATTACGATCTGCCAGCACAGCCACTGCTGATTACAGTGCGGCGCGATGGCCGATCGATACCTGCAGTTGCGCAGATTACAAAGATGGGCTTTATCTTTGTGCTCGACCGTCTGACAGGCACACCGCTGTTTCCGGTGGAGGAGCGCAACGTGCCGCAGAGCAACGTGCCGGGAGAGGCCACTTGGCCCACTCAACCATTTCCCGTCAAGCCCGCTCCTCTCGCTCGTCAATCCATGACGCGCGCCGAGATCAGCCGCGTCTCACCGGAATCCGAACGCCACTGCACAGAGCTGTTTGACAAGCTGGTAAACAAGGGAATGTACACGCCCGCGGGCGTTGAGCCGACACTGATGTTTCCCGGATTTCATGGTGGCGGTAACTGGTCCAGCGGCTCGTTTGACCCCGCGAAGGGATATCTGTACGTGAACATGAACGAAGACGGGGCTGTCGGGGCGATGATGCCGCAGCCGGCCAACGCGCCGATACCATACCTTCGAAAGGGCAGATTTGAAGAGTATTCGTGGTTTCGTGATCAGAACAATAGGCCCTGTCAGCAGCCGCCCTGGGGTACGCTCAATGCGGTTGATTTGAATAGCGGCGAGATTGTCTGGAGAGTGCCGCTTGGTATAGTAGACGAACTAGAGGCTAAGGGGATACACAATACCGGAACCCAGAATTTGGGAGGGTCGATTGTTACAGCGGGAGGCTTAGTCTTTGTCGCGGGTACGACGGACCATCGCTTCCGAGCTTTTGATGTGCAAACGGGCAAGGAACTTTGGCAGGCGCAGCTTGAGGCTAA
>Ga0070706_100005514_pt1 | contig 12047 bp, 11 predicted proteins | sample KBSK5501metaG_FD_65476 | JGI IMG/M metagenome (GOLD analysis project Ga0070706, IMG submission 65476) | Corn, switchgrass and miscanthus rhizosphere microbial communities from Kellogg Biological Station, Michigan, USA - KBS K5-50-1 metaG | ecosystem: Host-associated > Plants > Roots >...
AGTCGCTGGGACTCGACCCGGTCGATCTCGAGATCGTCTATTTGCGGGCCGGCAAGCGGGTGCTGATCCCCTCCGGTGAGGACCTGGTCGGGGAGGCCCGGCGCGTGCTCGGTGAGGTGGCCGAGGGCATCCGCGCCGGCAACCGGGAGCCGCGGCCGGAGCGCCGGCGCTGCTCGCTCTGCCCCTACCGGACGGCCTGCGACTCCGCGCTCGCCCTGTAACGCACGGCCACCCCCAGCACCTCGCGGGCGATGTCCAGCGCGGCATAGGGGCGCGCGATCGACGCCGCCCGCTCGACCATCTCCCGCCAGATCCGCATGTCGTCGGCGAAAAGCAGGTTGATCGACTCCAGCAGCTGTTCCGGTTTGGGGGCGAAGAGCCCGAAGCCGGACATGTTCACGAAGGTCACGTTCTCCGTCTCCTGCCCCGGCAGGTAGCCGGTGAGCATGATCGGGAGGCCGGTGGTCAGGGCCTCGGCGATGGCGCCGGGGCCCGCCTTGGAGACCACCAGGTCGCTGGCCCGCATCAGCTCGGGCATGTTCTCCACGAACCCGAAGACCCGGATTGGGGTGGCGAAGTGGACCCGAGAGAGGCGGCGGCGCAGCTTCTCGTTGCGGCCGCAGACCGCGATCACCTGCCAAGGCTGGGGCCGCCAGGCCAGGGCGCGCACTTGCTTGAGCAGGTTGCCGGAGCCCTCGCCGCCACCCACCACCAGGATCGTCATGCGCTCCTCGTTGAGCCCGAAGCGGCGGCGCAGGGCTGCCTTCTCGCCGGGTGCGGGGGGCCGGAAGCGCAGGTCGACGGGCAGGCCCAGGAGGTGGATGCGGTCGGCCGGCACCCGCCACTTGAGGCAGGCTTGGCGGGCGCTCTCGGTGGGCACGATTACCAGGTCGGCCCGCGGAAAGGCCCAGCCGCGGTGGAACTCGACCAGGTCGGTGATCACCGTGACCAGGCCCCGCTTGCGGCGGCTGCGCTGGATCGCCGAGTAGGAGACGTGGTTGAGCAGCGGGTGCACGGAGACCACCACGTCGGGGTCGTTCTCCTGGAGCAGCCGCAACAGCGTGCGCCGCACGTCTGCCCCGAAGACCGCCCGGATGGCCGCGAAGACCGCGCGCTGGTTGGAACTGTGGTACAGCGCGCCCCAAGCCGGCCGGGAGCGCTGGATGAGCGGGGAGTAGAGGGCGGCCAGGTGGCGGACGACCGGCGGGCCTTCCCCGATCAGGGGGTCGTGCGAGCTGACCGTGGCCTCGGCGTCGAGCTGCTCGATGGCTTGGCCCAAGGCCTGGGCGGCGGCGCGGTGCCCGCCACCGGTGTCCGAGAAGAGGACCAGGACTCGAGGACCCGGTGCGGTCTGCGTGCTATCCGAGGCGGCTTCGGCGGGCCTCCGCCCGGCGCGCGATCCAGCGCATGTTGTACTGCGCCAGCAGATAGGTCAGCAGCACCATGCCGCCGATCCCGATCGTCACCCAGAAGACGTTGCTGCGCGCCAGCTCGGCCGGGCCCAGCGGGATCTTGCCGGACAGGTTGGTCTGGATGATGTAGGCGGCGATGTCCTTGACGTCCTGGTCGCTGAGGTTGGCGCCACCCTTGGCCGGCATCTGGCCGAAGCCGTCGGAGGGCGCCTTGCCGTTGGTGATGGTCGCGATCAGGTAGTCGGCGATCTGAGGCTCGTCCACTTTCTTGAAGTCGGGCGTGCCCGTGATCTTCTGGAGGGGGTTGAGCCGGGGGCCCACGCCGCCTTCCAGGCTGGCGCCGTGGCACTGGGCACAGTTGGCGCTGTTGTAGGCGGCCTGTCCCTTGGTCGCGTCGCCGGGCAGCTGCGTGCCGGCGCCGGGCGAAGGCGATTCGGCGGTGGCGGTGATGGTGCCCGCGACCAGCAGGCAGGCGAAAACCCCGATGCCGAAGCCGAAGGTGAGCCTGCGCAGGACGCCGGCGGGCATTCGCAGCAATCATATCCGCGGTCCCCTCGGTCACCCGGGTGTGCGCCCGACGGGGAATAGCCGTGCTCGGCTAGCTTGTTAGCTAGACGTGAGCAGTGTCTCGCCGGTCTCCGCTTCGCAGCTGACGTGCACTTCGCGGCGATGGCTCGACGGGAGGCCGGCCTATCGTGGCTGAGCGGCTACCCAGCCCCCTGCCGCTGACTCGCGGCCGCCGGCCGCGGGTCGCCGTGATCTGCTTCCACACCTCCCCGACCGCCGCCCTCGGGCACAGCGCCAACGGCGGGCTCAACGTCTACGTGCGCGAGGTCTGCCGCGAGTTCAGTGCACGCGGCGTGGCCACCGACGTCTTCACCCGGATCAGCGCCGGGGCCGGCCCCGTGGTCGAGCACCTGGCGCCGCTCTCCCGCGTCGTGTATCTGCCGGGAGGCCCGCCGGACGTCGACAAGTACGAGCTGATCGACCACGTCGAGGACTTCGCCGGGGCGGTCGCCCGCTTCGCCCTGGACGAGGGCATCGCCTACGACCTCGTCTACTCCCACTACTGGCTGTCGGGTGCGGTGGCCTGCACCTTGAGAGGCCGCTGGCGCGCGCCCTGGGTGCATACGGCGCACACCCTGGCCGTGGTCAAGAACCGCTGGCTGGCGCCGGGGGATGTGCCGGAGCCGCGGCTGCGGGAGCTCCTGGAGGGCGAGATCGCGCGCAGCGCCGACCTGCTGGTGGTCAGTACTGAAGCCGAAGGCGAGGTGCTCCGCCAGGCCTACGGCGTGCGCCGCGATCGCATCGAGGTGGCGGCGCCCGGCGTCGACCTGGACAGGTTCGGCGATGTAAAACGTTTTACAGCGGGCGGCCGCACGGTGCTCTTCGTGGGCCGCCTGGAGCGCCTGAAAGGCGCGGACATCGCCCTCCGCGCCTTCGCTCGGGCCGCGGCCGGCCATCCCGACGTCCGCCTGCTGGTGCTGGGCGGCGACAGCCACATCCACGGCGAAAGCGAGCACGCGCGCCTGGGCGGGATCGCTTGCGAGCTCGGTATCCAGGACCGGGTGTCCTTCCTGGGCTCGGTCCCGCACCGCGACCTGCCCGCCTACTACGCCGCCGCGGAGGCCCTGCTGATGCCCTCCTACAACGAGTCCTTCGGCCTGGTCGGCCTGGAGGCTCAGGCCTGCGGCTGTCCCGTGATCGCGGCCGACGTGGCCGGGCTGGCCTCGGTGGTGCGCGACGGCCAGACCGGGTTCCTGGTCGCCGGCCACGACCCCGCCGACTACGCCGAACGCCTGGAGCGTTTGCTCGACGAGCCGGCGCTGGCCCGGGCGCTGGGGCGCCGCGGCCGCCTGCTGGCGCAGGGCTTCAGCTGGGAGCGCACCGCCGACGGCCTGTTGGCGGCCTTCTCACCCTGGCTGGCGCCTGCGCAGCCTCAGCTGACGGTCCAGGCCGGGGCCCGCACCGAGTAGGGGAAGCTCGCGGGGTCGTAGCCGGTCAGCGGGCCCAGCCCGGTGCCGTCTACGTTCACCACCCAGACCTGGCCGCCGCTGGTCCCGGGTCCGCTGCCCACGAAGGCCACCTGGTGGCCGTCCGGGGAGGGGACCGGGCTGCGCACGTCGACCAGGTTGCCCGCGGGCAGCGCCTCGTCGAAGGCCAGGGGGCGCGTGCCGGCGTCGGTACCGGCCAGCCGAAAGGCGCGGGCCACCGGACCGCCGGGGCCGTCCACAGTCGCGCCCACGATCAGGTGCCGGGAGTCGGCCTGCCAGGCCAGGGCCGTCACGTCCCCGGTGCGCACGGTGATCACGCCTCCCGCGCCCGAGAGCTCGCGCACGCGTACCTGCTCGCGGCTGGGGTCGCCTGTGGCCAGGGTGTAGGCCAGCCGGTCCCCGTCCGGTGACCATGCCAGGCCGCTGACCGCGCCCACCTCCGACTGGATCCTGTAGCGGGCGCGCAGGTCGACCTCGTAGCCCCTCAGCTCGTCGCCCTCGCTCGCCGCCACCGTGTAGGCGACGCGCTGACCGTCGGGCGCCACCGCCACCTCGCCCACGCCGCTGTCGATGGCCACCGTCTCCCCGTGCGCGGTCAAGCGCTGCAGCCGCCCCGCGCTGAGGAAGAGGTAGCCCTTGCCCGGCGCCAGGAAGGCCGCCCAGGAAGCGTCGACGGGCAGCGTGGCCGCGGTGCCCCCCAGCTCGACGTCCAGCCAGGGACCCGCACGGGTCTGGACCAGCAGCCGGCTGCCGTCCAGCGACCAGCGAAAGCTGCTGGCGTCGAGGGCGGCCAGCTGCCGGGGCATCCGGTTGCCGTCGACAATCCAGATGCCGGCCGTGGTCGCCGACTGGCCGGCCAGGAAGGTGACCCAGTGCCGGAGCGGCCGCTGGGGACCCGTGGCGAAGTCGCGCACCACCCCGGCCCGGAGCGGGTTGCCGTCGACGTCGAGGGCGTCCCTGGTCACGGTCACCGAGTAGACGGTCTGGGGCTCCAGCAAGGTCAGCGGCGCCAGCTCCACGCGCCGAGGGTCGCCGGGGTCGGAGCGCAGGCTGTACCGCACCGCGGGCGAGATGCTGACCGCGGCGGCCAGCGAGCGCAGGTCCATGTTCCTCGAGAAGCTGAGGGACAGAAGCGCGGCCGGGTCGACGTTCTGCTCACCGGGGCCGGGCGCACTGGCGGTCAGCTCCGGCGCCGGCTCGGTGTGGAACGACCAGCCATGATTGAAGGAGTTGACGTTGCCCTGGGCGTCCCGGTAGCCGGCCGCCAGCGAGACCCGGTAGTCGGTGTCAGGGCTGAACGGCTGGTGGTGGTAGACGAGCTGGCGGCGCGTGGGCCAGGCCAGGTTGCCGGTGGTCGCCGGAGTGACTCGGAAGCGTGCCTCCACCGAGGCCTCGTCCATGTCGTGGTCGAAGCGGATCGCCACGTCTTGGTTGCTGGGCACCTGCTGGGCCTGGCGATCGGGCGCGATGGCGACCACCTGGGGTGCGCCCTGGCAGGCGGAGGCGAGGGAGAGGGCCGAGGCGGCCAGGACTGGGAGAAGGGCGGCGGCCGGGGCGCGCGTCCAGCTAGCTGGTATAGGTGCGGAGCCGGGCCCTGAGGTCGTTGGCCAAGGCCTCCAGGCGCGAGGAGTCGACGAACAGGATGCTGATGGTGGGGACCTGGTCGATGGCCCCTTCGATGCCCGCCCGCGAGCGTTCGGCCGAGGCGAGCACGTCTTTGACCTTGCGCGAGCGGTTGCCGAGCGCCTCCTCGGTCACCTGCTGGAGGTCGTTGACGATGGCCTCCCAGTCGAGGTCGGGGCCGGCGGCCTCGGGCGGGGGCGCCGGGGCCGGCGGGGGGGACGCGAACGCGGCCGGCTCGGGCTCCGGCGGCGGGGGCGGCTCAGGCGTGAAGGTGCGCATCGTGGGCTGGGTGTCGGCGGCGCCAGGCGGCTCGGGCGCGGGCGGCGGGGGCGCGGGGGGTGGCGGCGCGGGGGGTGGCGGCGCGGCGCGCCCACCCACCACCCCTTCCACGTCCAGGGGGGCGCGCGGCGTCTGGTCGGCGGCCTTGACCTCGATCACGGCGTCGGGGTCGCTGCAAAGCTCGAGCACGCCGTCGGTGCTGTCGGCGATGTCGCGGGAGTCGCTGGTGTAGGCGCCGCTGAGCCTGCCGTCGGTGAGGATGATGACGCCGGTGCCGCGCTGGGCCCGCACCATCACGCTGCCGCTGAGCTTGCGCTGCTCCAGGAACTTGAGCAGCGCCTTGGGATCGACCCAGGCCGCGTAAAGGTCGGAGTACATGGGCTTGGTCACGGTCATCTCGTAGAGGCCGTCGACCAGCTCGGGGCTGAGGGCGACCACGTCCAGAACGCCGTGGCCGCGCGTGACCTCGTCGTTGAAGTCCATCAGCGCGCTGCTGCCCAGGCTCACGCCGGAGGGGGCGCCGATGTCGTAGGCGCACTCCAGGGCGGCGCCCTCCTTGAAGAGGATGAGGCCGGCGGCGTCATCGGTGAGCAGGCGCACGTAACCGGTGTAGGCCTCCCGCTCGAGGGTCGTGATGAGGCGCGGGAAGTCGACGAAGGAGGTCTTGAGCGAGTCGTAGGTGACCTGGCCCGCCGGGACCGGGATGGGCTCTCGGCCGTGCTTGGGCGAGGGGCGGTGCTTGACGCCGCGGCGCTCCTGGGTGTCCGTCGCATCCGGCTCCCGTTCCCGCCCCCGCGGCCGCTCCTGCGGAGGCGGAGGCGAAGCTGGCGGCGGAGGCGCTTCGGCCCTGGGCTCCGGCGCAGGCTCGGGCGCGGCCGGCGTCTCCGCCCCGACCTGTCCGTTGTGGCTGGAGCCGGCCCTCTCGATCAGCTCGGCGATCGAGCCCTTGACCGTCTCGTCCGCCGGCAGCTTGGCCTTGGCGTCGAAGTCGAACTCACCGCTGGACCAGCCCAGGGCTTTGATCACGGCGTCGTCGCCATCCATGCCCTCGCCGAGGGCGTGGAAGAGGTGCCCGAAGAGGAAGTAGAGCGTGCACGCCGCGCCGGTGCCGTTGCGCACTGTGAGGGTCCCGGTCGCGCGCTCGGTCTGTGCGTTTTCGAGCAGGGTCCTCAGGTTGGTGTCGGTGAGCGAGCCGTTCGACTGCAAAGAGAGAATTCGTACTCCTTTTGAGCGGCGTGCGCCAGCCGCCCAAGTGGCGGACTCGGGTAAAGCTAGTATAGAAACCGGACGATGTCGATTCCGGGCAGCCGGGCAACGCCGCCTGACCCGCCCGGTTCCCGCCCGCCAGATCCCACCCGCCTCTTCCTGGTGCGCCACGGCCAGTCGACCTGGAACGACGCCCGCCGAATCCAGGGCCAGCTCGACCCGCCGCTCTCCGCGCTGGGTGAGATGCAGGCGCGGCGCCTGGCCGAGCGGCTGAGCGGCCAGCCCTTCGATGCCTTCTACACCAGCGACCTGGTCCGCTGCCGGGATACCGCGGCCCTGATCGCGCCCGAGATCGGGCTGCAGCCCGTCGAGCTGGCTGACCTCCGCGAGATAGCGCTCGGCGAGTGGGAGGGGCTGACCCGGGAGGAGATGATCGCCGGCTACCCCGAGCAGTGGAAGCACTGGGAGCGGGCGCCGTCCTGGGACATCGTGCCTGGCTCGGAAGGCGCGCAGGCCTTCGAGCGCCGGGTCCACCGCGTGATCGACGAGATCCTGGAGCGCCACCAACACGGCGACGTGCTCGTGGTCACCCACGGCGGCGTGATCCAGGTCGCCCTGGGCCGCACCCTGGGCCGCAACAGCCACGGGTTGTTTCCCTTTGTGATCGACAACACCTCGATCTCGATCCTCACCCGCGGCCGCTCCCGCAGCGTGATCAGCGGCGTCAACGACATCTGCCACCTGCACGCGGACGGCCACGTCCACGCGACCCGCCGCGACCGCTCCGGCGGCCTCACCCAGCAGCACTGACGAGCGCGCAGGACTGGGACCGGCGGCTGCGCGAGGCTGCCCGCGGCGGACCCGCTCCGGCGCCGCTGCTGCAGTCCTTCGGCTACGGCGAGGTCCAGCGCCAAGAGGGCTGGTCGGTCGAGCGCGTCGATCTCGGCGTGGTGGGGGCGGCTTCGGTGCAGCTGGCTGCGGTGGGCCCGGCGCGCTGGGGCTACCTGCCGCGGGGTCCGGTTCCGGCCAGCGCCGAGGCGCTGCGGAGGTTGGCGGAATGGGCCCGGGGGCAGGATCTGGTCCGCCTGCGCGTCGAGCCGGAAGCCCCGCCAGCCTTCGCCGAGGTCCTGCGCGGGGAGGGCTTCCGGCCGGCGCCGGCGCTGCACCCGACACACACCCTCCTGCTGCCGCTGGACCTCTCCGAAGACCGGCTACTGGCGGGCATGAAGCCCAAGCACCGGTACAACCTGCGCCTCGCCGAGAAGCGGGGCGTGGTCGTGGACGACGCCGGGGACGCGGCCGAGCTGGCCCGCCAGCACCAGGCCACCGCGGACCGCCAGGGGATCAGCGCCGCCGGCGTCGACTTCTACGAGCGGCGCCTGCAGGCGCTGGAGTGGTGCCGGATCTACGTGGCCCGCCACGAGAGCGAAGCCCTGGCCGCGATTCTGGTGGCCCGCTTCGACGGCCGCGCCTACTACCTGTTCGGCGGCTCGACCCAGGTCAAGCGCAACCTCATGCCTACCTACGCCGTGCAGTGGGCCGCGATCCGGCACGCCGCTGCCGCCGGCTGCAGCGGCTACGACTTCTGGGGCGTGCCCCCGGGCGGCGATCCAAGCCACCCCTGGGCCGGCCTCTGGCAGTTCAAGACCGGGTTCGGGGGCGCGCTCGTCGACTACGCCGGGGCCTGGGACCTGGTCCTCGACCGGCGCCGCGAGAGGCTCCTGGCGGCTCGTGAATTGTTGAAACGTGGGGTTAAGCGCGTCGGCGGTTTGCGTAATATTCGCTAACACCGATGAAGCAGCCCGGCAGCGAAGCGCCCGAAGCCGCCGCGCGCCGCATCCTGGTCGTGGAGCCGGAGACGCCCGTCCGCCGCGAGGTGCGCCAGGCCTGCGAGCAGGACGGCTTCGAGGTGTTGGAGGCGGAGACCGGCGCCGATGCCCTGCGCGAGTTCGAGGAGGCCAAGCCGGCGCTGGTGGTGCTGGAGGTCACGCTGCCCGACATGTCCGGCTTCGACGTCTGCCGTGACATCCGCAAGGCCGACACCACGACCCCGGTGATCATGGTCAGCTCGCGCTCGGACGAGATCGACGTCGTGGTCGGCCTGGAGATCGGCGCCGACGACTACGTGACCAAGCCGCTGCGCCTGCGCGAGCTGCTGGCCCGGATCGCCGCCCACCTGCGCAAGTCGCGCCTCGAGGCCTTCGACTACAGCCGCGGCCGCCTGGAGTTCAAGGACCTGGTGATCGACGTCAACGAGCGCCGGGTGCTGCGCTCGGGGACCGAGGTCGACCTCACGCACACCGAGTTCGACCTGCTCGCGTTCCTGGCCCAGAACGCGGGCAAGGTGCTCAGCCGGGAGAAGATCCTGAACACCATCTGGGGCTACGAGTACCCGATCGAGACGCGCGTCATCGACGTCCACATCCGGAACCTGCGGCGCAAGATCGAGCCCTTGCCGGCGCGGCCCTTCTACATCCTGGCCGTGCCCGGGATCGGCTACCGCTTCACGAACGCGCGCCCGGGCAGCTGAAGCCGGGCCGCGGCCAGCTCCCGGTAGAGCCCTATCAGCTGGTCCAGGTTCGTCTTGAGGGAGTAGCGCTCCAGCACCCGCCGCCGGGCCAGGTCGCCCAGCAGCCGGCAGGCCTCCGGCACCTCGATCAGGTAACGCACGGCCACCGCCAGCTCGGCCTCCAGGTGCCGGGGGTCCAGGACCAGGCCGGCGCCTCGCAGCGCCTCCCCGTCGCTGCCCACGTCGGTGGCCACGGTGGCCGCGCCGCAGGCCATGGCTTCCAGCATGGCCAGCGAGAGGCCCTCGACCTCGGAGGGCAGGAAGAAAGCGTCGGCCGCGCGCAGGATGTCGATGCGCTCGCGCTCGTCGGTGATGGTCCCCGTGAAGACCACCCGGGGGTCGCGGTGGCGGCGCTCCAGCCGCCGGCGCTCCGCCCCGCCGCCCACGATCACCAGCTTCAGGTCCGGAGGCGGGTCGGCGGCCAGGAAGGCGGCCAGCAGCTCGGCCACGTTCTTCTCGGGATCGAGGCGGCCCACGTAGGTGAAGAGGCGGGCGGCGCCCAGCTCGCGGCGCTTGCCGGAGGTGCCGGGCGAGTACTTGTCGACGTCGACCCCGTTGGGGAGCACGCGGATGACCTCGCGCGGCACCCCCAGGCTGGCCAGGATGTCGCGCTGGGCGGCGCTGAAGATGATCACGGCATCGCAGCCGGCCAGCGCCTGGGCGTAGAGGCGGTAGACGGCGCCCGTGGTCAGTGTCCAGACGGTCGGCCGCTGGCCGAAGGGCACGTGGAAGGTGGCCACGATCGGGATCCCCAGCTGGTGGCAGAGCTTGGGCAGGTTGAAGTCGAGGCTGGAGAAGGAAAAGGAGACGTGGACCACGTCGACCTCGTGCTGGCGCAGCAGGTCGACCAGCCGCCGCTTGGACCCCGGCCGCGAGATCACGAGCCGGTGGGACAGCGAGACGGCGTCGAGGACGACTGAGTCCGCGTCGGCCAGGCTGGGCTCGTGGTGGAAGAAGACCACCTCCACCCCGCGCGCCCGTAGGCCCTCGGTGATCTCCCGCGAGTAGGTGATGATGCCGTCCCCGGAGGTGGCCGAGCGGTGGCCCAGCCAGGCCACCCGGATCGGCCCCGCGCCGCTCCTCATGCCTGGCGCACCTCGGCGTAGAGCTTCTCGAGCGCGTCCAGGTTGCTCTCCAGCGAGAAGCGCTCGACCGCCCGCCGGCGCGCCTGCTCGCCCAGCGGCCGGGTGAGCCAGGGCATGTCCACCAGCATGCGCAGGCTCAGCTCCAATTGGTGGTCGAGGTGGGTCGGGTCGAGGAGGATGCCGGCGCCGCGCAGCGCGTCGCCGTCGACGCCGACGTCGGTGGCCACCGTGGCCACCCCGCAGGCCATGGCCTCCAGCATGGCCAGGGAGAGGCCCTCGACCTGCGAGGGCAGGAAGAAGGCGTCGGCCGAGCGCAGGATGGCGATCCGCTCGCCGGCGTCGGCCACGTGCCCGGTGAAAGTGACCCGGGGGTCTCGAAACTGCCGCTGCAGGCGGCGGCGCTCGGTGCCGTGGCCGACCACGGCCAGGCGGACGCCGTCCTTGGGGTCGACGGCCATGAAGGCCTTGAGCAGGGCGTCCACACGCTTTTCGGAGTCGACCCGGCCCATGAAGAGGAACAGCTGGCGGACGTCGCCCAGCTGTGACCTCCAATCGCTGGCGCCCGGGCTGTAGCGCTGGACGTCGACCCCGTTGGGCAGTATGCGGAGGACCTTCCGGGGCACTCCCAGCTCGGCCAGCACCTCGCGCTGGGCCTCGCCGAAGACGATCACGCGGTCGCAGCGGGCCAGGGTCGGCGCGTAGAGCCGGTAGGCCGCGTTGGTGATGCCGCCCCAGACCGTGAAGCGGCTGTCGAAGGCGACGTGGAAGGTGACCACCAGCGGGATCCCCAGGCGGTGGCAGGTCCGGGGCAGGTCGAAGTCGAGGCTGGAGAACCAGAAGGAGGCGTGCACGAGGTCGAACTCGTGCGCGCTCAGGCGCCGCACCAGCGTGCGCTTGGCGGTGGGCCCGGAGATCACCAGGGGCTTGAGCAGCGGCATCGCCTCCAGGCCCACGGTCTCCCCTTCGAGGTCCGGCGGTGCGTCCTCCGTCTTGAGGGTGAAGAATGTGACCTGGTGGCCGCGCCGGCGCAGGCCCCGGGTGATCTCCTGCGAATAGGTGGCCATGCCGCCCGCCAGCTGGGCTGAGCGGTGGCCCAGCCAGGCCACCCGGAGGCCGCGGCCGGCGCCGCTCATCGCCCTTCCAGCAGGTCGGGCCGCAGCTCTGCCAGCGGGCGGGTCACGAACTCGCGCTCCCACATGCGCGGGTGGGGGACCTGGAGGTCGGGCTCGTCGATGCGCTGGTCGCCGAAGAGCAGGATGTCGATGTCGATCTCGCGCGGCCCCCAGCGGTAGCTGGGCGTGCGACCGGCCTGATGTAAAACGTTTTTCATCGCGTCCAGGAGGTCGCCGGCGCTGCCCGGCCACTCCACCTCCAGCACCTGATTGAGGAAGCGGGGCTGGTCGGTGACGCCCCAGGGCTCGGTCTCGATCACGCTGCTGGCGCGCAGGATGCGGGCGCCGGCCTCCTCGATCAGCTCCCGGGCCAGCGCCAGCTGGCCGGCCCGGTCGCCGAGGTTGGAGCCCAGGCCCAGGTAGGCGACCGTCACCGGAGGCCTTCGGCCACCCGCACCACCCGCGCCATGCGCGCCACGTCGTGGACACGGACCACGTCAGCCCCCCGCAGCACCGCCGCCGAGACGGCGGCCGCGGTGCCGTCCACGCGCGCCTCCATGTCCTCCAGCCCGAAGATCCTGGACAGGAAGCTCTTGCGCGAGACGCCGACCAGCAGCGGCTGGCCGAGCTCGCGCAAGCGCTCGAGGTGGCGCAGCACCTGGACGTTCTGCTCGCCCGTCTTCCCGAAGCCGATGCCGGGGTCGAGCAGCACCCGCTCGCGGGGGAGGCCCGCGGCCAGGGCGGCCGCCAGCGAGCGCCGGAGCCGG
>Ga0070706_100005517_pt1 | contig 12041 bp, 10 predicted proteins | sample KBSK5501metaG_FD_65476 | JGI IMG/M metagenome (GOLD analysis project Ga0070706, IMG submission 65476) | Corn, switchgrass and miscanthus rhizosphere microbial communities from Kellogg Biological Station, Michigan, USA - KBS K5-50-1 metaG | ecosystem: Host-associated > Plants > Roots >...
GCCGAGTGCCAGCTCGAGCGCCAGCGCCGGGTCAAGCCGCAGATCTCGGCCCGCCTCAAGGCGGGGGGGCGGGTGGTGACGCCGCGCTTCGGCGTCGACCCGGACGTGTGCACGGGCGACAAGTCCTGCATGCGCTTCAACGGCTGCCCCTCGCTCACCCTCAAGGACAATCCCGATCCGCTGCGCGAGGATCCGGTCGCGCACGTGGACCAGACCTGCGTCGGCTGCGGGCTCTGCGGCGAGGTCGCGCACGCGGCGGTCCTCTGCCCGTCCTTCTTCGAGACGCGCGTGGTCCACCATCCCACCCGGTGGGAGCGCGCGCTCGACGCCGCGCGCCGCTGGGTGATCGGGCGCCTCCAGGCCGCGTGATGGCCGCGCCTCGCCCCATCTCCATTCTGATCGCGGCGCTCGGCGGCCAGGGCGGGGGCGTTCTCACCGAGTGGATAGCGGGCGCCGCCGCCCATGCGGGACTGCCCGCCCAGGCCACGTCCATCCCGGGCGTCGCCCAGCGCACCGGCGCCACCACCTACTATCTCGAGGTATACCCCGCGGCCATTCCCACCGGCGCTCCCGAGCCTGTCTTCTCGCTCTATCCGACGCCGGGTGACGTGGACGTGGTCATGGCCTCCGAGCTTCTCGAGGCCGGGCGCACCCTCGAGACCGACTATGTCTCGCCCGAGCGCACCACCATGATCGCGAGCACGCACCGTCTCTTCGCCATCGGCGAGAAGACCGCGCTCGGCGACGGGATCTTCCCGCGCGAGCACGTGGAAGAAGCCTTGCGGGCGCTCTCGAAGCGCCTGATCGCCTTCGACGGTCTCGCGGCCGCGCAGGCCGTGGGCAGCGAGGTCAACGCCGTGATGCTGGGAGCGCTCTGCGCCGCCGAGATCCTGCCCCTCGGCGCGTCGGCCTTCGAGGCGGCCATCCGCGAGGGCGGGGTCGCCGTCGAGCGGAACCTCGCGGGCTTCAAGGCGGGCATGGAGATCGTGGCCTCCGGCGGCGACGCAACGGCGGCGCCCGCACCCGCCAGACCCTGGGAGCAGGTCAAGGCCGAGCGCGCGCATGCCCTCGGACTGCGCATGGGCGATTTCCTCGCCCTCGTCCGGCGAGCGGAGGAGGAGTTTCCGGAGTCTCTCCACCGCACGCTCGGCGAGGCGCTGGCCCGTCTCGTGGATTATCAGGACGCGCGCTATGCTCGAGGCTACCTCGCCCGTGTCCGCGAGGTGTTCGCCGCCGATCCGGATCTGCGGGTGACGGAGATCTTCGCCCGCCGCCTCGCCGTCTGGATGACGTACGAGGATGCCATCCGCGTCGCCGACCTCAAGACCCGCCGGAGCCGCTTCGAGCGCATCCGGCGGGATCACGGCGCCACCAACGGTCAGGTCGTGCACGTGACCGACTATCTCAAGCCCGATCTCGACGAGATCTACGGCATCCTGCCCGCGGTCGTGGCCGCTCCCATCGCTCGTCTCTGCGAGCGGTGGTGGCCCGAGCGGCGCCCGAGCCTGGGCCAGCACGTCAAGACCACCGCGGTGAGCGGATTCCTCCGCGTCTGGCTCCTCGGCCGGCTGCGGGTGATCCGGCCGCTGTCACTGCGCGCTCAGCGAGAGTTCGCCCTGATCGACCGCTGGCAGCAGGCGGTCCTCGACTCCGCCGCGCTGGATCTCGGGCTCGCCCGCGAGGTTGCCGACATCGCCACGGTGGTCCGAGGCTACGGGGATGTGCGCCGGCGGCTCGCGCGCGCCTTCGAGCGCTTCCTCGACGAGATCCTGGCTCCGGCCGTGGCGCGCGATCGCGAGGCCGGCCAGGGATACGAGCGGGCCCGGCGCATCGTCGGGGAGACGAGGCGACAGCTCCTCGCGGACGAGAAAGGTCTCGAGCAGGCCCTGCTCGCAGCGCGCGCATGAGCGAGAACGTCACGCTCGAGCGGAAAGGCGCCGTGGCTACGGTGACACTGAGCCGGCCGGAGCGCCGGAACTCGCTGAGCGACGCCATGCTCACGGACCTGTCGCGGGCCTTCGCGGAGCTCCGGGACGACGACACCACGCGCGTGGTGATCGTCACCGGCGCCCCGCCCGTCTTCTCGGCCGGGGCCGACGCCCCCCATGCGCGGGCCAAGACGGACGAGGAGCGCCGGCGCCTCTTCATGGAGAAGAAGTCCCAGTTCCGGCGGCTCTTCGAGCGTGCCCAGACCGCCCTCGAGAACCTCGAGCAGGCGACCATCTGCATGGTCAACGGCCATGCGGTCGGGGGAGGCTGGGGTTTGACCCTCGCCTGCGATTTTCGCTTCGCCGCCGCCGAGGCCCAGTTCTGGATCCCGGAGGTGGACCTGGGCGTGCCGCTCGGCGTCGCCTCGACCACGCGCTTCATTCGCTTCGTGGGGCAGGCGCGCGCCAAGGAGATCATCATGGGCTGCCACCGCTACTCGGCGGCCGAGGCCCAGGCGCTCGGCTTGGTCACGCGGGTAGTGCCGGGCGCCGAGCTCGTGTCGGCCGTGCATGACTACACGGCGCACCTGCTCAAGAAGCCCTTCCGCGCCCTCGCGGAGGTCAAGGCCCGCATCAACGCCATATCCGCGAACGGCATCCCCGTCATCAACGCCATGACCGAGGGCTTTCTCGACCGGGGCTAGATCTACTCAGCCCTCGCATTCCACTTAGCCCTCGGCTCGCGCCCTCGGCGCTCACCTCGAACGGCCACGCTGATTCACTCGGGCCTCGCCTCGCAGCTTTGCTGCTCAGCTCGAACTGCCACGCCCGTGGGATTCATTCAGCTCTCGCCTCAGGGCTTCGCCCTTCAGCTCGAAAGGCGGGCAGCGTCTCAGCTCGAAAGTCAAACTCAGCCGCGCAGCAGCATCTGGGTCTGGATGGTGAGAGAGAGAAGGCGACCCGCCTCGTCGGTGATGCGCGTCTGCCAGACCTGAGTGCTCCTGCCCCGGTGGATGGGCGTGCCCTCGGCGCGGATGAGCCCGCCGCGCGCGCCCGCGAAGAAGTTGGTCTTGGACTCCAGCGTGGTGGTGCCGGTGGCATCAGCCGGAAGATTGAGGAAGGTCCCCGTCGCCCCCACCAGGTCGGCCAGCGACATGAGGGTGCCACCGTGCACGCGGCCCCCGACCGTGAGGAGCTCGTCCCGGATCGGGAGCTCGGCCACGAGGCGGTCCTTCGTCGCCTCCACGAATCGCGCGCCCAGCAGCGCGGTCAGCGTGCCGCGGTGATGCGCGTTGAGGATCTCGGGATCGATGGGGGGCTCAGGCTCGGCTGCCACGGGCGCCTCCTGGGTAGAGCTGGTGGTAGATGTTCTGCCCGCGCGTCTCGCGCAGCAGGAGGCTGAGGGCCGCCGCGATCAGCACGCAGAGGGCGCAGGCCGTGAAGGCCACGCGGTAGGCCTCGAGCGGGTAGACGCGCGCGCCCTCGAGCATGGCGCCGGTCCATCGGGAATCGAGGATGGCGCCCACCGGACCCTGGGTCACCGCCGCGCCCACGAAACCGCCCATGTTGGCCACGGCCACCGCGGTGCCCGCCAGGCGCGGCGGATTGACCTCTCGGCCTATGGGCCAGGTCAGCACGAAGCCGCCGCTGGCGAGGCCCATGGCGAAGAAAAGAACGGCCAGGCCCCAGAGGGGCAGCGTGCCGAGCGTGAGCACGAGGACGGCCCAGGCGAGAAAGAGGCAGCATGCGAGCACGGTGTAGGGCAGCTTGCGGAGCTGGAAGACGCGATCCGAGAGGTAGCCCGTGAGGGGCGCAGAGAGAAGGAGCGCGATGGTGACGGCGGAGGCGTAGGCGGCCGCGCGTGTGTTGCCGAGCGCGTAGACGTCGCGGAGAAAGGGCACGCCCCAGAGCATGAGGTTGCCCATGGCCGAATACAGGAAGAAGAACGCGAGGAAGGGCGGCCAGGTATGTCGGTTCCCCAGCACCTCGAACATGCCGCGCACGACCTCGGCGAGCCCCGGCACGGGCGCGCGTTCCTCGACGTGCCCGCGCGGATGATCGCGCACGAAGACGACGCAGAGGAGCGCGCCCAGCAGGGGAATGGCGCCGATGATGACGAAGGCGCCGCGCCAGCCCGCCGTCGCCACCAGCGCGGCGAGGGGCGCCGTCCCCAGGAGGGCGCCCAGCATGCCCATGGTCGCGCTGATGGCGGACATGGTGCCAAAGTGAGAGGGCGGGAACCAGCTCGCGGCGATCTTGAGACACCCGATGAAGGTGACGGTGGCGCCGAGACCGACCAGGAAGCGTCCGCCGAAGAGCACGCTCGGAGTCGCCGCGAGCCCCATGGCGAGCGAGCCCAGCCCCATGACGGCCGCGCCCGCCGACACGACGCGCCGGACCCCCAGGCCATCGATGAGCAGACCGGCCGGGATCATGAAGCCGGCATAGGCGTAGAAGTACATGGCGGAGAGCAGCCCGACGATGGTGCCGCTGGCCTCGAAGGCCTGCATGATCTCCTTGGCCACCACGCCGGGCGCCACCCGATGAACGAAGGCGAAGACGAAGATGAAGGCGGGAATGCCCCACATGATCCAGCGGAGGCGGGCGAGCATCGTCTCCAGGATAGCAGGGGCCGTTGACGGGTGGGAGGCTCCGGGCTACCGTGAGGGCCCGACATCCGGGGTCATGAAAGGAGAGTGTGCCTTGGCCAAGATTCCCAAAGCCCTCCACGAACACATCAACACCGCCTTCCCGGCCCACGTGTGCCTGGTGGGCACCGTGCTTCCGAGCGGATTCGCCCAGGTGAGCCCGCGCGGGAGCACGATGGTCTTCGACGACGAGCACATCGCGCTATGGGAGCGGGGCAAGGGCTCGACCAACGAAAACCTCAGGGATGGCACCAAGGTCACCGTGTTCCTGAGGAAGCCCGCGCTGCGGGAATCCGGGCTCCTGCCCAAGGGAGGCATCGCGCGCTTCTACGGCACGGCGGCGATTCACCGCTCGGGACCGGCATACGAAGGCGTCTGGCAGCGCCTGGTGCAGCCGGAGAAGGACCGGGATCCGGAGAAGAAGGGCTACGCCGTGCTCATCAAGGTGGAGCGCGCCGAGGATCTCGACGGAAAGGCGCTGGATCTCGTCTGATGGCGCGCGCGGCCGTGCGATGAAGGTCTACGCGTTCGACCTCATGCCCTGGCCGTACCTCGACGAGCCGTCGTACTATCCCGACGCCAACGCCCTCTACGATCCCGTCCGCGGTCAGGAGATCTACGCCCAGCATCTCGACCAGATGGTCCTGTACGAGGAGTACGGGTTCGACGCGATCTGCATCAACGAGCACCACGCCAAGCCCTACGGCCTCATGCCGTCCCCGAACATCATCGCGGCCGCGCTGACCCAGCGCACGCGGCGGATCAAGATCGGGATCCTCGGCAACCTGCCCGCGCTCCACGCCCACCCCGTGCGGCTCGCCGAGGAGGTCGCCATGCTCGACGTCATGTCGGGCGGTCGGATCATCTCGGGCTTCGTCCGCGGGGTGCCGCAGGAGTATCTCGCCCTCGGCGTGCCGCTTTCGGAGGCGCGGGAGCGCTTGCAGGAGGCGTGGGACCTGGTCGTCAAGGCATGGACGACGCACGAGCCCTTCGCGTGGCACGGAAAATACTGGAGCTACGACCGGGTCTCGATCTGGCCGCGACCCCTCCAGCAGCCGCACCCGCCCATCATCCTTCCCGCCGACAGCGACGAGGGGCTCGAGCTGGCCGCGCGCCGTCGCGTGCCCACGGGCGCGGCCTACCGGTCCAACGCGCGCACGCGGTCGATCTTCGACCGCTATCGGGCGTTTGCCGCGCAGCACGGATGGACGCCCGGGTCCGAGCACTGTCACGTGCTGCGCCACGTCTACGTGGCGGAGACGAACGCGCGCGCCCGCGAGGAAGCCGAGCCGCATCTGGACTACTTCTGGCAGAAGCTCCTGAGCTACCACCGCGGGTCGATGAAGCTCCTCGGCCAGACGCCGCCGCCGCGCCCGTCGGCGGTGAGGAGCGCCGAGGAGCTCCCGCTCTACGAGCTCGACTTCGACCTGACCCAGAAGGAGGGGATGACCCTCGTCGGCGACCCCGACTACGTCGCCCGCGAGATCCGGGCCGAGATGCGGGAGCTGGGGGCGGGCGTGCTCATGGCTCTGTTCCAGTTCGGCAGCATGCCGCACGCCCTTGCCGTGAAGAACATCGAGCTGTTCGCGCGAACGGTCCTTCCGGAGCTCCAGCGCAGCTGAGGAGAGACCTCGCCGCGGCCCCCAGGGAGCGGCGCTCTGGTTCGTGCCCTTCCTGTTCAACCCGGAGGCCGTCTCCTTCACTCCCGGTGGGCTCCAGGACAAGATGAGAGCGGTAGGGTTTCGGGACATCGAGGTCCGGCACGTCATTCCCGGCTTCACCCGGCTCATGGTGGCCCGGAAGCTGGAGTGAGTCACTCGCGCTTGCGCGTCCAGAAGCCCTCGGGGTCGCAGGCGCGCACGATGTCGAGCTCGGCGGGTGTGGGCGTGGGCGTCTCGTGGCAGTCCGCGGCCACGCGGAGATCCCAGCCCGTGGCGGCCCTGACGCTCGTCACCGTCTGGCCTGGATGCCAGGACGCGAGAACCATCTCGCGCGTCGCCTCGTCAAAGCCGTAAACGCCCAGGGTGGTGATCACGGCCGCCGGGCCGCCGCCGCGCAGCCCCATACGCTCGCGCCACCCCGCGCCGTCCCCGAAGCCCGGCGAGGTGATGAAGTCGACCCGCTCGCGGAATCGGTGCTTTTCCTGCGGCATGATGACGACGAAGCGCTTCGCGAGGCACGCGATGTCCGCGGCGCCCCCGCTCCCGGGCAGGCGGAGGGTCGGCTTGCGCCAGTCGCCGATATAGCTGGTGTTGAGGTTGCCGTGCCTGTCGATCTCGGCGCCGCCGATGAATCCCAGATCCACCAGCCCCTGCTGGAGCAGGGCCATGATCTCGAGGGTGCCCGTGGACCAGAGGGCGCCGGGAATATTAGGCGTGTCGCTCATGGTCATGAGCGTCGCCGACGCCGGCTCGTCCCGGACGATGCCGTTCTCGAAGAGCCCGATGGCGGCCGGGGCATGGGTGCGCTTGGCGAAGGCAAAGGCCAGGAGGGGCAGGCGCATGCCCACGAAGGCGAGGTCGCCGTCGCGGATCTGCCGACCCGCCGCAATGACCATCAGCTCCCGATCGGTGTACTCGGGCATGCCGGAGGATCTAGTGAAGCACGAAGGGCTTGGCCGCCGCGGCCGTGTAGGGGTGCTTTCGAATCGCCTCCGCGTTGATCTCGACGCCGAGCCCGGGCCCCGACGGCACCTCCACGAAGCCGTCACGCGCGCGGATGGGATTGGTGAGGAAGGGCGTCTCGTGCTCGCCCGTGGGGAACTCGACGGGGATGGGGCCGCCCCAGGTCGCCGCCATGTGGAGCGTCGCGGCCAGCCCCGGCCCGAAATAGAAGGAATGGGGCGCGATGGGCAGATTGGCGGCCTGGGCAAGCACCGCGATCTTTCTGAACTCCGTGATGCCGCCCACCTTGGTGATGCTGGGCTGCAGGATGTCGCCGGCCCGACGCTCGACGATCTCGCGAAAGCCGTAGAGCGTGGATTCGTTCTCGCCGAGGGCGATGGGCGTCTCAGTGGCGCCGCCCACTTGCGCCAGCCCCGCGTAGTCCTCGGGCGGCCACACGGGCTCCTCGAACCAGAAGAGGCGGTAGGGCTCGAAGGCGCGGGCCATGGCAATGGCCTCGCCTGGGGTCCACGGACAGTTCACGTCCAGCATCAGCTCGACGGTGGGGCCCACGGCCTCGCGGGCGGCTTTCACCGAGGCGACGTCCGTCTGGTGGAGCTTGAGCATCCCGAAGCCCTGGGACACGAAGTGCTTGCACGCCGCGGCCACGTCCGCGGGTGAGGCGTAGCGCATGAGGCTCGCGTAGACGGGCAGCCGGGGCCGGGTGGCGCCGCCGAGAAGCTCGTACACGGGCGCGCCGCGCGCCTTGCCGAGAAGATCCCAGAGGGCGATGTCCACGCCGCTGATGGCGAACATGGCGAGGCCGCGCCGGCCGTAGATCATGGTCCCGCGCTGCATCAGGTCCATGAGGTACTCGATCCGCGACGGATCCTGGCCGATGATCAGAGGCGCCAGGCTCTCCTCGATGACGTTGCAGACGGCCAGCGGCGCGCCATAGGCGAAGGCTTCGCCTATTCCCGTCAGTCCCGCGTCCGTCTTCACGCGCACCACGATCTGCTTGCGCGTGCTCCCGGTCCAGGACGATGGCGGGTCCAGCGGCTTCATGGGAATGGCGAGGCAGACGGCTTCGACGGCGGTGATCTTCATGCGGCTTCACGGTCCATGGCTTCACACTCCATGGCTTCACACTCCATAGTCGAGGGGTTCAGAGAGATGCGGCGCCTTGACGCGCACGGCATCGAGCGCGTCCGTGCCCAGCCGCGAGAGAAAGCCCTTCCAGTCGGCGACGCCGTGGATCCAGCGATCCAGCCAGGCCTGCATCCCGTCCACCGTGCGTGAATCCTCGTGATAGCGCCGGTAGAACTCGTGGCCGCGTCCGTAGCAGCCCTGGACGGGCGAGGGATAGGCGCCGAAGGGCTCGTGGACGACGGCGGCGACCTTGAGGGTGGGGGCGAGGACCAACCCAGGGTCGGACAGGATGCGCTCGCGGGGCCAGATGTCCTCCGCGACGAGGATGAGGCGCCGGGCCGCGAGCGCTGCCGGCTTCGTGACGCCGAGCGTGCCCCAGCAGTGCGCGTGGCCCTCGCTGTCGGCGCGCTGGACGTGGAGGATGGCGACGTCAGGCGTCAGGGCGGGGATGAGGACCACGGGATCACCCGAGAAAGGATCTCGAGCCTGCTTGAAGGACGGGTTCGATTCGACGAGTCCCGAGCCCAGCAGCGAGTGGGTAGGGACATAGGGCGCCCCCATGGCCCCGGCCTGCAGCGCCGTCGCCATGCTCAGATTCGAGTGATCCTCGACCTCGATGGGATACGGAATGCCGTGCTCCACGGCCCGGCGGTAGTTGTAGCCGAGCCCGGCGGAGACATTGCCCACCCATGCCGCCTGGATGCGGGCGACGCAGCCCGCACCCACGAGCTGATCGAAGAGGATGTCCGAGATGGGGCCGACGAGGGTGAGGCCGCGCCGTCGCTGCCGAATGATCTCGTGGCCGGCCGCGAAGGGGATGAGAGCCTCGAGAGCCGTGCCCATGCAGACCGAGGCGCCATCCGGCACGAAGCGGGCCACGGCCTCCCTCATGGGAACCAGCTTGTTCTCGGGCACCCGGTCATATTAGCCCGGACCGAACGTCTCCCTTGACAGCCTTCCGCCAAATTTAGTATTACTTAAGTCGACTTTCGTGCTGCCGCAACTGATCCCGGACGGTCATCATCAGAGGAGAGGTGTGAAGACGCAGCTCGCGCTCACGGTCAACGGCGAGACCCGGGACGTGATCGTGCCCGTGCACAAGACCCTGCTCGAGGTCCTGCGAGAAGACCTCAATCTTACCGGCACCAAGCACGGCTGCGAGCTCGGTGAGTGCGGCACCTGCACTATCCTGGTCGATGGCGAGCCGGTGCTGTCCTGCCTGGCCCTGCCCGTGGAATGCCAGGGTCGGCAGATCAAGACCGTGGAGGGGATGGCCGACGGCGGACAGCTTCATCCGCTGCAGCAGGCCTTTGCCGAGCTGGGCGCCGCCCAGTGCGGCTATTGCACCCCCGGCATTCTCCTCACCGCCGAGGCGCTTCTCTTCGAGAACCCCACGCCGACGCGTGATGACGTGCGGGTGGCCCTGGCCGGCAACCTCTGCCGGTGCACCGGCTACACCAAGATTCTCGACGCCGTCGAATTGGCCGCTCTTCGGATGCGAGGGGTGAGCGCATGAAGAACGGCAAGCTCTCGATCGTCGGCCAGTCGCTGCCCAAGATCGACGCCTGGGCCAAGGTGACCGGAGAGACCAAGTTCGCCGACGACATGGTCTTGCCTCGCCTTGCCCACGGCAAGCTCCTTCGTAGCCCGCACCCCCATGCCCGCATCAAAAGGCTAGACACCTCCCGAGCCGCCGCGCTGCCCGGCGTCTACGCCGTCATCACCGGGCACGACTTGCCGCGCGTGAAATTCGGCATCCTGCCCGTGTCGCAGGACGAGGAAGCCCTCTGCGTCGAGAAGGTCCGCATGGTCGGCGACGCGGTGGCCGCGGTGGCCGCGGTGGACGAGGAGACGGCCGAGCGCGCCACCGAGCTGATCGAGGTCGACTACGAGCCGCTCAAACCCCTCATGTCCATCGAGGAATCGCTGGGCAACCAGGACGTGCGCATCCACGAGTACGGCGACGGCCCCAACGTCCACAAGGCCGTCTCCCTCCAGTTCGGCGACGTGGAGGCGGCCTTCGCCGCCGCTCACCTCGTCCGCGAGGACGCCTTCTTCTTCGAGGGCAACACGCATCTGCCCATGGAGCAGCACTCCGCGGTCGCGCACTGGGGCGCGGACGGCAAGCTCACCCTCTGGTCCTCGACCCAGACGCCGCACTACGTCCACCGCATGCTTGCCAAGATCCTCGACATGCCGGCTGCCCACATCCGGGTGGTGGCGGCTCCCGTCGGCGGCGGCTTCGGGGGCAAGCTCGATCCCTTCGCCCACGAGATCGCCGCGTGCAAGCTCTCGCAGCTCACGGGCCGGCCCGTGAAGTTCACCCTGACCCGCGAGGAAGTCTTCTACGTCCACCGCGGGCGCCACCCGGTGCTCATGTGGGTCAAGACCGGCTTCACCAAGGACGGCGCTATCACGGGCATGCATTTCCGCTCCTGGCTCGACGGCGGCGCCTACGGCTCCTACGGCGTCGCCTCGACCTTTTACACGGGCGCGCTGCAGACCGTGACCTACAAGGTGCCCGTCTACAAGTTCGAGGGCGCGCGGGTCTTCACCAACAAGCCGCCCTGCGGCCCCAAGCGCGGCCACGGGACGCCGCAGCCGCGCTTCGCCATGGAGTGCCAGATCGACAAGGCGGCCGAGCAGCTCGGCCTCGATCCCGCGGACATGCGGCGCCGGAATCTCGCCGAGCCCTTCACCAAGACGGCCAATCACCTGACCGTGACCACCATCGGGCTCGGCGAGTGCATCGACCGGGTGGTCGAGGCCTCGGGCTGGCGTGAGAAGCGCGGGAGCCTGCCCTCGGGCCGCGGCATTGGCATCGCGTGCTCGTCGTACATGACGGGGGCGGGCACGGCCATCTACTGGAACGACATGCCTCACTCGGGTGTCGTCGTGCGCGCCGACCGGAGCGGGCTCGTCGCCGTGTTCTCCGGCGCCACGGATATCGGCCAGGGCTCGGACTCGGTCCTTGCCTATCTGGTCGCCGAGGTTCTCGGCATCCAGCCCAAGGACATCCGCGTCCTCCCCGCCGACACCGACCTGACGCCCGTCGATCTCGGCTCGTACTCCTCCCGCGTGACCATCATGGCCGGCAATGCGGCCATCCAGGCGGCGACGCGGCTCCGCGAGAAGATCTTCGAGGCCGTGGCCAGGAAGCTCGAGGTGACACCCGACCGCCTGGTCGCGCGCGACCGCCGAGTCTTCGTCGAGGGCGAGGACGACAAGGGCGTCTCCTTTCCGGAGGCGGTCGTGCTCGGCGAGAGCATGCACGGCGTCCTCGCGTTCCCGGGCTCGTACGCGCCGCCCAAGCGCGCGGGCAAGTACAAGGGCGGCGGCGTGGGACCCTCGCCTTGCTACTCCTACTCGGCCTGCGTGGTCGAGGTCCAGGTGGATGCGGAGACGGGCGACGTCAAGCCGACGGAGATCTGGATCGCCCACGACATCGGCCGCGCCCTCAACCCGCTCCTCGTGGAGGGCCAGGTCGAGGGCTCCGTGTACATGGGCCTGGGCGAGGTCCTGATGGAGGAGCAGGTCTTCAGGAAGGGCGTACACAAGGCGCCCTCGATGCTGGAGTACAAGAGCCCGACCACTCTCGAGACGCCCGAGATCCACACCATTCTCGTCGAGGGCGAGGATCCCGAAGGGCCGTTCGGCGCCAAGGAGGCGGGGCAGGGGCCGCTCCTGCCCGTGATTCCCGCCGTGAACAATGC
>Ga0070706_100005520_pt1 | contig 12036 bp, 15 predicted proteins | sample KBSK5501metaG_FD_65476 | JGI IMG/M metagenome (GOLD analysis project Ga0070706, IMG submission 65476) | Corn, switchgrass and miscanthus rhizosphere microbial communities from Kellogg Biological Station, Michigan, USA - KBS K5-50-1 metaG | ecosystem: Host-associated > Plants > Roots >...
GGGAGTGACAGGCACTTCACCCCGAAGGCACAATCGCCTCGCCGCCGTGCTCCTGGATAGACGTGTTAAATTCGTGAAAGGGAGGCACTTTGGCCATGCAGGCATACATACGACAGTGTCATTCACGACGACCTCCTAGATCACTTCAGTGGCTGGCAGGGCACGCGGGCAGTAGGTACCACGCTCCGGGACTACATAACGAACCAGGGCACCCTCGAGACGGCGGTTGCCTTCGCTGCGTTGTTTTGACCTGCAATCGTAGAGGATGAAGGTTGCGTTTTCTTGGCGACACGCTACGAAAGAGCCGACATAGAATCGCTCAGGGCGCACTTCGCGAACGACAAGAGGCGGATCGAGAACTGGGTCAACGGCTGGGCGCTGGCCGATTTCTTCCGGGCTCAGCAATTCGCCGGGGATCCTGTACTTGACGATGAGGAATTGCTCGGCGCCTTCGGTCGAGCGTTGCAGTTGTTTTGGTCATTGCGCCTCAAGACGCTGTTCCCGACCAGGACGTTCATCGTAGAAGTTAGCGATGAAATAGAAGGCGAGGACGGCTTGAGTATCACGTTCTACGAGGCGCCGAACTCAGACTAATATTGCACGGTAGGGATGCAGTCTGGTAGAGCGGGTGCATGCGGACGGGCCTGCTGAGTTTCTGGTGCGCGGCACACGGAAAGATCGGCTCATCCATGCATGACTTTGGGATACTAGTCCCCACGGTGATCGGAGTGCTCAAGCGTGAGCCTGCTTCCGAAGCCGAGGCAGTGGCGCTACTTCGTGCTGAGATTACGCGTTCCGCCTCTCTGCCGTAGTGGAAGGCTCGTCTCAAACGCAGCCCGACACGCGCACGCACCAGGACACGGCGCTGCCATCAACGTCCGCTTGCCTGTGGCCCAGGAGGTTCCGCTGTGTGTCTGGCACACAAGTTGCCGCCTGCGAATGGGGCACGCGCGGGACAAGCGGGCTCCCAGGGTCGGACGACGCCTCGTACATGAGCGGGCAGGTGCTGCATCCGAACGGCGGCGAGATCGTGGAGAGCTGAGCGTGCGCCGCTCGGTGGAAGCGCATGCGAACGTGGCATGCCCTGTGCTCCATGCGGCCACGTGAGCAGATCACAGGAAGGGGACACCTCCATGAAGACCTATACCTCCATTCTTCCCGGCGCCCGCGTGCGCAGCGAAGATGGCTTCATCGGCACCGTCGAGCGGCTGGAGCGTCATTGGACGGAGGGTGTGGATCAGCCAGACCGCATGATCGTACGCTCCGAAGACCGCCAGTGGCGCTATAGCATTCCCTTGATGTTCGTGAGCAAGGTGACGCAGGGCGCGTTTCACCCCATCATCATCGTCAAGGTCCACAGCGATGACCTGGCCCATTACATTCTCGAAGAGGTGGACCCCGCCACGCCGCTGGACGTGCGGCAGCCGGAGTCTCCGGCCGTAGATCAGCCGCACGCCGGCGACAGTGCCGACATCGCCGACCAGCCGACCACAGCGCTGAACGCCGGCGAGCTGCGCGCCGGTATGCCCATCCCCCAGGACGACACGGTGCTGCGTATGCCCGTACACGAGGAGCAGCTCGTCGTGCGCAAGAAGCCCGTCGTGCTGGGCAAAATCCGCGTGCACAAAGGTGTGGAGACCGTCGAGCAAGAGGTGGGCGTGCAGCTCTTTCACGAAGAGGCGATCATCGAGCACGTCGCGCCGGACCAGTACGACGGCCTGGCCCCCAGCAATCCCAACGAGGTGATCATCCCGGTAATCGAGGAGCGTCTGGTGGTCCAGAAGCAGTCGGTCATCAGGGAGTATATCCGCGTCCGCAAGGAGTTGGTGCAGCAGCACGAAGAGGTGCGTGTCACGGTGCGGCGCGAGGTTATCCAGATCAGCGAAGACCGGCAGGACGGCGCCGGACCGGACGCGCCGCCGCTCTTGCGCGATCCCGAGGCGCCACAAGCGGATGGAGCGTAGCACCCGCGGCTCGCTGCCGCAGCCACCGCTTTCTCCAGCCAGGCCAGCCGTGAAGACGAGCAAGCGCTAGGCGACCTGGCAGGCACTGGCATGCATTCTGCACTCACGATAGTGACTGCCTGGAACGGCCGCGCCACGCCCAGGAGCAGCCTGGGCGAGTCCGCTTCATTGCCGCTGGCCAGGTCAGGAAGGAGAGCGCGAAATGGCAAAAGTAATCGTTGGGCTATTCCTAGACCGAGTCTCGGCTGAGCATGCCCTCGTAGACCTGCGGGCCAGCGGCTTCGACGCCCAGCGCATGGGTATCGTGATGCGCGACCCGAACGAAGCACGCGAGACGGGCGCCAGCCAAGGCGTCACCTCCACGGCGGGTGCTGTCACAGGCGGCGTCATCGGCGGGACGCTCGGCGCGATTCTCGCGGCGACCGGCACCCTCGTCATTCCCGGCATCGGCCCGTTCATCTCCGGCGGCATTCTTGCCACCGCGCTGGCGGGCGGTGCTGCCGGCTGGCTCGTCGGCGGACTGGTCGGCCTAGGACTGTCGCACGAGGAGGCCCAGTACTATCAGGGGCGTGTCGAGCAGGGTGGCGTGCTTATCACGGTCGATCCCCAGGGGCGCGACGACGAGGCCCGCCAGATCTTGCTCAAGAATGGCGCGGAGAATCTGGACGCGGAGGCCCCTTGGAGCCGGATGCCGGAGCGCGAGGCCGTGCCACGCGACGAGCAAGCGGAGCCGGTGCGAGACCAGGCGACGGATCGCGGCCAGGTGACGGACCGCCAGATGGCCCAGGACATGCGCACGGCCGATGCCAAGACGGCGGCCCCACGTGACACGACCGCGCGCGATACGGTCGCGGACGGAGGCGCGGAGACGCGCCCACCCACGCGCGAAGAACAGAACACCGCCGACGCATCAGGCCAGCGTCCAGTAATGGACCAGGATATCATCGCCGAGCGCGACGCGCCGCCGCGCGAATAGCGCGACACGCAGCTGTAGGGCGTAGAGCAGGAGAGGAGTACTGAATGGCACGGACGGTTGCCGGCCTATTTCCCGACAGGAGAGCGGCGGAGTCTGCGCAGGCTGAGCTAGAGGCGGCTGGCTTCAATAGCCGCGATATCAGCTTGATCACCCGCGAGCCCGAGGCGACCCCACAGGCGACGCCGGAGCGGACGGCCAAGAGCCTGCTCGGCTCAATCATCGGCAGCCTGATCGTGGGCACCCTCGGCGCGCTCGTGGCGTGGGTGCTTTCGGTCCTGTTCTCGACACCGCCGACGGGACAGACATTGTCGGTGATTCTGGTGTCTTGCGTCGGCGGGACGATTGGGTGGCTAATTGGCAGCTTGCTCTATCCCGGTGAGCCGGTAGCGGAGCGCGAGTACTACCGCGAGCGCGCGGAGCTGGGCAAGGCCGTGCTGACGGCTGACGCACAGGGCCGCGAGCTGGAGGCGCGGCATATCATGGCGCAGCACGGCGCGCGCGGCTTGCCGACGGCCACCCGCTCGCACGGACCATCCACCGGGCTGCAATGGCGGCGTCCACGCGAGATGCAGGACAGCCGGCGCACGGCAATGTAGCCCGCCGGAGCGCGGCAGGAAGTCTGGTGCAGAGATCGTCCACCTCCGCTCGGGCTAACTGGAGCGCATGCACCTGATCGTTTGCCAGACAGCATGCATGGCGAGGGCGCGATCCTTGCATAGTGTTTGTGCCGTGGTGACTGACGCCGTTGGGAAATGCTGGACAGATTGCGCATCGCTGCGCGATGCGCGAGACGAAAGGACTACGCGCCATGCTCGACAACCAGGAACAGCCACAGATGACGTCTGAGCAGGGCGAGGTGCCAATCGTGAGCGGCACGCCGGTCTTCGACGCCGCGGGCGAGAAGCTGGGCGGCGTGATCGAACCCGATGCGGGCGCTGGCTATCTGGTCGTCCACAAAGGCTTTCTGTTCCCCAAGGATATCTACGTCCCTGCGAGCGCCATCGCACGCAAGACGACGGACGGCGTCTTCTTGAAGCTGGACAAGCGCCAGATTCAGGACCAAGGCTGGGACCAGCCGCCCACGTCGACGGCGGACTGGACGGACACGACGCAGTCCGACACGGGGCCCAAGGGCAGCCCTACCGATCGCGACGCGTCCGACGACGGCACGCGCGAACGGGGCCGGCGCTCAGCCGGGGAGCATTCCACGCCCACACAACAGGGCGATGTTGCCGTCTCCGTCCGCGAAGAAGAGATGGTGGTGCCTACGCAGCCCAAAGAGACGGGCAAGGCGCACGTGCGCAAAGACGTCGAGCACGAGCAGCAGACGCTGAACGTTCCCGTGCGGCGGGAAGAGGTGACGGTGGAGCACGTAGGCGCGCGGGGCCGTGGCGACGTCTCGCCCGATGCCTTTACCGAGAGAGACATTGATATTCCGGTGATGGGCGAGCAGATGTACACCGAGAAGCGCACCAACGTCACAGACGAGCTGCACCTGCACAAGCGCCCCGTCACCGATACGGAGCAGGTCTCCGACACGGTGCGCAAAGAGCGTGTGAACGTGGAAGGCGTCGACGAGCAGGGGCAAGTGCCGCCGGGCCGCGGCGGCGACCAAACGCCCGCGAGCCAGCCATAGCCCGGACGTGTCGCGCCGCCACCCATGTGGGCAGGGCGAGCGACGCGGGCGCACGCGCGCTCATGCCCGCGGCGGGGTTTGAAGTGGGCGCCGGGCGCCGGTGGAGTGCGCCCCGGCCATCACGCTATCTGTCGCTCCTCTCGATGGTGAGGAGCCAGGAGGGTTCATCTATGGTGCCAGGGGTCATTCACAACGCAGGCGAGGCGTTCTCGACGCTACTGAGTGAGGTGCTGAATTTTCTGCCCCTCCTCATCGTCGCCGCGCTCCTCCTTATCATCGGCTACTTCATCGCGAAAGCGGTGCGCGAGCTGATGACACGTGCACTACGTGCGCTGCACTTCGACGACGTCGCCAATCGCGCCGGTATCACGCGGGCGCTGCGACTGGCCGGCACGCAGCTCGACGCGGCGCGTGTGCTGGCAGACATCGTGTTCTGGTGGATTTTCCTCGTGTTCATCGAGCTGGCGATGAATACGCTCGGCCTGGTCCAGATTTCGGCCTTCTTGAACGCCGTGCTCGGCTACATACCGAATGTGATCGCGGCGGTGCTGATCGTCGTGATCGGCGCGCTGCTCGCGCGGGTCATCGCGGATGTCATTCGCGGCGCCGCGGCCGAGGCTGGCCTCTCGACGGCGAGTTTGCTGGCGGACGTCGCGCGCTGGGCGATCATCATCTTCGCGGTGCTGGCGGCGCTGACGCAGCTGAATGTCGCGCCGAACATGATCTTCATCTTCTTCGCGGCGCTCATGGCCATGTTCGCGCTGGCGGGCGGTCTCGCCTTCGGTCTGGGCGGTGTGGATGCCGCGCGCGGCCTGATCTCCGGTTTGTCAATGGGCCGGATGCTTCAGCCGGGGCAGCGCGTGCGCATCGGCAATGAGATGGGCACCGTGATTCGCCACGATATGAATACGACCGTCGTCGACACCGATCACGGCCAGATCTCGATTCCCAACAACGCGCTGGCCAGCGAGCACATCACGATGCTCGGCAGCGATGGGCAGCAACAGCGCACGCCTGCGGGGACCGTGTAGAGGAACCTCACCCCCGACCCCTCCGCTCTGGTCAAGAGCCGCTCCGCACCTTCCGGCGCTTCTCCCTTCGGTCGCGCGTCTCTCTCCGGCGCGGAGAGCGGAGTGCGGGCGGGGGCCGGAGCACAGCCGCATCACCGGGTCATTCCGGTGATGCGGCTTTTTGCGCGCCGTGCGAGATTCAGGTTCCGGAATCGTCGCGCGCAATGAGAAGCGGTAGTCGGGTCACCTCCAGAAGTCCCACCGGTCATGGCCCAACCGTCCCGTACCGTTGTGACGTAACCCAGGGGGCGGTTATAGTTGATTCGAACGTAAAACCTAACGGGAGGTCGCGATGGATGTGTCGAAGGTGCGCGCGGAGGTGACGGTGTTGTTGCCCCACGCGTTGCGCAAGCGCACTGGCAATCGAGGCGCCGTGGCGGTCGCGGGCGACAGCGTGGCCGAGGTCGTCACCGCGCTCGATGACGCCTACCCAGGCATGCGCTTCCATCTCTGTTACGAAACCGGCGAGTTGCGGCCGTACGTCAACATCTTCGTCGATGGCGAGAACGTGCGTTACCTCCAGGGACTCCAGACGCCGGTGGCCCCGGGCGCACGGCTGCATGTCATCGAATCGGTGGCCGGCGGGTGACCGCTCGCCGTCCACTCGCGCTCGTTGCTCCATCCCTGTAGGGCATACCAACGATCAGTCAGCCTCACTATGGAAAAAAAGGGGAAACCACGTGGCCAGCCAACCATCCCTCCAGTCAGACACCATTCTGCTTACCGTCGGCACCAAGCGCGGCCTCTTTTTCCTGACCTCGCCGGATCGGCAGACCTGGCAGTTCCAGGGGCCGTTTTTTCAGGGCTCTCGCGTCTTCAATGCCGCCCTGGACCAGCGCGCCGGCAAGCGCCGCATCTTCGCCGCCGTTAACGGCGACTTTTTCGGCTCGTTCGTGCATTACAGCGATGACTTTGGCGAGACCTGGCAGGACCCGGCACGCGGCGTTCAGTTCCCCGAGGGCGGGGAGCGCAAGCTCGAGAACATCTGGGTAGTCGAGCCGGGCCGCGCCGACGAGCCAGAGAGCGTCTATGTCGGCGTCGCCCCGGCGAGCTTGTGGGAGAGCCACGATGGCGGCGAGACGTGGCAGATGAATGAGGCGCTGGAAAGCCACCCCACGCGCGATCGCTGGAATCCAGGCGCCGGCGGCCTTTGCCTGCACACCATCGTGCCCGACTATGCCAACCCCCAGCGTATGTGGATCGGCATTTCGTCGGTCGGCTGCATGCGCAGCGATGACGGCGGCAAGAGCTGGGTCTTTGCCAACAAGAACACGCGCGCTGGCTTCCAGCCGGACATATATCCCGAGTACGGGCAGTGCATCCACCGCTTCGTGCAGCACCCCACCGACCCGAATGTGCTCTACCAGCAGAATCACTGCGGCATCTACAAGAGCACCAACGCTGGCGACGACTGGACCGATATCCAGAGCAATCTGCCGTCGGAGTTCGGCTTCCCCATCGCGCTCGACAGCGCGCATCCCGACACCGTCTTCACCATCGTCGAAGGGATGGCCCGCCAGAACATCACTGAGCAGTTCACGGTGTATCGGACCACGAATAGCGGCGAGACCTGGGACTCGCTGACGAATGGGCTGCCGAGTGGCCCGGCTGTGGGGCTTGGTGTGCTCCGCCACGGCATGTGCGCCGACGCGCTCGATCCCGTGGGGGTCTACGTCGGCACCAACACGGGCCAGCTCTTCGCCACCGCCGACCGCGGCGACTCCTGGCGCTTGATCGCGGACTTCCTGCCTTCCATCTACTCGGTGCGCGCGACCATCATCGCGTAATGCCTCCACCCCGAGCCCTTCCCCCACAGGGAGAGGGGAGCCAGGGCGTGCCAGTGACCAACACTGGCACGCCCTGGCGTTCCGCTGACAGGCAAATTGCCTGTGCAGACCGGCCTTTCGTGGGATCAGGAGGATCGTATGACTGGACGTATGATCGACTTCGACGCCAACGGATCGCCCGCGCCTGGCTATCTGGCGACTCCAGCCGCCGCGGCGGGGCCAGGAGTCGTTGTGCTGCATGAGTGGTGGGGCCTGACGGAGCCGATTCGCCAGGCCTGCGACCGGCTGGCGGAGGCGGGCTTCGTGGCGCTCGCCCCCGACCTCTATCGCGGCAAGACGACCGCGAAGGTCGAGGAGGCGGACGCGTTGGGCTCGGCGCTGGATCAGCAGGTGGAGCAGTGGCGGGGCGACATTCGGGGGGCGGTGCAGTACCTGCGCCAAAACGGCGCTACCAGCCCAGCAGACGGTCGCGGCGCGATCGGCTTTCTCGCTTTCTCGCTGGGAGGCTCCTATGCGCTCGACATGTCCATCAAGCTGGCCGATGAGATCGCCGCCGTCGTGACCTATTATGCCTCGTATCCTGGTCTGGACTATAGCGCAGCGAAGGCGGCCTACCTCTGCCACTTCGCCGAGGATGACCCCTATCAGTCGGCGGAAGAGGCCGCGGAGATGGAGCAGCAGCTCCAGGCCGCGGGAAGGCCGGTCACCGCTAACACCTATCCGGGAACCAAGCACTGGTTCTTCGATTTCGATCGCCCGGATGCCTACAATGCCGCCGCCACTGCCCTGGCGTGGGAGCGAACCGTCGCCTTCCTGAACGCCGAGCTGCGAGGGTAGGATCGCCTGTGGAGGAGCGTGGAGGAGCGCACATGGACAGCTTGTGGCGCATCATGATGTGGAAGCAGTTCGGCGCGGCCATTGATATGCTCGACAACGCCCTGGTCGCCTGCCCCGATGCCCTCTGGCGTCAGCCCGTCTGGCACGACCCGACCGTCCCGTCGGAGCGCGCGGAGTTCTGGTATGTCGCCTATCATGCGCTGTTCTGGCTCGACCTATACCTCTTCGGGTCTGAGGAGGGATTCGCTCCCCCAGCGCCCTTTACCCTCGTGGAGCAGGACAGCGCCACTGGCCCACTGCCCAACCGGCCCTTTACCAGGGATGAGCTGCGCGCCTATCTGGCGTCTGTGCGCGAGAAATGCCGCACCACCATCGAGACGATGACGGACGAACGGGCGCGCCAACCCGTCACCTTCGGCTGGATGAGGGAAGGAGACGCCGTCAGTTACGTCGAGCTACAGCTGTATAGCATGCGCCATACCCAGGAGCATGCCGCCCAACTGAGCCTCGTGCTCGGACAACACGGCGTCCCGGACGACCAGATCGACTGGGTCGCCCGCGCACAGGCGTGATCCCGGCGGGCAGCTAAGCGCTCGTGTAGGGCGACACAAATAGGCCGCGTTAAGCGTTCAAAATGTGACAGGAGGAACTCGCCGTGAAGATCAAAGTGACCAGCATCTACGTGGACGACCAGGAGAAAGCGCTGCGCTTCTACACCGACGTCCTGGGCTTCGTGAAGAAGGCGGATGTCAAGCAGGGGCGGTTTCGGTGGCTCACCGTGGCCTCAGCCGAGGAGCCGGACGGCACGGAGCTGCAGCTCGCCCCCAATGACAATCCGGCCGCTCGGGCCTACCAGCAGGCGCTGTTGGAGCAGGGCCAGCCAGCTGCCATGTTCTACGTGGATGACGTGCAGCGCGAGTACGACCGCATGAAACCGCTAGGCGCGGAGTTCACCATGCCGCCGACCAAAGTGACCGGCTCGACCATCGCCATGCTGAACGACACCTGCGGCAACCTGATCCAAATCTCTGCACTCGACCGCTGGCAGAGCTGATCAGCTGAGCGCTGCCTCGCGCTATAAGCCGGCGGCGAAGGTGATGCGCCATGAGCCGCTCGGCCAACTGCCTTGGCTCGGCCAGCTGGCCTCGATGGCGTAGCAGCCTGCTGCCGGGAGATAGACATACGAGCCCCATTCCACCCAGTCATCTCCCACGACCGAGACCGGGTGGTTTGGGTGACGGGGATCCAGGAGCGGCGTGGTAGTTGTAGTGGTGGGATCGTCCGCGGCGAACTGGAACCAGAGGGGCGCGCCATTCTGCAGGTTCACGCCGCGCAGCTTCACTGAGCCCTTGTAGGATGGCCCCACCTCCCAGACAATCTTCCATGTCCAGCCAAACCGGGTGTACGTGTCGTACGACGGGATATGGATGGGAGTGGATAAAGTGGACCACACGGGGGCGTGGCCCATCACGAGCATGCCGTCAGGCATGCCCGTCTGCGTGGCCTGGCTGACTGGGCAGTCTCGCGGGGGTGGCGTCAAGGCCGTCAGCGTGGAGGCGGTCGGGATCGGATAGGGAGTGAGAGTCTGCGTAGGGAGCGGCGCCGTCTGGGTGGCTGCTGTTCGCGGCACCGACTCGCAGGCCGTGAGGCCCGCCAGCATCAGCACGACGGACGCACAGAGGCTCAGAGTCAGCGTGGCGACGCGCATCCATCGTGCCAAGGGCCGCACGCAGACACGATGCGGTGCGAGCAACTGCCACACCGCAGTCCCAGTCCCGCGCCTTTCGGATTGCATCGCGCAACGAGTCGCCATGTCGCGCGGGCGGCCTAGGTCCGCCCCGCCCTCGTGCCGACGTGTTGCGCTGGACGCCGGTTCGTTAACACGCGCCATGGCTATCTCTCCGACCATTCCACGCGCCTGCGGTGCGCATGATACGGTCTCGTGTCATGCTGTTGTCGTTTAGTAGCCGATATCTCAGGCTTATCCCCTCCCGACGGCGCGTCGTAGGATGGCTAGCACCTCGCTGGCGGTGAACTCGTTGCTGCCTTCATGTCCGCCTTGCTCGAAGTACTCGCCCTCCAGGCGCGTGAACGCGGCACACCACTCGGGCAATTCGTGGAACCGCTCTCCATCAAGGATCGAATCCGCACTCCATACGTAGACGCCAAGGCTGTCCCAGACGAAGTTGGCGAGCGGTGAGTCGTCGGGGGTGACGTCGTCGCCGACGATAGTGTCTGGAGCCTGGCTGCACAGCCAGGCCTCGAAGGCCGCGGGCGTTTGGAGCAGGTGCTGGAGAGCGTCGGGCGGCAGCCGCCGGCTGGCGGCGATGCGGGCCGCTCTGCGCTGCTGGAAGTGGTCATAGCCCTCGTTCGGCTTCCCGCTCCTGCTGACTTCCTCGTGCCGCCTGTCCACCCTGCGCCCCCGTACCTGCTAACCTGCCTTGGACCAGGGCCCACCACATTGCGTGCCGTATGCCTGGTTACCCAGCAGCAGACCATTCTACAACAGTTGTGCCTGGGCATAGCCCGCCAGCAGCGATGAAAATCTGTCCCGAGGGGTCGGCGTCCGAGGGCGACATACCGTCGTGCCGAGAGCGGGAGCCGGTCAACAGTGTGCTCAGGGTGTCGCGCCGCACCGGCCGTTGTCGCGCCCCATCGTGGGGCAGCACGCAGGAGCGTCTGTCAGACAAGCAGACACCCCGCTGACCTCTTTCCGACGTCGGTCTGGTACTCGCCATGGAGAGGAGCGAAGCGTCATGCGCGTGCTGCATGAGCGGTGCTGCGGGCTCGACATTCACAAGAAGTTCGTCGTGGCGTGCCTGCTGGCCACCAGCCCGGACGGGACCGTCCAGAAGGAGGTGCGTACCCCCAGCACCAGGACCAACGACCTGCTCGCGCTCACCGACTGGGTGCGCGCGGAGGGCTGTGGCCCCGTGGTCATGGAGTGGAGTCGACGGGGTCGTACTGGCGCCCGGTGTTCAACCTCTTGGAGGGCCAATGCGCGGTCCTGGTGGTCAACGCCTCCCATGCCAAGGCCGTCCCCGGGCGCAAGACGGATGTGAAAGACGCCGAGTGGCTGGCTGATCTGCTGCGCCCGAAGTGCCACGGTCGGCACGCGCGCCAGCTTTATTCCGGCGCCTGCCCCGCAGCGCCACCTGCGCGATCTGACCCGCTACCGCATCCACCTCGTTGACGAGCGAGCGCGGCTCACCAACCGGCTGCAAGCCGTCCTGGAGGACGCCAACAGCAAGCTCGCCTCGGTGGTCACGGATGTACGCGGCCTCTCGGCGCGGGAGATGCTGCAGCGGCTGCTCGGCGGCGAGACGGACGCGCGGGCGCGGGCCGAGCGGGCGCATGGGAAGCGGCGCGCCAAGCGGGAGGCGCTTGCTCAGGCGGTCGTGGGCCGGCTGGAGGCCCATCACGTCTTCCTCCTGCGCGAGCAGCTTGCCCACCTCGACGACCTGGATGCGGCCAGCGCGCGCGTGGACGTCGAGCTCACAGAGCGCCTGCTGGACGAGCGGGAGGCGATTGCGCTGCTCGCGACCATCCCCGGCGTGGCTCGACGCACCGCCGAAGTGTTGGTCGCCGAGATCGGCACCGACCTGTCGCGCTTCCCCTCGGCCCAGCACCTGGCCTCCTGGGCCGGGATGTGCCCGGGCAACGCCGAGAGTGGCGGCCGGCGCCTCAGCGGCCGCACACGCCACGGGAACGCCTGGGTGCGGCGCACGCTGGCCGAGGTCGCCAACGTGGTGAGCAGGATGAAGGG
>Ga0070706_100005521_pt1 | contig 12036 bp, 6 predicted proteins | sample KBSK5501metaG_FD_65476 | JGI IMG/M metagenome (GOLD analysis project Ga0070706, IMG submission 65476) | Corn, switchgrass and miscanthus rhizosphere microbial communities from Kellogg Biological Station, Michigan, USA - KBS K5-50-1 metaG | ecosystem: Host-associated > Plants > Roots >...
GGTAACCAGGTTGCACCTTAAAAAAACGTGAGAGTAAGTCACGACTCGAGGCAGTAAGATGAACTCTTTTACCATTTTCCAATTGCGAGAAGTATGCCTGGGTGATGTTCTCATTCAATTCCTTTTGCATGGCCTTAACAACTTCTGTTTGTGTCATTGGCCTATTAAGCCCACGCAATTCACCCTCAACTTCACGTAGATGTTTAATTTTTTCTGAGAGATTCATGACAGCCTCACATAACTATCTGCTATAATCAATATAACTGTTTGCTATCAGTTTGTCAAGTAGAGAGAATCAACGGAATACTTACCATAGCCAAACCCTCGACACTACTGTATAATGTATGCCTGATAATCGATCAGCAAAACGTACTCAACATTCTAAACGTTATTTCATCACGGACTTATAACAAGAATCCTAGTCCTGGAAACCAAGGAGAATTTTGCGCTACTCTGACTTTACTAACAGTAGCTTTATAAAGCGAGAAGCACTATCCAGGTAGCCATTACTGGTTGAGTACGCAGTAGTTAGGAAAGTTCAGCCTTGAAAGAAACCACCACCAGTTGCAGCCTTTCGGTGATTTTGCCTGCGCATAACGAAGAGGAGGCAATTGCTACTACGGTACACGAAGTCATCGAAACTTTATCGGCATGGTTGTTAGATTTTGAAGTCATCGTTGTTGATGACGGTAGTCTAGATCACACTGGCGTAATCCTGGATACTCTTGCCGCAACGCATCCATGTCTCAAAGTCATCCATCACCCTGTAAACCAGGGATATGGCGCGGCTCTGGTAAGTGGCTTTGAAGCAGTCACCAGGGACCGGGCTTTTTTCATGGATTCTGATGGACAGTTTGATATTCACGATCTTGAGCGGTTCTTCCCACTGATTGAAGAATACGATGCCGTGCTGGGATATCGGATTGATCGCCAGGATACATGGATGCGTAAGGTCAATGCCTGGGGTTGGAAAATATTGATCGGTATGGTCTTCGGCATCTATGTACGTGATATCGATTGTGCTTTCAAACTCTATCCTACCGACTTTTTCCAAAAACACAAACTGGAGACTCGTGGGGCTATGATCAATACCGAGATATTGTACAAGTTTACCAGGGCAGGTAATACCTACACCCAGGTAGGCGTTCGCCATCTACCACGACATGGGGGCCGTGCTACAGGTGCAAAACCATCGGTTATCCTGCGGGCTTTCCGAGAATTATTGGTCTATGCTTTCAAGTGGCATCGTGAAGAGAAGCATCTTGAGAAAATTGCAAAGCGTGAAAAACCTGGCTTACAACAAGCGAAGCAATAGAAGAGTGAAGTACCCCATGCCTAAAGGCGAGGAGCTTCTAAAGAACGGCGACGCTCTGTTGGATTCTTCCAAGCCTGAGTGTATAACTTCAACATAAGCGGCAAGGAGTCCCTGTTTTCAAATACGGGGAGGAATTGCAGCAGGTGTTCACATATCCTACTCTCTTGATTTCTGTGTGAAACTACGCTACAATACGAATATGAAACAAATGTTCACTACCAAACTCAAACTGCATACGACACCTGACCAGTTCAAAGCCTTGCGCTCTACACAATTGGGGTATCGTGACGCTTTGAATTATGTGAGTCGCTATGCCTTTGAGCACGGCAATACAAGCAATCAGCAACAGTTGCAACGTGAAACCTACGTAGACATCCGCGCCCGCTACGGTTTACCTGCACAAATGGCCTGCAATGTTCCCCGTCAGGTTGGTGCTACCTACAAAGCCTTGTGGACAAAAACAAGGAAGAATGCGGAAGCACGCAAGGCAGGTTACACCAGGAAACGCTACAAGGGGCTTGATGAAGCTCCCAAGTACATTTCTCCTACCCTCACCTACAACCTGAAGAGAGACTACAGTTTTAAGCCCGATCAGCACGTCAGCATACTCACGCTTGAGGGACGTGTGATCTTTGCCTATACCGGCTATGATAAGCACGTTGCTCTCTTGCAGCATGGTGCTGAAATCGGTGCCGCCAAACTCTGGTATGACAAGCCTCACAAGCAATTTTACCTGCTTGTCTCGCTTGAGGTAGAGGTAGCAGACTCCACGCCCGAGAGCCATAAGAGCGTGGTCGGTGTCGATGTGGGGGCAACGTTATCTTGCCGTCGTCACTACCACACAAGACAAAACCGCATTCTATTCCGGCAAGGAAGTGGGTGCCAAAGCTGATCACTATGCACGCTTGCAAAAGCGACTTCAGCGAAAAGGCACTCGTTCCGCAAAGCGCCGATTGGTGCAAATCAGCGGACGAGAGAGACGGTTGAAGCTGAATACGAACCATGTCATTGCAAAGCGTATTGTTGATGCACATCCCCAGGCTATCATCGGATTGGAAGACTTGATCAGCATTCGAGAACGAACCAAGCGCAAACGGGGAAAGAAAGCCAGTAAGAAGCAACGGAAAGCCAACCGTCATGCCTCTAAGTGAGCGTTTGCTGAATTACAGGGCGTCATTGCCTACAAAGCGGCGCTTGCCGGTTCCATGACCGTGAAGGTTGATGCTTACCACACGAGTCAGATGTGTCCTGTGTGTGGGTACACCGGCAAGGACAATCGCCCTCAGCACGGTTTGCTCTTTGTCTGTCAGAACTGTCATTTTACGCTTCACTCCGATTTGGTTGGTGCTCGCAACATTGCGCTGCGAACGCTGCTCATCCGGCAAGGCTGGATGAGCACAGGCTCTTTGTCAGTGAGCCTTGATGGGTCGGACGCTGAAACCAAAGCACTGCGGCGGCAACGCTATAGTGAATTGCGGTGGAGTCCAGGCCCAAGCCCTGTGTCTTTAGACCTGGGGTAATTGACTACATCAGTCTATACCAGGAACTAACTGCACTTTACCCTCAGCATTTTCTTCAATCATACTGCGCTCGAAGAGCTGAGGATGATGCTCTACATTTAGCCAGGGTTTGATAAAATCTGCGTAATGTTTGCTGCCAGGATGACCAGACTGCCCGGGTGCATGTCCTGAGAGTGATGCTTTCAAATCAGCGAGGTTTGCAATCTGGCGATATGAGGGCACTGTTACTACCGTTTCTGGTTGGTTTGGTAGCGAAGCCCCCATATTGACAGTATCAATATCACCACCTACGGGATATGGACCGCGATTGAAAATTTTATCAAGTGGCTTGAACACACCCAGTGGATGATTATAAGTCATCTTATGTATCTTGCCGTACTTCCAACGTGATACATCACTTCCAAGTTTCTCTTGCAGTTCCTCAATCGCAGCTGTGAATGCATTGCTCAGTGCATCATCCCAGGAGCCTGGGCCATTAGGCACGACTGAATCAGCAAACCAGCTATCGTCGTGTTCGTTCAGTAAGCGGATCAGCAATGGTTTACTCCGGCTTGTGTAGCCGTTCTGTAAGGCTAGAATAGTTGTGCCTACTCCTAGATAGCTGTGCATTAACGTTTCCTCGTCGCCAAGCATGGCGCTGAAAACGATGCGCTCTAGTTTAAACAGAACCATACTATAGATTGCCGCACCAGCACTATCAGGCGCAAGCACGTAATTCCAGGTTCGCAGTGCATCGAGTGCGGCTGTTTCCAGGGTAGAAGCCCCCCTGAGATTCAAGATATGTGGCACAATTTCGGTTGCAGGTAGTGAGTATTGATCAGCCTGAATGTTTGCCATATCGGAAAGTGCCAGCTTTCCCTTGCTAGTCAGTAAATCGCGTATGCGCTGCGCGCGGTAGCCGTTCAGCCATTCATTTGTTATGTAGTGGGGATAAGAATCGTCCACTACGCGGTTGTTAGCGGTGGCGATAAAATGTTGTTCTGGATTGAACGTCTGAGGCAATTCATCGAATGGAATAAAGCCGGTCCATTCATATTCACCAGTCCAGCCGGGCGAGGGAAGTAGTGCCTGACCCCTGGCGCGCATTGGAATAGCTCCGGCCATAACATAGCCGATATTGCCTTGTATATCCGCGTAGACCACATTCTGAGGCGGTTGGTCCCAATCACGCAAAGCATCGCGAAACTCTTCCCAATTGGCGGCAAGATTTAATTTCTGCCCTGCCGAGATGATATCGTGCTTTTCCAGCCCAGTCCAGCGGAGTGCCAACGGTAATTCGACCAGTTCGCTTCCTGCATTCCCGTTCTTGCCTGACTGTTCACCTTGAAATGGATGCGGCACGCTTGTCAAGATAGGACCGTGGCGAGTGATTCGCACCACCTCGATAACAGAAGACTCAGCCCCTTTCACTTTGATCTCTTCGCGTATGACCTGTGCGTCTTCCCATTTGCCCATATACTCATATTGAGAGGGATTTTCCGGATTGAATTTTTCGATGTACAGGTCTTGAACGTCGGAGACTGCATTGGTAAGCCCCCAGGCAATATACTGGTTATGTCCTATGACAATACCGGGCGTGCCGGGAAAACTTACCCCGATCACATCAATATCGCCAGCTACCAGGTGGCACTCGTACCAGATTGATGGAGCGGCCTGCGCCAGGTGAGGATCGTTACAGAGGAGAGGCATGCCGGTAGTGGTCATAGTTCCATCAACCACCCAGTTATTGCTACCGCCCATCATACCAAACCCGCTTAATTGCTTGAGTTGCTCGTATTGTTCCAGCATGCCAAGGTTGATGCCCTGATATTCAACTCCAGGCGGGATGATCAAAGGATGGCTGGGATCATACCCTGCTTCCAGTTTCGCAGCTCGATTGGCGCCCAGTTTGGCAACGATACGGGCGCGTATCACCTCGGTTTCCCAGTTCCCGCCCAAATTCCAGCCCATCATCTTGGACCACTGAATGCTGTCCTTGCTTTCCCAGGGTCCTGGTTTGAAACGCAGTAGCGTAAATTCCAGGGGAAGATTGTTCCAATTATGTTCGATGAACGCATTGACACCCTGCGTATAAGCCTCCAGAATGCGCTGACTATGTTCTGGTAGTTGCATAGCAGCTTCAGCAGACGCCCGGTGAATTCCCACACGGCGAGCGAATCTATCAGTTTCAATGCCTATTTCGCCAAATATCTCTGATAGTCGTCCTGAGGCGATACGTCGATTGAGTTCCATCTGCCATAGTCGCTCTTGTGCATGTACATAGCCCTGGGCAAAAAACAGGTCATCTTCATTCTGGGCATAAATATGTGGCACACCATAACGATCTATGATTACTTCGACTGACTCATGAAGACCGTGCAGATGCAATTCACCTTTTGTCTTTGGAAGCGGGCGACGCATCAGCATATAATATGCGCCGCCAGCCAATCCAGCCAGACCTACTACTCCTACCAGAGTTTTTTGCCACCAGGACGCCATTATTTCCTCTCCTTTTGTTGCTTGGGTACTACTGTGATATGCTCTCATCCAGTCAGGAATCTGAGCTTAGATCGATTTTCCCTATCGTAAGCAGTAGTATATCACAGAATGCTTTGAGCTTAATGGGGCTTCTCCCTGGTTAACTTCAGTGTTCTTTTGCTTTCTCTCCTGGTCCTTTAATCAAACCCTCATGATAAGATGGTATTGTATTCATCAGACCCTGGTCCTTATACTGTTCGCATAGTTCTGATAGAGATCTGAAAATGCTGCGACCTCTCCCCAGATGGCTATTTGTGCTGATTGGGCTAGTAATCATAGTTGTGGTGGGAAGTGTTGTGCTCTTCTCTATCAATATCATGAACAGAGCAGCGGTGAACACCAGTGCAACCCCTACCCATGTTTTAGTCACAGTTACCGCCCCAACCAATGGTACAGCTTCTGCTGCTCTGCAAACCCCTGCGGTCGTGACGAGCAAAAAGACAGTCTTTCTGATTATGATGGAGAATCACAACTGGTCGGACATCAAGAATAACTCCTCGGCTCCCTACATCAACAATACGCTGCTTCCCATGGCCTCACACGCTGAACAGTATTTCAACCCTCCTGAGAACCATCCAAGTGAACCGAACTATTTGTGGCTGGAGGCTGGAACCAATTTTGGTATCTACAATGATGCAAATCCAGACACCAATCATCAGGGCACAACGAAACATCTTGTTACCCTGCTAAACAATGCTCATATCTCATGGAAATCGTATCAAGAAAGCATTAGCGGCACAATTTGTCCGCTTACTGGGAATGGCTTATATGCCACCAAGCACAATCCAATGGTTTTCTTCAACGATGTCACAAACACCAACGATCCAAATTCGTCCTATTGTATTGCACATGTAAGGCCATACACTGAATTGGCCCCGGACTTGCAACACAATACCCAGGCACGCTACAACTTCATTACGCCGAACCTGTGCGATGACATGCATGACACATGCGCGCCTCTCTTTGATTCTGTGAAGCAAGGTGATACCTGGCTGGCACAAAACCTCCCTATCATTCTCAATTCACAGGCCTACAAGAACGGTGGTATTGTCTTCATCACCTGGGACGAGGGCGAAGGTGGGGATGGTCCAATCGGGATGATCGTGCTTTCTCCCGACGCGAAAGGTGGGGGCTACTCGAACACGATTCGGTATACCCATAGCTCAACACTACGCACACTTGAGGAGATTTTTGGAGTGACCCCGCTTTTGGGTGACGCAGCCCATGCCACTGATCTTCGCGACCTCTTCAAGACCTTCCCTTGAGACCAGGTGTAAGGTAGCTCCTCACCGCCCGTTCTTGTTTCTGAACTCGTTTAGTCCAGGAGAGGCACCAAGGAGAATGCGCACATTCTCCTTGGTGCCTCTCCTGGGAAGATGATTACACCAACTCAGTTCCCTTAGGTGTATCACGTACCTCAAAGCCAAGCGCAATCAGTTGATCGCGCAATTGATCGGAGCGTTTCCAATCGCGAGCTGCGCGAGCTTCATCGCGCTCGCGCACTAATGCAAGCGCTTCATCGCTGATGGCACGCAGTTGTTTGGCCTCAACGGTGTCCAGGCGCAAACCCAGCACCCGATCGAAATCAAGGATCAATCGGCGCCGCTCCGCAGGCTCGATTCTGCCGTCACGAGCGACCTCACGTGTAATACTCAACGCAGTAGGCAAATCCAGGTCATCATTGATGGCTGTGTGGAACGCATCGCGTACCTGTTCCGCTTCTTCCGACCATCCTTTTTGTGGGTCTGCTGAGTCAAGCGCAGGAAGTGCAGCGAGATCGGCTCGCAGATTGTTCAGTCCATTCTGTGCTGCTGTAATCGACTCATCAGTGAAATGGAGTTTCGACCTGTAGTGCGCGGTCAATAACAGGTAGCGATAGGCCATCGGGTCGATGCCTCGCTCTTTGAGCGTGCTTACCAGAACGACATTGCCCTTTGAGCGCGACATCTTCAAATTACCGAAGATGAGAAACTCATTATGAAGCCAGACCTGTACAGGCTGCTTACCGCTGGCACCCTCGCTCTGGGCGATTTCATCCTCGTGATGAGGGAAGACCAGGTCGATGCCGCCGGTATGAATGTCAAACTGCTCGCCCAGGTACTTCGTCGCCATAGCTGAGCACTCGATATGCCAGCCTGGGAAACCAATGCCCCAGGGACTGGGCCAGTTCATCTGCCGGTTTGCCTCTCCGTGCTTCCATAAAGCGAAATCTTCAGGCGCGTCCTTATCTTCGGCTATCTCCATCTGCTGGCGGCCATGTCCGCCTGCTCGCAGATTCTCGACCGTGTTGCCTGAAAGTTGCCCATAACTGGGGAAGCGACTCACATCGTAATAGACATTTCCATCTACAGCGTATGCCAGGCCGTTCTCAAGAAGTTTCTCAGTCATTGCCTGCATCTCTGAGATATGGTCGGTTGCTTTGGGATTGACGTGTGCAGGTAAAATGTTCAATTCAACCTGGTCTGCGAGGTACTGTTGTGTATAATAGGCCGCAATTTCATAGGCAGAACGACCGGTCGTACGTGCCTCGTGCTCTAGCCTATCTTCACCACTTTCTTCGGCATCATTTTGTAGATGCCCCACGTCAGTGATGTTGCGCACAAGCAAAACATCATAGCCATTGTATTGAAGCATACGACGTAGCCAGTCCGACGTCATAAAAGCGCGAAAATTGCCGATATGAATGTCTCTATAGACTGTTGGTCCGCAGTTGTAGATGCCCACCCGTGGTGGATTAAGCGGCCGAAACACATCTTTACTTCTGGTTAGCGTGTTATACAAGTAAATCGGCTTTGCCGAAATGTTAGCCATGAGCCTATATCTCCTCTAAAATGTATGTTTGTGCGATGAAAGTTGGTTGTTGCGTAGTAGTAGTAGCTCAGACTGGGGGAGAGACGCGCGGAAAGGCAGGTTTGTTGCTATATGTTCGAGGGCACGCCAATACGTTCGCAGGGGGCTGAGCTACCCACATTTCCTCTGCGAACGTCAGGACAGGTGTAATAATTCATTTGATGACTGAGATAGTTCACAATCTACTCCAAAGCTCAGGCTTATGAGATATTTGTGACTACAGTATAGCATATCGTGCAACGGTGGTTTCTTTACATAGTTCAGATTAAGCCGCTCCCTAAGATGTCTTCAATGCCTCCGCCGCTTGCTCTCTGACAGCAAAGTAGTTCGCCTGTGGATGATGTACCACAATCGCAGCAGTTGATTGCTCAGGCACCAACTGGTAGGCCCCAGTTAGATCGACTCCGATCGTACTGCTGACTGGCAATAAGCGAAAGACCTTTGCGTGGTCTTCCAGGTCGGGTATAGCTGGATAGCCCCAGCTATAGCGCCGTCCTCGTTGACCATCAAGGCCAAGTTCCTGGCAAATCAGCCGGTTTGTGTATTCAGCCAACCCTTCTGCCATCTGCACAGCAAGCCCATGCGTGTAGTATGCTTCAGCATAATTGCCCGCTTCCTGGAGACGTTGTACCGCGTCACTGGCAGCCTGTCCCATCGTCACGACCTGTAATGCCACTACATCTACCTTGCCACTTACTACCGATGCAAAATAGTCGGCAAGACAAAGGCGTTCGCGTTCGTGTTGTCTAGGGAAGTGGAAACGTGCAATTTCAAGACATTTCCCATTTCTTGAGTATTCCTGAGGATCATAGATAATCAGTTCATTGCCGCTGGATTGGCATGGGAAGTAGCCATAGATCACTTTTGGTTGCAGGTAGCGTTGCAGGCGAGCCTCACGCAGCATGCGTTCCAGACGCGGACGAAACTCCCGTTCCACCAGCTTTGTAAATTCGTCACCATGTGCCTTGCCACCCCAATGCAGGCGGAAGAGCGTATTTAGATCCATACAGATTGCAACGTCTTCGATGCCAATGCGTTCAAGTACTCGCGGTCCCCAGAATGATGGTGTGGGAATAGGGATATCTCGCTGTATGCTGGATGAGGCTCTATCAGTATCATCAGTATTAGCATCTGCCACCGCCGTGACCTTTTTGAGCCGCTCATTTAACGCTTCTTCTTTGATCTGTTCGACAAACTTAGCGCGCTCTTCGGGCGTATTCGTTAGTCTGTCGATAATCTCCAGTCCCTCGAATGCATCACGAGCATAAAACACTCCAGACTTATATGGAAGCGGCGTTGAATCTGGGGTCTGTTCATCGACGAAGAGAATCCGGCGGCCGTAAGAGCGATTAATAGCAGCTCCTCCCACAATCACCGGAAAATTCAGTCCTCGCTTGTGCAATTCTTTGACACACAAGGGCATTTGCTTGGAGGTGCTGACCAGCAGCGCTGATAGGCCGATAGCATCAGCCTTGACCTCGACAGCCTTATCCAGAATCGTATTCAGCGGCACCTGTTTGCCGAGATCGTAGACGGTATATCCATTATTGCTGAGGATCGTGTTGACCAGGTTTTTGCCGATATCGTGTACATCGCCAAAGACAGTCGCCAGCACAACTTTCCCTTTTGTATAGCCCTCCTGTTTCTCCAGATAGCGTTCCAGGCAAGCCACGGCGCGTTTCATGACCTCGGCTGATTGCAGCACGAACGGCAGGATCAGTTCACCCGCTCCAAAGCGATCGCCAACATCTTTCATTGCCGGCAGTAGCACAGTGTTAAGTACATTCACTGCTGCTTCACTCTGGGGAACACCCATTTCTGAGGCTCGCTCTTCAATCACCTGTTCGATTAACACCTCGATACCTTCTTTACGCCGGTGCAATACTTGCCAGTGAATGCGCTCGGCCGTTTTCATACCCTCTGTGGGATCAAGCTTCCCATTGCTTTCATCTGTTTGTGGTTCGTGTGCTTCGAAGTAGGCAATATAATGTGGTAGAGCGTCGGGACGATCGTAAATCAGATCTTCAGCAAGCTGGCGCTGTTCTGTATCTATTTCCGCGTATGGTGTAATATGTGTTGGATTGACGATCGCAGCATCAAGCCCGGCTTTGACGGCATGATACAGAAAAACACTGTTGAGCACGGCACGAGCGTACGGCTTCAGACCAAAGGAGATATTGCTGACGCCGAGAATAGTGAACACTCCTGGTAGCTCTATCTTTATCTGCTTGATTGCTTCAAGTGTTTCGATGCCTGCCGTCTGTAGCTCTTCCTGTCCCGTGGTAATTGGGAATGTCAGAGTATCAAAGATCAGCGCGTTGGGTGCCAGTCCGTATTCATTCACGCAGATATCATAAATGTTGTGAGCAATCTCTACTTTGCGTTGAGTTGTTTTACCCATACCAATCTCGTCGATTGTGAGGGCAACGACGGCAGCGCCGTGCTCAACCGCCATCGGTATAACGCTCTCAATGCGCTGTCGCCCATTCTCCATATTGATAGAATTGATAATGGCCCGTCCAGGGTAGGCCTCCAGAGCCGCTTTAATCACATCTGGCTCGGTTGAATCGATCACCAAAGGCGTCTCGACACCCATCGAAAGCTTCTTGATGGTGTTAGCCATCTGCCCTGCTTCGTCTGTTCGCTCGGTAAGCGCGACACACACATCCAGCACATGCGCGCCCCCTTCGACCTGTTCGCGTCCAATACTGAGCAATGTGTCGTAGTCCTCGTTCAGTAGCGCCTGTTTTGCTTTACGGCTGCCCTGGCTGTTGACACGCTCTCCTACCAGCAGTGGCGGAGGATCTTGTTGCAATGCCGTTGCACGAATGCCGCTGGAGGCAAATGGAAGTACGATACTTGCGAAATTTTTGTTGTTCAGGTTATTATCTGCGATTGGGCGGGGGAGACGTGGAGCAGTGCGACATGCTTTGACAATAGCTCGCAGGTGCTCGTGGCTGCTGCCACAGCAACCACCGACAATATTGACGCCAAATTCAGTGATGAAATCGCGCAGCGCAGCGGCCATCGGCTCTGGTTCCATGGGATAAACTGCCAGGCCATTGACGTTCAGAGGTATACCTGCGTTGGGAATGGTTGAGATGGGTAGAGGGCAGTTTTCGCTCAGAAAACGAACTGGCTCACGCATATGTTCTGGCCCTGTCGAGCAGTTCAATCCGACGATATCCACTTGCAGCCCGACAAGAGTCGTCATTACTGCCGCAATGTCGGTTCCCAACAGCATGCGTCCACTGGTATCGAGCGAAACCTGCGCTTGAATAGGGACGGTTCGTGCCACCTCGCGCATAGCGCGGCGAATTCCAGTAATTGCTGCTCGCACTTCTAGAATGTCCTGGCTTGTTTCGATGAGCAAGACATCGACACCGCCTTTTAAGAGTGCAGCAGCTTGTTCTCTGAATATCTCGACGAGTTGCTGATAGGTGATATTGCTCAACAGTGGATCGTCTGACGAGGGCAGCATCCCGGTCGGACCAATTGAGCCAGCTACAAAGCGAGGTTGTTCTGAAGTACTATAGCGATCAGCAATCCGGCGTGCAATCTGTGCGGCTGTTAGATTTATTTCGTAGGTCAATGCGCCAAGTCCGTATTCATCGAGCTTGAGACGACTGCCTGTGAATGAGTCGGTTTCTATTACATCACTACCAGCTTCAAGAAATCCTGTATGGATTTCTTCAATGACGGAGGGTTTTGTGAGCACAAGGTATTCGTTGCAGCCCTCGGTGGCATCTCCACCGTAGTCCTGTCCACTGAGTTGATAGCTCTGTATATTTGTCCCCATAGCACCGTCATAGATGATTACGCGCTGTGCAAGGG
>Ga0070706_100005525_pt1 | contig 12032 bp, 11 predicted proteins | sample KBSK5501metaG_FD_65476 | JGI IMG/M metagenome (GOLD analysis project Ga0070706, IMG submission 65476) | Corn, switchgrass and miscanthus rhizosphere microbial communities from Kellogg Biological Station, Michigan, USA - KBS K5-50-1 metaG | ecosystem: Host-associated > Plants > Roots >...
AGGTCGAGAACTCGTAGAGCAGGCAGCACTTGAGCCGCCCGCAGTTGCCGAGGAGCCGGCTGTCGGTGAGCGGCATGTCCTGCGCCTTCGCCATCTTCACCGAGATCGGGTCGAACTTGCGCAGGTGCGACGAGCAGCAGAGCTGACGCCCGCACGGGCCGATGCCGTCGAGCAGCTTGGTGGTGTCGCGGGCCCCGATCTGCCGCATCTCGATCCGGGCGTGGAACTCGCGGGCCAGATCGCGCACCAGGTCGCGGAAGTCGACCCGCTCCTCCGAGTTGAAGAACACGGTGACGCGCCGGCGGGACGCCTCGATCTCCACGTCCACGATCTTCATGGCGAGCCCACGGGTCCGCGCGGCGCGCGCGCACGTCTCGACGCCCCGCACCTCGAGGGCCCGCCGCTCGCGCCAGTCCGTCGCCTCGCCCCGGGTGGCCCGGCGCAGCACCCGGCGGTAGACGCGGTCGCGCTTGAACGACGGAACCGGGCGCTTAGGCCGGCGCACCTCGCCGATCGCGGGGCTCCCGCCGGTCTCCACCAGCACGACGTCGCCGACGTGGAGGTCGGGGTCGATGGTCTGGTAGTCCTCGGCCAGCAGCGGCTCCCGAAGGCGCACCCCGATCAGGTAGCGGGGCGTCTCGTCGACGGACGGCTCGGCCGCCTCCGGGGTGCCCGGCCCGGGCGTCCCGGTCAGGTCAGCCGGTCTAGTCGGCCCGGTGGGCTCGATCGGTCCAGTCTGCTCAGTCATGTGGGTAGCGGCCTCAGGCCGCCTCGACGAGGCGTCCCAGCAGTACCTCGACGGTGAGACGCGGGGAGACGTTGCCCTGGATGGCCTGCCACGCCTCGCGACAGTCGCGCAGCGCGCCCAGCACCGAGTCGAGCGAGCGCTCGCGTGCCGCGCCGACCGCGGTCTCGCCGAAGACGGCGAGCCGCGCGGGGCCGCCGCCCAGGCCGCACAGCAGGTCGCGATGCCAGAGCCAGCACGCCTGGACGAAGGTCTCGGCCGCCTGCCGGTCACGTCCCACCTGCTCGCCGAGCCGGAGGATGGCCTCCACGCCCTGGGCCCGGACCTCGGTGAGATGGCGCAGTGCGCGGGTGTGGGCCTCGCCCCGCACGTCGGGCAGCAGCGCGGGCACGCCCTCGGTGGGACGGGGGCGGAAGCGCACCACCTGGCAGCGCGACAGCACCGTGGGGGGCAGCGCGCGGAGTTGGGTGAGGATCAGGATGATCACGGTCTGCGCGGGCGGCTCCTCCAGCGTCTTGAGGAACGCCTGCGGCGTGGACGCGGTCATCTTCTCGGCCTCGTCGACCACGAAGACCTTGGCGCGCGCCTCCATCGGCTTGAGCGCGGCGAGCCGCTCGAGCTCCCGGATCGTCTCCACGCGGAGCGCCTGGGCCCCCTTGGGATTGCCGGCGGGAGGCGTCGGGCCCAGCAGGTGCACGTCGGGATGGCGGCCGCGGGCGGCCCGCTCGGCCGCGGCGCCGCCGTCGGGGGCCACCAGCGCGCTCGCGAAGGCCAGCGCGGTCGCCTTCCGCCCCGAGCCCTCGGGCCCGACGAAGGCGTAGGCGTGGGCCACGCGGTCGGTGGCCAGGGCCCGGCGCAGCAGGGTCACCGCCTCGTCCTGGTCACGAATGCCCTCAAGCGCCATGGCTATCGAGCCGAACGTGGGCCCGCCGCGCCAGGTACTCGTCCACCGAGCGGACCACGTCGGCGTGCAGGGCCTCGGGCGCCCGGCCGGCGTCCAGCACCACGACCCGGCTCTTGTCGGTGCGGGCGATCTCGAGATAGCCCTCGCGCACCCGGCGATGGAACGAGAGGTCCATCTTCTCGAAGGCGTCGAGCGCCCGGTCGCGGATCCGCCGCATGCCCACCACCGGGTCCAGGTCGAGCACGAGCGTGAGATCCGGCAGGACCCCGCCGGTGGCCAGCATGTTCAGCTCGCCGATGGTCTGGACGTCCACCCCCTGCCCGTAGCCCTGGTAGGCGACGGTGGCGTCGGTGTAGCGGTCCGAGATGACCACGGCGCCCCGCGTCAGTGCCGGGGCGATCACCCGGGTGACGTGCTCCCGCCGGGCCGCCGTGAAGAGGAAGGTCTGGGTGAGCGGCGTCGGGGTCGGCCCCTTCGCCTCGAAGAGGGCCCGGATCCCGAGCCCCAGGGGGGTGCCGTCGGGCTCGCTGGTCTGGACCACCTCGATGCCGCGGCTCGTCAGGTGGCGCGCCAACCCCGCGCACTGGGTCGATTTCCCGGAGCCTTCCACCCCCTCGACGGTGATCAAAGCCCCGCGCATGCAGCGTACTCTAACACCGATTTCGGGGGCCGTCGCCACGCCACTGACCACCTCAGGGAAATTCGTTCCACAGTACTGTAACGACCTTTCCTAACGCACGGCAGCGAATCTGTCCGGTATCCAGAGATTTACTCTGTTTGACGCGTGGCCCAGCTCTTGCTCTCACAAGGAGCGCCCGAAGCGGAGAGCGGGTTGAACCACGGACCCCTCGCCACACACCGGTTCTGCGCGAGGGGTCAACCCGCCTCCGCTCTCGGGTCCAGCGTCACGCACGCGTAACGAAACGCGGAGGGCGCTGGGCGCGTCACACGAGTGCAAGGAGGCGCGTGACATGGGCCTGGCGGGATTGATCAGGACGGCGGTGCTGGTGGGAATCGGTGCCCTATGGCTACTCGGCTGACCCTTCAAAGCCTGGGCATGCGCGGCCGCGGCATCGGCTGGAAGGCCGATCGCTGCGTCGACCCGGGGACGTGCGACCTGCACCTCTGCGTCGTCGATCATCAGGGCGGCTACTGGCATCCCGCGGACCCGCTCGCCTTCGCGAAGTGGCGCGTGCGCGCGGACCTCGACGCGATCCCCGGTCACGTCCGGGTCAAGGTCGGCCGCGACTGGGACGCGCTCCGGCGCAGCGCGATGGTGGGCGCCGTCGGCCTCGGCACCGCCGCGGTGCTGGGCATGCTGTGGGGCGGTCAGAGGATCTTCTCCATGAAGACGCTGAGCGGATCCGGGGCGTACGCCCCGAAGGCCTCACGCTCCACGTAGCCCGCCGCCCGGTAGAGTGCCAGCGCCTGCGGCTGGTGGATGCCGGTCTCGAGGCGCAGGCAGCTGAGCCCCTCGCGGCGCGCCTCCGCCTCGATGCGGTCCAGGATGCGCTGCTCGAGCCGCCGACCCCGCGCCTCCGGCACCACGTACATCCGCTTCAGCTCTCCGTACTCCGCGTCGATCCGTAGCGCTCCACAGCCCACCGCCCGCCCTCCGTGGCGCGCCACGATGAACCGCACGTCGGGCGCGGCCAGCGCCTCCACGTCGAGGAAGTGATTGCTCTCCGCCGGGTAGAGCGCGCCCTGATACGCGTCGAGCGCCTCCAGCAGCCGGCCGATCTCGGCCTGGCGGGGCGACTCTACCGCGAGGGTGACGGCGAGGTCGGTCATCCAGCCGACCGCCGCATGGCGCGCGACCGCTGCATGGCGCGGCGCGCGGGGGCCCAGTAGCGCAGCGTCGGAGGCGCGAGCGGCAGGAGCCGCCGGCTCGCCGCAGCCATGAGCGCGAGCGCCCGCGCGCGCCGGGCATCCCACGGCAGACGGTAGGCCTCTCGGATCACCGGCGGCAGCAGCCCCACCGCCGGGAGCGCGGCGAGCCGAAGCAGCGGGCGCAGCGGCGGCGGCACGGGCGGCGCGAGCACCTCGCGAGCGAGGCCGCGGGCGGTGTCGGTCACCTCGAGGGCGCCGGAGGTGAGCATCGCGTCGAGGTAGGCGCGCAGGGCCGGCTCGGTGCGCGGCAGCCGACCAACCGGGATCCCGAGGCGATCCTCGATCCCGCTCGCCTCGAGGCAATAGCGATCCGCCTCCGCGGGAGAGAGCGGCCCGACGAAGAGCCGGTAGGCGCCCAGGAACGAGTCGAGCAGCGTGGCGTGCACCCACGCGAGCAGGGCCGGGTCGTGAGCGCTGTACGGGGCGCCGGGTGGCTGGCCGCCCGCGGCGTAGCCGAGGCGGCCGTGGACGCGGTCGTGGATCGCGTTGATCCGGGCGGCGGCCCCCGCCGCGTCCTCGGGCGAGCCAAAGCTGAGCGCGAGCATGGCGTCGAGCGTGCGGTGCAGGCGCCGGACCCAGCCCCAGCGCTCGGTGGTGAAGGCGCTGTGCTCGGCCACGCCCTGGGCGACCATCGGATGGGCCAGCTGGAGCAGGATGGCCCGGCCCCAGCCGGCGAGCAGCACGCGCTCCCGGTGTATCCTCCAGGAGATGGCTTGGCAGGAGATGGCTTGGCAGGAAATGGCTTGGCAGGAGATGCCCTCGGCCACGACGGCCTCGGGCGTGAGCACGGTGGGCATGCGCGCATTATGCGCTCGGGCCGGAAACTTCGGGAGCCCGCCGGGGGTTCTGTCAGCGTCTACCCTCACTCTGGAAAGGAGACCTCCCATGCGTCGAGGCATCCTGCCGGTCGTAGCCCTGCTGCTGACCGGTCTGGCCCTGGCCTCCCCGGTCGCCGCGCTTGAAGTCGGCCAGAAAGCGCCCGACTTTACCCTAGCGGCTCCCGGCGGCAAGCAGGTGAAGCTCGCCGACCTCACCGCCAAGGGCCCCGTGGTCATCTTCACGTTCATCCAGGCGTTCACCGGCACCTGAACCAAGGAACTACTCAGCTTCGAGGGGGCCCTGCCCCAGTTCGAAGCTGCCGGCGCCCAGGTCGTGGGCGTCAGCGCCGATCACGTCGCAACCCTGGAAGCCTGGGGGAAGCAGAACAACGTCCACTATCTCCTGCTGTCCGACTTCCGTCGCTCGATGCTGCCCGCCTACGACGCACTGGTCACCGACGACAAGAGCCCGATCTACCGCTACGCCAAGCGCGCCTACTACGTCATCGACAAGAACGGCATCGTTCGGTGGATCAAGGTCGAGGCCAATCCGCTCGATCTGCTCGATCCGGCCGAGGTGCTCAAGGCGCTGAAGGAGTCAGGTGTCTGATGATCCGACTTATTGCCGCGGGGAGCATGATCGCGGCGGCTCTCTGGGCCACGGTCGCGGCGGCGCAGCCCGCCGCCGCGCCGTCGGCCTGGGAGAAGATGGGCGTGCAGGTGTACGAGTCGCCCAAGCCCGCGCCCGCCTTCGCGCTGCCCACGCTGGACGGCCGCACCGTGCGGCTCGAGGACTACCGGGGCAAGGCCCTCCTCCTCTTCTTCTGGGCCACCTGGTGACCGGACTGTCGGGAGGAGTTACCTTCCGTCAACCGGCTGTACCAGGAGCTGAAGGGGCAGGGCCTCGAGGTGCTGCTGATCAGCTTCCGTGAGAGCGCGGACCTCGTGAAGCGGACCGCGAGCGAGCGCAGCTACGTGGCGCCGGTGCTCCTCGACGCCAGCGGCGACGTCACCGGCCGCCAGTACGGGGTGTGGGGACCGCCGACCGCCTACTTCGTCGACCGCGAGGGCCGGCTGGTCGGGCGCCTGGTCGGCGCCAAGGACTGGAGCGGCGCGCCGGCGCGCGACCTGCTGCACGCCTTCGTCACGCGCTAGCCGCGCGCCGGTCAGGCCGCCGGCCGATCCCGATCGCGCCGGGCCGCGCCCGCGCGCACCAGCGGGATCAGCTCGCGACCGTACTCCGCCGCGTCGGCGAGGGGCTCGAACCCGCGGATCAGCAGGGTGGACACCCCGAGGTCGTAGTAGTCGAGCAGCGATTCCGCCACCTGCTCCGGCGTGCCCACCAGCGCGGTGGTGTTGCCCGCCCCGCCGACCGCGGCCGCGATCGGCGTCCAGAGCCGCGTGTCGTGCACCTCCGCCTGCTGGGCGAAGTCGACCAGGCGCCGGGCGCCCACCGCCTCCGGCAGCGGCAGCGTGCGGTCGCCTTGCTTGGCCTGGACCCGCTCGAGGATCCCGCGCGCCTTGGCCCACGCGGCCGCCTCGGTGGGCGCGATGATCGGCCGCAGTGAGACGCTGAAGCGCAGCGCCCGGGGGTCGCGGCCGACGCCCGCCGCGGCGGCCCGCACCTCGGCGATGCGGGCGCGGATCGCCGCGAGCGGCTCGCCCCACAGCATGTAGACGTCGCAGTGGCGGGCTCCGATCCGGTGCGCGGCCTCGGAGGCACCGCCGAAGTAGAGCGGGATGTGCGGCTTCTGGACCGGCTTGACGTCCGAGCCCGCCTTCGTCACCCGGTAGAACTCCCCCGCGTGATCGAACGGCCGCTCCTCGGTCCACATCCGGCGCAGGAGCCCGAGATACTCGTCGGTGCGACGATAGCGCGTGTCGTGGTCGACGTAGTCGCCGTCGCGCGCCTGATCGGCGTCGCTGCCGCCGGTGATGATGTGCAGCGACACGCGCCCGCCCGAGATCTGGTCGAGGGTGGCCGCCTTGCGCGCGGCCAGGGTGGGCGCCACGAGGCCGGGCCGGTGCGCGATCAGGTAGCCGAGCCGCTCGGTGTGGGCCGCCGCGTAACTCGAGACCAGGAAGCCGTCCGCGGACGTCGCGGTGTAGCCGACCAGCACCTTGTCGAAGCCGGCCCGCTCGTGCGCCCGCGAGAAGTCGCGCACCCAGGCGAGATCGACCTCGCCGCCGATCACGTGCACCGCGGCGCCGTCCGCTCCTTCGGGCCTCACGCCGATCATGCCGATGAGCTCGATGGCCATCATGGTCTCCTGGAGGTTGGGCCGACCACCGGATCGAGGGCCGGGCGCTCCGCCCGCGAGGCGATGCGCTCGGCGAGGTGCTCGGCGTCGCGGCCGACCCCGCAGAGCACCGACGACTTGAGCGTGTGGAGCCAGGGCAGCCCGAGGAAGTAGAGCCCGGCGCACGCGGTGACGCCGCGCCGGTGGATCGGCTCGCCGCCCGCGTCGAGGACCGGCAGGTGGATCCAGCCGAAGTCGCGGCGAAAGCCGGTCGCCCAGATCACGCTGGTGATGGATTCCGCGTCGAGGTCGAGTGTGCGGATCGCGGGGGGCGCCGCGAGGGGAGACGGCGGCGCAGGCGCCGGCTCCTCGGGAATCGCGAGACTGGCGCGCGCCACGTAGGCGTCGACCGCACGGGTGAAGACGGCGACGCCCTCGTCGCCGCGGGCGATCTGGGTGCCGAGGTCGTCCGCCAGCCGCAGCCGCGAGCCGTCGATTCCCTCCACGTGACCGAGCAGCGTCACCCCACGCGCCGCGTAGCATCGCAGGTCGATCTCGTGGCCGCCGCCCACGCCGGTCACGAGCGGATTCGGCCGATCGCGCGCCTCGGGGCGCTCGTCGAGGGTCTGGTCGAGCGCGCCCATGCGCTCCATCCACCAGAACATGTCCCGGCCGCGGTAGCGACGCGGGAAGCGGCGGTGGCGTCCCACCGAGAGGAGCACGCGTCGGCCCGCCGCGAGCAGGTCCTCCACGATCTGGCAGCCGGAGGCGCCCGACCCCACCACGAGCACCGCGCCCGGCGGGAGGGCCGACGGATTGCGGTAGGCCCGCGAGTGCACCTGCGTCAGCCGTGACGGCAGGGCGCCGGCGAGCGCCGGGACCACCGGCTCCTGGTAGGGCCCGGTCGCCACCACCACGTTGGTCGCGTCGAGCACACCGTGCGCGGTCTCGAGGCGGAAGCCGTCGCGGTCGGGCGCGGCGCGGACCGCGGTGACGTGGACGCCGGGGCGCACCGGCGCCGCGATCGCCGCGCGGTAGCGGTCGATGAACGCGACCACCTCGTCGCGGGAGGCGAAGCCGTCCGGCTCCGGGCCGTCGTATGGCTGGCCGGGCAGGGCCAGGCTCCAGTTGGGGAACTGGAAGCACAGCGAATCCCAGCGCTCGCTCCGCCAGCGCTCGGCCACTCGCCCGCGCTCGAGCACGACGTGCGCGCGCCCGCGCCGGCTCAGGTGGTGGCTCATCGCGAGCCCCGCGTGGCCGCCGCCCACGATCACCGTCTCGTGCCGCTCATCCATGGTGCGACAAGGCTACGGAGGCGGCGGGGGCTAGTCAATCCGACTATACTGAGTCGATGTTCCATCCCGTCGTCGACGCGTGGTTCCGGAGCCGCTTCCGCGAGCCCACCCCCGTGCAGGCCCAGGCCTGGCCGCTGATCGCGGCGGGCCGCGACGTGCTGATGACCGCGCCCACCGGATCGGGCAAGACCCTCGCCGCCTTCCTGGCCTGCCTCGACCGCCTCTTCCGCGAGGGCGTGGAGGGGCGCCTGGACGACCGCACCGCGATCCTCTACGTCTCCCCGCTCAAGGCCCTCTCCAACGACGTGCGCCGCAACCTGGAAGAGCCGCTCGGCGAGCTGTCGGCCGCCGCGGTCGCGGCGGGCCTGCCCGCTCCCGGCGTCCGCACCGCGGTGCGCACCGGCGACACCCCCGCGCATGAGCGGCGGCAGGCCGGGCGCCGGCCGCCCCACGTGCTGGTGACCACGCCGGAGTCGCTCTTCATCCTGCTCACCGCGGAGTCGAGCCGCGCGTGGCTCTCCCAGGTGCGCACCGTGATCGTCGACGAGATCCACGCGGTAGCCGGGGACAAGCGGGGCGCGCACCTCGCGCTCTCGCTCGAGCGGCTCGAGGAGCTGGTGGTCTCGCGCGGCGGCGCGCGCCTGCAGCGCGTCGGGCTCTCGGCCACCGTGCGCCCCATCGAGACCGCGGCGCGCCTGCTGGTGGGGTCGACCCGCCCGATGCCCGAGGTGGTGAACGTGGGTCAGCGGCGCGACATGGACCTCGCCATCGAGGTGCTGGGCGACGAGCTGGGCGCGGTGTGCACCAACGAGCAGTGGGAGGAGATCTACGACCGGGTGGCCGCCCTCGCGCGCGAGCACCGCTCCACCCTCGTGTTCGTCAACACCCGGCGCCTCGTCGAGCGGGTGACCCGCCACCTCGCCGACCGGCTCGGCGCCGAGCGGGTGGCCGCGCACCACAGCAGCCTGAGCCGGCAGCGGCGCTTCGACGCCGAGCAGCGGCTCAAGTCGGGCGAGCTGTCGCTGGTGGTGGCCACCGCCTCGCTCGAGCTGGGCATCGACGTGGGCACGGTTGACCTCACGTGTCTGCTCGGCTCGCCCCGCTCCATCGCCACCGCGCTGCAGCGGGTCGGGCGCTCGGGCCACGCTCTGCTCGCCACTCCCAAGGGCCGCCTCTTCCCGCTCACCCGCGACCAGCTCGTGGAGTGCGCGGCGCTGGCCCGCGCGGCACGCCGCGGCGAGATCGACCGCCTGACCCTGCGCGATGCACCGTTGGATGTCCTGGCCCAGCAGGTGGTGGCGATTTGCGCGAGCGAGGAGCAGGACGAGGACCGGCTCTTCGCCCTGTGCCGGCGCGCCGCGCCCTACGCGGCCCTCACCCGGCACGACTTCGACCAGGTCGTCGACATGCTGGCCGAGGGCATCGCGACCCGGCGGGGACGCTACGCGGCGCGCCTGCACCGCGACGCGGTCGGTCGGAAGCTCAAGGCGCGCCGCGGCTCGCGCCTCGCCGCGATCACCTCCGGCGGCGCGATCCCCGACAACGCCAACTATGAAGTGGTGCTGGAGCCGGACGAGACCACCATCGGCTCGCTCGACGAGGATTTCGCCATCGAATCGATGGCCGGCGACGTCATCCTGCTCGGCAACACCTCGTGGCGCATCCGGCGCATCGAGGCCGGGCGCGTCCGGGTGGAGGACGCGGGCGGGGCGCCGTCCACCATCCCGTTCTGGCTCGGCGAGGGGCCCGCGCGCACCCCCGAGCTGTCGAGCGAGCTGGCCGCGGTCCGCCAGGGCGTGGCCGACCGTCTCCACGACCCGGAGTCGGCGCTGGAGTGGCTCGAGCGCGAGACCGGCCTCGACCGCCGCGGGGCCCTGCTCACGCGGGACTACATCGCGGCGGCGTGCGCCGCGCTGGGGGCGGTGCCGACCCGCGACACCGTCGTGGTGGAGCGCTTCTTCGACGAGGCGGGCGGCATGCAGCTGGTCGTCCACGCACCCTTCGGCGGCCGCATCAATCGAGCGTGGGGCATGGCGCTCCGCAAGCGGCTCTGCCACAGCTTCAACTTCGAGCTGCAGGCCGCCGCCACCGACGACGGGGTGCTCCTCTCCCTGGGCCCGCAGCACAGCTTCCCGCTCGAGGCGGTCTTCGAGATGCTCCACCCGAGCGGGCTCGAGGAGCTCCTGACCCAGGCCGCGCTGCAGGCGCCCATGTTCAACACGCGCTGGCGCTGGAACGCCAACCGCGCGCTCGCCCTGCTGCGCTGGCAGAACGGCCGGCGCGTGCCGCCGTACCTGCAGCGCATGCGGGCCGAGGACCTGCTGGTCGCGGTCTTCCCGGCCCAGCTCGCGTGCCAGGACAACATGGCGGCGGGGCCCGTCGAGGTGCCCGACCATCCGCTCGTACGCGAGACCTTGCGCGACTGCCTGACCGAGGCGATGGACATCGACGGGCTGCGCGCCTGTCTCACCGCGCTGCACGGCGGGCAGATCAAGCGCGTGACGCGCGAGACGCCCGAGCCGTCGGTGTTCGCCCACGAGATCCTGAACGCGAACCCCTACGCCTACCTCGACGACGCCCCGCTGGAGGAGCGGCGGGCGCGTGCGGTCACGGTGCGGCGCGGGCTGCCCGCCGCGGTAGCCGACGACATCGGGCGCCTGGATCCCGCCGCCATCGCCTCCGTGGTGGAGGAGGCCTGGCCCGACCTGCGCTCGGCCGACGAGCTGCACGACCTGCTGCTCGATCTGGGCGCGCTGCCCGAGACCGATACCCGGACCGGTGCCCAGACCGACCAGTGGCTCGGTTATCTCGACGAGCTGATCGCGGCGGGGCGCGCCGCGCGCCTGCGTCGCGACGGCCGGGCGCTCTGGGTCGCGGCCGAGCGCCGCTCGCTCGCCGCCACCGTCTGGCCGGACGCGCGCTTCGAGCCCGACGTGGCCGAGCCGCCCGCGCGCCGCGCGCCCGCGTGGTCCGATCGCGAGGGCGCGCTGGTCGAGATCGTCCGCGCGCGGCTCGGCCTGGTCGGCCCCACCACCGCGGCCGCGCTCGCCGAGGACCTGGGGGTGAGCCCGCCCGCGGTGGACGCGGCGCTCGCCGCGGTCGAGGCGGAGGGTGGCGTGCTGCGCGGCCGGTTCACGCCGGACGCGGGGGGACAGCCGACCGAATGGTGCGACCGGCGCCTGCTCGCGCGCATCCACCGCCGGACGCTCGACGGGCTGCGCCGGCTGATCGAGCCGGTCTCCCCCGCGGCGCTGCTACGCTTCCTCTTCTCCTGGCAGCACGTGGCGGCGGGCGGTCAGCAGCACGGGCGTGACGGGCTGCTCCGGGTGGTCGAGCAGCTCCAGGGCTTCGAGGCGGCCGCCGGCTCCTGGGAGCGCGAGATCCTGGCCGCGCGCGTGGCCGGCTACCAGCCCGGCTGGCTCGACGAGCTCTGCCTCTCCGGCGAGGTCACGTGGGGCCGGCTCGGCCTGCACGAGAGCGCGCGCCACGCGGGGCGCCGTCTCTCCGCCACCGTGCCGCTCGCGCTGCTGCGCCGGCGCGATCTGGCCTGGCTGATCGACCCGCGACCCGAGCCGGGCGCGCTGGCCGCCCAGACCGCGGGCAGGCCGTCGGGCCCCGCGCTCGACGTGCTGCATCACCTCGAGCGCGCCGGCGCCTCGTTCGTCGAGGACATCGCGGCGGGCGTGCGGCGGCTTCGCATCGAGGTCGAGGAAGGGCTCTGCGAGCTGGTGACCGCCGGCCTCGTCACCGGCGACGGCTTCGCCGGCCTGCGCAGCCTGCTCCACTCCGAGAAGCGCCGGCGGCCGCGGCCCGGCCGGCCGGTCCCGCCGCGCCCGTCGCCCGGCACCGGCCGCTGGGCCCGGCTGACCCCGCCCCCGGCTCCGCCCGCCGACGACCTGGTCGAGGCGCGCGCCCGCCAGTACGTCCGCCGCTACGGGGTGGTCTTCCGCGACCTCCTCCAGCGGGAGCCGGGCGTCCCGGCGTGGCGCGATCTGCTGCGCGTCTACCGGCGGCTCGAGATGCGCGGCGATCTGCGCGGGGGGCGCATCGTGGGCGGGTTCGTGGGCGAGCAGTTCGCGGCGCCGGAGGCGCTCGAGGCGCTGCGCGCGATCCGCCGCGAGCAGCCCGCCGGTCAGCTCG
>Ga0070706_100005528_pt1 | contig 12030 bp, 12 predicted proteins | sample KBSK5501metaG_FD_65476 | JGI IMG/M metagenome (GOLD analysis project Ga0070706, IMG submission 65476) | Corn, switchgrass and miscanthus rhizosphere microbial communities from Kellogg Biological Station, Michigan, USA - KBS K5-50-1 metaG | ecosystem: Host-associated > Plants > Roots >...
ACTTTTCCCGGCGTTTCCGCGACGACGCAGGTGACCGCGGTCAATCCGTAAACGCCGAGCGCGCCGAACGTTTTCAGGTCGGCTTGCACGCCGGCGCCGGCGCTGCTGTCCGAACCGGCAATCGTGAGGGCGACGGGGGGCGATTGTGAATGCTTCACATCCTGCCGCTGAGGCCAGTGGGCCACTACAACAAATTAGGCACCGTCGCTGCCGATCGCTTCCACAGGACAGCCTTCCATCGCTTCCTTGCAAAGTGCTTCTTCCTCCGGGGTCTCCGGTTGTTTATAGACGTAGGAATGGCCGCCGTCGTCGTTGCGCTTGAAATTGGCGGGCGCGGTTTCGCGGCACAAATCGCAGTCGATGCATTGATCATCGACATAAAATTTTCCTGCCACGTTTTCGGCGTATTTGTTTGCAGCGTCAGCCATGATTTGACCCTTTAAGGTGCAGAGAAACGTTAGGAAGAAACGCCGGAGGCGCAATGGAATTTGCTCGTTGAAGCGCTCGCGCGCAACCACCGGGCAGGGGAGAGACGAAGCACCTGTGGACGCGCAGAGATAACGATGAAATCGGAAACGATCAAGACGTTGCGGGCGTTTGCAATCGAACTGGCGATCTACGCGCTTCTCGTCGTCGCCTATTTTTTTCTCGTGCTGCATTTTCTGGGTGAAGGATTGCACCGGCTCGAAGTGAGTCACAGATACGCATACGCCGCCGCCGCCATCCTGCTCATGATCGGTCAGGCAGTTGTACTCCAAAATGTGACCACGCTTTTGCTGCGGATCATTCGCGGCCGCTCCGTATAAACACTATGTCTTTTCCCATCTCTGGCGCATACATCAGCCCGATCTATTTGGTCGTCGTCGGATTCGTGATCGGCATTCTGGGCGGATTTTTCGGAGTTGGTGGCAGTTTCATCGCGGGCCCGGCGCTGCGCGCAGTCGGGCTGGATTGGAATTTCGCGGTGGGCACCGATCTCGCGCACATTGTGGGTAAATCGGTCGTGGCCGTGCGACAGCATCGCGCTTTTGGCAACGTCGATCTTCGCCTTGGACTAATCATGGCCATTGGGACGATCGCTGGCGCGGAAATCGGCGCGCAGTTGATCCAGATGTTGAAGCGCGCGGGCAATGTGAACCTCGTCGTCAGTATTGTCTCCATCGCTGTGTATTTGAGCATCTCGACATTCATGATGTGGGAGAGCAGAAAAACGCTGACGTCACAAAAGCGGCGGTTGCCGCGAGGAATGGTGAAAGGTGCGAAGGCGAAACAGGATCACTCGGCGTTCATGCATGTGACGCGCGGCATTCAGCGGCTGAAGATTTGGCCGATGATCGAACTTCCGACCTCCGGTGTGAAAGGGATCTCGCTTTGGGTCATCCTTCTCGTCGCTTTCGTCGGAGGATTGTTCAGCGGGTTTCTCGGCGGCGGCGCCGGTTACATCCGCATGCCGTCGATGGTTTATGTTTTGGGAATTCCCACGCACCTCGCTGTTGGCACTGACTTATTCGAGATCATCATCTCCGCCAGCTACGGAACTTTCACCCACGCGGTCAAAGGCAACGTCGACATCCTCATCGCGCTCGTGATGCACACCGGCGCGGCCATTGGCGCACAGATTGGCGCCATCTCGACCCAATATTTTGCCGGCCCAAAGATTCGCCTGGCTTTTGTGCCGCTGCCGCTCATCGGGGCCGCGATCGTGATTTACACGATGTTCACCGGTCACAAATTGTAACGCGAAATGAAGATTTTGATCTGCAGTGATGGAATGCCGGCCGCCGATAGCGCGACGCGACTGGGCAGCTTGCTGGCTGCGCCACTGAAGGCGGAAACCACGCTTCTTGGCATTGCGGAGAAACCGCGCGGCGAACAGCCTTTGCGCGAGGCGCTTGAGACGCAGGCACAATCGCTACGCGCGCATGGTGTTACGCCTGAGATCGTCGTGCGCGCCGGCGAAGCGATTCGCCAAATCCTCAAGCAAACATCGACAATCACCTACGATCTCGTTGTCATCGGCGCGCGACGGACGGGCACCAGCGGGTTGTATTGGCGCTCGATGAAAACCTATGAAGTGATCAAGGCTATTTCACCACCTGTGCTCGTCGCCCTTGGGGAGCGCACGCAGTTAAAGCGCTTTCTCGTTTGTACCGGTGGGAAAGAATTCATCGAAGAAGCTGTGCAACTTACCGGCAAATTGGCCGCCGCCGTCGGCGCGTCGGTGACGTTATTGCACGTCATGGCCGAGCCGCCCGCGATTTACGCCGACCTCGTCCGCCTGGAAGAAGATGTCGATCGACTGCTCGAATCGCACTCGGAGCTTGGAGAAAATCTTCGCCAGCAAAAAAAGGATCTCGAACGCTTCGGCGTAGCGGCCGAAGTGCGCGTTCGACATGGCATTGTGCTCGATCAGGTCTTCCAAGAAGCGCGACAAGGCGATCACGATTTGATCGTTACCGGTTCATCGCAAGCGCGGGGGATGCTGCGCCACTACATCATGGGAGACCTCACCCGCGGCATTCTGAATCGCGCAAATTGTCCCGTGCTCGTGGCCCGCGCGGGCAAACCAGCAGGCGCAAAGGGTCTTTGGACAGTACTCCGGCGGTTGTTCCTCAAGTGACGTCCGCTTGCGCGCAAATTTCTGAACGCTATTCTGCGAAAGAATTATGATCAAAGCGCCTCGCCTTAGTCGACAATTTCGCAATTGGGTTCCCTATTCCGCATTGCTCGCACTGCTCTCCGGCGCGGCCGGTTGTGCAAACAAAGGCGGCGGTCAAGCCGCCGGCGCGACCGGTGATTATGTCACTGGCACACCGCTGCCCGAACGCCGCGAAGGCACTTCATTTTTCGGCGGCAACGTTGATCGAGAAAGATTTCAACCAATCTATTTCGATTTTGACAGCCAGACGGTTCGTTCGTCTGAGACTGGAAAGATTCAACAAATTGCCGAATTCATGAAAGGCGGTTCATCGCAGATCATCATTGCTGGTTTTACCGATGAACGCGGCACAGCGGAATACAATCGCGGCCTCGGCGACCGACGTGCCAGCGCGGTGCGTGAAAGCTTGATTTCGCAGGGGGTGGAAGGCGATCGCATCCAAACGGTGAGCTTCGGTCTGGAAATGCCGGCCGATTCCGGGCACAACGAATCTGCCTGGGCAAAAAATCGCCGCGGTGAAATCGGCGTGGTGAGATAGGGGCGGTCCACCGAACCGCCTGGGGGATTGGGGTCAACTCGCGAAAGCTTTCGGAGTCAATCGCCCCTACCTTTGCGTAAAGCTTCGATCGACAATTCACCGCGCACCAGCGCTTCGCCGACTAGAATTGCGTCGACACCGCACGCCTGGATGCGCACGACATCTTCCGCGCTTTTGATTCCGCTTTCGCTTACCAGCACGACCTCGTCGGGCACTTGTGCACTCAACTTTTCCGTCACGTTAAGATCGACATCGAACGTCGCGAGATCGCGATTGTTGATCCCGATGATTTTCACCTTGGCATCGACCGCGCGATCCAATTCTTCCATCGTGTGCACTTCCACGAGCGTCTCGAGCTGGTAATTCGCGGCCGCCTTGCAAAGATCGACAAGTTCTTTTTGATCGAGCGCAGCGACGATGAGCAAGATCGCGTCGGCGCCCGCCGCAGCCGATTCTGCAATTTGTAATTCGTCCAGGATAAAATCTTTCCGCAGCAATGGGAGAGACACCGCGCGGCGTACATCGATTAGGTGATCCAGTTTGCCCTGAAAAAATTGTTCGTCGGTCAAAATGGAAATCGCCTCAGCGCCGGCGCGCTGGTACCTCCTGGCGATCGCAATCGGATCGAATGATTGTGCAATCACGCCGGCGGATGGCGACGCTTTTTTAATCTCGGCTATCAGCGCCGGCTTGCCGTCGGATCGTTTGAGGATTGAACGAAAACCGCGGAAATCATTTCGCACGAGCGCTTGTCGATCTAATTCTTCCGCGCGCGGTCGCAGCTGCTCAATCTCGACCCGCTTCACGCGGAGAATTTCTTCCAGACGATTCATAGTTGAATCAAATTAGGAAAGCATGAACGCAGGAAATTTTAAATTCGTCTTTTCCTGTTTTCCTGGGTTCCTGATTTATTCTTCTGACAATGGAAGAGAAACCCGACCAACCAACTCTGCGTAGCTCGCGCGTGCGTCGTTGGCTCGCACATCTTTGGCGCGAATGGACAATTGAGAGTTGGCGTCCCATCGCTCCCGCTTTTACGAAACCGAATCCGGCACAATGGAGTGACGCGCGCGTAACAGCGGCGTGGCTCGGTCACGCCACCGTGCTGATCAATTTCTTCGGCGTCAAAATTCTCACCGATCCCGTCCTTTTCTCGCGCATCGGAATTCACTTTCCCGGATTCACCGTCGGACCGAAACGCTTAACCGCGCCCGCACTCACGTTCGATGAGTTGCCGGAGATCGATATTGTGCTTCTCACGCACGCGCACTTCGATCACTTCGATTTGCGAACGCTCCACCGCCTGTCACGCCGTAGGTCGCCGCGGCGACCGAAGGCGGACTTTGGTCGCTCAACGAAAGTGATTACGGCGTCGCGCACGAAAGATTTGCTTCGCTGGACGCGTTTGCGCGATGTCACTGAGCTTCGGTGGGGCGAACGCAAATCCATTGAGATTTCCGGTGGCAAGGCTTGTCCTGAGCGCAGCCGAAGGATCGGCATCGTCGCCTTCCGCCTGAAACATTGGGGCGCGCGGATGCAGCGCGATGATTACCGCGGTTACAACGGATACGTCATCGAGCGCAACAATCGCCGCATTCTTTTCGCCGGCGACACCGCATTAACAGATAGCTTTGCCGAATTGCGTAATGTCGGTCGCATCGATCTCGCGATCATGTCGATCGGCGCTTACAATCCGTGGATTCGATCGCATTGCACGCCCGAGGAAGCGATCGAAATGGCAAATGCCGCCGGCGCCCAGTTCATCATGCCAGTGCATCATCAAACATTCCGGCTCAGCTTCGAACCATTCCGCGAACCGATCGAACGCTTCGAAGCAGCGTTGCACAAAACACCGGAGCGCATCGCCCTACGCGAAATCGGCGAAACCTTCGTGCTGCCGATGTAGAGGCACTTGTGTCAAGCGCCTGGGAATGTAATCTTTGCCCGCCTCGCGCCGACGTAGCTCAGCTGGTAGAGCAACGGTTTCGTAAACCGTAGGTCACGGGTTCGAATCCCGTCGTCGGCTCCGCTCTGAAAAGCCGTTTTACGATGGAAAATCGGTCAATTCGCGCTGCGAACGTTTACGCATCAAAACGCGAGAAATCACCGTTTATTTGCCAAGTATTCGCCAAGTAGTCTTTTTAGCCGAGCGTGTCTTTGGCAATCAGACCGGTCTCAGCGCCCCGAATCAGGAATCGCTTCCGCTTGGCAATGCTCGTTGAGCGCCGGAAGGTTCCACTTGGGCATCGATTGTCTTGGGCTTGCGGCTGTTAATGGCACGGGCGAGTTCGTTGAGTTTATCGTACAACTGCTGGGCTGGCTCGTGGGTATGGGTGATGTTGATTTGCTGTGGAACGTTGGAGAGGAGGACCACTTTATCTGTGGCCATGCCTGCCACGGGGACGAGTTGAGCGCCCTTAATATTGCCAGCTACGAGTTCTTCCTCGATTCGTTCAAAACCAAGCTCTGCCACGCGCGCAGCGGTCGCTAGAATTGTTTGTTTACGTTGCTCTATTGTCGGCGCCTCGACTTGCCTCACAGCGGCAACGGTGTTGCGTGAAACGCCGCACGACTTTGCGATTTTAGCATCACTGGTCCCCTGCGCTATTAGAGCAATCACTTGCCGGTAAACCTTCGGCCGATCGCGTGCCAAACGCTGGCCGGTAAAATTACCCTTCGAGGTGCCTCGATCTGGCAATTGGCCGTTTCCAGACTGGCTCATGTTCGCATGAACAGTTACCCTATTCGTCGAACAACGCAAACCATCTCCGTGACAATCATCGAAATCCGACCATTTAGAAACGCTTGGCAGGTGTACAAAGCACCGGGTGTGCAGCCGGTGTTTCTAACGAAAGAACAGGCCACTAGTGGCGAAGACGAGGACTAGTAAGTTTGGGCAGGCGAGGTCGGGCTTGATTACGTCAATTCGGCACCTATGCTCCCCGCATTTAAGCCGCTGCCCAAAATTAGATCGTAGGCCTTTTTGCTATTCTCGTCTATCAGTTTGAAAAATAAGGTAAAGATTGGCGAAGCAGTCTTGGTGGAATGGGAAGGTTAGCGCAAAGCCGCGCGTGCTTTCGCTCGGGCGAGATCCGGATTTTGGATTCAAGCGGCAAGGTCGAACGCACCATTCCGTTTAGCGAAGCGGATCGAAAAATGTGAGCGCCTGAGATCGGATGCTCCACGTCCAACAGAAACGTGATCAGGGACCCGCGTATTCGCCGCGCTTCCGCCGTCAGGATGGCGCTTCAAAATGAGGCGCAGATTGCGACAAAATTCAGTGATCTCAGTCGAGCGCTTTTGACTGCAGCTATCAAAAGCCCATTGCTTTGGTCCGGCCGGATATGATACGCGCAGAGGGAATGCACAGGTTTCTTTTGTTAACTGCGCTGCTGATGCTGGCGGGTTGCTCGACAGATTTTCAGCCGTGGGAAGGCCGAAATGCTGTCATTGAAGGTAACGGCGGCACAAGGAAAGTCGTTGATGCCGTCGATATTTGGACTAACGGCGATCCCCCGCGCAAGTTTCGCATTCTCGGAATCATTGAGGATGAGCGGCCGGGCGGGTTTTTGTACATGGCCGAAAGGAAACACGACATAGCCCGAAAAGCGCGCGAGCATGACGGCGATGCCGTCATCATGATCTCCAGTTCTTCGCAACTGCAAGGCTATTACAGCACGACCACAGTGAACACTCAGATTTATCCGGGCGGCTCGGTGTTAAGCTTTGGTTCCGGCACGAGCGTCCCGATTACGCGGCGCGCTTCAAAATTCCTCGTGATTAAATACGTAGATTAAGCCTACCCGCGATGCAGCGGCGAATCTCGTGCCGCGCTTCCGTTCGTCCGTCCGCACCCGTAGGCTAACGAGCGGACGGACACGACCCCGCGCGTAAAGATAAAGCTCGACAAATTGTCGCGGGCGCTGGTAAAAACATCCTCGATTACGTCATCCGACGTTTCAACGCATCTTCGGCCAGGCTGAAAAAGTCCGTGGGGCTGCACCTTCGCTGAGACACCGCTTAGCGCGATTTCCAGATCCAACTGGAGCCCCGAGTCAGCCGAAGCGAGGCCGCTATTCAAAGCGCCTCGTGAGGAAAAGTTCCTGGTTCTGCGCGGAACTGGATTGCGGTTCATTCAGTCAAACAATCCAACCTGAACAAAAAATGAAAACGAAAAATATGACAACTCTCCACTCAAGAAATTCCATCAACCGCTCCCCTTTGCGGCGCGGTTTTCCTGTCGTGCTCCTTGCGCTCGCGCTGGCCTTGTTTGCGCCTTCGCGAACGGCTCAAGCACAACTGCCGTCGCCGTCGCCGGACGGAGGCTACCCCAACGCGAACACAGCTGAGGGTGATGGAGCCCTATCCAGCGTCACCACTGGCCGCGACAACACGGCCACCGGTGCTGCTGCGCTCTTTAGCAACACAACCGGCAGCGACAACACGGCCACCGGTCTTGACGCGCTCGTTTTCAACACCACCGGCAGCGACAACACGGCCACCGGTGTTGAAGCGCTCTTTAGCAACACCACCGGCGGCAGCAACACGGCCACCGGTCTTGCAGCGCTCTTTAGCAACACCACCGGCGGCAGCAACACGGCCACCGGTGTTGCAGCGCTCCCTAGCAACACCACCGGCAGCGACAACACGGCCAATGGTGTTCAAGCGCTGGCTAACAACACCACCGGCAGCGACAACACGGCCAATGGTGTTCAAGCGCTGGTTAACAACACCACCGGCAACTTCAACACGGCCACCGGTGGTCTTGCGCTCGCTAGCAACACAACCGGCTTAAGGAACGTCGCAGTGGGGGATCAAGCGCTCCTTAGCAACACAGGCCAAGAATCAGGAGGCTTTGTCTTGGACGGCAGCGACAGCGTGGCCGTTGGTGTTAGTGCGCTCTTTAGCTACACAACCGGCCACGACTACACGGCCATTGGTCTTTTCACGTTGGCGAACAACACAACCGGATTCCTTAACACCGCGTTGGGCTCGGTCGCTGGCTCTCTCACCACGGGAAGTAACAACATCGATATCGGCAACCAAGGTGTGGCTAGCGAGTCGAACACCATCCGCATCGGCACCCAGGTTGCTGTCACGGACGAATTTGGTTTTTTACTCCCCGCCCACACCGCCACATTTATCGCCGGCATCTCTCAGTCAACCATTCCACATGGCGTAGCTGTGTTTACAGATGCCAGCGGCCGTCTCGGCGTAAGGCCCTCCTCGGCCCGCTTCAAGGACGCGATCAAGCCCATGGATAAAGCGAGCGAAGCGATCCTAGCCTTAAAGCCGGTCACCTTCCGCTACAAGAAGGCGCTTGATCCAGAAGGCATCCCACAGTTTGGCCTCGTGGCTGAGCAAGTAGAAAAGGTCAACCCCGATCTCGTGGCTCGCGATGAACAAGGCAAGCCTTACACCGTGCGCTATGAGGCAGTGAACGCGATGTTGCTCAACGAATTCCTCAAAGAGCATCGCAAAGTCGAGGAACAAGAGGCAACAATCGGCCAAGTAAAATCCAACGCTGCAAAGCAGGAAGCGACCATTGCGTTGCAACAACAGGAGATTAAGGCCCTCATCGCAAGCCTAAAAGAGCAGGCGGCACAGATCCGGAAAGTGAGCGCCGAGCTTGAACTGAGCAAACCTGCGCCGCAAATGGTCGCCGACAATCAGTAAAAGCTGCGCGCGCAACGATCCCCATTGCCGTCCGTCCGTCCACATCCCTAGGGAAAACAGCAGACGGACAACGGCTGACCGCTATTTTGTTCGCGGACTGTTTGCGGACGCGAGTGGACAAAATCACTACGCTTTCCATGAGAGCACGCCGGTGATGAAAATCGAAGTGATTGAGTGAAGTACTGGGAAATAATCGCTGACAAACTCAGCAAAGCCTGTTGGAGTTGGGGTTGTTCATCTCAAATTGATGCGGCTGGTTTCGTGCTCTTCACCGTAGATGTGCACCGTGACGAAAAACGCTTCATCGTTCGAGCGGATGAAAAGTTGACCGCTTTTGTCGAACTCGAATCGGTGATTCGCGCGACCAGTTAATAAAATCGGGAGCGCTTATTACAATGCCCCAGCCGGTCGGCGGTCATCACTGTTCAAACCACGAGTGTAACTCACTAATGACGCGTTTACGCCAAGCCGCTTGCTTTGCAGCATCGCGGTGCTGGCTGTAGAGAGCGGCCTGGCGATTAACAATGCGGATGCCGACAAGTCTCGTCTCGTATTGCGGCTCGCCATTCGGAAGGGTTGGGACTTCTGCACTACCGCTTCCGGGTTCCATCTGGCTCAAGCTGCCCGACGGCACGATGGCAAACCGAAGATACCCGAAGGGATTCGAAAAGGTCAGGCAGGTGTCGCTAAGGATCATTTTGGTGTCAGGGGGAAAACGCACCGCACCGCCGAATATTAGCAGGTCGTAGCCGGCGAGAGCGTTACCGGCTCTCCTGAGCGCCGCTGCGAAATCAGCGGCGCTCACTTCGGTGCAATCATCCTTTTTCGAGACTGGCTGCGTAGTCACTAGTGTGCCGGATGTTGACCCCACGAAGCTCGTCTTAGCAAACTGCCAGTCGAACTGCTCTCGTGCGAAGAACAGGAGGATTTCAGCAAGAGCGAAGTCGTGCGTAAGTCGCTCCCGATCCCCAGAGAAAGCCGCAGGTGAATTCTGTGCGAGCCACGCGCTGGCACCCTCCTCGTAATGCAGCCGCCACGCAGGACGGAAACTGGAGTAGCGCCACTGCCGAAGGACTGGCTTGGCTCGATCTACGGTAAACTCTACTGAGACGAAATCCGACTCTTCGGACGCTCGCAGCTCAAACGCGAGCTGCAGGAGGAAAAGAAGGGCGGCGCCAAACAGCGTGGCGGTTGCAATCGCAATAGTCTTAGACGCCGGGCTTGACCAAGCTAATAGGATCGCGGCAGTCAAGCCGACGCCTAGTCCCAGTAGCGCGAGTATCAGGAGCGGTTTGAGAGACAACGCGTGGCTCATGGGCGATGGCGCGAGTAAAAACTCACCACTCTTTGAAATCGCCCGCTTGCTCGTGCGTCTCAATCACGTTGCCAGCTTCATCGTAAACGCGAATCAAGGCATCATGGGAGCGGCTGTAGAATTTTGTGTAGCCGATTGCATTGCTGATTGCGTCAGGCTCGCCGTACCACAGCCTGCCAAATGGCAGCGCATCGGAAATCAGCTCAACGCCGCGCTTATCGCGGCGGGGCCGAATCTCGTAAACGTGTGTTGGACGCTGCGTGTTCGTCTTTCGGTCATTCTGATACTCCAACGCGAGCGCGGCAAGATCGAAACGCCGAATGGGTTAGACTGTCCGAATGAGTCAAACCGCCTTCGTTCCTGCCCTCGCTTAGACTTGTTCATTTCTGGCGTGCAGGGCTGTGCAACACGTGTAAGACGTGCAAGACGATTCCGAATTGCGGCGAGTTGCACGAATTACACGAGTTGCACAAGGGTGATAGTGGTTTTTTCATTTGTTCGCTCGCGCGAAAATCCGTGTGACGTGTCCGCCGCTTTCCGGTTGTTCATCGCGCCCGCTCAATTCACCCTCGGATTCCATTGCACCAAGTAGCGAGTGTGCTTGATCGGCGTTGCGGACGATGCGCGCGCGGTAAACGTCGCTCGCTCGGATGCCATCGGGCCTGTCTGCGCACAGGGAAAGCACTTCATCCCAAATCTGCTGCCGTGCTTTCTCTCTGCTTGCTGAAAGAATTTCGAGTTGTTGCGCAGCGAACCAGTCTGCGAGTTCGATTGCTCGTGTTGCGGTGTCGAGTTCAAGCCTGTGCTCGTGTGCGCGTGCGCCGTGCTGTGCCGCGTGAAGAACTACCGCGATGCGCCAGGCTTGTTCGTTCCAGCGCGCCGCGTAAATGGTCACGTCGCGCAAATCAGCGCGCCGGCGCTTCACGATTCCATTGTGATGGGCGATCATCGCTTCCATGGCTTCGGATGTCGGCTCAATCGTGAAAGGCTCATCAGCGAGTCTGTAGGTCTCGATCAAGTTGCGAATTAAGTCTGCGTACTCGTTTTGGACGCTGGCTGGAGTCTCCGGTGCATCTTTGACGATTTCCCGCGCCTCGCAATGAGTATGACAAGCGAGGATGCGTGGAATGAGTCCGCCGTCACTCAGGCTGCGTTCTGCGAGCAGAGATTCCAGCTTGTCAGGCTGTGTGAGCCAAAGGGCCGCAAGACACGGTGATTCAACCAAGACGGACTCGCGGGATTGCCGATCAACTTTACACCGGTCGCCAGTGAAGGCTTTCACATAGATACCCTCGTCCGTGCGGTCGAGCTTGTTGTAACGGCCAAGCAGAATGTTCACAATGGCATGCGCGTCCGCGCTCAGGCTGGCCAACTGTTCGCCATTGTGCGCCAGTAACACGGCAAGCTTTTCGCCCGTTACATCTTCACAGGACAGCGAAGGCGTCCGCAGATTCGTTTCGACCTTATCAAGCGTGGCCAATTTCTCTTTGAGTTCTGCTCGGATTTCCTCGCGCTCTGTGGAACCATTGGCATTGCCCGCCGATTTGGTGAGCCTCGCAATTTCGGCCTCCAAAATTTTGTACTCGGCGAGCAATCCGGGTTTGATTTCGGATTTCCAAGCTGCTACGCGCTCCGCTTCAAAATCCAAGAAAGGCTTTGCAGAGTGGCGGAATGTTTCACTCTTGCCGCTGCCGCTGTCCGCGCTGCCAAGAATGTAGAGATTTCCGCGCGTGACACGATTTGCACCGGACCTAACTTTTAGGCCCGCGCCAATCCCCGCGCTCAGGATTCCGAGCGTGCAGCATCCGGGAAGCGACCCGAATACCCGCACCGTTTCGCAGA
>Ga0070706_100005531_pt1 | contig 12029 bp, 9 predicted proteins | sample KBSK5501metaG_FD_65476 | JGI IMG/M metagenome (GOLD analysis project Ga0070706, IMG submission 65476) | Corn, switchgrass and miscanthus rhizosphere microbial communities from Kellogg Biological Station, Michigan, USA - KBS K5-50-1 metaG | ecosystem: Host-associated > Plants > Roots >...
AGCACTTCGTCGACCAGCTTGACGTAACGGTCGGTGAGTTTCTGCACCTCGTCGGACTTGTGGCGATGCTCGTCCTGCGAGATCTTGTGGTCCTTTTCGGCCTTCTTCAGCGCTTCCATGCCGTCGCGCCGCACGTTGCGCACCGCGACGCGGCCATGCTCGGCGTATTTGTGGGCAAGCTTGGCAAGCTCGTTGCGCCGCTCGGCGGTCAGTTCGGGAATGGGAATGCGGATCAACTGGCCGTCGGGCGCCGGGTTCAGCCCGAGGCCGGCCTCGCGGATCGCCTTGGCGGTCGAGACGACCAGGCCCTTGTCCCAGACATTGACGGTGAGCAGGCGCGGCTCGGGCGCGCTCACGGTGCCGACCTGGTTCAGCGCCATGCGCTGGCCGTAAGCCTCGACCATCACCGGATCGAGGAGATTGACCGAGGCGCGGCCTGTCCTGAGGCCTGCCAATTCCTTCTTCAGCGCGTCCATCCCGCTTTGCATGCGCTTTTCGAGTTCGTTGAGGTCCGCAGTCATCTCAGCCCTCGTCCTTGATGATGGTGAAGGTCCCCTCGCCGCGCATCGTGGCGGCGAATGCGCCAGGCTTGTGGATGTCGAACACGATGATCGGGATGCGGTTCTCGCGAGCCAACGAGATCGCCGAAGCGTCCATGACCTGCAGGTCGCGCGACAGCACGTCCATGTAGTTCAGCGTATCGTAGCGCTTGGCGTCCTTCTCCTTGCGCGGATCGGCGGAATAGACACCGTCGACCTGGGTGCCCTTGAGCATCGCATCGACGCTCATCTCGGCGGCGCGCAGCGCCGCTGCGGTGTCGGTCGTGAAGAACGGGTTGCCGGTACCGGCGGCGAAGATCACCACGCGGCCCTTCTCCATGTGGCGCGCGGCGCGCCGGCGGATATAGGGCTCGCACACCGTGGTCATCGGGATCGCCGACTGCACGCGGGTCTGCAGGCCCTGGCGTTCGAGGGCGCTTTGCATGGCCAGTGAATTGATGACCGTGGCCAGCATGCCCATGTAGTCGCCGCTCGCCCGGTCCATGCCCGAGGCGGCGGCCGAGACGCCGCGGAATATGTTGCCGCCGCCGATCACCAGGCAAACCTGCACCCCCATGTCGTGCACGGCCTTCACCTCCTGAGCCACCATGGAGACCATGGTCGGATCGAGCCCATATTCGCGAGTCCCCATTAGTCCCTCGCCCGAGAGCTTCAACAGGACGCGGCGATAACGGGGAGCCGACGGCATCACATGCCTCTGAACACGGTTTTCTTGGGCGACGGCCTACAACCCGCGCGCCGGTGCGTTTTCATACTACTTCTTGAGCTGAGCGGCCACCTCGGCCGCAAAGTCCTCGGACTTCCTCTCGATGCCTTCGCCCAAGGCAAAGCGCAGGAAGCCCGCCAGTCGAACCGGGGCGCCGACCTGCTTGGCCGCCTCGTCGACCACCTTGGAGACCCGGCTCTTGCCGTCGATGACGAAGACCTGCTCGAGCAGCACGACCTCCTGGTGGAACTTGCGCAGGCCGCCCTCGACCATCTTGGCGATGATGTCGGCGGCCTTGCCGCTTTGGCCCGCCTTCTCGGCCAGTACCGCGCGCTCGCGCTCGATCGCCGCCTGATTGAGGTCGGCCACGGTGAGCGACAGCGGGTTGGCGGCCGCCACGTGCATGGCGAGCTGCTTGGCGAGGGCGGCGAGCTTGGCCTTGTCGCCCGTCGATTCGAGGGCCACCAACACGCCGATCTTGCCGAGGTCGGGCACCACCGCGTTGTGCGTATAGGCGGCGACGACGCCGTCGGATACCGCGAGCGCGGCGGCGCGGCGCAGCGACATGTTCTCGCCGATGGTGGCGATCAGGTTGGTGAGCTCGCCCTGCACGTCGCGGCCGCTGCCGGGGAACGGCGCGGCGGCGATCTTGGTCATGTCGCCGCCGTTGTCGAGCGCGATGCGCGCGGCCGCGGCCACGAACTTCTGGAAGGTCTCGTTGCGGCCGACGAAATCGGTCTCGGAATTGACCTCGACCACGGCGCCGCGATTGCCGCTGGCGGCCACGCCGATCAGACCTTCGGCCGCGACGCGACCGGCCTTCTTGGCGGCAGCCGACAGGCCCTTGGTACGCAGCCAGTCGACCGCCTTCTCAAGGTCGCCCTGAACTTCGCTCAGCGCCCGCTTGCAATCCATCATGCCCGCGCCGGTCTTCTCGCGCAGTTCCTTGACCAGGGAAGCGGTGATCTCAGCCATTTGACACTCCGTCTCGTGCAACCCAATCGGGTGCAAATGGGGCCGGTCTTGCGACCGGCCCCGCTTATTCATCTGCCAAGGGACCGGCTATCCGGCCGGCGATGCCTCGGCGCCCGCGCCGTCGGCTTCCGCCGCGGGGACCTCCTCGGCCGGCGGCTCGGTGAGCTCGCCGACATCGCCGCCCGAGGCCGCGATCTCGGCGCGGATGCCGTCGAGCACCGCGCCCGACATCAGATCGCAATAGAGCGACACCGCGCGGATGGCATCGTCATTGCCCGGGATCGGAAAGTCGATGCCGTCGGGATCGGAGTTGCTGTCGAGCACCGCCACGATCGGGATGCCGCGCTTGCGCGCCTCCTGAACCGCGATCGCCTCCTTGTTGGTGTCGATGATGAACAGCATATCGGGCGTGCCGCCCATTTCCTTGATGCCGCCCAGCGAGCGCTCGAGCTTATCGCGCTCGCGCGTCAGGTCGAGCTGCTCCTTCTTGGTGAGGCCGATGACATCGCCCTTCAGCCGCTCGTCGAGCTCGCGCAGGCGCTTGATCGAGGCCGAGATGGTCTGCCAGTTGGTGATCATGCCACCGAGCCAGCGATGATTGACGTAATACTGGCCGCAGCGCTTGGCGGCATCGGCGATGCGCTCGGCGGCGGCGGCCTTGGTGCCGACGAACAGCACGCGGCCGCCGTTGGACACGACCTGGCGGACCTGCTGCAGCGCCTGCTCGAGCAGCGGCACGGTCTTGGTGAGATCGATGATATGGACCCCGTTGCGCACCCCGAACAGGTACGGCTTCATCTTGGGGTTCCAACGCCGGGTGTGGTGGCCGAAATGGACACCCGCTTCCAGCAACTGACGCATCGTGAATGTCGGCATAGCCATGCCGTTCTCCTTTTCCGGTTGGGCCTCCGCGGGCGTCGTCCTCCTTCGCTCAAGAGCTTCGGAGGACACCGGAGCGAGCGGCGGGATGTCTCCCCGTCGACCGCAAACCCGCGTGCGAAGTGGGCGTCCTTCTAAAGGCTTGTGATCGGGATTGCAAGCGCCAATAAAATCAAGGACTTAGTCCAATAATTTGGCGATTTCCTCGGCCAGTTTGAGGAGCGACAGAGGAGCGCTCCCCTCGGCCTTGTTGTTGGCGGTGATCCAGACCTTACGCCCGGTCTTGAAGGCGTCGGCGGCCATGCGGGCGAGGATGCGGCGGGTTTCGCTGTCCTCATCGACCAGCTTGTCGAACGGCTCGTAACGCTGCTTGGCGGCTTGATAGAGAAAGCCGCGATGCAGGTTCCAGCGTACCACCAGCGGGCCCGGCGTTTCGCCGTCGAGGGCCTTGAGCGCGGCCTCCTGCCGCTCGACCTCCGGCATGCGGTCGTGCAGGCCGATGCAATAGCGCACGCCGGCGCCCGCCAGCATCTTCATGAGCCGCGGGGTCAGCAGCTCCGAATTGCGCAGCTCAAGCGCATAGAGAGGCCGATGCTTGCCAAGCTCGCGCGGCAGGGCGGCGAAGAAGGCGGCCAGGCGTTCTACGAGGATGGCTGCCTCCTCAACCAGGGCACGCGGCAGCGGCGAGACCTGGAAGACCAGCGGCCCCGCCTTGGCGCCCAAGCCTTCGAGGCAGGGCACGACGAATTCGCGGGCGGCGATGGCGGTATCGAGAAAATGCGGATTGGCCACCTTCCCCCTGCCCTGCTCGTCGCGCATGAGGGCATCGCACACCAGGGCCGGCGCCTTGACGACGAAGCTGAAATGATCGGGCACCTGGTGGGCGTAGCGCAGGTATTCGACGGCGGAGAGCGGGGCGTAGAACGTGCGGTCGAGGCTGACGGTGCGCAGCAGCGGGATTTCGGCATAGGCCGCCAAGCCTTTGCGGCTGAGCGTCACCTGGGGATGGACGCCGTCATAAACCAGGCCGCGCCAGCCGGGAAAGAACCACGACGATGTGCCGAGCCGGATGTCGGTCGGCAGCACCGGCGCCTGCAGGAGCGGTGAATCCCAGGCCGGCCTCACCTCTGCCGCCGGCGCGCGCGCCCTTGGCGGTTTTTCTGCCGGTTCGAACAGGCCGGGCTGGCGGCTCAAATCTCCTCCACCTGTGCGATGCCCGGCAGGCCGCCGATGGCGTCGCGCAGGCCGCCCGCGATCGAATAGGTGCCGGGCAAGGTGACCTCGGCTTCGGCGTCATCCGGCATCGGCACGACCAGGGTGACCCGGCCGCGCCCGCGCTTGCCTTCCAGGGTCTTGCGCAGCGCCTCGAGCGCGGCGAGATCGGACAGCACGATGCGCAGGCCGGCCGCCGCATTGGCCACCGCGTCTTCGAGCTTCTCGATCGATTGCGCGGTGAGCTTGACCTGCTCGCCGTCGAGCCGGCCGTCGGCCGAAACCAGCACCGCCTGCCCCGGTTCGAGCAGATTGCGCTTGCTGCCCAAAAGCTCGCTGAACACGGTGAGCTCGAAAGCCCCCGACTGATCGGAACACTGCACGAAGGCGAAGCGGTTGCCCTTGGCCGAGGTGCGTTCCTGGCGGTCGATAACGGTACCGGCGAGCTTGATGCGGCCCGGCGCACCGCGCGCCAGCAGCACGGCCAAGTCGGCTGCCCGGCTCACGCCCAGGCGCTGCAGGCTGCGCTCGTAGGCCGCCAGCGGATGCGAGGAGAGATAAAAACCGATGGCGGCGAACTCGTTCTGCAGCTTCTCCATCGGCGCCCAGTCCGGCACCTTGGGCAGCGCCGACCGCCGTTGCGCGGTATCGTCGCCAAACAGGCTGTTCTGGTTGCTGCCGCGCGCCTCGTGCGTGGCCTGGGAGTGGCGCGACAAGGTCTCGACGGCGCCGAAGGTCTGGGCCCGGTTATTGTTGAGCGAATCGAAGGCGCCGGCCTTCACCAGGCTTTCGAGCAGGCGCTTGTTGATCACCCGCTGGTCGAGCCGCTCGGCGACGTCGAACAGGTCCTTGAACGGGCCGCCGCGCTCGCGCTCCTCGGCCAGCCGGGCCATCGCGTCGCGGCCGACGCCCTTGATCGCCGCCAACGCGTAGCGCACGCCCTTCTTGCCATCCGGCAGGGCTTCGACGGCGAACTCGGCCATCGACCTGTTGATGTCGGGCGCCAGCAGCGGGATTTTCAGGCGCTCCAGCTCGCGGCGGAAATTGCCGATCTTGTCGGCATTGCCCATGTCCAGCGTCATCGACGCGGCGAAGAACTCGACCGGATAGTTCGCCTTCAGGTAAGCCGTCTGGTAGGCGACCAGCGCGTACGGCGCGGAGTGGCATTTGTTGAAGCCGTAGCCTGCGAATTTCGCCACCTTGTCGAAGATCATCGAGGCGCGAGCCTCCTCGACGTCGTTCTTGCGCGCGCCCTCGATGAAGGTCGCGCGCTGGGCGTCCATCTCGGACTGGATCTTCTTGCCCATGGCGCGGCGCAAAAGGTCGGCGCCGCCCAGCGAATAGCCCGACAGGACCTGGGCGATCTCCATCACCTGTTCCTGGTAGACCATGATGCCGTAGGTCTCTTCGAGGATGCCCTTCAGCGAGGGATGCAGGTAGTCGGCTCTCTCCTGGCCATTCTTGACGCTGATGTAGGTCGGGATGTCGTCCATCGGGCCGGGCCGATAGAGCGCCACCAGGGCGATCAGGTCCTCGAAGCGGTTGGGTTTCAGCTTGGCCAGGATGTCGCGCATGCCGCTGCCTTCCATCTGGAAGACCCCGTAGGCATCGCCCTTGGCCAGCATCCTGAAGGTCGGCTCGTCGTCGAGCGGGATCTTGGCAATGTCTATTTTGGCTCGGCCGATCTGCTCGCAGGCTTTTTCGATCACGGTCAGCGTCTTCAGCCCGAGGAAGTCGAACTTCACCAGACCCGCCGTCTCGACCCATTTCATGTTGAACTGGGTGGCCGGCAGCGATTCCTTGTTGTCGGTATCGCGATAGAGCGGCACGAGCTGGTCGAGCGGGCGGTCGCCGATCACCACGCCGGCGGCGTGCGTCGAGGCGTTGCGATACAGCCCCTCGAGCTGCAGCGCGAGATCGATCAGGCGCTTGATTTCCTCGTCGGCGGCATATTGCTCCTTCAGGAGCTGCTCGCTCTCCAGCGCTTGGGCGAGGGTCACCGGCTTCGCCGGGTTGTTCGGCACCAGCTTGCAGATGCGGTCGACCTGGCCATACGGCATGCCCAGCACGCGGCCGACGTCGCGCAATACGGCGCGCGCCTGCAGCTTGCCGAAGGTGATGATCGCGGCGACGCGGTCGTGGCCGTACTCGTCGCGCACATAGCGGATCACCCGGTCGCGCTTGTCCTGGCAGAAGTCGATGTCGAAGTCGGGCATCGACACGCGCTCGGGGTTGAGGAAGCGCTCGAACAGCAGGCCCCAGCGCAACGGGTCGAGGTCGGTGATCTTGAGCGACCAGGCGACCAGCGAACCCGCGCCCGAGCCGCGTCCGGGCCCGACCGGGATGCCGTTGTCCTTGGCCCACTGGATGAAGTCGGCGACGATCAGGAAGTAGCCGGAAAATCCCATCGTCTCGATCATGTCGAGCTCGTAGGCGAGACGGTCGTGGTATTTCTTGAAGTCGATGTCGGGCGACAGCCGGTCGCCCTTTTTCAGGGCGGCAAGGCCGCTCTCGGCCATTTCCTTCAGCGCGTCCTTCTCAGCGCGGCCGCCCAGCTTGGTGTAGCGCGGCAGGATCGGCTTGCGCGGCACCGGCATGTAGGCGCAGCGCCGGGCGATCGCCAGGGTGTTGTCGCACGCTTCCGGCAGGTCGGCGAACAACGCGCGCATCTCGGCCGCCGATTTGAAATAGTGCTCCGGCGTCAGCCTGCGGCGATTGGGATCCTCGATATGGGCGCCCTGCTCGATGCACAGCAGCACGTCATGCGCCTCGTACATCGAGGCCTTGGGGAAATGCACGTCGTTGGTCGCGACCAACGGCAGGCCGCGCCTATAGGCAAGCTCGAGCAGCGGCCCCTCGATACGCCGCTCGGCCTCCTCGCCATGGCGCTGCAGCTCGATATAGAGCCTGCCGTCGAACAGGCCCTGCAGCCGTTCGAGCTGGTGGGTCGCAGCCGGGACCTGGCCCGCCAGCAAAAGCCGGCCAACGACGCTGCCGGCGCTGCCGACCACGGCGAGCAGGCCGTCGGTATTGCCCAAAAGCTCGGACAGCGGCAGCGCCGCCAGCGATCCGCTCTTGAATTCGAGGTGGGCGCGGCTCACCAGCCGCATCAGGTTGAGGTAGCCCGCCTCGTTCTGGACCAGCAGGGTGAGCCAGTCGGCCGCCAGGAGCTTGCCCGCTGTGACGACGCCGCCCTCCTCCTCGCGGCGGATGCCGATGTCGCAGCCGATGATGGGCTGGATGCCGCCCTTGGCGGCGTACTGCGCGAATTCCAGAGCGCCGAACAGATTGTTGCGGTCGGTGACGGCGACCGCGGGCATCGACTGCTCCCGGGCGAGCGACACGACCTTGTCGACCTTGTTCGCTCCTTCGGTGAGCGAATAGGCGGAGCGGACTTTCAGATGGACGAAATCGGCGATGGTCACGCGCCACTATTGCGCTCTCATCTTGTGGAAAACGAGGCGAATCAATAGACCCACGGACACCGCGACAACAACACTGTCATCCCGAGCGCAACGAGGGACCTTTCCTGTGGCCTTAAAGGCCCCTCGCTTCGCTCGGGGTGACAGCGGTTTCCAACCCGTCAACACCCCATCTTTCAGCGCCAGTCCTTTCGCTCGCTTGCGATATGGGAGCCGCCATGGACTGCGCGCCACAACTCTTTGCCGAGACCGCGTAGCTTGAGAATCGAGAGCGCTGGAGCCGGCTCGAGCGCCTGGGCCAGCAAGATCCTGACTTCCTGCGCCACAGAGCGGCGTTCGCGTTTGGCGCGCGCCTTTAGCTTGCGGTACAGCGCATCCCGCAGGTTCTTGACGTTGAGGTTAGCCATGAGTCTTCGTCCACTTTGGAGGCGTAGGATGAAGCCTCAGGCGGCGATAGTCAGCCGAAGGCCGAGCGCCCGCAGAACCTTGGCCACCGTCGCGAACTCGGGATTGCCGGTTGATGACAGCGCCTTGTAGAGGTTGGCGCGGCCGAGCCCCGAGGCGCGCGCAAGTTCGGTCATGCCCTTGGCGCGCGCGATATCGCCCAGCGCCGCCTTCAGCAACTCGGGATCCCCGTCCTCGAGAACGGCATCAAGATAGGCGGCGATGTCTTTCTTGGTCTTCAGAGACTCGGCGGCATCCCAACGGCGGGTCTTGCGTACCATGGCAACCTTTCTAGAGCTCACCTGCTAGTTCGAGAGCGCGCGCTATATCGCGACTCTGTGTCCGCTTGTCGCCACCGCAAAGCAGAATCATGACAATGTCGCCGCGCCGAACAAAGTAAACGCGATAGCCCGGACCGTAATCGATCCGCATTTCCGAGACGCCGGCGCCAACCGGCTTAACGTCGCCGGGATTGCCGAGCGACAGCCGGCGAATACGGGTCGTAATGCGGGCGCGCGCCTGATGATCGCGTAAACCCGCAAACCATGCTGCGAAGACGTCGGTTTGCCGGACTTCGATCAATGCCTGATTGTCTCTCAGAAAGGACAACGTGTCAAGGCTTGCCCATCTTAAGGCGGCCTGAGTGACGAGGGGCTGCTAAGCATCCGAGCGCCGCGAGGGACCTTTCCTGTGGCCTTAAAGGCCCCTCGCTACGCTCGGGGTGACAGCGGTTTCTAACTAGTCAGAACCCCGTCCTTCAGCGTCACGATGCGGTCCATGCGGGCGGCGAGATCGGGATTGTGGGTGGCGACCAGTGCCGTCATGCCGGTCTCGCGCACCAGCGCGAGCAGCTGGCGGAACACCGTATCGGCCGTCGCCGAATCGAGGTTGCCGGTCGGTTCGTCCGCCAGCAGCACGCGCGGCGCATTGGCCATCGCGCGCGCGACCGCCACGCGCTGCTGCTCGCCGCCCGACAGGCGGCCAGGCCGGTGATCGGAGCGGTCCTTGAGCTGCACCATCGCCAAAAGCTCGGCGGCATGGGCGCGCGCCTGGCCGCGGCCGCGTCCGTTCAGCATCTGCGGCAGCATCACGTTCTCGATCGCCGAGAACTCCGGCAGCAGGTGATGGTACTGGTAGACGAATCCCAGGAACCGCCGCCGCAATGCAGTGCGATCGCGGTCGCTGGCCGCGGCGGCCGATTTGCCGTCGATGACGATGTCGCCCTCGTCCGGCCGCTCCAGCAGGCCGGCGATGTGCAGCAGGGTGGACTTGCCGCTGCCCGACTGACCGACCAGGGCGACGATCTCGCCCGGCCGCAGGTCGAGGGTGATGCCCCGCAGCACTTCCAGACGCCGGTCGCCCTGCACGAAGGTGCGCTTGATGCCGCGCAGGGACAGGGGAAAATCCGGATCATTCATGGCGCAGTCCTTCGACCGGCTCGACGCGGGTGCTGCGCCACGCCGGGTAGGAAGCCGCGGCCAGCGACAGAACGATCGCCACGGCGATGACCATCGCCACTTCCGCGACCTGGACCCGAACGGGCATGGAGGTGATGAAATCGACTTCGGCCGAACCGCTTCCCGCGGCCCCGGTGAGCCATGACAGCAAGGCGCCGATCGACGGCATGTTGGCGCAGACCAGCAGGCCGAGCGCGGCGCCGACGGCGGTGCCAACCAGCCCGACCGCGGCGGCCGACATGAAGAAGGCCCGCACGATGGTGCGGGGCGAGGCGCCCATGGTGCGCAGGATGGCGATGCTGCCGCGTTTCACCCGAACCAGCATGGTGAAGCTTGCCACCACGTTCATCGCCGCCACCACGACGATCAGGGTGAGGATGATGAACATCATCACCCGCTCGACCTGCAAAGCACCGACGAAGCGGGCATTGAGGCCGAGCCAGTCGGCGATCCTGAGATCGTCGCGTTTCAGGGACTCGCGCAACGCCTCGGCCACGCGAGGCGCCGCCGCCGGGTCGACGATGTCGAGCTCGATCGAGCTCACCGCCTGGTCGGCGTATTCGAGGTCGTCGCGGAGCATGGCCAGGGGAACGAAGACCAACGAATTGTCGAACTCGTAGCGGCGCGTCAGGAAGCTCGCCAGCACTTCGTAGTCGGCATAGCGCGGCGCTATCGTGCCATTCTCATTGAGTCGGTGCGTGACCAGGGTGACCTTGTCTCCCGGGCGGACGTTCAGCGCTTGACGCAGGCGTTCGCCCATGACGACCCCCGGCCTGGTGCCGAAGGCACCGAGATCGCCGGCCACGACGTTCCCGGCCACGCGCATCGCAAGGTCTTCGGGGCGCACGCCGCGCAACAGCGCGCCGCGTGTCTGGCCGTTGGCCGTGATCAGCGCCTGGCGCTCGAGGGTCTGATGGAAGCGCGAGACTCCGGGAAAACCCTCGACCCTCGCCAGCAGATCCGGTGTCGCCTGCAGGATACCGTCGCGGGCAGTTATGACGACATGGCCGTTCATGCCGATGATGCGGCTGAGAAGTTGCTGGCGAAAACCCCCCATCACCGAGAGCACGACGATCAGGGTGGCTACACCCAGCGCCACGCCGATCAGGGAGAAGATGGCGATGAAGGAGACGAAGCCTTCGCGCTGGCGCGTCGCGAGGTAGCGCCAGGCGAGCCAGCGTTCGACGGCGGGTGCGCTGTCACTCACGACGCAGGCCCTCCACCGGATCGAGCCGGGCCGCCCGCGCCGCGGGATAAAGCGAGGCGAGCAGCGCGAAAACCAGCGCCATGCCGGCGATCGCCGCGACGTCCGGCCATTCGATGCGCGAGGGCAGTTCGGCCAGCAGGTAGAGCGTCTCGTCGAACAGGACGATGCCGAAGGTATGCTGCAGCCACTGGCGGATCGCCTCGATGTTGCGGGCGAAGGCCAGGCCGAGCACGACCCCGAGCAGGGTGCCGACGCCGCCGATCGCCAGCCCATCGAGCAGGAAGATCCGCAGGATGGCGCCGCGGCTTGCCCCCATGGTGCGCAGGATGGCGATGTCGGCGGTCTTGGTGCGAACCAGCATGACCAGGCTGGAGACGATGTTGAAGGCGGCGACCAGCACGATCATGGTCAGCACCAGGAACATCACGTTGGTCTGTGCCTGGACGGCCGAGAAGAAGCCGAAATTGGCCTGCAGCCAGTCGAACACCCAGGCTTGCGTGCCGACGACCTGCGAGACCAGCCGGCGCGCGGTCCCGACCGAGGCATCGTCGGCCAGGAACACCTCGATGCCGGTGATCTTGCCGCCGAGATCGAGCAGGCGCTGGGCGGCGCCGAGCGGCGTGTAGACGAAATTGGCGTCGTAGTCGTACATGCCGGCGCAGAAGACGGCTGCCACCCGCGCCGTCGCCGAGCGCGGCATGACGCCAAGCGGCGTGGCGACTGAAACCGGTGACACGAGCTGCAGGCTGTCGCCCACCTTGACGCCCATGAGGTCGGCAAGCCGCCGGCCGATCGCGACGGAAAATTCGTCGCCAAAGCCCTTCAGACTGCCCCAGTCGACGGACTTGTCGCCCTCGCCCCGGCACTGGGCTCGATAGCGATCGCGGATTTCCGGCGGTCCTTCGATCGCGGCGGCAAGCGGCGTGCGCGCGCGGAAATCGTCGGGCTCCATGCCGCGCAGCACCACGCCGCGCACGCGGTCGCCGGCCACCGCCATGACCTGGCCCTCGATGGTGGGTGTTGCCGACATCACGCCGGGCACGGCGCGGATGCGCGCCAACAGGTCGGGCGTGGCGACAAGCCCGTCGCGGCCGCCATGGATGCCGAGCTGGCCGCTGATGCTCGACATCTGGCGCAGCATCTCGACGCGAAAGCCGTTCATCACCG
>Ga0070706_100005532_pt1 | contig 12028 bp, 8 predicted proteins | sample KBSK5501metaG_FD_65476 | JGI IMG/M metagenome (GOLD analysis project Ga0070706, IMG submission 65476) | Corn, switchgrass and miscanthus rhizosphere microbial communities from Kellogg Biological Station, Michigan, USA - KBS K5-50-1 metaG | ecosystem: Host-associated > Plants > Roots >...
TGGCAGCGAGCGGCGGATTCACTTCGCCGCGAGCGACATGGGGGGGAGCGCGAATGCGCGCGGGGGGGTGCCACCGTCGTCATCACCCCCCCGAATTGCCTACAATCACGGCCATGCCGCCGCCCCGCGAGCCCGAGCCCGATCCCCTGAGCGCCGACGTCAACACGCTGGGCCGGCTCCTCGGTGACGTGCTGCGCGAGCAGGAGGGCGAGGCCGGCTTCGCGCTCGTGGAGGAGTACCGCGCGGCCACGAAGCAGATGCGCGCCGCCGTCGGCGAGGACGGCGACGACTTCGGCGAGGCCGGCCGGCGGCTGCGCGCGCGCACCGACGAGCTCGCCCTCGACGAGTGCCGGCTCGTCGTCCGCGCCTTCTCCGGCTACTTCCACCTCGTGAACCTGGCCGAGGAGCACCACCGCCTGCGCGTGCTGCGCGGGCGGGAGCAGCAGGCGGGAGACACCCCGCGGGGCGAGTCGGTGCGGCAGGCGCTGGTGGAGGCGGCGGAGGCCGGGGTGGACGCGGAGCGCGTGCGCTCGTTGCTGCGGTCGTGCCTGGTGGAGCCGGTCTTCACCGCGCACCCCACCGAGGCGCGACGGCGGTCCGTGCTCTTCAAGCTGCGGCGGCTGTCCGACCTCGTGGAGCAGCTCGACGACCCGCGGGCCACCTCCCACGAGCGCTTCGACCTGTTCGACCGCATCCGTGAAGAGGTGACGTCCCTGTGGCTCACGGAGGAAGTGAGGGGCCGCGCGCCGCGGGTCCTCGACGAGGTGCGCAACGGCCTCTACTACTTCGAGGAGGCGCTCTGGGAGCTGGTGCCGCGACTCTACCGCGAGGTCGAGGAGGCGCTCGCCGCGGCCTATCCCCGCGAGGCCTTCCAGGTGCCGCCGTTCCTGCGCTTCGGCTCGTGGATCGGCGGCGACCGCGACGGCCATCCGCACGTCACCGCCCAGGTCACCGAGCAGACGCTGCGCCTGCACCGGGAGACCGCCTTCTCGCTCTACGAGGGCTCGCTCGCCGAGCTGGAGCGCGAGCTGAGCGTCGCCGCGGAGCCGCGGGAAATCTCGGACGCACTGGCCCAGTCGCTCGACGCCGACGCCGCGGCCATGCCCGAGCTCGCGTCCTCGCTCACCCTCCACTTCGCGAACGAGCCCTACCGGCGCAAGGGCGGCTTCATGCAGGCGCGGATCGCCGCCGCCCGGCGGATCAACGCCGCGCGGCTGCGCGAGCGGCGCCGCGACGCGGCCTCCGCGGAGGGCGACGACGACCCGGTGCTCGGCCAGGCGCAGCGCTTGTGGGGCACCGGCGCACCGCCGGAGCCGCCGCGTCCCGACGACGACCGCATCGCCTACGCGGGGCCCGAAGCGCTCGCGCAGGATCTTCGCCTCATCGGCGAGAGCCTTCGGCAGCATCACGGGGGCCGGCTCGCGGACGGCCTCGTGGCCGACCTCCTCCGCCGCGTGCAGGTCTTCGGCTTCCATCTCGCGCGCCTCGACCTGCGCCAGCACAGCCAGGTCCTGGCGGCCGCCGCGGCCGAGGTGCTGAAGACCGCGGGCGTGGAGGCCGACTTCCTCGCCCTCGACCTCCCGGGGCGGGCCCGCGTCCTCGCCCGCGAGATCGCGAACCCGCGGCCGATCGTCCGGCCTCTCGGCGGCTACTCCGCGCCGACCGCGGAGACGATCGCCCTCTTCAAGACGCTGGCCCGGCTGCAGCGGGAGCTGGGGCCCGAGGCCTGCGACGTCTTCATCGTCTCCATGACGGCGGGGACGGCGGACGTGCTCACGCCGCTGCTCTTCGCCAAGGAGGCGGGCCTCTTCGACCCGGGCCCGCCGCCCCGCAGCCGCCTGCAGGTCGTGCCGCTCTTCGAGACGATCGACGACCTGCACCGCGCCGCGGGCCTGATGCGCGAGCTCTTCGCGCTGCCCGTCTACGCGCCGCAGCTCGAGGCCTGGGGCCGCCAGCAGCAGATCATGCTGGGCTACTCGGACAGCAACAAGGACGGCGGCTTCGTCACCGCCAACTGGGAGCTGTACCGGGCGCAGCGGGCGCTCGTCGCGGCGTGCCGCCAGGCCGGCGTGACCCTCCTCCTCTTCCACGGCCGCGGCGGCGCGATCGGACGCGGCGGCGGCCCCACCGGCCGCGCGATCATGGCCCAGCCGCCGGGCGCGCTGAGCGGCCGGCTGCGCCTCACCGAGCAGGGCGAGGTGGCCTTCGCGCGCTACGCGCACCCCGGGATCGCGCACCGGCACCTCGAGCAGACGATCCACGCCGTCTTCCGCGCGAGCCTGCGGCCGTTTCCCGAGGGCGCGCACGACGCGTGGGCGGCCGAGATGGAAGCGCTCTCGCCGCTGGCGCTGGCGTCCTACCGGCGCCTCGTCTACGACGACCCCGACTTCGTGCGCTACTTCCACCAGGCGACACCGATCGACGCGATCACCGGCCTGCGCATCGGCTCCCGCCCCGCGCGCCGGGCGGAGTCCGAGCGCATCGAGGAGCTGCGCGCGATCCCGTGGGTCTTCAGCTGGACCCAGAGCCGGCACGGCCTGCCCGGATGGTACGGGCTGGGCAGCGCGTACGCGGCCCAGCTCCAGGCGAACGGTGAAGCGGCGCGGCGCCGCTGGGCGGAGATGTACCGCGAGTGGCCCTTCTTCCGCTCCCTGATCGACAACGCCCAGCTCAGCATGGGCAAGGCCGACCTCGCGGTGGCCCGCATCTACGACGGCCTGGCCGAGCCCGCGCTGCGCGCGAAGATCTTCCCGCGCATCGTCGAGGAGTGGGGACGGACGCGGGAGGCGGTCCTGACGGCCACGGGACGGAGCGCGCTGCTGGACATCTCTCCCGTGCTCCGCCGGTCCATCCGGCTGCGCAATCCCTACGTCGACCCGCTGAGCTTCGTCCAGGTGAGCCTGCTCGCGCGCCTGCGTGCCCGTCCAGGGGGTCTGGGGGATGCGGAGCATCCCCCAGCGCGAAGAGCCAGCGCGGGATTCACTCCCGCGCGAGCGGAGGACGACCGCGACACCCTCCAGCGCCTGCTCGCGCTGACCGTGAACGGCATCGCCGCTGGCCTGCAGAGCACCGGCTGAGCCCTACTTGCCCCTGAGAATCTCGATATTTCCGTTGCTGTCGGTCAGGGTCACCGTGCACCCGCCCGCCCCGATGCGTCCGCTGAGGGAGTCCGCGCCGATGGAGCCCGCCGCGGTGATGGGCACGTCGCTGCGGATCGATCCGAACGACGTGCGGGCGGTGACGTCGTAGCCGGCGCCCTCGGGCAGCCGCACCCGGATGGGGGCGAACGAGGTGACGAGCGTGATGCGGGTGCAGCCGTGGGCCCCCGTGCCATCCACGTCCACGGCGCCGTTCTGATTGCGCACCTCCACCAGGGGTCCTTCCACGCGGGCGAGGACGACCGCGGCGAACGAGGTGCGCACGGTGACCGGGCCCTTGACTTCGGCGGCGTTGACCGCCCCGTTGGAGTTCTCCACCTCCAGGGAGCCGGTGACGCCGGCGGCCTGGACCAGGCCGAAGCTCGTCTTGACGTAGGCGGGACCGACGTTGAAGATCGCCACCTCGCCGTTGCCCCCGATCACCCGCACGCCCTTCGGGGCGCCGGAGACCTCGATGCGGCCGAACGTGCTGCGCACGTCGGCCGCGCCCGCCACCTCGCGCAGCGTCACCGCGCCGTTCGAGTTCGTGACCGTCGCGTCGCCCTGGATCTGCGTGACCTCCACCGCCCCGAAGCTGGTGCTGATCGTGGCGGGGCCGGCCACCTTGCGCCCCCCGATGCGCCCGTTGTTGTTGGCGGCGGTGAGGCCCCGTCCGACGTCCTCGAAGGTGAGCGCGCCGAAGGAGGTCCTGAGGTCGGCGGCGCCGGCCACGCCGCGCACGTTGACGTTCCCGTTTCCGTTGACGACCGCGAGGTCGCCGCGGACGAGGCTCACCTCCACGGCGCCGAACGAGTTGGTGACCCGGCTCGGGCCCCCCGCGTCGGCGAGGAGGACGTTGCCGTTGCTGTTCAGCACGACGACTCCCTTGCGGACGCTCCGCACCTCGACGCCGGCGAAGCGGTTGCTCACGTCGAGCGCGCCCTGAACCTCGGCGACGCGGACGGCGCCGTTCTGGCTCGTCACCGAAACGTCCCCCTCGATGCGGGCCACCTCCACCGGGCCGAAGGAGTTCTCCAGGCGCTGCCGGCCCCGGCCGTCGGTGAAGGTCAGCCGGCCGTGGCTGTTGCGCACGTCGCCGTCGGCCTTCAGGCCGCGGACCGACATGTCGCCGAAGCTGTTGCGCGCCTGCAGGGGCACCGTCTCCGGCAATGTGATCTCGTAGTCGACCGCAAAGGAGACGTTGTGGCCCCGCCCCTCGGGGTAGCGCGTCCGCACAGCCACCACGGCGGGCGTCTCCTGGACGTCGATGGCCACCTGCTGCAGCGCCGCCGATGCCTCGCCCGCACTCGGAGCCGACACGCGGATGTGCGCCAGGATCCGCGCCTCGGCCAGGGCGTGGGTGCCGATGGTGACGTCGCCCTGCTGATGCTCGAGACGGAAGGCCTGCGCCGCGCGCATCGGCAGCGTGCGCGAGAACTCGCGCGTCACCTCCTCGCGGGCCCCGCGCGCGGAGGCGACCGCAGGCGGGACGAGCAGGAGCAGGCCGAGGGCGGCGCCGACCCGGCGCCACCGCACGACGGGGGACCTAAAGGGCATCGCCATCCTCTTTCATCACTTGCTCGAGGGTGCGCTGCTTCTCCTGGTAGAGGGACAGCAGCTCCCGCCGAAGGCGGGCGTTGAAGCGGTTGCGGTCGATCCGGGCGCGGCACTCCGCGATCGCCGAGTCGAGGACGAGCAGCTTCTCGCGATAGCTCATCATGAGGGGCGAGCCCGACTCCTGCACCCTCGGATCCGCGACGCGGGACAGCTCCTCGATCGAGCGGACGTAGTCGTGCTCGGTCCGCTCGACCTCCCGCAGCGCCCTGTCGCTGAGGAGCCGGCGCCCCGCCTCCGCCGCGGGGACGCCGGGCCGCGGCGCCCGGAGGAGGACGGCGAGCCCGAGGACGAGCACGGCGGCGGCCGCGGCCAGGGTCAGCCAGGAGCGGACGCGGAGGGAGGCGCGGCGCCGCTCGGTCCGGGCCGCCTCCGCGGCGAGAGCCGCCTGGATGCGCGGCCAGAGGTCCGGGCTGTCCCACTCGCGGTGCAGCTCCCGCGCCGCCCGCGAGATCTCCTCGTCGGTGTATCTCACGCCTGCCTCCCCCCCACGTCCCCCAGGGCGGACTGCAGCTCGCGTCTGGCCTCGAAGAGAAGCGACTTCGAGGTCCCCTCGGCGATGTCGAGGATCTCGGCGATCTCCCGGTGCAGGAAGCCCTCGACCTCGAAAAGCAGGAAGACGTCGCGGTGGCGCGGGCGTAGCGCGGCCACCGCCTTCTCGAGCGTCAGGCGCAGCGGCGTATCCGCGGCCGCGTGGGCCGTCGAGGCCGGGAGCTGATCCTCGGGCACCAGCTCCCTCTCGCCCCGCCGGCGGCGGCGCTGCCGGCCGATGTCGTGGCACGCGTTGACCAGGATGCGGTAGACCCAGGTGCTGGCGCGCGCGGTGCCCTTGAACGCCGCCATGCCCCGGTACGCGCGCAGGAAGGCCTCCTGCACCGCGTCCTCCGCGTCGGTGGCGTTGCCCAGGATGTTGTAGGCGACACTCTTCATGCGCGTCCCGTGGCTCTGGTAGAGCTCCTCGAAGAAGGCGCCTTCGTCCTGGGCGGGCACGCTTGCCTCCTCCGTGAAGTCAAGCCTCAGCAGTGGGTTGCCGGGAACCGTCCAGTCCGACGTAACGTCCTCCCCTCCGTACCACTGGCTTGGACGGAGGGACCCCTCGGACCGTTGGAAAAAACAGGAGGCGCTAGCTTTCCGGCAGCAGGGCGCCCATCACCCAGCCCAGGGCGCCGGCGATGCCGGTCAGGATGGGGTTCACCACGAGGCCTCCGACACGGGTGAGCATGGCCGGGCCGAACGGCACTTCGGCGAGGCCGGGGGCATTGAGGGCGATCGGGTGGTTGAAATAGGTGTGCAGCCCGAGCGCGTACGAGACGAGCGTCGCGACGAAGATCACGACCTGGCTGATGAGCCCGAGGGTGATCGCCAGCCCCGCCGCCTGCCAGAGCCGGAAGCGGCGCCACCGCCGGCAGAAGGCGCCGTAGAAGATGGCGGCGTGGATCGTCATGATCACGATGCTGAAGACGTAATGGGCCTTCTCGTAGGGAACGCCGATGGCCCCCTGGACGAGCTTCCCCACGGTGAAGATGGCGAGCAGCAGCAGGTAGAGGCGGGCGAGCTTCAGGTTCTCGGCCATGCTCTCCTTCCTTGATCTATGTCTCTCTACGTCGCGGGGGTCCCGGGCGCCGGGTTGAGATGATACACATGCGCAGTGTAGTCTGCCATCGTTGCGGGTCCCGACCAGAATGCTGCGCCCCTTCGCCGACGTTCGCGTCGAGGAGCGGCCGGGCGTCACCGGCGCGTTCCTCACGCTTTTCGGGATCCTGGCCGGCCACACCCTGCTCGAGACGGCGCGCGACGCGCTCTTCCTCGCCCGGCTCGCTCCCTCGCAGCTGCCGTGGGTGTACCTGGCCCTGGCCGCGGTGGCGGTGGGCCTGTCGCTCGGTCCCGGGCGCGGAGCGCGCGGCCTCACCCGCACGCACCGTCTCTCGCAGCTGCTCTTGTCGTGCGCGGCGGTGACGTTCCTCTTCTGGCTCTTCGGCTCCTGGCACAACCCGTGGACCTTGCGCGGGCTCTACATCTGGACGGGGCTCGTGGGCACTCTGGCCGGGCTCCAGTTCTGGCTCGTGCTCGGGGAGATGTACACGATGACCCAGGCCAAGCGGATCTACCGCGTCGTCGGCCTCGGCAGCGTGCTGGGGGCGGTGGCGGGCGCGGGCGTGGCGCGGCTCGTCAGCGCGTACCTGCCGACCTCGTACCTCGTGCTCGCTTCGTCGGTGGCCCTCGCCCTCACCGGCCTCGGTCCGGCCCTCGTGCTGCGGCGCACGGAGGGAGAGGGGGCGCAGACGGCGTCCGAGCCCGCCCCCTCGAACGTCTTCCAGGCCGCGCAGTTCATGCGCGACCACCCCTACCTCACCCGCCTCTCCGGTCTCGTCCTGGTGTCCACGGTCGCGGTGACGCTGGCCGACTACGTCTTCAAGAGCACGGTGGCGAAGCATGTCCCCGCGGCGGAGCTCGGCGCCTTCTTCGCCACCTTCTACATGGTGCTCAACGTTCTTGCCCTGACCGCGCAGCTCGCGCTCATGGGGTGGCTCCTGCGCGTCCTCGGCCTGCACCGGGCGCTCTGGGTGCTGCCGACGCTCCTCCTGCTCGGCTCGGCGGGGGTGGCGTTCGGAGGAGGGCTGCTGGCCGCGCTCGTCCTGAAGGGCGCCGACGGCGCGCTGCGTCCTTCCCTCCACCGCACCACCACCGAGCTGCTCTTCCTGCCGATCCCCGACGGCCTGCGCTCCCGGGCCAAGCCCCTCATCGACGTCATCGGCCAGCGGGGCGGACAGGCCCTGGCGTCGATCTTCATCCTCGGGGAGCTGACCTTGCACCGCGGAGACATCGTGCTCGCGTCGATCGCCGCCCTGCTGTGCATCGTCTGGGTCGCGTGGGCGCTGGAGCTGAAGCCCCACTACCTGGAGCTCTTCCGGACCGCGCTGCGCCAGGGGTCGATGCGCGATCGCGCCGACCTGCCCGACCTCGACCTCGCCTCGCTCGAGACGCTGATCGCCGCCCTCAACGGGCGCGACGACGCCGAAGTCGTGGGAGCCATGGACCTGCTCGCCGCCGAAGGGCGCGAGCGGCTGGTCCCCGCCCTCATCCTCTACCATCCTTCGCGGCCCGTCGTGCTCCGCGCCCTGGAGCTCTTCGAGAACTCGGGCCGCACGGACTTCGTGCCCGTGGCCGACCGCCTGCTCGACCACGCCGATCCCGAGGTGCGCGCGGCCGCCCTCCGCGCCCGCTCGGCGGCGAAGCCCGACCAGGGCGTGCTGACGAAGGCGATGGACGACCCGAGCCCCGTCGTGCGGGCCACCGCGCTTGTGGGCCTCGTCTCCGGCGGTTGGGCGCCGGAGGGCTCCGACCTCGAGGAGTCGCTCAAGGGCTCGGCCGAGGCCCAGGCGGCGCTCGCCCGCGCGATCCGCCGGCAGCCGACCGCCGCCTTCGAGGACGCACTGCTGAGCCTGGCCGAGGCCAGCTCTCCCGAGGTGCAGGCGCTCGCCGCCGAGGCCATGGGAGCGGTGAAGAGCCCGCGTTTCCTGCCCGCGCTCCTCTCCATGCTGGGCACGCGCGAGGCCCGGCACGCGGTCCGCGCCGCGTTCCTCGACCACGGGGACGACGCGCTGCGCTTCCTCGACGAGGCGCTCGGAGACTTGTCCCTGCCCCACGACATCCGGCGGCACCTCCCCCGCACCATCAGCCTCTTCCCCGCCGGCCAGGCCGGCCCCATGCTGCTGAGCCACCTGCTGGCGGAGCCGGCGGGCATGGTCCGCTTCCGCATGATCCGGGGGCTGGGCCGGATCGCCACGGACCATCCCGAGGTGCGGCTGGACGCCGCCGTGCTGAAGGAAGCCACCACGCGGACGCTGGAGGCGTCGTTTCGTCTCGTGCACTGGCGCTCGGTGCTGGAGCGGGGCGCGCGCGAGGACCCCCGCCGCGCCACCCGCGGCCACGGCCTGCTGTTGGACCTGCTGCGCGACAAGGAGATCCACGCGGTGGAGCGCCTGTTCCGGCTTCTCGGCCTGCAGTACCGCTCGGAGAACCTGAGACAGATCCACCGCGGTCTGCGCAACACGAACCCCAAGGTCCGGTCGGGGAGCCGGGAGCTGATCGAGAACCTCCTCGACCCGCCCCTGCGGGAGGCGGTGCTGGCGCTCGTCGACGACGCGCCCGCCGGCACCCGCCTCGCCCAGGCTGCCCCTTACTATCGAGCGATGGACATGGACTACGAGGCCGTCCTCGTCACGCTCCTCGAGGCGTCCAGCGAGACCGTGCAGAGCCTGGCCGCGTTTCACGTGGGTGAGCTGGGCCTCACCACGCTGCGGGGCCGGCTCGAGGACCTCGACCGCGGCCGGTCCGGCTTCTTCGTCTCCCGCGTGATCGAGCGGGCGCTGCGCCAGCTCGCCGACCCTTCCCAGGGCGTCGCCCATGCCCGCTAGCCCGCCCACCGTCGGCACCGTGGAGCGCATCCTCTCCCTCAAGAGGATTCCCATGCTCGCCGGGCTCGCCCCCGAGGACCTCGCGGCGGTGGCCGAGCACGGCCGGGAGCGCTTCTTCCCCAAGGGCAGCGTGCTGCTGCGCGAGGGCGAGCCGATCCCCGCCCTCTACGCCGTGCTCGACGGCCGTGTCCACCTGGCGCGCAAGGGCCGGCGGCTGGGCCACGTCACCTCGGCGGGCTTCGTCGGCGGCGCGGCGATATTCGCGCGTGACGCCGAGGGGCTCTCGGCGGTGGCGGACACGGACACGCTCACCCTCGAGGTGGAGCTGGACGCCGCCCTCGAGATCTTCGAGGACCACTTCCCCATCCTCCAGCACGTGCTGCGCGAGGTGTGCCGCTGGCTCCTCGACCTCGTGGGCCGGCTGCCCTCCTCGCTCTTCGGCGAGATCTTCCCGCGCTTCGAGGTTCCGAGCGTCCCGCCCGCCGATCTCGACCTGGTCGAGCGGATCCTCTTCCTCCGCCAGGTCTCGCCGTTCGCCCAGAGCAGCATCAACGCCCTGGCCGGGCTGGCGCGCGGCATGGCCGAGGTCGCCTTCCCCCCCGGGACCCGCCTGTGGGACGAGGGCGAGGCGTCGGGCACGGTGCTCATGATCGTCAGCGGCACCGTGACCGGCGCGGCCCGAGGCGGCGAGGCGACCTTCACGGCCGGGCCGGGAACGCCGCTGGGAGCCGTGGAGTCGATGGCCGAGCGCCCGCGCTGGTACGCGGCCACCACGGAGACGAAGGTGACCGCCCTCCAGGGGAGCGTCGAAGGGCTCATCGACGTCTTCGAGGACAACTTCGAGATCACGATGGACTATCTCGCCGTCATGGCCCGCGCCCAGATACGCCTCCTCGAGCTGCGCGTCTCCGCGCCCGACAAGGCGATGGAGCGCGTGTACGGCTGCGTGGACTCCGGCGAAGATCCGGCCTGACGTTTCGGTGTATCCTTCGGCGTTATCCTTCGGCGATCCCTTCAATGCCCTCCGAACCGCCCCCAAACACGCCTCCGCCTGCACCCGGCTTTCTCGACCGGCTGCTCCGCCTCTTCAGCGACGTGCGGGCCGGCGAGGCGGGCACCGCCGTGCTCCTCCTCGTCAACCTCTTCCTGCTCCTCGTGGGCTACTACATCCTGAAGACGGTGCGCGAGCCGCTCATCCTCGCCACCGGCGGGGCGGAGATGAAGGCGTACGCCTCCGCGGGCCAGGCGCTGAGCCTGATGGGGTTCGTGCCGGTCTACAGCTGGCTCGCCTCCCGGGTGGACCGGCTGAAGCTCATCGCGTGCCTGCTGGCGTTCTTCATCGTCGTGATCGAGCTCTTCTACCTGGGCGCCCGCGGGGCGGTGCCGTACGTCGGCTTCGCCTTCTTCATCTTCGTCGGCATCTTCAGCTTGGCCACCATCGCCCAGTTCTGGGCCTACGCCAACGACCTCTATACGAAACAGGCGGGGGACCGGCTCTTCCCGATCATCGCCATCGGCGCCACCGGAGGTAGCTGGCTGGGGTCCTGGATCGCCGAGGAGCTCTTCAAGGCCGACGTGCACCTCTACAACATGCTCCACCTGACAGTGGCCCTTCTGGTCGTGCACCTCCTCATCTACTGGATCGTGAACCGCCGGGAGGGTGGACGCGCCGGGCAGCCTCGCGCGGCGGCGCAGACGACACTCGGCGGGCCCGGCGGCTTCAGCCTCGTGTTCAACAGCCCCTACCTGCGCCTCATCGCCCTGCTGCTCGTGCTCCTCAACATCGTGAACACGACCGGCGAGTACATCCTGGGCCGGCTGGTGGTGGGGGCGGCCAGCGCCGCGGCCGCGGCCAACCCGGCGCTGAGCCGGGAATCGTTCATCGGCAGCTTCTACGGCAGCTACTTCTTCTGGGTGAACGTCGCCGCGCTCGTGATCCAGGCCTTCCTGGTGTCCCGCATCGTGAAGTACCTCGGGATCGCCGGCGTGATCCTGGCCCTTCCCCTGGTCGCGCTCGGCGCCTATTCCACGATCGCGCTCGGGGCGAGCCTGGCCGTGGTGCTCTGGGCCAAGACGGCGGAGAACGCCACCGACTATTCGGTGATGAACACCGGCAAGCAGATGCTGTGGCTTCCCACCAGCCGCGCGGAGAAGTACAAGGCCAAGCAGGCGGTGGACACCTTCTTCGTGCGCACGGGCGACCTGCTCTCGGCAGGCCTCGTCTATGTCGGCACGACGTGGCTGGCGCTGAACGTGTCGGGCTTCGCGGTGACCAACCTGATCCTCATCCTGGCCTGGCTCGGAGTCGCGGTCCTCCTGCTCCGCGAGCACCGCCGGGTCGTCGCGCGGGCACAAAGGACCGAGGCCGCCTGAGAGAGGAGCCGTCGTGACCGTGAAGACACCGTCCGTCTCCCTGTTGACCGTGACGCTCGCCGCCCTCCCCGTCGCGGCGCTCGCCCAGGCCAAGGACGCCACGCCAGGAAAGACCGTCACGGTGGCGGCGGGGGCGGGCTACAAGGCGGGGGGCCTGCATCGCTTCTTCCTCGGCGACGACTACCGGGACCTGTGGACCATTCCGATCCGGGTCGAGGTCCTCGACCTGCGAGCCTACGCGGGCGGGCTGAAGCCCGCGTTCCGCGTGGGGGGCCAGGAGACCAAGGGCCTGGCCATGAAGGGAGCCGACGGGGGGGACTACACGTTCCGAGGCATCGACAAGGACCCGTCGGGCGTCCTGCCGGCCGATCTCCAGGGGACCATCGCCGAGCGCATCGTGCAGGACCAGATCTCTTCCGGCCAGCCCGCGGCGCCGGTCATCGTGGCCCCGCTGCTCGAGGCCGCCGGCGTCCTCCACGTGACGCC
>Ga0070706_100005536_pt1 | contig 12023 bp, 9 predicted proteins | sample KBSK5501metaG_FD_65476 | JGI IMG/M metagenome (GOLD analysis project Ga0070706, IMG submission 65476) | Corn, switchgrass and miscanthus rhizosphere microbial communities from Kellogg Biological Station, Michigan, USA - KBS K5-50-1 metaG | ecosystem: Host-associated > Plants > Roots >...
GTCGTTGTTGTGGACAGAGAGAAAGCCGGCTTTTCGAGCTGGTATGAGGTTTTTCCCCGATCATGCTCCTCCGAGGCTGGACGTCACGGGACATTCGGGGATTGCGAGAGGTGGCTTCCTTATGTTGCATCCATGGGTTTTGACGTAGTCTACCTGCCGCCGGTGCATCCCATCGGCCATGCTTTTCGAAAAGGAAAAAACAACTCGGTTGTGGCCGAGCCGAATGATTTAGGTAGTCCATGGGCGATTGGATCGGAGGAGGGCGGTCATACATCAATTCATCCAGAGTTGGGCACACTGGAAGACTTTCGGCATTTTGTATCCCAGGCTGCAGAGCATGGCCTCGAAGTTGCTCTTGATATCGCGTTTCAATGCACTCCGGATCACCCTTACGTGAAGCAACATCCGGAATGGTTCCGGAAGCGTCCGGATGGAACCATACAATACGCAGAGAATCCACCGAAGAAATACCATGACATTTACCCGCTGGACTTCGAAAGCCAGGACTGGCAGGCGTTGTGGAACGAGTTAAAGAACGTTTTTCAATTCTGGATCGATCAGGAGGTTCGTATCTTTCGTGTCGACAATCCTCACACGAAGGCATTTTCTTTCTGGGAGTGGGTAATCGGCGAGATTAAGAAGGAGCATGGCGACGTGCTTTTCTTGGCAGAAGCGTTTACCAGACCGCATGTAATGTACCGGCTGGCCAAGCTTGGTTTTTCTCAGTCCTACACCTATTTCACCTGGCGCAACACAAAACAGGAGTTAACCGACTATTTCACCGAGCTTACGCAAACCGAGGTACGAGAATACTTCCGCCCTAACCTCTGGCCGAACACGCCTGACATTCTTTCGGAGTTTCTCCAGGTCGGCGGTCGTCCGGCGTTCATGATCCGATTGATTTTGGCGGCCACTTTGGGGGCAAGCTATGGCGTTTATGGGCCGGCGTTTGAGTTGTGTGAAAACACGCCCGTACAAGCCGGCAGTGAAGAGTACTTAAATTCCGAGAAATACGAACTCAAGCATCGCGATCTGAATTCCGCGTGGAGTTTGAAGGACATCATTTCCAGAATCAACCGGATCCGCAAAGAGAACGCGGCATTGCAAAGCAACCACAATCTGCGCTTTCATGGCACGGACAATCCGATGCTGATTTGCTACAGCAAGACGACGGATGACCTGAGCAACGTAGTCGTGGTGATCGTCAATCTTGATTCATTCCACCGCCAGACAGGCTGGGTTGATCTCGATCTTACTGCCCTCGGGCTGGAGGCGGATCATCAATTCCAAGTTCACGACCTGCTAGGCGAAGGCCGGTATTTGTGGCAGGGTTCGCGGAACTATGTGGAACTGACACCGGAAAGTCTTCCGGCACATATTTTGCGGGTACGCCGATGGATTCGGACAGAGCGCGATTTTGACTATTACCTGTAACGAAGAGTCTAGGAATCGCCTCCCGATGTAGATGTAAATGGAAGGATGAGAACCATGGTGCAAACCTTGCAATCGCTGAGCGACTTTGACGCATATTTGCTGGCTGAAGGAACCTTTGACCGTGCCTACGAGAAACTCGGCGCCCACCTCACGGAGCGTGATGGACGTCAAGGAGTGCAGTTTGCTGTGTGGGCACCGAATGCCAGTCAGGTCTCAGTGGTGGGCGATTTCAACCAGTGGAATCCCGCAGCCAACGTGATGCGGTCCACCTCTGCCGGAGTGTGGGAGAGCTTTATACCGACTCTCGGTCAAGGCGCGATATACAAATATCACGTGACCTCCAACTACCGGGGGTATACGGTCGACAAAACTGATCCGTACGGTTTCGCCGCGGAAGTTCGTCCCCATATGGCTTCGCGCGTATGGAATCTAGAAAACTATTCTTGGAATGACGGTTCGTGGATGACGAACCGGGCAAAGAGCAACGCGCTGGACGCTCCCATCTCGATTTACGAAATGCACTTAGGCTCCTGGCGGCGAGTGCCCGAAGAAGAAAATCGCTGGCTGACTTATCGGGAGATGGCGCCGTTGCTGGCGGAGTACGTCCGGGAAAGTGGTTTTACCCACGTTGAATTGCTGCCAGTTATGGAGCATCCTTTTGATGGCTCCTGGGGATACCAAACCACCGGCTACTTTGCCCCGACTAGCAGGTTCGGTACGCCGGACGATTTCAGGCATCTGGTGGACTATCTTCATCAACATGGAATCGGCGTCATTCTTGATTGGGTTCCGGCCCACTTCCCGAAAGATGAGACCGGTCTTGGATATTTCGATGGATCTCATCTCTACGAACACGGCGACCCGCGGCAAGGGGAACACCCGGATTGGAACACTTTTGTATTCAACTACGGTCGGAACGAAGTCCAAAGTTTTCTCATCAGCAACGCCATGTTCTGGCTCGACAAATATCACATCGACGGTCTGCGGGTCGATGCCGTCGCCTCAATGCTCTATCTCGATTATGGACGGCGTGATGGAGAGTGGATACCAAACCGCTACGGCGGAAAAGAAAACATAGAGGCCATTCAATTCTTGAGAAAGGTGAATGAGCATGTTTATGCGGCATTTCCCGACGTCATGATGATTGCGGAAGAATCGACGGCATGGCCGCAGGTCTCGCGGCCCACTTACGTTGGAGGACTGGGATTCGGCCTCAAATGGAATATGGGCTGGATGCATGACGTGCTGGACTACCTGTCGCAAGATCCCGTATTCCGGAGCTATCAGCACAACAAGATCACGTTTAGCTTAGTTTATGCCTTCACTGAGAACTTCGTCCTGCCTTTCTCGCACGATGAGGTCGTCTACGGGAAGGGTTCCATGTTGCGCAAGATGCCAGGGGATGAGTGGCAGAAGTTCGCAAATCTGCGGCTCCTGTACGGGTTTATGTTCGGCCATCCCGGCAAGAAGCTCCTGTTCATGGGCAACGAGTTCGGCCAGTGGTCCGAGTGGAATCACGATGGCAGCCTGGAGTGGCACCTGCTGGGAGTGCCTCTTCACGCCAGGCTGAGGCATTGGCTGGGTGATCTTAATGCTTTGTACCGCAGCGATCCCTCGCTGCAACGGGACTCAGATGCCGCCGGCTTTGAATGGGTGGATTGTAATGACGCGCAGAGGAGTGTAGTCAGCTTCCTTCGCCGAGGACGGAATCCTCATGAGCAACTGCTCTTTGTCTGCAATTTCACGCCGGTCGTTCGTCAAAACTATCGCGTCGGGGTGCCTTTGAACGGTCTTTGGCAAGAGGTCCTCAACAGCGACGCAGCCATGTACGGGGGCAGCGGCCAGGGAAACTTCGGTGGATTATCGGCGATGCCCTTCCCCATTCATGGACGGCCTTTCTCCCTGAATATGACTCTCCCTCCTCTTGGAATTGTGGTTTTTCGCCCGGAATCTTCCAGCCGCGTTTAAGGACAGGGAAAACGCATCATGGCAAAGCGTCCGGGCAGTACGGCAGATCCTCTCTGGTACAAGGATGCCGTCATCTACGAATTGCACGTCCGCGCATTCAAGGACAGCAACGGCGATGGTATTGGCGATTTTCCCGGCTTGATCCAGAAACTGGATTATCTTCAGGATCTAGGGGTCACCTGTCTGTGGTTGCTTCCCTTCTTCCCATCACCCCTTAAAGACGATGGCTATGATATTTCCGACTACATGAACGTCCACTCGATGTACGGGACAATGGACGATTTCCGGGCCTTTCTAACTGCAGCTCACGAGCGTGATTTGCAGGTGATGATCGAGCTGGTGGTGAATCACACTTCCGACCAGCATCCCTGGTTTCAAGCGGCGCGGCAAGCTCCCGACGCGCCGGAGCGCGATTTTTATGTGTGGAGCGACACGGACCAGAAATACAAAGATGCGCGAATCATCTTTACTGACACCGAGCGCTCCAACTGGACGTGGGATCCTGTGGCCAACCAGTTTTATTGGCATCGCTTCTTTTCTCACCAGCCCGATCTGAACTACGACAACCCGAAAGTGGTCGAACAAGTTCTGAAGGTGATGCGTTACTGGCTTGATCTGGGAGTTGATGCATTGCGCGTAGACGCGGTCCCCTACCTGGTGGAGCGTGAGGACACCAGCTGCGAAAATCTTCCGGAAACACACGCCATCGTCAGAAAACTGCGAAAGGAGGTGGATACAGACTATTCCAGCAGGATGCTCCTAGCGGAAGCGAACCAGTGGCCGACCGACGTGCGTCCTTATTTCGGCGACGGCGATGAATTTCACATGGCCTTTCATTTTCCGCTCATGCCGCGCATCTATATGGCTCTCCGCCAGGAAGACCGGCTTCCCATCACCGACATCATCGCCCAGACTCCCGGAATTCCCGACTCATGCCAGTGGGGACTGTTTTTGCGAAATCATGATGAACTGACTCTGGAGATGGTCACGAACGATGAGCGCGACTACATGTACCTGGCATACAGTGCGGACCCTCGGATGCGCATCAATCTTGGCATTCGTCGGCGCCTCGCGCCCCTAGTTGATAACAACCGCCGGCGGATCGAACTGCTGAACAGTTTGCTTCTCTCTTTTCCCGGTACGCCGATTCTTTACTACGGGGACGAAATCGGAATGGGGGACAACATTTATCTGGGTGACCGTAACGGTGTTCGCACACCAATGCAATGGAACGGAGATCGCAACGCCGGATTTTCCACCGCGACACCGGCTCGGTTGTATAGCCCCGTCATCATGGATCCAGTATGGGGATATGAAGCAATCAATGTGGAGGCTCAGCAGAGCGACCCATCTTCGCTTTTGAGCTGGATGCGTAACATGATTGCCCTGCGAAAGCTGTTTCGGGTGTTTGGGCGGGGCAGCATCGAGTTTCTTGATCCTTCGAACCGCAAAATTTTGGCGTACCTTCGGCAATATGAAGGCGAACAGGTCTTGTGCGTCGCCAATCTCTCCCGCTTCGCGCAGCCCGTCGACCTGGACTTATCAAAGGTGGAGGGCATGACACCCGTGGAAATGCTCGGGTACGTGGAATTCCCCCCGATCGAGCGTCACCCTTATCGGCTCACATTGGCATCTTATAGTTTTCTCTGGCTAGAGCTGCAACGAAGAGAGAAACCCACTGGCAGCACTGTGGATATGACAGAACATGCACCGTTGAACGTAACCGCGGGATGGGAGAGCGTCCTCGAGGCCACCGGCCGCCTCCGCCTGGAAACGGTGGAACTCCCGGAGTACCTGCCCAAGCAGCGCTGGTTTGCGGGAAAATCCAGAGAGATCAAGTCCGTTCGAATTGCGGACTGGATTCCGCTAAGTGTTCCGTTGAACGTCTCATCGGACGCATCGCAATCCGCGCTGCTACTGGTCCAGGTAGAGTTCGACACTGGATCTCCTGACTTATATTTCCTGCCGCTGGCGATGAGTTTTGGAGAGGCCCAAAACGAGTTGCAGCGGACAGCCCCCAACGCCATCATCGCCCCAGTTCTATCGCAGAGGAGAGCGGGTTTGCTCTACGATGGAGCCTTCGACGACCAGACTTGCATGTTGTTGTTCTCGCTGATTGAGAATGCCAGCAAAGTAAACGCGCGCCGTGGGGGCGTCCGGGGCATACGTGGGAAGGCTTTCCTGCATCTCGTGGCGCCGGCCGAGAGATTGCAGGTGCGGCGGGGCTCAGCGGAACAGAGCAACACGTCAATTCTGTTCGGTGATCGGTTCATACTCAAGCTGTTCCGCCGCCAAGAGCCCGGATTGAATCCGGACGCCGAAATTGGGCAGTACCTGACGGAGAAGACCAACTTCAACCAGATTCCTCCTTTTGCAGGCTCGATTGAAGTCGACGGGCTCGCGGCGACCGATGACAAACTCGCAAACCTGGCGCTATTGCAGGGCTTGGTAGCAAACGAAGGCGACGGCTGGAGGTGGACCCTGGAAGAGCTTGACCGGTACTACGAGGCTTGTGCCCCCTTACCATTCCCAGAAAAATTGAGCGGCGAGGTCCAGGGACCACTGGAACTCTCTGAGAATCCCCCAACCCAGGTGGCCCTTGACCACCTTGGTTTGTACCTCGAAGCTGGTGCAATCCTCGGGCGCAGGACCGCGGAACTTCACCTGGCGCTGGCTACACCCACAGATGATCCTGCATTCGCGCCGGAGGCGTTAACTGATGTGGATCTTAACGCGCAATTTGCCGGCATCCGACAGCACGCCTCCAGCGTCTTGGACATGCTGAAGGAGCGTCTGCCGTACTTGCCCGATGAAGTAGTCGAGGTTGCGGCTTCGGTGCTCAGCCGTCGCCGTCCGATTCTCGATCGTTTCGGCCCCCTCAATGGTGATTTCCCGCCGATACAACGAATCCGAATTCACGGCGACTACCATCTCGGACAAGTACTCCGCGTAAAAACCGATTTCGTGATCCTGGATTTTGAAGGCGAACCGGCCCGGCCACTGGCGGTTCGGCGGTCCAAGCAGTGCCCACTCAAAGATGTCGCTGGCATGTTGCGGTCCTTCGGTTACGCCGCCTATGCCGGTCTCATGAACTATACTGCCCGGCACCCAGAGGATTTGACTCGCCTCGAACCTTGGGCGCAGCTTTGGGAACGGTCGGTGGCTGCGGAATTCTTGCGCGCGTATCATCAAGCCGCGCAAGGCCCCGATTTTCTGCCGCCTGGGAATGCCGATTTCCGTAAGCTGCTCAATGTTTTCCTGCTTGATAAGGCACTCTACGAAGTGCTTTATGAGTTGAACAGCCGCCCCGCGTGGGTACGTATCCCTTTGATGGGGATTATGTTGCTGGTGCCATGAATGAATCGTGCACGGGGAGGGACATCCTGTCCCGCAGTGGAGAAGAAAACCGAGACCGAGGCAGAAGAGTGGAAGGTGATTTCATCCCACAGCAAGCGCTGGAAAAGATCGAACAAATAGACGCAGCCGATCTGGTCGTTGGGATTTTGGCTAATCTCGATCAAGAGTCGGTGGCGACGGTGCATGAGGCGCTGCGAACGCTTCATGGAGATTTGCGAATCGTGATTCTCTTGGGCGATGCGAGTTCGGTCCAGGCTCACGCTGGTTCGGCGAGTTCCGGGAACGGGCCGCAGTTGACCTTCGTCCCCTGGCAGCCAATCGGGGCGGATACTTCGGGTACTCCGATGCAGAGAATTTCCGCCGCCTACCTATCGCTTTTCGCTGCCGGCAAAAGACTGGGAGCTCAAGCCGGCTGCATTATTGCCTCGAAGCTGGAAGCGGTAACCCCACAATGGGTCTACCACCTCATGCAACCCGTGCTGGAAACGGGGTTTGACCTGGCGGTTCCCTACTACGCTCGCCGAAAATTCGAGGGATTGTTGAATGTTAGCATTATCAGTCCCCTCATCCGATGTCTCTACGGAAAGCGGCTCCAAAACCCGCTAGGGCCGGACTTGGGATTTTCGCGAGCGTTGTTCGAAATGCTCGGCGGGAGCGATGGCAACGCCCATCGGATTCATCCGCTCGCATCACTCGCGCCGGTTGCGATTTGCGACAATCTTCGCGTCTGCCAGGTGCACGTTGGACCCCGCATCCTCCCACCCACGGATTGGACGAATATCAGCTCCCTTTTGGTCCAAGCCCTGGGCCCGGTGTTTCTGGCCATGGAAAGGAATGCGGCTTGCTGGCAAAAAACGCGCGAGTCAATTCCAGTGTCTGGATTTGGCGAGCCGCAGACAGCCTCCCATGACGCCGCAACCGTTGATGTGAACCGCCTGCTGGATTCGTTTCAACTGGGAAATCGAGATCTGCAAGAGATCTGGGGGCTGGTTCTCCCGCCTGCGACTTTGCTGGAACTCAGAAGGCTTTCGCGTTCGACGCCAGAGCAATTCCAGATGCCCGATGAATTGTGGGCTCGAATCGTGTATGACTTCGCTCTCGCCCACCGTCTTCGAACCATCAACCGTGAGCATCTGCTCCGGTCGATGACTCCTCTGTATCTGGGATGGGCGGCGGGCTATGCGAGGGAAGTGGAGGCTGCCGAAGAAGCCGCAGTGGAGCGCCGACTTGAGTGCCTCTCGAACGCTTACGAAGTCTCCAAACCATATCTCGTGTCCCGGTGGCGATGGCCTGACCGGTTCAACCCATAGTCGAGCTATGTGAGAGAGGGATTTGTTTATGAAGGAGCAAGTCAAGCAAGCCTTGGATCAGTCAACGACGCGATTCATAACAGCATTAACCCGGCTGTTGCCCGGACTGGTGGCGCTCATTGTGGCGCTCCTGATCTCTGTCATAGCGGCCTGGATCCTGGCCATCATAGTGCGCCGGTTGCTTGTCAGCATTCGGTTTGATGAACGGCTCGTCGGATGGGGCTTCCCTTCACCGGCGGAGTGGTCCCCAATGAAGAGTCCTTCTGTTCTGGTATCACGATTCGTCGCCGCTTTAGTCGTCGTGACTGGACTCCTGATCGGTGTGTCGGCTTTTGATGCCGAACTGACCTCTCTCCTCGTACGTAGCGTCTTTGACTATGTACCGAACATCCTAGGCGCCTTACTGGTCCTGTTAGCGGGAGGCATCATTGCCCGCTTTCTGGCAAGAAGCGTTCTGATTGGCGCTGTAAATATGAACTTCCAGTACGGGCGCCTGTTGAGCGTCGGCGTGAAGTGGCTAGTGATTGTGTTGGCGGTGGCGATGGCTCTCGAACATCTTAAAATTGCTTCGGGCATTGTCGAGCTCGCGTTCGGCATTCTGTTCGGTGGGATTGTGCTAGCCCTGGCTTTGGCGGTGGCTTTGAACTCAAAGGAGCTCGTCACCAAGTCACTCGAACGCGAGACCACGAAGACAACTACCGAGAGCATCGAGGACCCGCTCCGCCACTTATAGGACAGACCGTTCTTGAATGGCATTCTTTTTCCAGCAATGACGATGGTTCACCGACGGTCCGGAACTCCATGTGGGCAACTTCGTCCATACCGACTTTGGACCTATGTCGCTTGTGGGTAGTCGAGGTATCGGAAACCTTAAGCCCAGCGCACACCTAAGAGGAAACAGGCGGTTGACGGGTTGAGTAGGTCACTAGAGACTTAATGGCCATAGAGAGAGGAAGTCTGGCGCGCAGCTCGTCCAAGCGAAGCGAACCCTGCTTAGACTTGCTGCTGATGCTGCTGCTTCTTGCTGCTGCGCCTATTACTCTTGTTGCTGCTGCTTTCCCTGCTGGAGACCTCCCTGGCCATCGCAAATCAGATGGCGCTTGCTGCCGAGTTCGGCCCGGTCAGTGGGATTGGGCCCTGTTCGAAGCCCCAAGAACCGCACGAATCGAACAAACTGTCCAGTACTGCCCGTGAGCAGTCGATCTGCCCGTGGTGGGCGAGCAAGTCCAACCAAGAGAAGTTGATAAGTTGCCGGATGCTTGCCCGTTGCCAATCGCGAATCAAAAACGCGATAAAAAACGATACTTTTCCCCGCTTTCGGGTTCCTTAAGTAAGTGAAGGGCCTAATAGGCGAAGGAGCACTGAGGAACTGGGGGGCAGCAGAAGATGAAAGGTTTGTCTCACTGCAGTGGCGGTTTCCGGCTTCCGGGTCTCCCACCCCCAGGTGGCACAAGCCGGCCAATGGAAAAAGCGCGTAAGGGGCAAACCGGCCCATGATTCCGATAATGATGCTTTCCGACGAAGAAGTGAAGCATCGTCCTTTGCAGTGCATAGACGTGTACGTGGAGAAACGTTGGCCAACGGATTACTTCATCACGTTGGTCGAGACACGAACCAAAAGTGCCGGTTCCAACCCGAGCAGGTAAGGGTTGGTTCAATGAAGGCCTACGCCTCGGGCAGCGGCTGCACCCTGGTGAACGCAAAAGCGATGCCGAACTTTCCCTCTGTTAGTTGCTCGTCGATTCTCACAACTTTGGCCTCACACCATATTCGGGAGCTGCGGGCTTTCGTAATCTCGGGTGGGAGATCAAGAATTAGTGCTACTTCCGACCCGATTGCTAGGAACCGATCACAGTATGTGAACGCCCCTTTTAATGAGATATTCGCTGAAACTGCACTTACCTGATGAGGACCGCCATTGCGAAACGTGACCGTGGTTCTCTGTTGCGCTGGGACTCGCTGACTGCTCCTACGCTCTCGGATCACAGGCCCTCCTTCTAGTTGATTGTTGAACACATTGAGACATTGATTGGGTCGGCCGAGGATGGCCTTGTGGTGGCGGGTATACTGCGAGTTACTGCCACGTTATCATTGTGGCGGCGGTGGACGGGATTCTATTGCTAACCGGGTCGAGACCCCCGGAACAAATCGCATCGCGCTTTAAAAGGGGCTACCTTGAATCTTGACGGATCCGCCTGATAACAGCGCTGACATGAGCACCGAGACCGAAAAGCTGAGGCAGCCTCCCTCGACGTAAAGCATGGGTGCTAAAATGCGCTACCAGATGTGCGGTATCGTGCAGATTGGATCCAGCGCAAGCAAGGAAGCCAGCCCAACACCGGGAGGTTGAGATGTTTGCCCGCAAGGTTGCTGCGCGCCTGAAACCGAACTCACTCACGGAATTTACCAATATCATAGAGCGTGAAGTCCTTCCCTGGCTGCGAACGCAAGAAGGTTTCCTAGATTTGATCACACTAGCTGTCCCCGACGGCAGCGAAGTCACAACCATCAGCTTTTGGGATCAAGAAGGAAACGCGCAGGCTTACCACTCAAGCGGTTATCCAGCAGTGTTGAAGATTCTCGGAAAACTCTTGGACGGGACTCCTTACGTTAAGACGTTTAATGTTGTCAGCTCTACCCTTCAAAAGACCGCCCTCGCGCGGCCACCTGGAGCAGAGGATCTGGCCCAAGAGACCAGCTCGACACAACTTGCTACCGCTCATGACAAGCCGACCGTGTGATGGGAGTTGGCTAGGCCTTGCAGTGCCCTGGATGCGCTGGCTCGCGATCCTCCAGTCAATACGCACAGAGTGCTCTCTTGAGAGGAGACCTCAATTGGGGAATCAACGAATCTTGCTCTGCCGCTGGAAAACCGAGATTGCAAACATTCTTCCCTCGACGATCACCGAAGTCAGCTACGGCCAGGACGTTCATCGCCGGGTCGGCGCTGCTATCGGCCTAGCGGTAGTCTTCCTTGGCATCGGTGCTTTGATGGCATTGACCAAATCCAAGTAGCACTTTGTAGGATTGACATGGGCCGACGGCGACAAAAAGGGCGGCTTCGCGATGTAGTGTGACAAGAACAGCGGTCTTTCAGTAAGTCTTGCATGCGTGCAGAACGCTTTGTGAGAACTGGGTACGTGTGCCAATGGGTGGGCAAAGGCGAAGGAAGAGAGCAGCTGTAGTTGCGGGTGGCGGCTACACGTGTAGCGTTTGTCAGGCCGATTTCTTTGTCTGTGATGCGAACTCGATAATCTTCCCGCGCTGTTCACTGGAAACCCATTTCATGCTTTTTCGAAAGGTATTCGGTATGTAGAACTCGATTACTTTTGCCACGGTCATCCCTGCCTCTGTTCTAAGACTCCGGCACGCTATTTACAGGATTGTTGCCGGCTCTCGATTCGTATGGCCCTACCACTCCCACCCGCACGGACAGCGCACGGAATCGCTTAATCTCAGCTTTTTCATTAGCGCCTTACAGATAGCGCATGACCGCATCCACATAGCCATTCTCCAAAGCAGCGACTCTTCAACGAAAACCCCTTTCAAGTCGTATGGAGTGTTGGACTCACGCAACTCGAGTTGGGATGCAGCACAGTTGTCTCGAAATTGTTAAATGATTGTTTGCAGCTTAGCGTAGGAAATTCAAGATCAGCCCCGCCGTCCGCGGATTGGAACCAGAACCGGGATTCGGAAACGGTCCATGAAGAAAGCCGCAAACGACAACACCCAGTTGGTGTTCAGCAGTGGGAGGAGAACAAAAGTGAACGCAGTAACACCCGACAATTGACCGAGAGCTTTGCCGTGCTAGCAATCAATGAAGAAGCGTCGCCAGGCCAAACAAAAGAAACCAAGGGCGGGCACACCTTCTCGTTTGCAGGCAAGACAGACCTAGACTTAGACTAGAGCGCTGCCGGGAAACGGATGGAGACTGCATCAGAGCCGACGAAGCTG
>Ga0070706_100005537_pt1 | contig 12023 bp, 13 predicted proteins | sample KBSK5501metaG_FD_65476 | JGI IMG/M metagenome (GOLD analysis project Ga0070706, IMG submission 65476) | Corn, switchgrass and miscanthus rhizosphere microbial communities from Kellogg Biological Station, Michigan, USA - KBS K5-50-1 metaG | ecosystem: Host-associated > Plants > Roots >...
ACGTATGGGCCGGTCGGATACGCGGAAGAGATCGTTGCTCGCGCCCTCGGCGACGTGCGCGACCGCGTCGTCTACTCGACGAAGTTCGGGTACGACACCGAGATCGACTGGTCCTATGAGGGACACAAGGAGCGGCCGCAACGGACCGACCCCGAGTTCACGAGGCGCGCGGTGGAGGCGTCGCTTCGCCGCCTAGGCACCGACGTGATCGACATCCTTCAGCTCCACAACGTGAAGATGCCGCACATCGAGCAGGACGACCTGTGGGCGACGCTCGAGGCCCTGAAGGCAGAGGGCAAGGTGCGCGCCTTCGGCGTTTCGATCGGCCCGAAGATCGGCTGGCGTGACGAAGGCGTGAAGGTCCAGGAAGCGCGCCGGATGGACGCGTTCATGCTGATCCACAACCTGCTCGAGCAAGACCCCGGCCGTGAGTTCATCGAAGCAGCGCGCGCACACAACACGGGCTTGATGGTTCGCGTTCCACATTCGAGCGGGCTGCTCGAAGGGACGTACACGAAAGACACGACGTTCGACGAGTCAGACCATCGCTCGTTCCGCACGCGGGAGTGGCTGGTCGACGGGCTGGCGAAGCTGGAGAAGCTCGAGTTCCTCACCGACGGTATGACGATCGGGCAAGCGGCGATCAAGTGGCTCCTCGCCGAGCCGTTGGTCACGACCGTGCTGCCGAACATCTATCGAGACGATCAGATGGAGGAGTTCGCGGCTGCCGCCGATAAGCCCGATCTCACGGCGGACCAGCTCGCGCGCGTTGCGGAGCTGTACGACAGGAACTTCGATCTGGTTCCGAGCTAGCGGCCTTCCTGGTCGTCCACTCCTTGCCCCGATCGCGCACCGGATCGCGCACGGAGGATCTCGCGGATCAGGTACCACCACGCCGTGAACACCACCGCAAGCGTCACGCGCTGGAGGAACTCGGTGTGGTTTGCGGGCGGGAGCGCGGCCGCGGCGCCCGAGCAGCAAGCCGCTCAGGGCGCCCACGACCACGATCATGGCGAGCCAGTGCACGCTCAGCCGCTTGCGCGCGCTGCGATAGAGCAGCGCCCCGCCGAGCACCCCCAGGACTCCGATCGCACCGGCCATGACGGTGCGATGGTGTCGCACGCCCCGACGACCGGGAAGGGGGCGCTTCCACCAAACGGTGTAGCGCACCGTGCCCATGCGAACGGCGCACGCCGTGGGGGGCGCCGGTAGCCTGGTGTCGTGACCAGATCAGAGGAACTCTTCAAGCGCGCGCAAGAAGCGATCCCGGGCGGCGTGAACTCGCCGGTGCGCGCGTTCCGCTCCGTCGGTGGGACGCCCCGGTTCATCGCCTCGGCAAACGGGTCCCGGCTCACCGACGTCGACGGCAACGAGATGATCGACTACGTCATGTCGTACGGCGCCGTCCTTCTTGGACACGCAGACGCGCGCGTCGTCGAGGCCGTTCAGCGTGCAGCAGAGCGGGGGTCGTCGTACGGAGCGCCGACCGAAGGTGAGATCCTCCTCGCAGAACGGATCGCGGATGCGATGCCGTCGATCGAACGGCTGCGCTTGGTGTCGTCGGGTACCGAGGCGGCGATGAGCGCGGTGCGTGTTGCGCGCGGGGCGGCCGGACGAGCCAAGGTCATCAAGTTCGCCGGCTGCTACCACGGGCATTCCGACGGGCTGCTCGCGCGCGCCGGTTCAGGGATCGCCACGCTTGGCATTCCCGACACGCCCGGGGTGACGGAGGCGGCAACAGCCGACACGATCGTGCTCCCGTTCAACGACGAAGCCGCCGTCACCGAAACGTTCAGAAAGATGGGCGGCGACATCGCCGGCGTCATCGTCGAGCCGGTCGCGGCCAACATGGGCGTCGTACCTCCGGCGCCGGGCTACCTTGAAGCGTTGCGCGCGCTCTGCGATCGCCACGGCGCCGCCCTCATCTTCGACGAGGTGATCACCGGCTTCCGTCTGGGAGCCGGCGGGGCGCAGGCACGGACCGGCGTGCGCGCGGACCTGACTTGCTTGGGAAAGGTGATCGGCGGTGGCTTGCCGATCGGTGCGTTCGGCGGGCGCGCCGATCTGATGGATCAGGTCGCGCCGGTCGGGTCCGTGTACCAGGCAGGAACGCTCAGCGGGAACCCGCTTGCCGTCGCTGCGGGACTGGCCGTGCTCGACGCGATCGAGGATGCGCCGCCATACGTGAGGCTTGAGGCCATCGCGAGCGCGCTATGCGAAGCGTTGACGAGCGGCGCGCGCGCGGCCTCGGTGCCGCTAACGATCAACCGCGCCGGCTCGCTTTTCTCGGCGTTCTTCACCGAAGAGCCGGTCACCGATTACGAGAGCGCTCGCCGCCAGTCCGCCGGAGCGTACGCGCGCTTCTTCCACGGCATGCTCGATCGGGGGATCAACCTGGCGCCGGGAGCGTTCGAGGCGTGGTTCGTCTCGGCGGCGCACACGGACGCGGACGTGAAGACGACGGAAAGCGCGATCCGTGAGGCGATGAGCGAGGCTGCGGCCGACTAGACCGGTTCACGCACGACCGGCTGAGCCGGTTGTAAGGCAGATTCTCGTTCCTTCTGCTTCTTCTCGTAGCGCGCGAGCAGCCAGAGGTGAACCCCGAAGGCCAGTAGGCCGACGATCAGGAAGTACAACGCGTAGAGATAGACCTTCCCCTTGTTCTTGTACGCGAAGACGATGACCTCCGGGTGCTTCGCCGTTGCGGGTATGTCGACGCCGAACAGTAGTGGTGTTCCCGTTTTCGAGAACGCAACCTTCGCTTGTGGCAGCGGCTGCTCGTCCGGTGTGGATGGCGGCACACCTGCTGCACGGAAAGCCCAGTCGGTCGGATCCGTCGCCTGTAGATGCTGCTTCGCGGCGAGGGCCGCGAGGGAGCCTTGGACGATCGAGCGGACGGTCGAGAACTCTCCCTTGGAGTCGATGTTGCCGGAGAACAACGTGCCGATCGGTTTCCACGTCGGCCCGTTCGGGAACTGGTTGAGCGTGTCGGTAAAGACCTTTGCTTGTTCGCTCGTCGGCGTGAAGGCAACCCACTGCGCTTCCGGACCGCGGGGGCCGGTTCCCGGTGTCGTCCCCGGCAGACCGAAAAGCCACATCGCGGCGAGAAGGATGATCCACGCCATCAAGGAGACCATCAGCACGAGGTAGCCGAGGCGCGCGCCCAGGTTGGACGCGAGCAGCATGTAGATGCTGCCGATCAGCACGAGGACGGCGATCGCGAGACTGAGAACCGCCGGCCACCCGACGAAGCAGCCGTCGCAACCGAGCGGGATGAGATGCAGGATTGACATCGTCACTTCACCTGGATGCTCTCGATGAACTGAACGAGCGCTTCGACCGCCGGGTCGCCAAGGCCCGCCCACGACGGCATCGACGGCCGATTGATGTTGAGGCGGCCGTGCATGATCGTCATCGTCAGCTGGTCACGGGTCAGCCGTTGCAATGCGACGGTGAGGTTCGGCCCGACCGACCCCGTGGCGTTCGTTCCGTGACAGATCGCGCAGTTCGCTTGGAACAGCGCCGCACCGTCGATCGTGTCCGCTTTCGGGAACGGCTGCTGGATGCTCTGCAGGAACGCGACGATCGTGTCGACCTGGCGGCTGTTGAGCGGACCGCCGAACGGAAGACCCCACGTCGGCATCGGCGTCCCCGGTCTTCCGCGGTTGATCGCGTCGTAGATGATCTGCGTGATCTCGTCTGTGTTGCGCCCACCCTTCGTGTACCGGTCGTAGATGTACTTCAAGGGTGGCTCTGCGTACTTCCGCGAGATGCCGTCGATGACGTAATCGCGCGTGCCACCGCTTGCATCGAGGCCGTGGCACTGCGCGCATAACGTCGTGAACTGCTGCTTGCCTTGGTCGACCGTCTCCGCCGCGATGGCCTTCTGCTTCCCAGCCAGACGCGTGGGCTCATGCCACCAGTAGGCGGGGAGCCACAAAGAGATGATGAGCAATGACACGCCGCCGTACAGCATGTAGCGGATGAGGACCTTGCTCTCCAGCTCTTCGTCGCTCGGACCGGGACGATACGCGGCCGGGATGCGCGCCTTGCGCCGGCCGCGAAGCTCGCCGGCGGCGGTGATCACGAGGAGGATGCCGAACACCGCGAGACCACCGATGACGGCGATCGCGGTCGCGACCCGCGAGTTGATCGCCAGGATGCTCGCGATCACGCGTGCCCTCCGACCGGCGCGACGCAGAACGGACCCTCTGGATCTTGTCCCGTTGTGTTCGTGCCGCGCGGAGGACCGACGAAGAGGTTCCCCGTATCGATAGTGAGCGTGGAGCCGCTCAGCGTCATCGGGAACCGATCCAGGCCGCGAGGCGCTGGTCCGAGCTTGTATTCACCGGCACGGTTGTACTTCGACCCGTGACAGGGACACTCGAACCACTGCGACGCCTGACAGAACGGCACGCGACAGCCGAGGTGCACGCACCGCTGGTACAGCGCCATCAACCCGCCGGCCAGCAACCCTGCGTTCTTGTACGTGCCGCTCTTGTCGTTGGCCGGATCGTAGGGCACCAGGTAGAAGCGGCCTGGTGCGTAGTAGAAGGGAAGCTTCGTCTGTTGGATCTGCGCCTTGACGTCGTCGATCGAGGTGGCCAGCGTGATCTTCCCACCGAATCCGCCGCCGAGGCTCGGCCATAGGAAGGCGAGGCTCGCAGCGCCGAAGTCGAGCATCGCGAGACCGAAGCCCGCGCCGAGCAGCCGTCGGAAGAACGCGCGCCGCGTCATCTGTCGCGGCCTGCCGACGAGGGGCCGCGGCGGCCCTTGCTCGCCGGCGTGCCGTGGCCGGACGATGGCGAGGAGGTTGACCGCCATCAACCCGAACCCCATGGCGGCGATCACTGCCGCCAGCCCGATGATGACCCAGGTTCCCGCTCCGATCTTTGCAATCACTTCGTAGATCTCCTTGTTAGAGGTCGAAGAACACGCCGGTCTTCCACGGCCAGATGAAGTTGTAACCAGGACCGCGGAAGAGCACGCCGAGGATGACGAGTACGGACCAGAACATCATGAACATCGTGAAGAGGATGATGGCGAGCTTGCGGCGGCTGGGCTGAAGGCTTGGGTTCTTGTCCGCGTACGGCACTGCCATCAACCCGAACAAGCCGAGGCCGGGGATCGTCACCCCGGCGACCTGTGGGTGGAAGTAGCGCAGGAGCTCCTGCAACCCCAGGAAGTACCACGGCGCCTTGGACGGGTTCGGCGTGAGGCTTGGGTTCGCCAGCTCGCGGAACGGTGCATCCTTGAAGGTTGAGAAGACGACGAGGAACGCGGTCATCAAGATCAACGAGAGGAACTCGGCCGCAAGCAAGTGTGGCCAAACGTTGACCTTGTCGTCCTGGCGTTTGACGGTTCGCTGGATGCCTTCGGGCGGCACGACGGCGAGCAGCCGGTGGACCTCGCCACCGCCGAGCCCGCGGCCTCCACCACCGTTCCCGGTTGTGGTGCGGCCGGTCGCGGCAGCGACGCGCGCGGCCCGCTCCTCGGGCGTGAGCTTCTCGACCACTGCGGTTGCCGCTGCGGGGACCCCCGCCGCCGGTGCCGGTGGCGCGCCAGCCGCGGGCGCTGCGGGCGCTGCGGGCGCAGCCTCGGCAGGCGCGCCTTCCGCCGGTGCGGCCGCCTTCGGGGTTCCGGCTGCAGCCGGACCCTTCGTCTTGCGAACGTACGCCGACTTCGCGAGCGCGCGCGCGACGCGTTCGGGCTTCCCTTCGGCGATTGCTTTGTCGAAGGTTGGTTGATCGATGCCGACTTCTTCGCGATCCGCCATCGCAGCTTTCTCCTAGAGCGGTCCGCTGATGCCGCCATCCTTACGGATCCGCCAGAAGTGCACGGCCATGAGGAGAACGGCGACGAAGGGTAAGGCGAGCACATGTAAGACATACCATCGGATCAGCGTTGGCGGCCCGACTTCGAGCCCACCCACAAGGACGAACTTCACCTGCCGTCCGAACACCGGCGTGTAACCCATCATGTTCGTTCCGACGGTGACCGCCCAGATCGCCAGCTGGTCCCACGGCAGCAGGTACCCGGTGAACGAGAGCAGCAACGTGATCTGCAATAAGTTGACGCCGACGACCCAGTTGAACTCGCGAGGCGGCTTGTACGCGCCGTGGTAAAAGACGCGCGCCATGTGGAGGAACACCGTCAGAACCATGAGGTGAGCGGCCCACCGGTGCATGTTGCGGACGAGCTGCCCGAACGTGATCGCCTGCGACAGGTCCTGCATGTCCTTGTACACCTGAGCCGACTGAAGGTCGACCGACGGCCGGTAGAAGAACATCAAGTAGATCCCGGTGATGGTCAGGATCGTGAAGAGGAAGAACGATAGGCCGCCCAAGCAGAAGGTGTATGTGAGCTTCAGCCCGTGGCGCTTCACCTTCACGGGGTGAAGGTGGTAGAGCACGTTGTTCATCGTCGCGAGCGCGCGGTCGCGCGACGTGTCGCGATAGCCCTTACGGAGGAACGAACCCGGGCGGAATATCGACTTCCAGACCTGTGAGTCCTGCGTCTTGTCGCGCAAGAGCTCCAACTGTTCGGTTAAGAGCGGTTTCGAATCCTTGGCCACGTTCGTCCCCCGACGATTCTTACTTCTTCTTCGCTCGATCCCCGACGGTTATGTAGAACAGCGCGTCCGATGGACAACGATCGACGCAGATCCCGCATCGCGTGCACTCGGTGTCGTCGATCACGAAGACCGCCGCTGCATTACCGGATTGATCTTTGATAGCAGCGGTGTCCGCGTCCGCCACGATTTCGCCCGACAACATGTAGATGCAGTCCCAGGGACACACGTCTTCGCACGCACGGCACAAGATGCAAAGGTCGGCCTCCAGACCGATGTGTCGCTTCGGCTTCACCCGCTCTTGGAGCCAGTTGGGGTCGACCACTTTGAGGTCGTACTCGTCGTAGAACTGCGGCTTGTTCGATATCGCCGACATTACTTGTAGCCTCCCGTCGCTTCGGGCTTCGCTTCGCCCGGAGCGAGCTGCTTCGGGAACTTCTTCTGCCAGATCAGGAACGCGACCACGAACCCGCCGAGGACGACCGCGTTCTCGATCACCACGACCGTGTCTTTGATGGCCTGCTTCAAGCAACTCATGTCGAGCGCCGTGCAGCCTTGGCCCCCCATCTTCAGGTGCGAGTCGGAGAAGTAGAGCCACCAGCTCGGGATGACCGCGAGCAGCCGCAAACCGAGGATCGCGAGGCCGAACGCGGCCAGCGTCGCCTTGACCCACTCGCTCTTCACTTTGGAGGAGGCGAGCAGAAGCGCAATCGCGATGCCGATGTAGAGCGCTTCAAATAGAAGAAGAGCAGGGTTCGCCGTGTCGGGGAAGGTGAGATCGGTGATTGCTATCAACGACCAACAGCCTCCTAAGAAGTCAGCACGGGGATTATACGGGGGAGCCCTTGCGCATTCCCAAGCAGCGGCGATGCCTCCTCGAACGCTTGTGACATTGTTCACAATCCAAGCGAAAAAAATATGGCCGAGCGGTCCGAATTATCTCCCGGTCGCGCGCGCAAGCGCAACAGCGCGCATGTGATTACGTGATGCCGAAGTTGGTCCGGATCGCCGCGCGGAGGGAGGCGACGTCGAAGGGACCGAAGTGCGGCTCCTTGACTACCCCTCGCGCGTCAACGAAGACGGTGATCGGCATGATCGGACGAGCGGTCGTGGCGTAGAAGTGGGCGTAGAGGAGGCCGCCGGGGTCGAACGCGAGCTGGTAGTGCACGCCCGTGCGCTTGGCGAAAGCCTTCCCGGCTCCCATCGTCTCGCCTTGGAGGCCGAGAACATTCATCCCGACGAACGAGACTCGGCTCCCCAAAGACTCATACACCTTCTGGAAATCGGGCATCTCTCCGATGCAGTTGATGCACCACGACGCCCAAAAGTTAAGGACCGTGGGCTTCCCCCGGAGCGACGAGAGCTGCAGCGTCGGCGAACCGTTGAAACCCTCGAATGTGCAATCGGGAAGCTTCTTGCCCGCCGACGTGAAGCTGTGCGGGGTGCATGGAGGGAACGGGCTAGCCTTCGTGGTTTTCGCGCATGCCGGACCGATTAGCAAGAGGAGCACGACGAGAAGGCGAAGAGCGCGCACGGACAGATTCTGTCGCAAACGGCTCGTGCCTGCCGGGTCGAGGCACCCCGGGCAACCCGTTGGTACAGTCGGCCTCAGATGACTACCTCGGCCGTTTTCAGGCCACTCGCCTCCGCGCTCGCGCTCGCCGGCGCGCTCGTCGCGTGCACCGGAGGCGGGAATCCGGGCATCGGGATCGCGCATGGCTTCGACGCCGTTCCTTACCCACCCGGTCACCGGAAGGCTGCACCTGCATTCACCGGGACTACTTTGCGCGGCGACCTGCCGATCTCGTCTGCCATTCTTTCAGGCAAGGTCGGCGTCGTGAACTTCTGGGGTTCCTGGTGCGGGCCGTGCCGCCGCGAGCAAGGGCCGCTCGAAACGCTTTCCGAGGCGTACGGCGCGCGCGTGCAGTTCGTCGGTGTCAACGCCCGGCGAGATCAGAAGGCAGCCGCGCTAGCGTACCTCGACGAATTCAAAGTCACCTATCCATCGGTCTTCAACCCAGACTCGTCTATCGCGTACGCGTTCCGCGTGCGGTTCATGCCGGCGACGTTCGTGATCGATAAGCAAGGTCGGATCGCGGCGGAGTTCATCGGTGCGATCGCGAACGTCAGCGAGCTGCGGCGTCTCATCGATGCGGAACTAGCGTGAACGGCCTGCTGGCCGCCGCCACCGGCGTCAAGGGCGCGCTTCTGGGTCCGGTCGGTTTCATCGTCGCATTCTTCGTCGGCACGGTTTCGTTCTTCTCGCCGTGCATCCTTCCCTTACTTCCCGGCTATCTTTCCTTCGCCTCCGGGTTGTCGGGGGAGGAGGCAGCCACCGTTAGCCCTGAACTCTTCGAAGCGGCCCACGCAGAAGGGTCTCCACCGCGCAGATGGACATATTGGTTCGTCGTGCCGCTCTTTTGGAGAGCCGGTTCGTTGATCCGGCGCCAGTTGCGCGCAGAGCGCGCTCTTCCTGCAGAGCAACGAGTCGTGGTGAAGGCGGCGCGCAAACGCACATTGTTCGGGATCCTGCTCTTCGTCCTTGGGTTCGCGACCATGTTTACCGGCCTCGGGATCGCGGCGAGCTTCGTCGGGGATTTCCTCTTGCGGAATCTGAAGAGCATCACTCGCATCGCCGGGGCTGTCGTGATCGTGATGGGCATCGCGTTCCTCATGCCTGGTCTCTTCCCCTTCCTCGAGAGAGAGCGCCGGCCGTTCCTTCGGCGGGTGAAACCAGGGATCGCCGGCGCCTACCCACTCGGTCTGGCTTTCGCCGCCGGGTGGACTCCGTGCGTCGGGCCGGGTCTCGGAGTCATGCTCACCCTCGGCGCGACACAAGGGTCCGCGTGGCGCGCTGGGCTGCTCCTCTTCTTCTTCTCCATGGGGTTCGGCGTGTGGTTCCTCCTTGCGGGCCTCGGGATCGGTTTCGCGGTGAACACCTCGCACTGGTTGCGCACGCGGCTGCGCGTCGTGCAAGCGGTCGGTGGCGTCTTCATGCTCGCGATCGGCGTGCTGCTGGTGACGGACCAGTGGAATAACGTGATCGCGCCGATCGAGCGGCTGGTCAACCGCTTCGCGCCGCCGATCTGATTTCTCTTGATATACCCCATAGGGGTATATCATCTCGCCGTATCTAACAGGCGAGGGAGTGGGTATGGCCGGTTACGCAAAGGACAAGGGTGCCATCGAGAAGCGGCTGCGCCGGATAGAGGGACAGGTGCGCGGCATCCAGCAGATGATCCGTGACGACGTGTATTGCATCGACGTACTCACGCAGGTCTCGGCGACGACCAAGGCGTTACAAGCGGTTGCTCTGCTTCTCCTCGAGGACCATCTCGGGCATTGCGTCCGAGATGCGGTTCGCGCAGGAGGCTCTAAGGCGGATGAGAAGGTCTCCGAGGCTACGGATGCGATCGCTCGGTTGGTGAAGTCGTGACGGCAACTGTTGCGGGTGCCACCGTGCGTGCCCTGCACCTTTCGGCGTCCATGACGTGGGAGATCCTCTGGGCCCTGATCCTCGGATTCGCGTTGTCGGGTGTCGTCCAAGCGGTCGTGTCGAAGTCGGAGATGAGCAGGCTTCTACCCGACGACTCTCCTCGTTCTCTCGCGGTCGCGTGCGGGCTGGGTGCGGCGTCGTCGTCGTGCTCATACGCCGCCGTGGCTCTCGCGCGCTCGCTCTTCCGCAAGGGTGCGAACTTCACGGCATCGATGGCGTTCGAGTTCGCTTCGACGAATCTCGTGATCGAGCTGGGCATCTTGCTGATCATCTTGCTCGGCTGGCAGTTCGCACTTGCCGAGCTGATCGGCGGGCTCATCATGGTCTTCTTCCTCGCGCTCTTGTTCCGCTTGTTCCTGAAGCCCCGGCTCGTCGAGCAAGCGCGCGCGCAGGCCGAGCGAGGGCTGCTCGGCGTGATGGAAGGTCACGCGAGCATGGATATGTCGCTGTCGGAAGGAACGATCTTGCAACGCGCGACGTCCCCGAGAGGGTTCACGGCGATCAGTCACTACTTCGTGATGGATTGGGCGTCGGTCTACAAGGACATCGTGGTCGGGCTGCTGATCGCAGGAGCGCTCGCCGCGTGGGTTCCGAACTCGTTCTGGCAGTCCTTCTTCTTCGTCCACCATCCTTTGGTGGCGAAGTTCTGGGGGCCACTGATCGGTCCGCTCGTTTCTGTGTTCTCCTTCGTGTGCTCGATCGGAAACGTGCCGCTCGCCGCGGTGTTGTGGAACGGGGGCATCAGCTTCGGCGGCGTCATCGCGTTCATCTTCGCCGACCTGATCATCCTTCCGATCCTCAACATCTACCGGAAGTACTACGGGGTGAAGGCCAGCCTGTTCCTCATGGCAACGTTCTACGCCACGATGGTGGCGGCAGGACTCGTGGTCGAGTTGATCTTCGATGCCCTCGGTCTCATCCCAACCTCTCGCCACGCGAAGGTGATCGAGGCGGGGATCACGTTCAACTACACGACGGTGCTCAACCTCATCTTTCTCGTGCTTGCCGTGGTCCTGGTCGTCCGCTTCTTGCGCACGGGTGGTCCGGCGATGCTGCGCATGATGGGCAATCCACCGCCGGAAGACGGCGCTGCGGACCAGGAACACACGTGCCCGATGCACCCCGAAGTGCGTCAACGGGGGCCGGGACGCTGTCCCGAGTGCGGGATGAACCTCGTGCCGATGGGAGATCCGTCGGTCTCCCATCACGATCATTGACGCGTGTGGCTGCGTGCCTTCGCGCGGCGTACTCTTTCGAGCACCCTTCCCCTTGAAACGAGATGACGACGACGACGACGAGTAGTACCCCTCGAACATTCCTCGCGATCGCGCGCGCCGTGTGGCGTCAGCTGCGCACCATGCGCACCGCTCTGATCCTTCTGTTGCTGCTCGCTGCGGGAGCGTCTCTTGGGAGCTTGTTCCCGCAGCGCCCGATCAATCCGGCGACCGTGCAGCAATGGATCGTTCGCAATCGCGGGTGGGCTCCGATCGCAGAGAAGCTCGGTTTGTTCGACGTCTTTGGCTCGTGGTGGTTCATGGCGATCTACGGGCTGCTGCTCGTAAGCCTCGTCGGGTGCATCCTGCCGCGGTGGCGGGCGTTCTTCCGAACGTTGCGCGCGCGCCCCCGCGCGGCGGCAACGCTCTCACTGCAACCGCAATACCGCGCCGGAACCGTTGCGCTCTCTCCCGACGCAGCTTTGAGCGGTGCAGAGCGCGTGCTGCGAAGCAAACGGTTCCGCTTGGTGCGCGCGGAGGGAACGATCGCGGGCGAGAAGGGACACTTGCGCGAGGGCGGCAGCTTGTTGTTCCACACCGCTTTCTTGTTCCTGCTGCTCGGCATGTCGATCGGAAAGCTGTTTGGGTTCACCGGCCAGGTCGCGGTCATCGAGGGAGAGCGCTTCAGCGACACGCACATCGACTACGACTCGATCACCGAGGGGCGCTTCTTCAACGAGCA
>Ga0070706_100005538_pt1 | contig 12023 bp, 8 predicted proteins | sample KBSK5501metaG_FD_65476 | JGI IMG/M metagenome (GOLD analysis project Ga0070706, IMG submission 65476) | Corn, switchgrass and miscanthus rhizosphere microbial communities from Kellogg Biological Station, Michigan, USA - KBS K5-50-1 metaG | ecosystem: Host-associated > Plants > Roots >...
AGGGCGACCGCGTGACGATCGACTTCGAAGGCAAGATCGACGGCGTGCCGTTCGAAGGCGGCAAGGCCGAGAATTTCCAGTTCCTGATCGGCGAAGGCCAGATGCTGGAGCAGTTCGATGCCGCGGTGCGCGGCATGAAGACCGGCGAGTCGAAGACTTTCCCGCTGCAGTTCCCGGCCGACTACCAGGGCAAGGACGTGGCCGGCAAGGAAGCCGACTTCATGGTCACGCTGAAGAAGATCGAAGCCCAGCACCTGCCCGAGGTCAACGAGGCGTTCGCGAAGTCGCTCGGCATCAAGGAGCCGACCGTCGAGGGCTTGCGCGCCGACGTCAAGAAGAACCTCGAGCGCGAGGTGAAGTTCCGCGTGCTCGCGCGCAACAAGGCGAACGTGATGGATGCGCTCGTCAAGGCGGCCGAGCTCGACGTGCCCAAGGCACTGGTCACCGGCGAGGTCGAGCGCATGGTCGAGGCGGCGCGCGCCGACCTGAAGAAGCGCGGCGTGAAGGATGCCGACACGGCGCCGATCCCGGCCGAAATCTTCCAGCCGCAGGCCGAGAAGCGGGTGCGCCTGGGCCTCGTCGTCGGCGAGCTGGTGCGCGCGAACAACCTGCAGGCCCGGCCGGACCAGCTCCAGGCGCACATCGAAGAGATGGCGCAGAGTTACGAGAAGCCGTCGGAAGTGGTGCGTTGGTACCTCGGCGACCGCCAGCGCATGGCCGAGGTCGAGGCGGTGGTGGTCGAGAACAACGTCGCCGAATTCGTGCTCGGCAAGGCGAAGGTCACCGAGAAGTTCATGCCGTTCGACGAGCTGATGACGTCTTGATCTTGGTGCATTCGGCCTAAGATCAGCTGAACCGATTCCGAAGGAGTGCCATGAGCGCGCTGGATACTAATGGCCTGGGCATGGTGCCCATGGTGATCGAAACGTCGGGGCGCGGCGAGCGCGCCTACGACATCTACAGCCGGCTGCTGCGCGAGCGCATCATCTTCCTGGTCGGCCCGGTAACGGATCAGACCGCGAGCGTGGTGGTCGCGCAACTGTTGTTTCTCGAGAGCGAGAACCCCGACAAGGACATCCACTTCTACATCAACTCGCCGGGCGGCTCGGTCAGCGCCGGACTGTCGATCTACGACACGATGCAGTTCGTCAAGCCCGATGTCTCGACGATGTGCATCGGCCTGGCCGCGAGCATGGGCTCGTTCCTGCTGATGGCCGGCGCAAAGGGCAAGCGGCTCGCGCTGCCGAATTCGCGCGTGATGATCCACCAGCCCTCGGGCGGCGCGCAGGGGCAGGCGACCGACATCGAGATCCATGCGCGCGAAATCCTGAAGACGCGCGAGCAGTTGAACAAGATCTACGCCGAGCGCACTGGCCAGCCGATCGAGAAGATCCGTGCCGACATGGAACGCGATTTCTTCATGGACCCGGAGGAATCGAAGACCTACGGACTGATCGACCACGTGGTCGCGCACCGCGGCGTGACAGCCTCCGACAATCGCTGACCGGATTCAGCAACAACACCGAAAACGGGGCCTTTTTCACGCGGAAGGCCCCGTTTTCTTTTCCACTATCATTCGTCAACGCCGCCGCTGCGCCCTCTCTTACCTTACGTTTTATGGCCGAGAAAAAAGGCTCCTCGAGCGAGAAAGTTCTGTACTGCTCCTTCTGCGGCAAAAGCCAGCATGAAGTGAAGAAGCTCATTGCCGGCCCCAGCGTGTTCATCTGCGACGAGTGCATCGAGCTTTGCAACGACATCATTCGCGATGAGGTGCCGGCCGAAGGCACCGACGCGAAGGCCGCGAAGTCCGACCTGCCGGTGCCCAGCGAGATCAAGGCGAGCCTTGACCAATACGTGATCGGCCAGGAGGTTGCGAAGCGCACGCTGTCGGTCGCGGTCTACAACCACTACAAGCGGCTCAAGCACATGGGCCGCGGCAAGGACGAGATCGAGCTCGCGAAGAGCAACATCCTGCTGATCGGCCCGACCGGCTCGGGCAAGACGCTGCTCGCGCAGACGCTCGCGCGCCTGCTCAACGTGCCCTTCGTGATCGCCGACGCGACGACGCTGACCGAAGCCGGCTACGTCGGCGAGGACGTCGAGAACATCATCCAGAAGCTGCTGCAGAACTGCGGCTACGACGTCGACAAGGCGCAGCGCGGAATCGTCTACATCGACGAGATCGACAAGATCAGTCGCAAGGCGGACAACCCGTCGATCACACGCGACGTGTCGGGCGAGGGTGTGCAGCAGGCGCTGCTGAAGCTCGTCGAAGGGACGATGGCCAGCGTGCCGCCGCAAGGCGGGCGCAAGCACCCGAACCAGGACTTCCTGCAGATCGACACGACCAACATCCTGTTCATTTGCGGCGGCGCGTTCGACGGGCTCGAGAAAGTGATCCAGAACCGGTCCGAGAAGTCGGGCATCGGCTTCGGGGCGACGGTGCACAGCAAGAGCGAGAAGCGCGTCTCCGAAGTGTTTCGCGATGTGGAGCCCGAGGATCTGATCAAGTTCGGGCTGATTCCCGAGCTGGTCGGCCGTCTGCCGGTGGTGGCGACACTCGGCGAGCTGACCGAGGACGCGCTGGTCCGCATCCTGACCGAGCCGAAGAACGCGCTCGTCAAGCAGTACCAGAAGTTGTTCTCGATGGATGGCGTCGAGCTCGAGATCCGCCCGTCGGCGCTGCAGGCGATCGCCCGCAAGGCGCTCGCGCGCAAGATCGGCGCGCGCGGCCTGCGCTCGATCATGGAGCAGTCGCTGATCGACACGATGTTCGACCTGCCGACACTCGACGGCGTCGCGAAGGTGGTGCTGGACGAGCACACGATCGAGGACGAGACCAAACCGCTGCTCGTGTACCGAGAGCAGAAAGCGAGCGCCTGAGTCGCGCGCATGGCCCCGTTCGGGCTGCCCAGCACGAACGGTTTTCTGGACATATTCTTGTAATTGATGCCTCGGGCCCTATCTCGGCCTGAGAAAGAGAGGATTCTTCAATGTCCGGACATCCCGTTCTCCCCGCTGAACAGATCACGCTGCCGCTGCTGCCGTTGCGCGATGTGGTCGTGTTCCCGCACATGGTGATCCCGCTGTTCGTGGGTCGCCCGAAATCGATCAAGGCGCTCGAAGTCGCGATGGAGGCCGGCCGCCAGATCATGCTGGTCGCGCAGAAGGCCGCCGGCAAGGACGAGCCCAAGCCCGACGATATGTTCGAGGTCGGCTGCGTCTCGTCGATCCTGCAGATGCTGAAGTTGCCCGACGGCACCGTGAAGGTGCTGGTCGAAGGCATTCAGCGCGCCAACACCCACAGCATCAGCGACAACGGCGAATACTTCGTTGCCGATGTCACGCCGGTGCCGCCCGAGCCCGAGACCAAGCCCGAGATCGAGGCGCTGCGCCGCGCGGTCACGCAGCAGTTCGACCAGTACGTCAAGCTGAACAAGAAGATCCCGCCCGAGATCCTGACCTCGATCTCCGGGATCGACGACGCCGGCCGCCTGGCCGACACGATCGCCGCCCATTTGCCGCTCAAGCTCGAGAACAAGCAGTCGGTGCTCGATCTGTTCGCGGTCGACAAGCGTCTCGAAAAGCTGCTCGAGCAACTCGAGCACGAGGTCGACATTTTGCAAGTCGAAAAGCGCATCCGCGGGCGCGTCAAGCGCCAGATGGAGAAGAGCCAGCGCGAGTACTACCTGAACGAGCAGGTCAAGGCGATCCAGAAGGAGCTCGGCGACGGCGAAGAAGGCGCCGACATGGAGGAGCTCGAGAAGAAGATCATCGGCGCGAAGATGCCGAAGGAGGCGCGCAAGAAGGTCGACGCCGAGTTCAAGAAGCTCAAGCTGATGTCGCCGATGTCGGCCGAAGCGACCGTCGTACGCAACTACATCGACACGCTGGTCAACCTGCCGTGGAGCAAGAAGACCAAGATCAAGCACGACCTCGCGTTCGCCGAGGAGGTGCTCAACGAAGACCACTACGGCCTCGACAAGGTCAAAGACCGCATCCTCGAGTACCTCGCGGTGCAGCAGCGTGTCGACAAGGTCAAGTCGCCGATCCTGTGCCTGGTCGGGCCTCCGGGCGTCGGCAAGACCTCGCTGGGCCAATCGGTTGCTCGTGCGACCGGGCGCAAGTTCGTGCGCATGGCGCTCGGCGGTGTGCGCGACGAAGCGGAAATCCGCGGCCACCGCCGCACCTACATCGGCTCGATGCCGGGCAAGGTGCTGCAGAGCCTGACCAAGATCGGCACGAAGAACCCGCTGTTCCTGCTCGACGAAATCGACAAGCTGGGCATGGACTTCCGCGGCGACCCGTCGAGCGCGCTGCTCGAAGTGCTGGACCCGGAACAGAATCACACGTTCAGCGACCACTACGTCGAGGTCGACTTCGACCTGTCGGACACGATGTTCATCGCGACCTCGAACTCGATGAACATCCCGCCGGCACTGCTCGACCGGATGGAGGTGATCCGCCTGTCGGGTTACACCGAGGACGAGAAGCTCAACATCGCGCAGAAGTACCTGCTGCCCAAGCAGGCGAAGAACAACGGCGTCAAGGACGAGGAGATGGAAGTCACCGAGTCGGCGCTGCGCGGCATCGTGCGCTACTACACGCGCGAAGCCGGTGTGCGTTCGCTCGAGCGCGAGATCAGCAAGATCTGCCGCAAGGTCGTGAAGGCAATCCAGTTGAAGCAGACGACCGGCAAGGTCGTCGTCACCGAAGAGAACCTGAACGACTACCTCGGCGTGCGCCGCTTCGACTTCGGGCAGGCCGAGAAGAAGAACCAGGTCGGTCAGGTGAACGGCCTCGCGTGGACCGAGGTGGGTGGTGATCTGCTGACGATCGAAGCCGCAACGATGAACGGCAAGGGCAACATCACGCGCACCGGCCAGCTCGGCGACGTGATGAAGGAATCGGTCGAGGCCGCGCGCACCGTCGTGCGCAGCCGCTCGAAGCGCCTGGGCATCAAGGACGAGCTCTTCGAGAAGCGCGACATGCACATCCACGTGCCCGACGGCGCGACGCCCAAGGACGGCCCGAGCGCCGGTGCCGCGATGACGACGGCAATCGTCTCCGCGCTGACCGGCATCCCGGTAAGGGCCAACGTGGCGATGACCGGCGAGATCACGCTTCGCGGCGAGGTCACCGCGATCGGCGGGCTGAAGGAGAAGCTGCTTGCGGCGCACCGCGGCGGCATCACGACGGTGCTGATCCCCGAGGAGAACGTCAAGGATCTGCAGGAGATCCCCGAGAACGTGAAGAACCATCTCGAGATCGTCCCGGTGCGCTGGATCGATCGCGTGCTCGAGCTTGCGCTCGAGTCGGTGCCGCAACCGCTGCCCGACGAGGAGCCGGCCGCCAAGCCGGCCGACGCGACGAAGCCGGCCGCGCCAGCGACCGAGGTACTGACGCACTGAGTGGTTCGCTTCAGGCCATCAACCGGCCACCGAACTCGGTGGCCGGTTTTTTGTGGCTATAATGCGAGCTTCGTTGATTGGTGCAAGCCAGCAACGAGCGACGCGGGAGTAGCTCAGTTGGTAGAGCGCAACCTTGCCAAGGTTGAGGTCGCGAGTTCGAGACTCGTCTCCCGCTCCAGATTCGAAAAAAGGGAAGCACGCGTGCTTCCCTTTTTTCTAGACTAGTTTCATGGCGCGGTAGCAAAGCGGTTATGCAGCGGATTGCAAATCCGTTCAGAGCGGTTCGACTCCGCTCCGCGCCTCCAGAGACGACGTGAAACACAAAGGCCTCGCTTCGCAGCGAGGCCTTTGTGTTTCTGCCTTGTCGTCTCGTCGCATCTGGTGCCCAGGGCGGGGGTCGAACCCGCATGCCTTGCGGCCGCGGATTTTAAGTCCGCTACGTCTACCGATTTCGTCACCCGGGCCGGGTGCGGGCGATCATATCGGCAGCAGCTCGACTGCGGCGTGTTCGAGGTGAAGGCAGCGGCGCAGCAGTCCTGCCATCGCGGGTGACGCGCCGGTGCTGATGACTCGCAGGCACGGCGTTGCGCCGCTGTGATCGCATCGCGCTTCGAGTGCCACGGACGCGACCCGCTCGGCAACGGCACGCGCCGTGTCGACGAGCCGCACGCCGCTGCTCAGCTGCGCCCGGATCGCGTCGGCGACGAACGGGTAGTGCGTGCAGCCGAGCACGACGGTGTCGACCTCGGCTGCGCGCACGTTGCGGCATGACGGGGCAAGCAGCGCGGCCAACGCCGGGCTGTCGCCGTGCGCGCCGCGCTCGACCGCTGCCGCCAGACCTGGACACGATTCGATGTGCACGTGCACGCCCGATGCGAATTGCTCGACGAGATGGCGCAATCGCGGACTCGCGGCTGTCGCCGGTGTCGCCAGCACGGCGATGCGGCCCGAACATGTCATGGCGACCGCCGGCTTCACGCCGGGCTCGACGCCGACGAAGTGCAGCGTCGGCCAGCGCCGCCGCAAGGTTTCGATGGCGAGGACCGTCGCGGTGTTGCAGGCCACGACGATGAGGCGGGCGCCGAACGCCACGAGCTGCGCGACGATGCGCTCGCAGCGCGTCAGCACGTCGGCAGCCACGCGCTCGCCGTAGGGTGCGTAGGCCACATCGCCGACGTACACCAGCGACGCATCCGGCAGCCGTTGCCGGATCGCGTCGAGCACCGACAAGCCGCCGACGCCCGAGTCGAAGACACCGATGCACGGAGATGAAGTGGCTGAAGTGGCGGCTGCGAGGCTGTCGGTCACGGCGCACAAGTCTATGCGGCCTGTGTGCATGTCCTCGCCGAACAGCTTGTTTCCACGACGTTCCGAACGTTCAGGCTAAAATCGAACGGTCGTGCTTTTTTGTGCCGCCGATGTGCCGCCGCGATGTGCCGCCAAGTCGCCTGCCTGACAGAGGCGGCGCATACCCCGGAACTAGAATCTTTCGCCAATCCTGAACACACAGCCAGAGGAGCTCGCCGCATGAAGGTACTCGTCCCGGTCAAACGGGTGGTCGACTACAACGTCAAGGTCCGCGTGAAGAGCGACGGGACGGGCGTGGACATCGCCAACGTCAAGATGAGCATGAACCCGTTCGACGAGATCGCGATCGAAGAGGCGGTGCGGCTGAAGGAGAAGGGCGCAATCACCGAAGTGATCGCCGTGTCCTGCGGCGTTACGCAGTGCCAGGAAACCCTGCGCACCGCGATGGCCATCGGCGCCGACCGCGCGATCCTCGTCGAGACCGCCGACGAGCTGCAGCCGCTGGCCGTCGCCAAGCTGCTCAAGGCGCTGGTCGACAAGGAACAACCCGGCCTCGTGATTCTCGGCAAACAGGCCATCGACGACGACTGCAACCAGACCGGCCAGATGCTGGCCGCGCTGGCCGACCTGCCGCAAGCGACCTTCGCGTCGAAGGTCGAGATCGCCGACGAGAACGGACAAAAGCGGGCCAAGGTCACCCGCGAAGTCGACGGCGGCCTCGAGACCCTGTCGATCACGCTGCCCGCGATCATCACCACCGACCTGCGCCTGAACGAGCCGCGCTACGTGACGCTGCCCAACATCATGAAGGCGAAGAAGAAGCAGCTCGACGTGCTCAAGCCCTCCGACCTGGGCGTGGACATCAAGGCGCACCTGAAGGTGCTCAAGGTCAGCGAGCCGCCCAAGCGCAGCGCCGGCATCAAGGTGCCCGACGTCGCGACGCTGGTCTCCAAACTGAAGAACGACGCGAAGGTGATCTGATATGGCTGCACTCGTTATTGCTGAGCACGACCACCACTCGATCAAGGGTGCGACGCTGAACACCGTGACCGCGGCGCTCAAGTGCGACCCGCAGGTGCACGTGCTGGTGGCCGGCGCGAACGCCGCCGAGGCTGCGAAGGCGGCGGCGCAGATCGGTGGCGTCGCCAAGGTGCTGCATGCTGACGGAGAGCAGTTCGCCCACGGGTTGGCCGAAAACATCGCGGCCCAGGTGCTGACCCTGGCGAAGGACTACAGCCACATCCTGTTCCCGGCGACCGCCGCGGGCAAGAATGTCGCACCGCGGGTCGCGGCCAAGCTCGATGTCGGCCAGGTCTCCGACATCAGCAAGGTCGACAGCCCTGACACCTTCGAGCGCCCCATCTACGCCGGCAACGCGATCGCGACGGTGCAGAGCCTGGACCCGATCAAGGTCATCACGGTGCGCACGACCGGCTTCGACCCGGCGGCTGCGACCGGCGGCACGGGGGCGGTCGAGACCGTCGCGGCTGTCGCCGACTCCGGCAAGAGCAGCTTCGTCAGCGCCGAGATCGCGAAGAACGACCGGCCCGAGCTGACGGCGGCGAAGATCATCGTCTCGGGCGGCCGCGCGCTGGGCAGCGCGGACAAGTTCACCGAGGTGCTGACGCCGCTGGCCGACAAGCTCGGCGCGGCACTCGGCGCGAGCCGCGCCGCCGTCGATGCGGGCTATGCGCCCAACGACTGGCAGGTCGGGCAGACCGGCAAGATCGTCGCGCCGCAGCTGTACATCGCAGCCGGCATCAGCGGCGCGATCCAGCACCTGGCGGGCATGAAGGACAGCAAGGTGATCGTCGCGATCAACAAGGACCCGGAAGCGCCGATCTTCAGCGTGGCCGACTATGGGCTCGAGGCCGATCTCTTCACCGCTGTCCCGGAGCTCGTGAAGGCGCTCGGCTGAGCGGTTGCTCGATGTGCTGATACCCCAGGGCGCGCAACGCAGTTGTCGCGCCCTTTTTGATGTCTGGAGACAAGCATGACGTACCGTGCGCCGATCAAGGACATGCTGTTCTGCATGAAGGAGCTGGCCGGCCTCGACGAGGTGGCCAAGCTGCCCGGCTTCGAGGAAGCCGGCTACGACACCGCGCAGGCGGTGCTCGAGGAATGCGCCAAGTTCAACGAGGGCGTGGTCGCGCCGCTGAACGTCGAGGGCGACAGGAACCCGTCGTCGTGGAAGGATGGCGTCGTCACGACCACGCCCGGCTTCAAGCAGGCGTTCCGCCAGTTCGGCGAAGGCGGCTGGCAAGGCCTGCAGCATCCGCTGGAGTTCGGCGGGCAGGGCCTGCCGAAGACAATCGGCGCGGCCTGCGGAGAGATGCTGAACAGTGCGAACCTGAGCTTCGCGCTGTGTCCGCTGTTGACCGACGGCGCGATCGAGGCGCTGCTGACCGCCGGCTCGCACGAGCAGCAGCAGCGCTATCTGCCGAAGATGATCTCCGGCGAATGGACCGGCACGATGAACCTGACCGAGCCGCAGGCCGGCAGCGATCTCGCGCTGGTGCGCACGCGTGCCGAACCGCAGGCCGACGGGTCGTACAAGCTGTTCGGCACGAAGATCTTCATCACCTACGGCGAGCACGACATGGCGTCGAACATCGTGCACCTGGTGCTCGCGCGCGTCAGCGGCGCGCCCGAGGGCGTGAAAGGCATCAGCCTGTTCATCGTGCCGAAGTTCCTGATCAATGCCGACGGTTCGCTGGGCGCGCGCAACGACGCGCACTGCGTCAGCATCGAGCACAAGCTCGGCATCAAGGCGAGCCCGACCGCGGTGCTGCAGTTCGGCGATCACGGCGGTGCCGTCGGCTGGCTGGTGGGCGAGGAGAACCGCGGCCTCGAAACCATGTTCATCATGATGAACGCCGCACGCTACGCGGTCGGCGTGCAGGGCATCGCGCTCGCGGAGCGCGCCTACCAGAAGGCCGCGGCGTTCGCGAAGGAGCGCATCCAGTCGCGCCCGGTCGACGGCTCGCTGCCGGGCAGCGGCCCCATCATCCACCACCCCGACGTGAAGCGCATGCTGATGACCATGCGCGCCTACACGGAGGGCTGCCGTGCGATGGCGATCACCGCGGCCGCCGCCTTCGACGCCGCGCACCGCCACCCCGACGCCACGGTGCGCCAGCAGAACCAGGCCCTCTACGAGTACCTGGTGCCGCTCGTGAAGGGCTACAGCACCGAGATGGCCAACGAGGTCGCGAGCCTGGGTGTGCAGGTGCACGGCGGCATGGGCTTCATTGAGGAAACCGGTGCGGCGCAGTACCTGCGCGACGCGCGCATTCTCGCGATCTACGAAGGCACGACCGCGATCCAGGCGAACGACCTGGTCGGGCGCAAGACCGCGCGCGACGGCGGCCGCACGCCGAAGGCGATTGCCGCGCAGATCGCGAAGACCGAAGCCGAGCTGGCCAAGCGCGGCAGCACCGCGGCGCGTTCGATGCTCAAGCGCCTGAAGGCTGGCCGCGAGGCGTTCGAGCAGGTCGTCGACTTCGTCGCCGGCAACACGAAGGCGAGCCCGAATGCGGTGTTCGCGGGTTCGGTGCCGTACCTGCTGCTGGCCGGCAATGTGGTCGCCGGCTGGCAGCTGGCGCGCGCGCTGATCGTCGCCGAAGACCAGCTCGCGAAGGGCGAGGGCGATGCGGCGTTCCTGCAGGCGAAGATCGCGACCGCGCGCTTCTATGCCGAGCATCTGCTGAGCAAGGCGCCGGCGACGCGCGATGCGATCGTCGACGGGGCCGAGAGCGTCACGGCACTGCCTGTCGACCTGTTCTGATTTCCACTCGGTTTCATGATGAAGGAATGTTCTCGATGCCCCTGCCCGCCGTCCTGCAGAACCTGCCGCTGCCCATCATCGGCTCGCCGCTGTTCATCATCAGCAACCCTCAGCTCGTGATCGAGCAGTGCAAGGCCGGCATCGTCGGCTCGATGCCGGCGCTGAACGCGCGGCCGGCCGAGCAGCTCGATGAATGGCTGGCCGAGATCACCGAGACGCTCGCGGCCTATGACAAGGCCCATCCCGACAAGCCCGCGGCGCCGTTCGCGATCAACCAGATCGTGCACAAGAGCAACGACCGGCTCGAGCACGACATGCAGATGTGCGCGAAGTACAAGGTGCCGATCGTGATCACCTCGCTGGGCGCGCGGACCGACGTCAACGAGGCGGTGCACGCGTGGGGCGGGGTCGTGCTGCACGACGTGATCAACAACACCTTCGCGAAGAAGGCGATCGAGAAGGGGGCCGACGGGCTGATCCTGGTCGCGGCCGGCGCCGGCGGGCATGCCGGCGTCAAGAGTCCGTTCGCGCTGGTGCAGGAGATTCGCGAGTGGTTCGACGGCCCGCTCGCGCTGTCGGGCGCGATCAGCACCGGCGGTGCCGTGCTCGCGGCGCAGGCGATGGGCGCCGACTTCGCCTACATCGGCACGGCCTTCATCGCGACCGACGAGGCGCGCGCGGCCGAGGCCTACAAGCTCGCGATCGTCGCCGGCAGCTCCGACGACATCGTCTACTCGAACCTCTTCACCGGCGTGCACGGCAACTACCTGAAGCCGTCGATCCTCGCCGCCGGCCTCGACCCGGACAACCTGCCCGTCAGCGACCCCAGCACGATGAGCTTCGGCGGCGGCGAGGGCTCGAAGAAGAAGGCGTGGAAGGACATCTGGGGGTCGGGCCAGGGCATAGGCGCCGTCAAGCAGATCGTGCCGGCGCGCGAGCTCGTCGGCCGGCTGGCGCGTGAGTATCACCAGGCGAGGCAACGCCTCGCGCTCGCCTGAATTTGCTGACTCGGTGCCATGGGTGCGCGCACGGCGACACGCGAGCGTCACTGCCGCGGTGGTACAGTCGCGCCCTGTGACTTGAGGTCCTTCCCGTCCCCTTGCTGGTAGCAGTCAAGGCGGGTCGCTAGTCCGCCGGGCGGTGTAGCCGCAACGCGGAAGGTTTTGCAACCCACTACAGCATCGGAAACCGATGCGAAAGGTGAGCGAGATGATGCAGCAATACAGGGCGAACTCGTACCTGTTCGGGGGCAATGCGCCCTACGTCGAAGAGTTGTACGAGGCTTACCTCGACAACCCCGGCTCGGTACCCGAGAACTGGCGCAAGTATTTCGACGCTCTCCAGCACGTCCCCGCAGTCGACGGCTCCGAGACCCGCGACGTCGCGCACGCACCGGTCGTCGAATCGTTTGCGCAGCGTGCCAAGGCCAATGCATTCGGCGCCAAGGCGTCGAGTACCGATCTGGCAGTTGCGCGCAAGCAGGTCCACGTCCAGTCGCTGATCGCCGCCTACCGCTT